>Ga0194051_1000104_pt1 | contig 44098 bp, 40 predicted proteins | sample SepL2320m_MetaG_FD_161275 | JGI IMG/M metagenome (GOLD analysis project Ga0194051, IMG submission 161275) | Anoxic zone freshwater microbial communities from boreal shield lake in IISD Experimental Lakes Area, Ontario, Canada - Sep2016-L239-20m | ecosystem: Environmental > Aquatic > Freshwater >... | reverse complement strand
ACCCTTGTCGGAATGCTGACCAATCGAGATTTTCAGTTCGCGCGACATCGGCGGAAGTTACACCAGGTCGCGCTTGGGAGCCGTCTTGATATGAGTGGCGTACAGGGTGAGGCCGGTGAAGGCGAGGCGTCGCGCAGCACGATCTCCTCGCGGTCGTCGCCGTCGGCGAAGTCGCCCAGCGAATAAACGTCGATGCCGGTGACCTTGAGCTTGGTCGGCGTGTCGATGTGCACGAAGCGGGCGGTCTCGTCGCCGGCGAGGTGGGCCGCCGCGGTACGCGCCATCTCGTAGAGCGGCGCCACCAGGCCATAGACATGGCCGCCGACCTCGGCGCATTCGCCGAGCGCCAGGATGTCCGGATCGGAAGTCCGCATGGCGTGATCGACCACGATGCCGCGGCCGATCGTGAGGCCGGCTTCCTTGGCGAGCGCGGTGTTTGGCCGGATGCCTGCCGCCATGATGACCAGCGTCGCCGGAATGATCCTGCCGTCGGCGAGCTCGACGCCCTCGACCCTGCCGTTGCCCAGGATCGCCTTGGTATTGGCCGTGGTGAGAATTTTTATGCCGCGCTCCTCGAGCGCTTTCTGCAGCAGGTAGCCCGCCGCGGGATCGAGCTGGCGCTCCATCAGGGTCGGCATCAGATGCACGACCGTGACGTCCATGCCCTGCGACTGCAGGCCGGCCGCGGCTTCGAGGCCGAGCAGGCCGCCACCGATCACGACCGCCTTGGCGCGCGATTGCGCCGCCAGCAGCATCGCATTCACGTCGTCGAGGTCGCGATAGGTGAGCACGCCCGCGAAGTCGTGGCCGGGCACCGGGATGATCAGCGGATTGGAGCCGGTGGCGATCACGAGCTTGTCATAGCCCTCGGTCACGCCTTCCGAGGACGTCACGGTCTTCACGACGCGGTCGATCGCTTCGATCTTGTGGCCCTTGTAGAGGGTGATGCCGTTGCGGACGTACCAACCGTCGCCGTGGATGATGATCTGTTCGTAGTCCTTCTCGCCCGACAGCACGGGCGAGAGCATGATGCGGTCGTAGTTGACGCGCGGTTCGGCATTGAAGATCGTCACCTGGTAGCTATCAGGCGCGATCTCGAGCAGATGCTCCAGCATGCGCCCGGGAGCCATGCCGTTTCCGATGATGACAAGCTTTTCAGTCATGCGCCTGGCGGATCCCCAAAACAAAAAAGCTGCCCAACTGACCCACGCCCCCCCGCGAGAAGGGACGAATAGCCGTTGGCAGCTTTGCCGGGGGCGCCCGCCATTGGACGCCCATTAACGAGACTTCATTGCCTCATAGAGTACGGAGCATGAACCGTGCCAATTCGGGGAAGCCAATAACTGTTGATACCTGCGGGCTCGGCGCCAGCATCCAGGGAATTACCTCCGAACTGCTTGGCTAATTTTTGAGCACGCCGTGTCATCGATTGCCTCTTTGCGTCGTCCCGAGACGATCCTATGAGAGTGGCGTGACTCCCCTTTCGCCACGCTTCCAGGCCGCCATCGACGACATCGATGCCGCCAACGCACGAGATCCCCGGCAGGACAGCGTGGACGGTATGCTCCGTCCGCGCGAAGTCGTCTACTCGGAGCGGATGTCGGAATGCCTGCCGCAGCTCTATCCGGAAGCCTCGGAAGCCCTGCGCATCGCCGCCCGCGCCCAGCATATCTGCCGCTGGCAAATTCCCCGGCAAAAATATCCGCTCGGCCGCGAAGGCTACAACGCCTGGCGATCCGCTTGCCGCGATCATCACGGAGCGCTCACCTCGGCGATCATGCGCCGTCACGGCTATGCCGAAAACGAGATCGCGCAGGTCGTAAAAATCATCCGGAAAGAGCAGCTCAAGCGCGACCCCGAGAGCCAGGCGCTCGAGAACGTCGTGGCCGTCGTCTTCGTCCAGCACTACCTGGACGCGTTCGTTGCCGATCACAAAGACTACGACGACGCCAAGCTCGCCGATATCCTGAAGAAGACGCTGCGCAAGATGGATTCGACCGGCCATGCCGCGGCGCTCGGGCTGAACCTGCCCGAGCCGACCGTGCGCCTCATCGGTATGGCGCTGAAGTAGGACGACGCGCTAAGCCGTCTTCACCAGCTGCTCGATGGCGGCACCCACGGTCTTGGTGTCGCCGTTGCCGCCCAGATCCTTGGTGCGCGGGCCACCCTCGACCAGCGAAGCGGCAATCGCCCGCTCGATGGCTTCGGCCGCCTCGGGATAGCCGAGGTGCCGCACCATCATCGCACCCGACCAGATCTGGCCGATCGGATTGGCGATGCCTTTGCCCGCGATGTCGGGGGCCGAGCCGTGCACTGGTTCGAACATGGAGGGAAACTTGCGCTCCGGGTTGATGTTGCCCGAGGGCGCCACGCCGATCGAGCCGGTGAGCGCGGGTCCGAGATCGGAGAGGATGTCGCCGAACAGGTTGGAGCCGACCACGACATCGAACCAATCCGGGTTGCGCACGAAATGCGCGGTCAGGATGTCGATGTGATACTGGTCGGCCTTGATGTCCGGGTAGTTCTTCTTCATTGCGTCGAAGCGCTCGTCCCAGAACGGCATCGTATGAATGATGCCGTTCGACTTGGTGGCCGAGGTCACGTGCTTCTTCTTGCCCTTGCTGGCGAACTCGAAGGCGTACTTCAACACGCGGTCGACGCCCTTGCGGGTGAAGATCGCCTGCTGAATGGCCATTTCGTCGTCGGTGCCCTGGAACATGCGGCCGCCGACCGAGCTGTACTCGCCCTCGGTGTTCTCGCGCACCACCCAGAAATCGATCTCGCCCGGCTTGCGGTTGGCCAGCGGGCTCGGCACGCCCTCGAACAGGCGAACAGGGCGCAGGTTCACGTACTCGTCGAATTCACGGCGAATCGGGATCAGCAGGCCCCACAGCGAGACGTGATCGGGCACGCCCGGCCAGCCGACCGCGCCGAGAAAGATGCTCTCGAAACCCTTGAGCGTCTCCATGCCATCGTCCGGCATCATCTTGCCGGTCTTGGCGAAGCGATCGCAGGACCAGTCGAAGTCGGTGAATTCCAGCTCGAAACCGAAGCGCCGTCCGGCGGCCTCCAGCACACGAACGCCCTCCGGCAGAACTTCCTTGCCGATTCCGTCCCCCGGAATGAGCGCGATCTTATGCTTAGCCATGTGTTTCCTCTCCTTGCTCCAGACGACGTATACTGAACGGGCATTCAGGGGCAAGCCCAGCAAGGAAACGCCATGTCCTATGACCTCAAGATCACGGGCGGCACCATCGTCGATGGCACCGGCAAGGCAGGTTTTGTCGGGGACGTTGGCATCAAGGACGGCAAGGTCGTGGCCATGGGCAAGGCCGACGGTCCCGCGACCACGGCCATCGACGCCACGGGCAAGATCGTGTCGCCGGGCTTCGTCGACGTGCACACCCATTACGATGCCCAGATCCTGTGGGATCGCATGCTCACCATCTCGCCATGGCATGGCGTCACCACGACGGTGATCGGCAATTGCGGATTTGGCGTGGCGCCGACCAAGGCGATCCACCGCAAGCTGATCCTGCAGACGCTCGAAAAGGTCGAAGGCATGAGCCTCGACGCGCTGCACGCCGGCCTGGGCGACGTCTGGCCATTCGAGACTTTCCCGCAGTATCTCGATGCTGTCGAAAAGCGCGGCTCGGCGATCAATGTCGCGGCGCTGTTCGGCCACACGCCGCTGCGCATGTATGTCATGGGCGAGGAGTCCACCGAGCGCGCCGCGACACCGGACGAATTGGCGGCGATGAAGAAGCTGATGCGCGAGGCGATGGAGGCCGGCGCCATCGGCTTCGGCACCTCGGTCTCGGTGAGCCACAACGGTTATGCCGGCAAGCCGGTCCCCAGCCGGCAAGCGACGCCCGAGGAAATGGACGGGCTCGTATCCGTCATGGGCGAGATGAAGCGCGGCCTGATGCAGATCACCATCGGTCGCGAATTCTCGACCCGGCACATGGCCGAGGTCAGCCGCAAGTACGGCGTGCCCGTCACCTGGACCGCCCTCCTCTCCTACCTCTACGGCCCCGGCGGACACCGCAAGCAGCTCGACCTCGCCGCCGAGCAGCGCAAGTCGGGCGCCATGGTGATCCCGCAGGTGAGCTGCCGGCCACTCAACTTCGAATTCACCTTCGCCGAGCCGTTCATCTTCGACGTCATGAAGTTCATGAACGAACTCGCCATCGCAGACGCCAAGGCGCCCGGCACGCGCCGACACGCCTACGCCGATCCGGCCTGGCGCGAAAAGCTGCGCAGCGAGGTGACGCCCCTCTTCCAGCGTTGGTGGGATCGCGTCGTCATCGCCTGGGCGCCCTCGCACAAGGAGCTCGAGGAGATGCCGCTCGCCGCCGCGGCCGCCAGGCTCGGCAAGGACCCGGTCGATCTCGCCCTCGATCTGGCGCTCGCCAACGACCTGCAGGCGCGGTTCCGCATGGCCGTCATGAACTTCGACGAGAAGGAAGTGGCCGAGTTGATCACCGATCCGCACACCATCATCGCCCTGTCCGACGCCGGCGCGCATGCCAGCCAACTCTGCGATGCCTGCTACTCGACCCACCTGCTGGGCCACTGGGTGCGCGAGCGCAAGGTCTTCACCGTCGAGGAGGCCGTGCACAATCTCACTCAACGCCCGGCCGAGATGTTCGGCATCACCGACCGCGGCGTGCTTGCCGAGGGCCGCCCCGCCGATGTCGTCGTGTTCGATGCCAAGACCGTGGGACCGGGACCGCTGAAACGGGTCAATGACCTGCCCGCCGGCGCCGATCGCCTCGTGTCGCAGGCGAGTGGCATCGACGCCGTGATCGTGAACGGCGAACTCATTCGGCGCGACAACAAGGATGTCTTCGCCGCCAACGACAAGCTGCCCGGCCGCCTGCTCCGCAGCGGCCGCGCCGCCTAACCTCAGATCAACAGGGAGAAACGCATATGATCCACGTCATCGCCATCATCACCGCCAAGCCCGGCAAGCGCGACGAAATCCTGAAGAACTTCAAGGCCAACGTGCCCGCCGTGCATGCCGAAAAAGGCTGCATCGAGTACGGCGCCACGGTCGACACCGATGGCGGCCCGTTCGCCAAGTTCGGCGCCGACACCTTCGTGGTGATCGAGAAGTGGGACACAATGGACGATCTTAAGGCCCACGGCGCGTCCGCGCACATGAAGGCCTACGGCGAGAAGAACAAGGACCTCGTCGCCACGCGCGCCGTCCACGTCCTGCAAAACGCTTGATCCCCGAAAGCGACGTCGCCGCCGCCCTCATCGCCGAATACGAGCGTGACGGCGTCGTCTGCCTGCGCCATCAATTCGACGCGCGCTGGGTCGAGCGCCTGCGCGCAGCGATCGAGCGCGACCTCGCCTCGCCCGGCCCCAACGCCACCAATTTCGCCGAGGGCAGCAGCGCGGGGAAGTTCTTCGGCGACATGTACATGTGGCGACACGATCCCGAATTCCGTGCCGCCGCGCTCGACTCGCCCGCCCCTGCCATCGCCGCGCGGCTCATGGGCTCGGATGGCGCTGATTTCTTCTACGATCAGCTTTTCGTGAAGGAGCCGGGCACGGCCCATCCGACGCCGTGGCACCAGGACCAGCCCTACTGGCCGGTGAAAGGCTGGCAGATTGCTTCCGTCTGGATCGCGCTCGACGACATCGACCTCAGCAACGGCGCCGTCGAGTTCATCGCGGGGTCCCATCGCTGGGGCGTCAACTACCGTCCGACGCCGTTCCGCAAGGGACACGAGGTGAAGTTCACCGACAGCGATCTCGTGCAGATCCCCGATATCGATGCCGACCGCGGCAGCTACGACATCAGGTCATGGCGGATGGCGCCCGGCGACTGCCTGGTGTTCCACGCCATGATCGTCCATGGCGCCCCCGGCAACGACACGCCCGGCGCGCGCCGGCGCGGCCTGTCGCTGCGCTACACCGGCGACGACGTACGCTACGACCCGCGGCCGGGCACCTTCCAGTTCCCCCACAAGCCCGACCTCGCCGCAGGCGCCGCGATGACGTGCGAGCTCTTTCCGCGCGTCTGGCCCAAGCGCTAGCGCAGGATGCCCTTGATCACGATGTCCTGCATGCCCTTGATCAGCATCTCGCGATTCGACCAGGGAAATTCGGGCTTCATGATCATGGCGGCGACGACGCCGTGGATACCCATCCAGCACAGTTCGGCGCAGGTATCGGGCGGGTAGTTCAGTTTGACGCCCGACGCCTCGAGCTGGGCGAGCATGGCCACCAGGCGGCTGAAGACGAGCGCGCCGCCCACGCCTGGACGGGTCGGATCGTCGATCGGCATGCGGTGGCCAACCTTGCGCACCGACTCGGGGATATTATTGCCGATGAAAACCAGCCGGTACTCGTCGGGGTGTTCGAGGCCGAAGCGCGCGTAGGCGTCACCGAAAAGACGGATACGTTGCAGAGGATCGCTGACGGTCTTCTCGATGTCGGTAATGCGTTCGATCAAGCGACCGAAGGTCTGGTCGCAGAGCGCCAGCATCATCGCTTCCTTGTCGTGGAAGTAGAGATAGAGCGCCGGCGCCGACACACCGACCCGGTCGGCGATCCGGCGGATCGTGGTGGCGTCGTAGCCCTCCTCGAGGAACAGCTCCTTGGCCGCCTGGAGGATCTCCTCCCGTCGGGTATGGCCCTCACCGCGCTTTTTGCGGCCGGACGCAACGGCTGTTGATAGGCCTGCCAATTTTAACTCCCTGCTCTTGACTCTTAACTTAACGTAGATAAGTTATCAACGATCAGTTATCAATGGTCAGTTCTCCTGCTGAACATTGTAAACCTCGGAAGGAAGGCCCGCCATGCGTCTCCCGCTCAAGGTGCTCGCCGCCGTGATCGGCACTGCAGCCGTTGGTGCAGCAGGTTTTGCAACTATGTCGCTCACCGCGAATGCCTCCCGGGTGTCGGCCAACGAGCCGATCGTGCGCCCGGCGCGCGTCCTCGAAATTGCCTACCGGCGCCAGGCGCAAGCCCTCGTGCTCGCGGGCACGGTCGTGCCCCGCATCGAGAGCACGCTCGGTTTCCGCGTCTCCGGCAAGATCGTGCAGCGCTCGGTCGATGTCGGCGCCACGGTGAAGCCGGGCGACCTGATCGCGCAGCTCGACCCGTCCGACTATCGCCTCGCCGTCGACAACGCCCGCGCCGCGCTTGCCTCCGCCGACGCTGACCAAGTGCGCGCCAAGGCCGATTACGAGCGCTATCAGGGCCTGCGCGGGGGTGCTGCCTTCACGCAGCAGACTCTGGAACAACGCCAGATGCTGGCCGCGACAACGCTTGCCCGTGCCGACCAGGCGCGCAGCCAGCTCGCCTCGGCCGAGAACAACCTCGCCTATACCGAGTTGCGCGCCGATACAGCCGGCATCGTCACCGCCGTCCAGGCCGAGGTCGGCCAGGTCATGTCGTTGGGACAGGGCGTGGTCCGCGTGGCGCGCACCAACGAACTCGAGATCGTGGTTGGCGTCCCCGAGCACCGCCTGAAGGTCGTGCGCGACACAACCGCGGCCAGCTTCGAGCTGTGGTCGGATCCCGGCCGGAAATACACCGCGAAGCTGCGCGAGCTGTCGCCTAGCGCCGATCCGATAACGAGGACCTACGCTGCGCGCTTCAGCATCGTCAATCCGCCGGAGTTCATCGGCCTCGGCATGACCGCCACCCTGGGCTTCGATCGCCCCGACGCCCAGCTGGTGGCCGAAGTGCCGCTGGCCGCGATCTTCCAGCGCGGCACGCAGCCCGCCGTCTGGGTGGTCGACAAGGCGAGCGGCGCCGTCGAACTGCGCGCCGTCACCATCGCACGTTGGCGCGACGACACCGCGGCCATCGCCTCGGGTGTGAAGGACGGCGAACTGATCGCCACCGCGGGCGTCCACAAGCTCGAGGCGGGCCAGAAGGTGAAGCCGCTGCAGCAGGCCCAACCGCCTCGGATTTGAGGGGGAGCCCGTCATGACCACGCGCACCAACCTTTCGGCGCTGGCGCTGAAGTACAGCACGCTCACCGTGTTCTTCATGATCGCCCTCACGGCGGCCGGCATCTACGCCTTCTTCAGTCTTGGCCGCGCCGAGGACCCGCCCTTCACCATCAAGCAGATGGTGGTGTCGGCGGCATGGCCCGGCGCCACGTCGCGCGAGATGGAGCAGCAGGTCACCGAGAAGATCGAGACCAAGCTCCAGGAGCTGCCCTACTTCAACTTCGTCAACAGCTACACCAAGCCCGGCGAGACCGTGATCTACGTCTCGCTGCGCGATGACACCCCTCCGGCCAAGGTCGCCGACCTGTGGTACCAGGTGCGCAAGAAGGTCGGCGACATAAGAAGCTCGCTGCCGCAGGGCGTGGTCGGGCCGTTCTTCAACGACGAGTACGGCGACACCTACACCGTGATCTGGGCCTTCGAGTCGGACGGCTTCGCGCCCGCCGAGGTCAAGGAAATCGCCAAGGGCGTGCGCCAGCGCCTGCTGCGCGTGCCCGACGTCACCAAGGCCGACCTGCTGGGCCTGCAGGACGAGAAGATCTACATCGAGTTCAGCCATGCCCGGCTCGCGATGCTGGGCGTGCCGGTCGACCAGATCCTCGAGATCGTGCGCCGCCAGAACGCAATCGTTGCCACCGGTACGGTCGAGACCAAGGGCGAGCGGGTCGCCGTGCGCGTCGACGGTGCGCCGACCTCCGCCGAGGAGCTGGCCAACCTGCCGTTCAGCGTCGGCGGCAGCAGCTTCACTCTGGGCGACGTCGCCGAGATCAAGCGCGGCTATCAGGATCCGCGTCAGATCTCGATGCGCTTCAAGGGCAAGCCGGTGATTGGCCTCGGCGTCGTCATGGCGCCTGGCGGCAATGTCGAGACGCTCGGCAAGGCGCTGGAGAAGACCATGGCCGAGGTCGACAAGACCCTGCCGCTGGGCATCACCGTGCACCGAGTCGCCAACCAGCCCGAGGTCGTGGAGAAGTCGTTCGAGGAGTTCATCTCCTCGTTGTTCGAGGCGCTGGCGATCGTGCTGGTCGTCTCCTTCATCAGCCTGGGCGTGCGCACCGGCCTCATCGTGGCCTTCAGCGTGCCGCTGGTGCTGGCGATCACATTCGTCGGCATGATGCTGCTTGGCATCGATTTCCAGCGCATCTCGCTCGGCGCCCTGATCATTGCGCTCGGCCTGCTGGTCGACGACGCCATCATCGCCGTCGAGATGATGATGGTGAAGCTCGAGCAAGGTGCCAGCCGCCTCGAAGCTGCGACCTACGCCTATACCTCGACCGCCTTCCCCATGCTGACCGGCACGCTGGTGACCGCCATCGGCTTCGTGCCGGTGGGATTCGCCAAGTCGAGCGCCGGCGAATACACCAACTCGATCTTCTGGGTGGTCGGGCTTGCGCTCATCATCTCGTGGTTCGTGGCCGTGCTGTTCACGCCGTGGATGGGCTATCACCTGCTGCCGCAGCCCAAGGCGCATCATGCCGATCCGCACAGCGGGCGGCTCTACACCGCCTTCCGCAAGCTGGTCGTGTGGTGCGTGACCTGGCGCAAGACCACCATCGCCATCACGGCATTGGCTTTCGTCGCCTCGATCGCCTCCTTCGGCCTGGTGCAGAAGCAGTTCTTCCCGACCGCCAACCGCCCCGAGCTGATCGTCGACCTGAAGCTGGCGCAGGGCGCCTCGTGGGCGGCGACCGACACCGAAGTACGCAAGCTCGAGAAATGGCTGGGCGCAAACGACGACGTCGCCTACTACACGTCGTATGTCGGCGCCGGCAGCCCGCGCTTCTATCTGCCGACGGTGCCCGAACTCGCCAACGCGAACTTCGGCCAGGTCATCGTCATGACCAGGGATCTGGCGGCCCGCGAGCGCGTCTTCGCCGACCTGAACAAGCTCTTCGCCGGCGATTTCGAGGCCGTCCGTGCCCGCGTGCAGCGGCTGCAGAACGGCCCGCCGGTCGCCTATCCCGTCATGTTCCGCGTACTGGGCGATGACCCGCAGCAGGTCCGGTCCGTCGCCGAGCGCGTGCGCGAGGTCTTCAAGGCCGATCCGGCCACACGCGACATCAACTTCGACTGGAACGAGCTCGCCAAGACCGTGCGGCTCGAGATCGACCAGAGCAAGGCGCGCGCGCTCGGCGTCGATTCGCAGGTCCTCGGCAATACCCTGCAGACGCTGCTGTCGGGCGTGACGGTGACGCAGTACCGCGACCGCACCGAATCGATCGACGTGGTCGCCCGTGCCGTCGCCCCGGAGAGGCTGAGCGTAGAAGGCCTGGAGGCGATCAATCTCCGAACCTCGACCGGCGGCGTGGTCTCCCTCGCCCAGCTCGCGACGCTCAAGTTCGAGCTCGAAGAGCCGATCCTGTGGCGGCGCAACAAGGACCTGCTGATGACGGTGCGCGCCGGCGTGATCGACGGCGTGCAGGGACCCGACGTTGCCGCCCGCATCGACAAGGCCCTGGCGCCGCTGCGCGCCGACCTGCCGGCCGGCTACCGCATCGAAGTCGGCGGCGATCAGGAGGAATCAGCCAAGAGCCAGGGCTCGATCTTCAAGATGATGCCGGTGATGGCCTTCCTGATGATCATGTTCCTGATGCTGCAACTCCAGAGCTTCTCCAAGCTTGCCCTGGTGATGCTGACGGCGCCGCTCGGCCTGATCGGCGTGTCGCTCTTCCTGCTGCTGTTCAACCAGCCGTTCGGCTTCGTCTCCCTGTTGGGCGTCATCGCGCTCGCCGGCATGATCATGCGCAACTCGGTGATCCTGGTCGACCAGATCGACCAGGACATTGCCGCCGGCCATTCGGCGTGGGATGCGGTGATCGATGCCACGGTGCGCCGCGCCCGCCCCATCGTGCTGACCGCAGGCACGGCGATCTTCGCCATGATCCCGCTCTCGCGCAGCGTATTCTGGGGCCCCATGGCGGTCGCCCTGATGGGCGGCCTGCTGGTGGCGACGGCACTCACACTCCTGTTCCTGCCGGCGCTCTACGCCGCCTGGTTCCGGGTGAAGCAGCCTTCGGCCAAGCCGGCGCCGGTCGAGGCCAGCAGCCCCCACGGCACGCGACCGCCACTGGCGATCGCCGCAGAGTAGTTGCCTACGAAATCCGGCCCTCGGCGGTATGGATGTCGCCGCTGCGGGCGGCGCTGACCTCGAGGATGATCTCGATCCCGCGCACGATGTCGTCGAGCGCCATCGACGGCGCCCCGCCCAGCCGGGCGGCCTGCTCGGGCACGTAGGGGATATGCAGGAAGCCGCCGCGCATCGGAATCGGATGGCCGGCGGCGATATCCATCAGAGCATAGAAGATGTGGTTGCAAACGAAGGTGCCGGCGGTGTTCGACACAGCCGCCGGCAGGCCGGCCTTGCGCATCTCCGCCACGCAGGCCTTGATCGGGAGCGTCGCGAAATGGGCCGCCGGACCGTCCTTCACCACCGGCCTGTCGATCGGCTGCTTGCCGTCGTTGTCGCGGATGCGGGCGTCCTGGACGTTGATGGCGACGCGCTCGAGGCAAAGCTCGGTCCGCCCGCCCGCCTGGCCGACGCACAGCACGATGTCCGGCTTGACCTTCTCGATCGCCGCCAGGAGCAGCTTCGCCGAATTCGCATAGGACGTCGGCAACTCAGCCGTATGAACGACGATGCCGCCGATCCGCTTCTTCAGCTTCCCGACCGCGAGCGACGACGGATTGACGTCGTCGCCGCCGAACGGCTCGAATCCCGTGACCAGTGCCTTCATGCCTCTCCCCAAAACGAAAGGGCGTCCCAAAGGGACGCCCCGACGTTAGTCCGTAGAGCCGCCGGCGGCTACTTGTTGGCGGCGTCGACCGCCCGGCGTGCCATGACGCCCACGAGATGGGCACGGTATTCGGCGCTGCCGTGGATGTCGCTGTTGAGTCCGTCGGCCGGGATCTTGATGTCCTTGATCGCCGCCGAGGAGAAGTTCTTGGCAAGTGCCTCTTCCATCGCCTTGACGCGAAAGACGGTGGCGCCGGCGCCGGTCACCGCGACCCGCACGCCTGAAGCCGTCTTGGCCACGAACACGCCGACCATGGCATAGCGTGAAGCCGGGTTCGGGAACTTCACGTAGGCCGCCTTCTCCGCCTTGGGGAAGCTGATCCCGGTGATCAGTTCGCCCTCGCCGAGTGCTGTCTCGAACAGGCCCTTGAAGAAGTCGTCGGCCGCGATCTTGCGGGTGTTGGTGCTGACGGTGGCATTGAGTGCCAAGACCGCACCGGGATAGTCGGCCGCCGGATCGTTGTTGGCGACCGAGCCACCGATCGTGCCACGATTGCGCACCTGCGGATCGCCGATGTGGCCCGCGAGGTAGGCCAGCGCCGGGATCGCAGCCTTGACCTCGGCCGAGCTCGCGACGTCGGCGTGCCGGGTCATGCCGCCCACCACGACGTTGTTGCCCTCGACCTTGATGCCGGCCAGCTCCTTGACGCCGCCGAGATCGACCACGTCGCTCGGACGTGCCAGGCGCTGCTTCAGCGTCGGGATCAGGGTCATGCCGCCCGACATGGCGCGGGCTTCGGGCTTGCTTTTCAGCAGGCCGATCGCGTCGGCGACCGACTTCGGACGATGGTAAGCGAAATCGTACATCTCAATTTCCTCCGGTTACTCGGCCGCCCTATTCAGCCGCTTGGCGTTGGGCGCCCTGGATCGATTGCCACACGTTGAGGGATGTGGCGGGCATTTCGACGTGCTTGACGCCGATCGGTGCCAGCGCGTTGTGGACTGCGTTCATCACGGCGGCCGGCGACGCAATCGCGCCGGCTTCGCCGCAACCCTTCACGCCCAGCGGATTGTGCGGGCAAGGCGTGGTCTTGTAGCCGAGCTTGAACGACGGGAAGTTGTCGGCGCGCGGCATGGTGTAGTCCATGAACGAGCCGCTGATGAGCTGGCCCGTGTCCTTGTCGTAGACCGCGGCCTCGAACAGCGCCTGGCCGACACCCTGCACGATGCCGCCATGGACCTGGCCCTCGACGATCATCGGATTAATGATGTTGCCGAAGTCGTCGATCGCGGTGAAGGCAACGATCTCGGTCGTGCCCGTCTCCGGGTCGATCTCGAGTTCGCAGATCTGCGTGCCGGCCGGATAGACGAAGTTCGCCGGATCGTAAAAAGCATTCTCGTCCATGCCCGGTTCGGTGTCGGCATGCGGGTAATTGTGCGGCACATAGGCCGCGAACACGACCTGGGCCAGCGGCACGCTCTTGTCCGTACCCGCCACCTTGAAGGTGCCGTTCTCGAACTCGACGTCGGCCACAGAGGCTTCCATCAGATGGGCCGCGACCTTCTTGCCCTTGGCGATGATCTTCTCGGTGGCCTTGACGATGGCCGAGCCGCCGACGGCCAGCGAACGGCTGCCGTAGGTACCCATGCCGAAGGGCGTCGTCGCCGTGTCGCCATGGACGATCTCGATCTGATCCATCGGCACGCCGAGCTTGTCGTGGATGAGCTGGGCAAAGGTTGTCTCGTGACCCTGGCCATGGCTGTGCGCCCCGGTCATGACCTGGACATTGCCGGTTGGGTTGAACTTGATCTGCGCCGACTCCCACTGGCCGACGCCGGCCCCGAGCGAGCCGACGACCTGCGAGGGCGCGAGGCCGCAGGCCTCGATGTAGGACGAGAAGCCGATGCCGCGCAGCTTGCCACGCGACTTGGCCTCGGCGCGGCGAGCCTCGAAGCCCTTGTAGTCGGCGATCTTCATGGCCTCGTCGATGATCGGCGGGTAGTTGCCCGAATCGTACTGCAGCGCGACAGGCGTCTGGTACGGGAAAGCCGTCGACGGGATGAAGTTCTTGCGGCGCAGCTCCGCCGCATCGATCTTCATCTCGGCCGCCGCCTTGCTCACGATGCTCTCGATGACGAAGGTCGCTTCCGGCCGTCCGGCGCCGCGATAGGCGTCGACCGGCGCGGTATGGGTGAGTGCGGCCTTCACGTTGGCGTAGATGAGTGGCGTCGTGTACTGGCCCGCCAGCAGCGTGGCGTAGAGATAGGTCGGCACCGCCGTCGAGAAGGTCGACAGATAGGCGCCCATGTTGGCGATCGTCTCAACCTTCAGCGCCAGGAACTTGCCGTCCTTGTCCAACGCCAGCTCGGCGTGGGTGACATGGTCGCGGCCATGGCAGTCGGTCTGGAACGACTCGCTGCGCTCGGCGGTCCACTTGATCGGCCGGCCGACGCGCGATGCCGCCCAACAGACCATCGTCTCATCGGCGTAGCAGAAGATCTTGCTGCCGAAGCCGCCGCCGACATCCGGCGCGATGACCCGCAGCTTGTGCTCAGGGATACCCAGCACGAAGGCCGACAGGATGAGGCGCAGAACGTGCGGGTTCTGCGACGTCGACCACAGCGTGTAGTGGCCCGTGCCCTTGTCGTACTCCGCCGCCGCGGCGCGCGGCTCCATGGCGTTCGGGATCAGCCGGTTGTTGATGAGGTCGAGCTTGGTGACGTGCGCCGCCTTGGCGAACGCCGCATCGACATCGGCCTTCACGCCGATTTCCCAGTCGTAGACGAGGTTGCCCGGCGCCTCGGGATGGACCTCGGCCGAGCCCTTGTCGAACGCCTTGGCGAGATCGATGGTCGCCGGCTTCACGTCGTAGTCGACCTTGATCGCCTCGGCCGCGTCCTTGGCTTCGTCGTGGCTGTTGGCCACGATCATGGCGACCGTGTCGCCGACGTAGCGCACCGTGTCGACCGCCATCACCGGATGGGCCGGCGCCTTGTGTGGCTGGCCGTGCTTGTCCTTGACCGTCCAGCCGCAGATCAGGCCGCCGACCTTGGCGTCGACCAGATCCTTGCCGGTGAAGATGTTGACTACGCCCGGCATCTTGGCCGCCGCGGAAATGTCGATGCTCTTGATCTTCGCATGGGCATGCGGCGAACGCAGGAAATACGCGTAGGTCGCCCGTGCGAGGGGCAGATCGTCGACATAGCGACCGGTTCCCGTCAGGAAGCGCTTGTCTTCCGTCCGAAGAACGCGGGCGCCGATTCCGGTGGCGGCGGTCATGGGGCTACACTCCTGCTGACTTCATGGCCGGGGCAGCGGCCAGGATTGCCTTCACGATGTTGTGGTAGCCGGTACAGCGGCAGAGGTTGCCCTCGAGCTCGCGGCGCACCGTCGCCTCGTCGAGCTGGTAGTTGTGGCGCTTCACCATGTCGATGGCGCTCATCACCATGCCAGGGGTGCAGAAGCCGCACTGCAGAGCGTGGTTCTCGCGGAAGGCTTCCTGCATCGGATGAAGCTTGTCGGCGCTCTCCGCCAGGCCTTCGATCGTGAGGACTTTCGCGCCCTCGGCCTGGACGGCCAGGATCGTGCAGGACTTGACCGACTGGCCGTCGACGTGGACGACGCAGGCGCCACACTGGCTGGTGTCGCAGCCGACGTGGGTGCCTGTCATGCCGAGATGCTCGCGCAGGAACTGAACCAGCAGCGTGCGCGCCTCGACCTTGCCCGAGACGGACTTGCCGTTGACGGTCATGGCGACGGAAATGGTCATTACTCTTCTCCCTTACTTATTGGTTCGGTGCGACCGCGATCGTGCGCACGCGCTGAGTGTTGTTTCGACTGTCGCAAGCCGCTCCGGCGGCGGTCAAGCGAATTGCGGATGACAACCGATCCGCGCTCCAGCGCTAACGACTCGCAAGAAATACCAGGACCAGCGCCACGGCACCGACGCCGATGACGATCCAGTGTCTATAACCTCGCTGCGCTGCAGCGGAAGCCGCCGGGGCAGCACCCGGCGCGGGCGCCACCGCCGTCGCCTCGGCCGCAGGCGTGGGCGGCGCCCCCACCGTGGCGGCGAATTTGCTGAAAAACTCGTCCGCCAGCTTCCGGGCGGTGCCATCGATCAGACGCGCGCCCACCTGGGCGATCTTGCCGCCAACCTGGGCGTCGACATTGTAGTTCAGGACGGTATCCGCACCGTCCTCCCGCAGAGTGACGACCGCGCCGCCCTTGGCGAACCCCGCCGCCCCGCCCTGGCCCTCGCCCGAGATCTTGTAGCCGTTGGGCGGGTCGAGGTCCGAAAGAGTGACCTTGCCGGTGAAACTGGCACTCACCGGCCCGATGCGCATGCGCACCTTGGCCTTCATCTCCGTATCGGATGACTTTTCGAGCGATTCGCAACCCGGAATGCAGGCCTGCAGTATGGCTGCATCGTTGAGCGCCGCGAAAACCTTCTCGCGCGACGCGGCGATCCTGTACTCGCCCTTGATTTCCATGTCGTAACTCCCGCCTAGAACCTGACGACCTCACCCTGAGGAGCGGCCCGAAGGGTCGCATCTCGAAGGGTGGGCAACAGCCCATGCTTCGAGACGGCCGTTACACGGCCTCCTCAGCATGAGGTCCTCAAAATTGCGCTACCATTTATTGGTATAGGAGTCCGCCGGCGGTTCTGCCAGTGGTTCGCGTATCGAGACGTAGATCGTCGCCAGGTAGGGCACCGCCATGACGAGGGCGAGGAAGGCGAACCAGTTGGCCTGGGTGTTCCAGAACAGCGTCTTGATGACCCAACGCCCGCCATCCGCTGAAACAAAGCCCCCCGCCCCGCCGTCATGCAGTTTGACGGCTCCCTCGGTCACCAGCAGGACGGCCGCCCAGAAGATCAGCAGTCCCGCCAGGACGATTTCCGGCAGGACGGGCCTGACGCGGCTGAAGGTGCGATCCATGCGCACGAAGCCCTTGCTGCCGTCGTAGCCCAGCAGCCGGCCGAACGACAAAGCCTTGGCCATCCGGTCGGCTCGCGACACCGGCTCCTTGCGCGGGATGGTCAGGACTTTCCACGCCATGAGCACGATGCTCGGAATGACGAAACTCCAGATCGGAAAATCCCGGTAACGCCCGTCGATGGCGATCTGGCGGAAGAAGTCACCGATGCGGATGACGCCGTCGTACCAGTCGATGCTGATGACGACGAGATAGAAGATGCAGAGCAACGTCAGCGCCAGATAGAGCAACTGCGCCATGAGATCGGCACGCTGCCAGATGCGGCGGCGCGGCAGCTCCCGCCACGCCCGCCACGCTTCGCGTACCCGTGCGCCGTAGAGCGAGGGATCCGCCATCCGGCCAGTGAGGCTGTCGGCGATGCCGCGCAGCAGGGCGTAACTGAACAGCGCGAGCAGAACCGCCCAGAAGGCGACGCCCAGCATGCGCTCGAAGTAGAAGCTGCGCGAAACGTCGATCCACGTCGCCTGGACGTAGCAGGTCGCGACCAACTGGGCGAAGAAGGCGAAGAGGAGGACGGCCTTACGCGTCATCTTGCGGCGCTGGCTCACGAAGCCGAGCAGCAGCAGGCCCGAAATGATCGTCGAAAGCGCGAACAACGTCCGCCAGTGCGGCTCTGCCACCACAGGCTTGCCGAGCTCGAATTTGTCGCGGCGCTGCGCGTCGAGCAACCCCCACGCCGCGCCGACCGTGCCTTCCTGGCGGGCCTTCCAATACTGGTCGAAGGCCTCGATGACGTTGTAGTCGAACTTTTCGCGCTCGGCGGCGGAGCGGAAGATCGAAAAGTATTTCACCTGCTCGACACGTCCAGGCCGCGCATCGGAGCGCATGCGACCGTCGCTCGGCCAGCCGGTCTCGCCGATCACGATCTTCTTGCCGGGGAAGCGCGCCTGCACCTTCTTGTAGATGTCGACCAGGTGTTTCTCGATGCTCAGCGTGCCGTCGGGTTCGCGACGGTCGACGCCGATCGGCTCGTCCTCCCAGTACGGCAGGATGTGAATGGTGATGAAGTCGACCTCATCGGCGAGCGACGGGTTTCTCAGCCAGAATTCCCAGACATCGGCATAGGTGACCGGCTGCGACACACGCTGCTTCACCTGGCGAATGTAGCGACGTAGCTCGTTTGCCGTCAGGTCCTTGCGCAGCAGCACCTCGTTGCCGACGATCACCCGCTCGATCGTGTCCTTATACTTGTTGGCGTGATCGATCAGCAGGTTGATCTGCTCGAGATTTTCCTTCTCGTTGTTGTTGAGCCACGCGCCGTGCCAGACCTTCAGCCCGTACTTGCCCGCGCGCTGCGGGACGGCCTCGAGGTTCTCGCCCGATGAATAGGTCCGCACCGCCCGAACCTTACCCTGGATCCGCTTGAGATCCTCGTCGATCTGGTCAGGCGTCGGAAAGGTCCGGGTGAGTGGGCTCTGCCCGGGGCGATAGGGCGCGAACGACACGCTTTGCAGGGGCTCGGCCGTCCAGCCGGCGATGTCGACCGGCCTGTTCGGCAACCACCACCACAGGAGATTGAGCGCGGCCACGCCCACAAACGCGACCAGCGCTATCAGAGTTCGCATGAGGGGGTTTTAGCAGGATCGGTTGCGGCGCGAATGGCTTTTCAGGGGCGATTGTCCCCAGCGGGCCCTCCGCCGCTCCAGCATGCCTAGGAAATCCTGCGCTGGATGCCGGCGATCGCCTGCCGGGTGATCTGATGGCCGCGGAACAGGACCGCTTCCTTCCAGTCATCGGTGTCGGGGTAGAACTGGCGGCGCATGGCGGCCCGGATCGGTCCGGCCTCCTTGCCCAGGGGGTCCCCGTACTTGTGCAGCCAATGGTCGGCCCGGAAGGCCTTTTGGCCGCTTTCGCGATCGAAGGTGCCATACTCCAGCGTGCACATGGTGAGCCGGGTCTCAGGCTCCAGCAGGACACGGTTGAGACCATAGTGCCCCAGCCCGTCGCGAGCCTGCGAGGCGGTCTGGCCGCGCTTGGACTCCGTCACGGATTCACCCCAGAAGGCGCGCACCCGGCGCGAAGCCGGCGTGTCGATGTCGTAGTGCGTGATCGGCTCGCCATAGCCATAGGGACCAAGGCCGGTATGGAAGTCGATCACGGCCACGTCACCGCGGCCCTTCAGGAATTTGTCGGTAATGGCATGCAGGGTGCGGTTGGACCAGGCGGGTCCGCCGCCCCCGAAGAACATGCCGTCGGGATGGCTGTACTGGCCGCCAGACACGGCGCGGAAATAGGCGACGTCGCCGACCTTCTTGCGATAGGCCGCGAGCTTGGCCTCGGCGCTGTTCATTCCGGCTTCGCTCAGGTCTGCCGGTATGAGGAAATCGGCGATCTCGAGATAGCCCTCGTTCACCGGGTAGGGCTTGGAGTGGTCGACATAGTTGCGATTGAGGTCGTTGCCTTCCTCGGTCACGCGCCGCGTCCAGGCAAAGCCATAGGGATTGATGGCGTGGATGAACACCGCCGCTGTGTCCGCCGGCAGCCCGGCTGCACCAACCGTGGCCAGCCAATCGACCTGGAAACCCGAGCCGCAATAGCCTTCGACGCCGTGGGTGCTGGAAATCGTCACCACGACCTTCGACGCACCGTCGGGACCCAGCCGAGCAACATCGGTCGACAGAGACTCCCCGCGCGGACCCTTGGTCGGGTTGTCGTAGCGGAAGGTCGCCGCACCAGCGAGCCGCGCCGCGGCAAGGAACTTGTCGCGAGCCTCGCTATAGTCGGCGGCGAAGGAATGGACGTTGCTCATTGGACTGTCTTTCAAGGGGCTGCCTAGGTTCGAAGGGTCAGGCCGCCGTCGACCACCAACTCATGGCCAGTGATGAAGTCGGCGTCATCGGAGGCCAGCAGAAGCGCACCGCGCGCGATGTCGATCGGCTGGCCGAGGCGGCGCAGCGCCGCCTTCTTCTCCCACACCGCGCGGATTTCCGGATTGTCGAAATTGGTCTGGGTCATGCCGCTGTAGATCGCCCCGGGGCAGACGTAGTTGGCGGTGATGTTGAACTTGCCGAGTTCCAGCGCAAGCGTGCGCGTGAGCCCGCCGACGCCGGCCTTGGAGGCGCAGTAGGCCGCCAGGCCGAAATCGGTGTCGAAGGCCATCACCGAGGCCGTGTTGACGATGCGCGCCCGCCCCTTCTCCCGCGCCCTCGTCTTCAGGGCCGGAATGGCTTCACGGCAGATCCGGAACATCGCCCGCAGGTTGACGCCATTCACGCGATCCCAGTGCTCGTCGGTCATCTCCTCGACGAAGGCCCGGCCGCTGACGCCGGCATTGTTGAACAGGATATCGATCGCGCCAAACTTCGCGAGCGCCTCGGCAACGATGTTCTTCGGCGCATCGTCGCCAGTGATATCCGCAGCGAACGAGGCGATCGCTGCGTTGCCGGCGTGGGCCGAGTCGATCGCCGATTCAGGCCGATCGACCGCCAGCACCTGCGCACCCTCGTCAGCGAACAGCTTGGCCGACGCCGCGCCGATACCGGAGGCGGCGCCCGTCACGATCGCGATCTTGCCCTTCAGGCGGCCCACGGCATTCTCCCTCATTCGACCTTGACGCCCGAGGCGAGCGCCACGCGTTGCCACAGCGCCAGATCCTTCTCCAGCACTTCACCGAAAGCCTTGGCACCATGTCCGACCGGATCGGTGCCGAGCGCGACCAGCCGGTCGCGAACCTCGGGAACAAGCACGGCTTCAACAAAGGCGCGCTCCAGTTGGCGCACAACCACGCGTGAAACGTTTGCCGGAGCCATGACGCCTGCCCACACGACGACTTCGGCTCCCGGCCAGCCCGCCTCCGCCATGGTCGGCACATCAGGCAAAAGCGCCGAGCGTGTCGGCGTGGTGACGGCAAGCGGTCGCAATTTCCTGGATGTCACCAGCGGCGCGGCCGACGCGGTGCTGGTGAACATGGCCTGGACCTGGCCTGCCTGCAGGTCGTTCAGCGCCGGCGCCGCGCCGCGGTAGGGCACGTGCACGACATCGATGTCGGCGGCGAGCTTCAGCGTCTCCATCACCAGGTGCGAGATCGAACCGACTCCGGTCGAGGCATAGTTGAGACCGCCACGGTGAATGCGTGCCTCGGTGATGAAATCGCCGACGCTTTGCATCTTCGAGTTCGCAGCGACGATCAGCACCATCGGCGTATCAGCCAGATGGGCAATCGGAGTGAGATCCCGCGGCGGATCGAAATTGAGCGATCGGTTGATCCAGGGTGGAATGGTCACCTGTGCCGCCGAGGCCATCAGGAGCGTGTAGCCGTCAGGCTCTGCTTTGGCGACCGATGCCGCCCCGATCAGGCCGGCCGCACCGCCGCGATTGTCGACCACGACCGTCTGGCCGAGGGCGGTGCCGGCATGCCGGGCGGCTAGTCGCGCCAGGATATCGATCGAGCCGCCGGGCGCAAACGGCACCACGAGCGTGACAGGCTTCTGCGGGAAATCGTCGGCCCGGGCGCCCAGCGGAAAGGCGGACGCACCGAGCACGGCGGCAAAGCCACGCCGACCGATGACCGCCTTGCTCATGGTGACCACCCTTCTCGCGCCTCACGCCATGGTCAGCACGACCTTGCCCGTCGCCTTGCGCGACAGTAGCGCGTTCATCGCCTCGGCGCTCTTCTCCAGCGGAAAGCGCATGGAGATGTGCGGCTTCAACTTGCCCTCGGCGTACCAGCCGAGCAGTTCATCGAAGTTCTTGCGCGCCTCCGCGGGCTCGCGGCCACGCCAGGCGCCGTAGAACACGCCGCGCACGTCACAGCTCTTCAGCAGTGCGAGATTGGCCGGCAGCGACGGAATGCGCCCCGCCGCGAAGCCCACCACCAAAAGCCGGCCATACCAGGCGATGCAGCGGATCGACTCGTCGAAGGCATCGCCGCCGACGGCGTCGTAGATGATGTCCGTGCCGTTGCCGCCGGTCAGTTCCTTGACCTTGTCGCGCATCTTGTCCTTGGTGTAATTCACGAACATCGTGGCGCCGTACTTCCTGCAGATCTCCATCTTCTCGTCGGAGCCGACGGCGGCGATCACTTTCAGCCCCATCAGGGCGCCCAGTTCGACGGCCGTGAGGCCGACGCCGCCCGAAGCGCCGGTCACCAGCAGGGTCTCGCCCGGCTTGTAGCTGCTGCGCTGCTTCAGCGCGTAGTACGAGGTGCCGTAGGTCATGGTGAACGCGGCGCCGTCGTCGTAGCTCATGTTCTTCGGCATCGGCAGCAGGCTGCCGAGATCGACAACGGCCTCGGTCGCATAGCCGCCGTGACCGACCATGCCGATCACCCGGTCGCCGACCTTATAGGAGCCCGCGCCCTCGCCCACCTCGGTGATGTCGCCGGCGATCTCGTGGCCGGGTGCGAACGGGCGCGGCGGCTTGAATTGGTACTTGTCCTGAATGATCAGCGTGTCAGGAAAGTTGACGCCCGCCGCCCGCACCGCGACGCGCACCTGGCCCTTACCCAGCGGCTTGGACGGCAGCTCCATCAACTTCAGGCTTTCCGGCCCACCGGCAGTCTCGCTCATCATCGCCCGCATGTCGGTCCCATTCCCAAATGTCAGTATTTCGTCCTGTGGCGACATTGATACGATGGCGGCCCGGCCAACGTCCATCCATGCTAGAAAGCCGGACTTTCGCGGGGAGAAAGATGGCTGGGCTTTATTTCGAAGAATTCACCGTAGGCCGGGTGTTCGAACACCCATGGACGCGCACCGTCACGGAAATGGACAATGTGCTCTACAGCTCGCTCACCATGAACGTGCAGCCGCTGCACATCGACGAGGAGTTCGCCTCCAAGACCGAGTTCGGGCAGCGCATCGTTAACAGCCTGTTCACCCTCGGCCTGATGATCGGCATCACCGTCAACGACACGACCCTGGGCACGACTGTCGCCAACCTCGGCATGACCGACGTGCGCTTCCCCAAGCCGGTATTCCACGGCGATACGCTCCACGTGCGCAGCAAGGTGCTGAGCCTGCGCGAGAGCAAGTCGCGACCCAATGCCGGCATCGTCGAGTTCGCCCATACCGCGATCAACCAGCGCGGCGAGATCGTCGCCGAGTGCACACGGCAGGCGTTGATGCACAAGAAGCCGAAGGGCTGAGGTAGCCAATGCGTTCATTCCTGTTCGTTCCGGCCGATTCGGAGCGCAAGCTCGCCAAGGGACCCTCGTCCGGTCCGGATGGCCTCATTCTCGACCTGGAAGATTCGGTCGCCGCCGATCGCAAGCCGATCGCCCGAGACATGGCACTGGCTTACCTGCAAAGCGCCAACCGCGCCGGCCCCAAGCTCTACGTCCGCGTGAATGCCCTCGATACCGGCCTCACGCTGGGTGACCTCGCCGTCGTCATGCAGGGCAGGCCCGATGGCATCGTCTTTCCGAAATGCGTCGGCCAGGCCAACCTCGACCTGCTGGCCAACTATCTCGACGCGTTCGAAGCGCGCGAAGGCATCGCGCCCGGGACGACCCGCATCCTGACCATCGCCACCGAAAGCGCCGCCGCCGTGCTTGCGCTCACCGCGGCGCCCGCCAAGCACGCCCGATTGATGGGCCATTCCTGGGGTGGCGAGGATCTGATGGCCGACCTCGGCGCGCTGGCCAAGGGCCCGGCACCCGGCGTCTACGACGACACCTTCAGGTTCGCCCGCACCGTCAACCTGATGGCGTCGGTGGCAGCCGGCGTTACCGCCTACGACACGGTCTATCCCGATATCAAGAACGTCGACGGCCTCCGCGCCGAGGCCCACGATGCCCGGCGCATGGGCTATGGCGGCAAGATCGCCATCCATCCCGACCAGGTCGCCATCATCCACGATGTCTTCACCCCGAGCGTCCAGGAGATCGATTGGGCCAAGCGCGTCGTCGCGACGTTCGAAAGCAACCCAACGGCGGGCGTTCTGACCCTCGACGGCAAGATGCTCGACCGGCCGCATCTCATCCTGGCGCGCCGTCTTCTGGCACGAGCGGGGGAATGAAGGACAACTTCGGCCTCTACGACGCGCTCGACGGGATGTTCGCCGGCGCGCGCGAGTCTGTCCTGACGCTCGACGAATTCCTGGTCGGCCTGCAGGGGCGCTCCTATGCCTTCGCCATCCTGGCTCTCAATGTCCCGAACTGCATTCCCACCGGCATCCCCTGGCTGTCGACGATAACCGGCGTGCCGATGCTGTTCCTGCTCGCTCAGTTCTTCGCCGGCCAACCAGTGCCGTCTTTGCCGAAGGTGATCGGCCGCCGCGGCCTATCGCGCGGCAAGCTTCAGGTCTTCCTCGCCCGCGCCCGCCGCTCCATCGGGTGGCTCGAAGACACCGTGCACGCACGCCACGAAGCCTGGGTGAACGGGATGCCGCGGCGACTGTTGCTGTTCGCATGGTCGCTCGACATCCTGCTGCTGGCGCTGCCAATTCCCTTCGACAACCTGTTCCCTGCCTGGGCCATCCTGTTCTTCTGCCTCGCCCTCATCGAGGACGACGGCGTGATGGCGATGCTTGGCTGGTTACTGACGGTCGTGACGGCGATCTGGACGGCGTTCCTGTTCATGGTCGGCCATGCCGCGATCACGGCCGCAATTTCGACGCTTCGCGCCACCATCCTCAATTGACGGCACAGATCATGACTCAAAGCATCGAAACTTCCGCCAGCCTGCTCGCCGCTCTCGATCGCGGCGAGTCGCTGCCGTCACGCTGGTACACCGACCCGTCGATCACCGAACGGGAGATCACGCATGTCTTCCGCAATAGTTGGAATTACATCGGGCCGCTGTCGCAACTTACCGCGCTCGGCGACTACATCACCGGTTATGCCGGTGGCGTGCCGGTCGTCGTCATCCGCAACGAGCGCGGGCTGGCGGGCTTCGTTAATGTCTGCAGGCACCGCCGTCATGAGGTCATGAAGGGGCGCGGCAATGCCAAGGTTATGCAGTGCGGCTATCACGCCTGGACCTACGACCTTTCCGGCGGCCTCAAGCGCGTGCCGCGCTCGGCCGCCGAACCGAATTTTAGCCTCGGCGACTTCCCGCTCCTGCCGATCCGGGCGGAAGCCCTCGGTCCGTTCGTGTTCGTGCATCTCGACCGTGAAGCACCGTCGGTGCAGGCCTGTTACGGGCCGATCCTGGACATCCTCGCCGGCAGCGGGGTCGCGCTCGATACGCTGGCGCCCTACAGCCGGGAGGAATGGCAGTCCCACGCCAACTGGAAGACCATGCTGGAGAACTATCTCGAGTGCTATCACTGCGCCGTTGCCCATCCCGGCTTCAACGCCGCGATCGACGTGCGGCCCGATGCCTACAAGCTAACGGCGCACGGACTGTTCTCGAGCCAGACCGGCCAGGTGCGAAGCACCGCCCTGCAAGGCAAGAGCAAGGTGGCACTTTACGACGTCGCCGGCACCGTGACGCAGTCGCAATACCATTTCCTGTGGCCGAATATGACCGTCAACATCAATCCAGGCTTTCCCAACCTGTCGGTTGACGTCTGGAGTCCGGACGGACCGAATGCGACCAAGGGCTTTTCCGAACAGTATTTCGGCCCCGGCGTCAGCGAGGACTTCGCGCAGGCGTTGATTGCCTTCAACAAGCAGGTCGCCAAGGAAGACGATATCCTGACCGATTCAGTGCAACGCGGCCTGCTCGGTGGTCTTCCCGATCGCGGCCGGTTCCTGACCAACAGCGAGCACCTGGTCGTTCATTTCCAGAAAATGATCGTCAATGCCGTGGAGGGCACCGCTCAATAGGAGCGCGGCAGCCCGAGGATGTGTTCGGCGACGTAGTTCAGGATCATGTTGGTCGAGATCGGCGCCACCGTATAGAGCCGCGCCTCGCGGAACTTGCGCTCGATGTCGTATTCCTCGGCGAAGCCGAAGCCGCCATGCGTCTGCACGCACATCTCGGCGCACGCCCACGACGCCTCCGAGGCCAGCATCTTGGCCATGTTGGCTTCGGCGCCGGCATTGATGCCGGCCTCGTACATGGACGCCGCCTTGCGCACCATCAGGTCGGCCGCTTCGATCTGCGTGTAGGCGCGCGCAATGGGATACTGCACGCCCTGGTTCTGGCCGATCGGCCGACCGAACAGCTTGCGCTCCTTGGCATAGTTCACGGCCTTTTCGATGAACCAGCGCCCGTCGCCGATGCACTCCGACGCGATCAGCACGCGCTCGGCGTTCATGCCGCTCAGGATATAACGGAAGCCCTGCCCCTCCTCACCGATCAGATTCTCGGCCGGCACTTCCATATTGTCGAAGAACACCTCGGTGCTGTTGTGGTTCATCATCGTGCGGATCGGCCGGATGGTGAGCCCCTTGTTCAACGCCGCACGCATGTCGACGAGGAACACCGAAAGTCCCTCCGTGCGCTTGGCGGACTGCTCGCGCGGCGTGGTGCGCGCCAGAAGCAACATCAGGTCGGAATGCTCGGCGCGGCTGGTCCACACCTTCTGGCCGTTCACGACGTAGGTGCTGTTGTTCTTCTTCACCGCGGTCGTCCGAAGGCTCAGCGTATCGGTGCCGCTGGTCGGTTCGGTGACACCGAAGGCTTGTAGCCGCAATTCGCCGGTGGCGATCTTGGGCAGGTAGCGTTCCTTCTGCTCCTTGCTGCCGTGCCGGAGCACCGTGCCCATGATGTACATCTGGGCATGACACGCTGCGGCGTTGCAGCCGGCGTGATGGATTTCCTCGAGCACCGCGCTTGCCGCCGAGAGGCCAAGCCCTGAACCACCGTACTCCTCGGGAATGAGAATTCCGAGCCAGCCGGCCTCGGTCAGCGCCTTCACGAACGCCGTGGGATAGCCGCGTTCACGATCGAGGTCGCGCCAGTAGGCACCGTCGAACTTCAGGCAGAGCTGGCGGACCGCATCGCGGATTTCAGGATGGGTTGGGGCGTAGGGATTTTCCATGCCGGCGCAAACTAGTCCGCTCCCTCCCCGCACGCAATGCGACCGAGTTCATCGATCAGCGGACCATGAATCTCCGGGCCGAAGCCGTCGACCGTGGCCTCGCCGCGCGCCGTGACGCCATCGACCGCGCCCGCCCTTTCGACGATCGCGCGTGTCACCGTGAGGTCTCGTTCCGCCGTCAGGAATTTTACGATGGTGGGTCTCCAGTCTGCACGAAGCACCGCCAGTGCCGCCATCAGGCCGTAGGCGCCCCAGTTCGAGACACCGGCCACGACGAGATGATCGCACGAGGTGACGCAGGCGATCTCGGCGCCCTTCGGCACCGTCCGCGCAATGAGGCCGGACGGCAGCTTGCCCATGCCGATCTCGTTGCCGCCGTCGCCGACCGCAAGCTTCGCCCAGGGACCTCCGAGGAACAGGTCGTCGAGCGGCGCTGTCCAGGGCGAGACATCGACGCCGCGCATGTTGCGCGGCCGGCCGTCGGCGCTGCGGCCACAGCGTTCGATCGCAATGGCATGGCTGACGCCGATCTGTCGCCATGCCTGCAACAGGCGATCGACACCCGGTTGGTCATCGACCCCGACTTCATCGACCGCGACTCCCCCGCCGGCGGCCTCGACGGCCACGCGCACCGCTTCCGCGCAGGGCGTGTCGACGGCAATCCGCGCCGGCATGCCGCAGGCAGCCAGCGCCACGGCAAGAAGCGCGGTGCCAACCGGGCCGTCGGTTTCAGGCGCTGCGACCTCGCCCCGAGGCACAAAAAAACCGGTGATGAGGCCGACGCACTTGGCCGTCGACAACGCCCTTGCCGCGTCGCCGAGCCCGCCGCGATTGGCCGTGATGAGTTCTTGCGTCTTGCGGCCGACATCGCGGCAGACCAGCGCCTCGATGGCAGCGATCCGGTGAACCTCACTTCTCCTTGGCGACATACACTCCCGTCCAATCCGCCGGCGAGTCGTCGATCAAGCCATCGATCCGCACTCGCATCATTGCGTAGTATCCCTCCTGCCATCCCGCCTTTTCTGCGGCCGCCTGGCAGGATTCGATCAAGTCCAACGCCTCGGCAAAAGCACCGGAGCGGTAGAGCGCCAGCAACGCTTCCTGCTGCGCCCTGAGCTCCTGGAATGCCGGCGTTTGGGCAAGCACGGCATCTCCCAGCAGCGCGTAGATGCATTCCGGTTCCGTCTTCCCCTTTACCATCACCAGATCGAGTTCGAGCATCGCGAAATCTTTCGCCTGCTCGGCCGTATTGCTTCCAATGATGATCCCGACCGCATAGGTCTTACACAAGCCTTCGAGGCGGGAAGCAAGATTTACTTCGTCGCCAAGGCATGAGTAGGTGAAGCGCTGTGATGAACCGAAATTTCCCACCGATGCGCGCCCGGTATTCAATCCAACCCCTATGTTCACCGGGATGTGGCGCCGGCCTTCTCCCTCGGCTTCGGCTTTCCATTCCTGATTCAGAACAACAAGGCGCGCCTGCATCGCAAGCGCCGTTTGACAGGCATGTGTGGCATGATCCTCGACCGACAACGGCGCGTTCCAGAACGCCATGATCGCGTCGCCCATGTATTTGTCGATCGTTCCGTGATTGCTCAGAATCAGGTCGGTCATCGGCGTCAGGAAGCGATTCATGAATCGTGTGAGACCTTGCGGATCGAATTGCTCCGAGATCGTGGTAAATCCGCGAACATCGGTAAACATCACGGTGATCTCGCGCATCTCGCCGCCCAGCTGAAGCAGTTCGGGATTCTGCGCGAGCTGCTCCACTACAGCTGGCGACAGATAGTGCGAGAACGCGCCGCGAATCTCGCGCCGATCACGTTCCGCCTGCATGAAGGACAGTACTGACCCGCTGACATAGATCACGGCCAGCGTAGCCGGCGGATATACCGGATCGAACAGCGTCTGCAGCTCCGAATAGGCAAACCACGGGATCAGGACGCCGGCGCCGATGAACACCACGGCGACTATTGCCATCCTGGCGGCCGACAGTCGCGGCAGCAGCCACACGAACAGCAATCCGACCGCCGCAAGATAGAGGAATTCGGCGCCATGACCCCAATCCGGCCGCGCCAGGAACTTCTGTTCGATCATCTGTTCCAGGAGCTGCGCATGAATCTCCACGCCGGGCACGGCTTCCTGTATTGGCGTGTTGCGTATGTCCTTGAGTCCGGTCGCGCTGGTGCCGATCAACACGATCCGGCCCTGCAGTTCGCCCGCCGGCACTTCGTCTGCGAGCACCGTCTTGGCCGAGATGAACCTTCGCTCCTGATGGCCGGTATCCCAAAGCGCGATCCTTCCCCGATCGTCCGTCGGCACCAGCACGTCGCCGGTCTTAATGGAGACGATCCCGGTGCTCTGGCCGAAGGATTCCTCCCCACTGGCGCCCGACGACTTGATCAAATAGGTGCTCGCTCCCTGGGCGACCCGCAGCGCCTCCATCGCAATCGACGGAAAGACGCCCGTCTGGTCCTTGAGGCGGAACATCAGCGGCACGCGGCGAACGATTGCGCTCTCACGGGCGGTGTTGACGCTGCCGTTGCCCTTGGCTGCCGCCACGAGCTGCTCGAGCGATTTCACCGTACCGAGTTGCATGGGCAGAAACCGGACCGGATCATCGCCGGCGAAGGCAACGCCGAAGAACCGCCGCGGCGGATCCTTGCTGCCCTTCGGATCGAAGCCGAAGCCGGCGACAACGCGGGACTTGCCGATCGCAGCCGCAAAGGTCGCGTCGTTGTCCTGGGCCGACGCGAGCCGTCGAGCGGCTTCCGGATCGCCAAATCCGCCCAGCGTGGACGCCATCCTGCTGGCCGATGAACGGTCAGCCTCCGCGAAGATCACGTCGAAGGCGATGACCAAGGCGCCCTGTTTGGTGAGCTTTTCCACGAGCTGGGCGATGACGTTGCGTGGCCATGGCCACTGTCCGTGGGCCGCGAGCGCGGCCTCGTCGATGTCGACGATGCGGACAGGCGTTTCGGGCAAATATTCGCGCGGCTGAATTTGCTGAAAGGTGTCGAAGGCCACACTGCGCAAACTCTGAAGTGCGCCTGGATCGGCCGCACGCACGAAGAGCGCACTGGCCAAAACAAAAAGCGCCACGATAAACGGCGCGCGCTGTGCACTCTTTCGGCCGAACAACCAGTTCATGCGCATCAGACGGTGGCCCCTCTTGCGAATGTCACTTTACGGAAGGACATCATCCAAGCCAAATGGCGCACCTTGTCCGCCCCCACCTCTTCGACGCTCCTCGGCATCTATGCCCGAGTAGCCGCCCTCGTGTTGTTCGCCACCCTGGATGCCCTGGTGAAGTGGCTTGGCGACACGTATGGGCCGTTCCAGATGATGCTGTTTCGCAGCACCGTCGCCCTTGTACCGCTCTACTTTCTCGTCCGCGGCGTCGGCGGCTTCCGGCGCATCCGCAGCAGCCGGCCGATGCTGCAGGCGGTGCGCATCGTGGCAGGCTTCGGTAGCCTATTCGGCTTCTTCTACGTCTTTCCTCGCATGCCGCTGGTCGACGCTTACGCCATCTCGTTTGCCGCACCTCTTTTCATGGTGGCGCTGTCCGTCCCCATCCTCGGCGAGGTCGTGGGCTGGCGCCGCTGGTGCGCGGTCGCTGTCGGTTTCGCAGGCGTGCTCATCATGCTCGAGCCGTGGAACATCTCGGTGCACTGGATTTCGCTGGTCGTTCTGTTCGCCACCTTGAGTTATTCGCTTTCCACGGTGGTGACCCGCCTGGTCAGCCGCTACGACCACGACGCGGCGACGATCTTCTGGTTCTGCCTGTTTGCCACCGTGGTTTCGCTGATTGGCGCGATTCCGGACTGGAAATGGCCGCCGCTCGGTGACTGGTTCTGGCTGTGCTCGCTGGGCATCATTGGCGGCGTCGGCCAAATTCTGGTGACACGGGCGCTGCGCTTGGCGCCAATGTCCGTGCTGGCGCCCTTCGACTACAGCTCCATCGTGCTGGCGATGCTCTACGGCTACCTGTGGTTCAAAGAAGAGCCATCGCCGATGGTCTGGTACGGCCTGCCGCTGGTGATCGGCTCCGGCCTCTATATTCTCCACCGCGAGCGGGTGCGCTCCCGCACGCAGGTATCGGGAGAAACGGCATGACGCCCGAGCAAGCCGTCCGGGATTTCTACGACCGCGTCTGGAACCGCATCGACAAGGCGGCCATTCCCGAGCTCTTCCACTCTGACTTCACCTTTCGTGGCTCCCTGGGACCGACCTCGGTGGGTCACGCCGCCTTCGCGGCCTATGTCGACATGGTGACGGGCGCTCTTGCCGGCTACCGATGCACCATTCGGGACCTGGTCGTGGAGGGCGATCGTGCCTTTGCCCGTATGCACTTTGAGGGCATTCACCACGGCCCTTTCATGGGCTTTGCCCCGACCGGAAAGCCCGTCGAATGGGCCGGTGCTGCCCTGTTCACGCTGAAAGGCGGCAAAATCGCCGATCTTTGGGTTCTGGGCGACGTCCATGGCCTGATCGAGAGGCTGACCCGCAATGCCGAGCATTGACGAAGCGGCATTCCAACCACATCTTGTAGGCATGACTGACACCACCTTCTCCGTGACCCAGAGCGCCGCCAAGCGGATCGCCTTTCTGGCCTCCAAGGAAGCCAAGCCCGTGATGATGCGGGTAGCCGTGCTGGGCGGCGGCTGCTCGGGCTTCCAGTACAACTTCTCCTTCGAAGACGCCCGCAGCGACGACGACCTTGTGATCGAGCGCGACGGCGCCGCCGTGCTGGTCGACAGTACCTCGCTGGAGCTGCTCAAGGGCAGCCAGCTCGACTATGTCGAGGAAATGGTCGGAGCCTCGTTCCAAGTGAACAACCCGAACGCGACCTCGTCCTGCGGCTGCGGCAACTCCTTCAGCGTGTGATCCAGCCGCGATGAAGATCGCGACCTGGAACGTCAATTCCGTCCGAAAGCGGACCGGAAACCTGGTTTCGTGGCTGCAAAGCGCCAAGCCCGATGTCGTCGTCCTGCAGGAGATCAAGGCGCAGGAGCCGACGTTCCCCAAGCTCGAGGTCGAAGCCGCCGGCTACAAGATGGCGATCGTCGGCCAGAAGGGTTTCAACGGCGTCGCCCTTCTCTCTTTGCACCCGTTCGACGTGACGGCGCGCGCCCTGCCGGGCCATGTCGATGACGAACCTGCCCGCTATATCGAAGGTCGGGTGTTCACGCCGCGCGGTCCGCTGACCGTGGGCGGCATCTACCTGCCCAACGGCAATCCCGTCAGCACCGAGAAGTTCACTTACAAGCTGGCCTGGATGGAGCGCCTGCTCGGCCACACCCGCGAACTTCTGGCCAAGGAGGAGATGTTCGTCCTGGGCGGCGACTACAATGTCTGCCCTACCGAAATCGACGTCTACGATCCCAAGGCCTTCGCCGGCGACGCCCTCTGCCAACCTGAATCCCGGGCAGCGCTACGCAAGCTTCTCAACCTCGGCCTGACGGACGCCATCCGGGCCTTTCACGCCGACAGCGAGTGCTACACCTTCTGGGACTATCAGGCCGGCGCCTGGCAGAAGGGCAACGGCCTCAGGATCGATCACTTGCTGCTGTCGCCTCAGGCCGCCGACCGGCTCGCCGCCGTCGGCATCGACAAGGCCGAGCGCGGCAAGACCGAGCCTTCCGACCACGTCCCGGTGTGGTGCGAGCTCGACGTCGCGGCCTAGATTTTACTCCGCGCCAGCGCCGATCACGCCACCATCGGCGATGATGCACTGGCCGCAGACGAAGGCGCCGGCCTTGGACGCGAGGAACACCGCCACGCCGCCGATGTCGTCGGGCTGGCCGATGCGCTTCAGCGCCGCCTTGTTTTCCTGGGCGCTGCGGATCTGAGGATTGTCCCATAGCGCCTTGGCGAAGTCGGTCTGGATCAGGCCGGGCGCGATGGCGTTGACGCGGATGTTGTGCTTGCCCCACTCCATGGCGAGCGACTTCACCAGCGAGAGGTCGGCTGCCTTCGACATGTTATAGGCGGCTATATGGGCCGAACCAACGAGCGCGCCGATCGACGACACGATGATGAAAGCGCCATCCTTGCGCTCCGCCATCTCCGGCCCGACCATGTTCATCAGCCACAGGTTGGACATGACGTTGTTCTGCATGATCTTCTGGAACACTTCATCCTTCAGGCCGGTGAGCGGACCGAAGTAAGGATTCGAGGCGGCGTTGCAGACCATGATGTCGATCTTGCCGTAGGCCTTGCGCGCTTCAGCGACCAGGTTCTCGAGCTGGGCCTTCTCGGAAATGCTGGCGGCAACCGCAGTGGCCTCGCCGCCCCTGGCCTTGATGCTCTTCACGACCTCCTCGCAGGCCGGCAGCTTGCGGCTGGAGACAACGACCTTGGCGCCGTGCGCGGCCATCTGCTCGCAGATCGAGCGGCCAATGCCACGGCTGCCGCCGGTGACGACGGCCACCTTGCCCTTGAGATCGAACATCATCTTGCGTCTCCCGATTTCGCTTTTGTCGACCTTAGCGGCGCGCGGGCGAACAGCGCAATCAGCTCGACATGCGGCGACCATAGGAACTGATCGATCGGCAGGAGTTTCTCCAGCCGGTATCCGCCTTGCTGGAGGATATGCGCGTCGCGGGCGAAGCTGCCGGGATCGCACGAGCCATAGACAATCCGCGGCACCTTCGAGCGCGCCAGTTCGACCGATTGTGCAGCGGCCCCCGCGCGGGGCGGATCGAGAACCACCGCGTCGAAGACATCGAGTTCGGCTGCCATCAGTGGATTGCGGAACAGGTCGCGATGCACTGCCGTCAGCTTGCCGCCGCCCAGCCTTCGCCCCGACGCCTCGACCACCGCCACCGACGGCTTGTCGCTTTCGTAGAGTGTCGCACGCCACGGTCGCCCAGCGGTGAGCGTTCCGATGCCCGCGAACAGGTCGGCCACGCGCCGGGCATCGCCGATCCACGACACGACGGCCTCGCGCATCGCCTGTTCCGCCCGCCGCGTCGCCTGCAGGAAGGCGCCCGGTGGCGGTTCGAGGCTTGCGTCTCCAAACACGAGGCGCGGCTGGCGGCGCGTGACCAGCGGCTCCGCCGTCGCCCGATCGCCCCAGCTGAGACGCGCCAGGTCGGCGCCCTCGGCGAAGGTCACGAGCCTCTGGTTGCTCTCGAGCGACAGGGTGAACCGCTTGTGCGGCCGCACCAGTACGTCGAGACCGGCATCTGTGTCGTTCACGATGGCATCGGCAGATCCACCATCGGGCAGGATCCCCGCCAACACGGCGCGCAGGGAAGGCAACAACGCCGCAAGCTTGGGCGTGACGACGAAGCATTCCTCGACATCGACTATTTGCTGGCCGGCGCGCTCATGGAAGCCGGCAACCGACCGCCGGCCTTGGCGGCGCACGACAAAATCCGCCCGGCGCCGCTCGTTCGGCAGGCCGGCGAGCGTCGACTCGAAGGCCGGCGCCACGACGCTGCGCTGCGTTAGCGCCCGCGCGATCAGTTCGTTCTTCCAGCCGGCATAGATGTCGCGGCGCCAATGCTGCAGGGCGCAGCCGCCGCAGATGCCGAAGTGCTTGCAGGGTGCCGGTTCGCGATGGCGTGACGGGGCAAGTATTTCAGCCAAGTCGGCGACGATGCCTTCGCCGCGCCTGTCGCGCGGCTCGGCCTCCACGATCTCGCCCGGCAGGGTGAAGGGCACGAAGTAACGCTGCCCCTCCTCTTGCGCGACCCCGTCGCCGCGAGCGCCGATCTCGAGGATGTTGAGCGTGACGGTCACGCCGCGCTCAGCCGAGCCAGCTCTTCGCTGGCCTCATCTCGCCGACCAGCAGGCCGACGACGTTCTTGATGGCGGGATGAAGGACCTCGCGGCCCTGGTCCGCGGGCAACACGCCGAGATGGTCGAGCAACGCCGCCATCGCGACCTCGGACGCGCGGCCGGCGCCGTCCCACATCTTGATCGCGACCCCGAGGCCCAGCGTCGGCAGCATGGCGCAGAACACGCCCTCTGCCCCCGTCTTCACCTGGGCCACGCCGGGCAGCGCGCCGTTGATGCGGGTGCAAAACCGGCCGCTGCCTGCGACCATGAAGGGCTCGGCGTTCATCGCGGCCCGGATGCTGGTGGCAGCTTCCGCGTGCTTATTCGACAGTCGCGACGGGTCGGCCATGCTGGCCATCGCCCGCGCCAGGCTTTTAAGCGGTGTGGCAAGCGTGGGAATACCGCAGCCGTCGGTGCCATGGGGAAAGGCGTGGGCGTCGGTGCCGCAGAGGTCGCTCATGACGTCGCGCAGACGGCGCTGCACCGGATGGTCGTACGTGATGTAACCTTTCGTCGTCTCGCCATACTGCACGGCCGTCGTCAGAAAGCCGCTGTGCTTGCCTGAGCAGTTGTTGAAGGCAGCCGTCGGCACCGCATTCGCGCGCAGCAATGCTTCGACAGTCTGCGGCAGGCGCGGCGCATGCGTGCCGCATTCGAGATCGCCCTCGCCCAGGCCGACCTTCGCCAGCCAGGTGCGCACGGTCTCAACGTGGCGCGGTTCGCCATTGTGCGAGGCGCAGGACAGCGCGATGTGCTCGTTGCCGAGCCCGAAGCGCTCGACAGCGCCGCTCTCGACGAAGGCCATGGCCTGGATCGGCTTGTTGGCCGAGCGCGGCAGGATGGGCGTGTCGATGTCGCCCCACGATGCGACAATCGTGCCGTCGGCCTTGATGACGGCGGCGATGCCCTCGTGCCGGCTTTCGACGACCGGACCCCGTGTGACCTCGATCACGACTGCACTCTTGCTCACGCGCGACGCTCCAGTTTGACGACGGTGACGTTGTCCTGATGGTCCTTGGCCGCGGCCAGCACGGCCTCGACCAGGCCGCTCGCCGGTCGCACTGCCTGGGCCACGATCTGCTCGGCCGCGAGCGTCTGCACCCCGTCGCTACACAGCAGCAGTGCATCGCCGGCGCCGAGCCGGCGGCTGCCCTTGTCGATCAGGGTCAGCGGCTCGCCCATAACCGCTTCACGGAGCGTGTGGCGGCCGGGATGATGCTCGGCCTCCTCCGCCGTCAGCATGCCGCGTGTGACAAGGGCATCGATCTGCGGCGCCATCGAATGATCGGCGTTCAGCCGCTCGAGCTTGCCTTGGGTCACGAGATAGAAGGGCGAATCGCCAACGCTGATCCAGCGGACCTCGTCGCCGCGCACCTGCGCCGCCACGACCGTGGCGCCCATGCCGTCGAGATCGGGCTTGCCCTGGGCGCCGATCCGCACCGCCTCGTTGGCGTCCCGCAGGCCGTCGGCCAGGCCGCCGCCCTGCTCGACCGCGTGGACGAAGGCATCGACGGCGAGCTTGCTCGCCACGGCACCGCCCGCGTGGCCGCCCATGCCGTCGGCCACGATGGCCAGCAGCGAGCCGTCCCCCAGCGTGACCAGCGCCCAACTGTCTTCCTGATAGGGCCGCTTGCCCTGGTGCTGGCTGCCCTCGCCCCGCCACTGCGCCGACATGCCTAGTGCCAGACCGCCGGCAGCTTGCTGAGGCCGCGCAGCGTGAAGCTCCGCCGCCATGCTGGCGCGTCCTTCTCCGGAAGTTTCAGGTTGGGCAGGCGCTCGACCAGGGCGGTGAAGACCAGCTCGGCTTCGAGGCGCGCGAGCTGGGCGCCCAAGCAATGGTGAATGCCGCCGCCGAACGACAGCGGCCGGATGTTCTGGCGGCCGACGTCGAGCGCATCGGGATTGGCGTACTGCGCCGGATCGCGGTTGGCTGCCCCCAGCAGCATCACGACGCTTTCACTCGCCTGCAGCGTCACGCCGCCGACCGTCACTTCGGCATTGGTGACCCGGCCCGTGAGCTGCACCGAGGAGTCGAAGCGCAAGAGCTCGTCGATGGCGTTGGCGATCAGGGAGGGATCGGCCTTCAGCCTCTCCCACTGCTCGGGCTGGCGATGCAGCGCCAGCAGTCCGTTGCCGATCAGGTTGGTGGTGGTCTCGTGCCCGGCGCCGAACAGCAGGCCGATGTTGGCTTCCAGTTCCGCGGCGGTGAGCTTGTCGCCGGCTTCCTCGGCCCGCACCAGTTCGGTCGTGAGATCGTCCTTGGGCTCGCGGCGGCGCAGCTCACAGAGCTGGTTGAAATAGGCGCCAGCCATCTTGGTGTTCATGTTGGCCTGGTCGAGTTCGGCGCGGGTCATCGGCACCGGCTCGAGGATGCGGCCGTTGACGTTGCTGCCGGCCAGGAACGGGGCGCGGTGCTCCTCGGGGATGCCCAGCATGTCGCAGATCACGATCACCGGCAGGCGGTGAGCAAGGTCGCGCATCACGTCCATCTCGCCCTTGTCGATCACGCGGTCGAGCTGCTCATCGACCAGCGCCCGGATGAGCGGCCGCATGTCGGCGACGCGGCGGGCGGTGAAGGCCTTGGTGACGAGGCTGCGCAGCCGCGTGTGGTCGGGCGGATCCTGTACCAGCATGGTGTTGGCGAGGCTGGCGATCGCCGGCTCGTCCATCCGGTCGGTTCCGTAGCGGCGTATGTTGTTGCCCGCGAAATCCTTGCCGAAACGGCGGTCGCGCAGCGCGAACGCCATGTCTTCGTAGCGCGTCATCAGCCAGAAGCCCTGCGGCGTCTTGAACACCGGCGCGGTTTCGCGCAGCGCCCGATAGAAGGGATAGGGATCGGCGATGAAAGCCGGATCGAGTGGATCAAAGGCTGGCGGGGCGCGGTCCTGCGCCGGCGGGGTCATATCGTTCATGTCCCTTTCTCTAGCATGAAGTCCCTTGCGGCGCGACCGAACTGGGCCCTAGCATCGCCACATGTTTGCCCTGACCCAAGGCCTGCGCCGCGCCGTCCAGACCAAGCCCAACGGCGTCGCCACGCGATTTTCCGGGCGGCAACGCACCTGGCAGCAGTGCGCCGAGCGTGTGAGCCGCATCGCCGGCGCACTATCCGCACTGGGCGTGCGCCGCGGCGACCGGGTCGCCATCCTGGCACTGAACAGCGACCGCTATTTCGAGCTGATGTACGCCATCCCCTGGATCGGCGCCGCCATGGTGCCGCTCAACACGCGGCTCGCGGCCCCCGAGATCGAGTACATCCTGGCCGACTCGGGCGCCGTTGCCCTGTTCGTGGACGGTGCAATGGCCCATCACCTGACCGCCCTCGACGGCAAGATGCCGACGGTGCGCGAAGTCGTCTGGCTCGACGACATCGCCTCGCCCGAGGGCATCCTGCGCTTCGAGGACCTCGCGGCCTACGAGGCGGCCGACGATGTCGGCGCCGCCAACGACGATCTCGCCGGGCTCTTCTATACCGGCGGTACAACCGGCCGCTCCAAGGGCGTAATGCTCACGCACACCAATCTGGTGGCGAACGCGCTGAACGGCGTGGCCGGCATCGGCTTCACCGCCGACACGGCCTACATCCATTCCGGCGCGATGTTCCATCTCGCCGACGGCGCCTCGACCTTCGGCGTCACAATGTCGGGTGGCCGCCATGCCTTCGTGCCGCGCTTCGAGCCGCTCGAGGTCCTGCAGACCATCCAGACCGAGAAGGTCACTCACGCGCAGTTCGTGCCAACCATGATCAACATGCTGGTCAACCACCCGCGCTTTTCCGAGTTCGACATCTCCACCCTCTCCTTCATTCTCTATGGCGCCTCGCCGATGCCCGAGGGCGTGCTGCGCAAGGCCCTCCAGCTCATGCCGCATGTCGGCCTGATGCACGCCTACGGCATGACCGAGGCGGCGCCGATCGTCACCCTGCTCGAACCGCGCTACACCACGCTCGACGGGCCGTTCGCCGGCCGGCTGAAGTCGTGCGGCCAGGCCGCGCTCGCCTGCGAGGTCAAGGTGGTCGATGCCGATCGCCAGCCGGTGCCCAACGGCACGGCCGGCGAGCTTGCCATCCGCGGCGCCAACATCATGAAGGGCTACTGGAACAAGCCCAACGAGACCGCGTCCGTCCTCGAGGACGGCTGGTACTATTCCGGCGACGGCGCCACCATGGACGACGAAGGCTTCGTCTATATCGTCGACCGGCTGAAGGACATGATCATCTCGGGCGGCGAGAACGTCTACTCGGCCGAGGTCGAAAACGCGATCTCGCTGATCCCCGGCGTCGGCGAAGTCGCGGTCATCGGCGTTCCCGACGAGCAGTGGGGCGAACGCGTCCACGCCATCATCGTGCCCACGCAAGGCTCCAACCTCACACAGGAAGAGGTGATGGAGCATTGCCGCCAGCAGATCGCCGGCTACAAGTGCCCACGCAGCGTCGACTTCCGCGACACGCCCTTGCCGCTCTCGGGTGCCGGTAAGGTGCTGAAGCGCGAGCTGCGCGAGCCCTACTGGAAGGGTTTTACCCGAGCGGTGAACTGAAATGCCCGCCATCCCCTACTACGACTGGATCGCCCATCACGCCGGCCGGCGGCCAACGACGCTTGCCATTCACGACCTGCAGACCGGTCGCAGCTTCACCTACGCCGACGTCGACCGGCGCACGAACCAGCTCACCGCTGCACTTGTGGCGATGGGCATCGCCCGCGGTGATCGCCTCGCCCTGCTCGCCCCCAACTGCGCCGAGTACTTCGAGCTGCAGTTCGCCTGCGGGCGCCTCGGCGCCATCATGCTGCCGCTCAACTGGCGGCTCACCGTGCCCGAGCTCGAATACATCCTGGGTGATTCGACGCCCAAGCTGCTGATCCACGACAAGGCTTTTACCCAGCAGGCGGCGGCACTCTCGAAGCAGCGACTCGAGATTGATCACGACCGACCCGACAGTGCCTACGAACGCGCCCTTGCTGCGGCTTCCACCGCGCCACCACCTGTACCGCTCACCCACGATGACATCGGCATGGTGATGTACACGTCGGGCACCACAGGGCACCCGAAGGGCGCGATCATCACCCACGGCATGGTCTTCTGGAACTGCGTGAACCTCGGCATCCCAGCCCTCATCACGCCCGAGACGGTGCAGCTCGTGGTGCTGCCGCTGTTCCATACCGGCGGTCTCAACTGCTACGCCAACCCGGTGCTGCATGCCGGTGGCACCATCCTCATCATGCGCGCCTTCGATCCCGGCCAGGCGCTCGACTATCTTTCCGATCCGGCGCTCGGCATTACCCACTTCTTCGCCGTGCCGGCGCCCTATCAATTCATGACGCAGCACCCGAAGTTCGAGGGTGCCGATCTCTCGCGCCTCAGGATCGCGGGCGTCGGCGGCGCGCCCTGCGCGCTCTCGATCCTGGAAACCTGGACGGCCCGCGGCGTGCCGCTGGTCCAGGGCTGGGGCATGACCGAGACCAGCCCGGCCGGCACCATGCTCGATGCCGCCGACGCCATCCGCAAACTGGGCTCGGCCGGCAAGGCGATGATGCATACCGCCATCCGCATCGTCGACGACGAGGGAAGCGACGTGCCCGCAGGTGGCATCGGCGAGCTTCTCATCAAGGGCCCCAACATCACGCCCGGCTACTGGAACAAGCCCGAGGCCACCAAAAGTTCCTTCACCGATGGCTGGCTGCACACCGGCGATGCGGCACGCCTCGACGAGGAAGGCTTCGTCTATATCGTCGACCGCTGGAAGGACATGTACATCTCAGGCGGCGAGAACGTGTATCCAGCCGAGGTCGAGAACGTCCTGTTCCAGCTGCCTGAGGTGGCCGACGCCGCCGTCATCGGCGTGCCCGACGAGCGCTGGGGCGAGGTCGGCATGGCGATCATCGTGCGCAAGGCTGACCAGCCGCTGGAGGAAGGCGACATCATCCGCCATTGCCTCGCCAGGCTCGCCAAATTCAAGGTCCCGCAGTCGGTCGCCTTCGTCGACGTCCTGCCGCGCAACGCCACCGGCAAGGTGCTGAAGCGCGAGCTGCGAACCCAGTTCGCCTCTTAGACCAGAGGCCCCTAAACCAGCGGCACGTAGTCGTACTCGCCGACGCCCTGCAGGATCAGAAAGGTGAGCGACGTCTCGCCCGCGTTCGTCACGAGATGCGGCCGGCCGGCCTGGGCGACGTAGCTCTCGCCCACGCCTAGCCTCACCTCTTCCTTGGGATCCTGCAGGAACAGCCGCATCTGCCCCGCCAGCACATAGAAGGTGTCGCTGATGTTGGTGTGGAAGTGCCACGGCACGGTCTGGCTGGGCGAGAGCTGCAGCTCGCTGATCCGGAACCCGGGACGCTCAGCATGCCGCGCCCGGCGCTCGACCTCGTAGAGATGGCTGGCGTCCTTGACGGCTTCGAGTTTCCTCTCGGCTTTCATGAGTCACCTCCTTGGCGTCGATTCGGGAGTCATGTTATCGCCTTCAAGGCCTTGATACACCGTGCTTTTCGTCCTTCGACCGACACTGATCGCGGAGTCGCCGGATGTCGAAAATCAAGACTCCGCTTTCCCCCGCATGCGCCTTTCGAACGCGTTGTGCCGCCGGCACGGAAAGTCTTATGAACGACGTGCAAGATCGAAACAGGATAATAGTACGATAAAGTAGGAAAGTCAATGCTTACCATCTACGGCGTCTACCGCTCGCGCGCCTCGCGCAACATCTGGCTGGCCAACGAACTCGGCCTCCCCTTCAAGCACGTGCCGGTGATCCAGCACTATCGCCTGCCCGACGCCGCCGCTCCCGGCGCGCCGCTGAATACCCGCTCGCCCGACTTCCTGCGGGTGAACCCCAACGGCCACATTCCCTCGATCGACGATGACGGGCTGGTGCTCCACGAGTCGCTGGCGATCAATCTCTACCTGGCGAAGAAGCACGGTGGCCCCTTCGCCCCGGCGACCGTCGCTGAGGACGGCGAGATGGGCATGTGGGCACTGTGGGCGGCGACCGAGGTCGAGCCGCACGCCCTGATGGTCATCTATCATCGCCTCGGCGGCGCACCGGGCAGCGTGAAGGATCCGGCGATCGCCGATGCCGCCGTCGCCACCCTCAGGGCGCCCTTTGCCGTGCTCGACCGCGCGCTCGCCAAGAGCGGCTTCCTGGTCGGCGGGCGTTTCACCGTGGCCGATATCAACGCCGCCGAGATCGTGCGTTATGCGCAGCCCGCGCCGGAACTGTTCGAGGCCGCTCCGCGCGTAAAAGCCTGGCTCGCGGCCTGCCAGGCCCGTCCAGCCTTCAGGAAGATGTGGGAGGCCCGCGACAAGGAGCCGGCTTAGCCTTCGGTAAAGCGCAGGACCTCCGCGATGGATATCGACAGGACTCTCCTGGCCAAGCTGTTGAGCATGACCGACAGCACGCACGACGCCGAGGCGTTGGCCGCGATCCGCAAGGCCAATCAACTTCTGCGGTTTCAGGCCGCGACCTGGTCGGACGTGCTCCAGACGTCGGAGCCCGAAACGCCCGACCCCGTGGCCTACGATGCCGGACCGGCGCCGGCCGAATTGCCGCCAGGGTATCAGCGGGCGGCGCAATATCGCGACGTCTTCCTGAGCGAGTCGATCATTCTTCGCCTGCTGGCCTTCCCCTTCTGGATCTTCGTCGAGGTCCTGGCCGCTCTCGCCCCGGAAATGCCACTGAACACGCGCGGCAAGCCCCTCTCCCTGGTGTTCGCCCTCTGCATGCTGCTGAGCGTCGCCGTCTGGCTCGGCGCGGCCTACTACCTCGTCTTCGCGCTCGACTGAATGCCGGGCTGTCTGCGTGCCCGCGCCTCAGACAGGCTTCTTGCTGGAGGCGCGCGACTCCAGTCGCGCTTCAACAATTGTAGTGAAGAAGATCGCGCCACTTCGGGCGGAGTAATCTCCGCCCTTGAGTGGCGCGCCCCCATCGAAGACTCGCCCTGTCAGACGAGGTGGTCGAAGTCGTTCAGGATGCTGGCGAACTCGTACGGGTTCTGGACGATCCCGCTGCTGTCCGACGACGCGAAGTGGGCGCCGGCCGAATGGCCGTTGTCGCGGGCCACCGACCACATCGAGAGCATGGCGACATCGGGATCCGACTGGGCGTAGGCGACCAGCGCCCGGGCATCGGCCAGGGTGAACACCTCGGAGGCGATGTCGTTCACGCCGATCATCGGCGTGATGCCGATCTTGGCGTCGAGCCCCAGAGCCGCGAGCTGCAGCTGGGTGGCCTCGGAGGCCTGGATGGCGCTCAGCCCCATCTGGCCGTTGTTGTCGACCGACTGGCCGTAATCCATGGCCATGATGTTGACCATGTCGACCCGCACGCCGTCGTTCATGGCACTGCGCAGCAGGTTCAGCCCGGAGGCGACGAGACCGGTCGGCAGCACCGGCAGGGTGAACGACACCTGCAAATCGGGGTTGGCCGCCTGCAGGCCGGCGATGGCGTGGTCGCGCATCGTGATCGAGTGCTGGTCCTCCACCGCCGCCCCTTCGATGTCGAAGTCGATGGAGGTGATGTGATAGCGGTCGATCACCGACTGGTATTCGGCCTGCAGGATGGTCGCGTTGGGCGCGGCCAGCGCCGCTTCCGTCCCGGCAGCACCACCGAACGAGATGGTGATGTTGCCACCGGCGGCCTGGATCGCCTGGACCTGCTCGAGGATCGTCGTCGTCGCCCCTGACGGGGTGTAGAGCGTGTCGTCGGTGATCGCCCCCGCCCCTTGCCAGCCGATGCCATGGTCGGAACTCAGCATGAAGGCCAGGGTGAAGTTCGAGATCCCCGCGTCGTGCGAGATCGCGACCAGGTCGGCATCCTGCGACATCGCCATGTCGATGTAGGGTGAGAACATCTGGTCGAGGCTGCCGTGCGGATCGGGAATCGTCGTGTGCACAGTGACCGGGTTCGCCTGTGCCGACGATCCCAGCGCATCGATCGCCGTCACCGAGAACAGGTAGTTGGTGTCGGGCGTGAGGTGGGTGACGGTGTAGTGCGTGTCGGTGACGGTGGCGACCTGCTGGCCGTTCTCGAAGATCGCATAGCCGGTGACGGTGCCACCGCCGGGAACGCTGGCCGCATCCCAACTCAGCATCGTCGAGGTGCTGGACACGATGGTGGCCGCAAGGCCGGTCGGCACCGTGGGAACCGAGGCCGGTGGGGTCTCGACCACGGCGTGGACATGCACGGCCGACGCGTTCAGCTGCCCGGAGGCGACGAAGCCGAAGCTGGTCTCGCCATCGTGCGCGAGCTGCCCGTTCCAGGCAGCAGGGCCGATGATGTAGGTGTTGCCCTCATGGGACAGGATCTTGGCGTTCCAGATGTCGGTGATCTGGTACGGCATGTCGATGGCGATCTGCCAGGCGGTCGTGGCGGCGCCGTCGTTGTGCACGGTGACGCCACCGTTGAAGCCGTTGCTCCAGGAGTCGGTCGCGGCGAACAGTCCGTGGAGATCGCCGGAGCCCGGCGGTGGCGTCGTCGCGTCGTCGTTGGTGATCGTGCCGGCGCCGGTGCCGTCGGCCAAGGTCGCGCCCGATGGGTTCGTGAGCACGACCGTGAAGGCTTCGTTGGCCTCGACGACCGCATCGCCGATCGCCGCAACCTGGATAGTCTTCTGGGTTTGGCCGGCGGCGAAAGTGAGCGTGCCGGACTGGGCGACATAGTCGCTGCCGGCCGTCGCCGTGCCGTTGGCGGTAGTATAGTTCACCGTCACCGGCGTAGCCGAGGCAGCCGACAAGGTCACCGTG
>Ga0194051_1000103_pt1 | contig 44203 bp, 40 predicted proteins | sample SepL2320m_MetaG_FD_161275 | JGI IMG/M metagenome (GOLD analysis project Ga0194051, IMG submission 161275) | Anoxic zone freshwater microbial communities from boreal shield lake in IISD Experimental Lakes Area, Ontario, Canada - Sep2016-L239-20m | ecosystem: Environmental > Aquatic > Freshwater >... | reverse complement strand
GTGAGCAGTTCGATCGCCCGATCGGAAGCTTCCAGGCGGTCTCGCAGCGACTGGCCGATGACTACATCGACATCAAGGGTCTTCGGCTGACGTTGGAGCAGGCGTCGTGGCGGCTGTCGGAGGATCTGCCCGCCGACAACGAGGTGGCCACGGCGGCCTTCTGGGCGGCCGAAGCCGGCCATCGCGTGGCGCACACCACCGTGCACGTCCACGGTGGGGTGGGAATCGACACCGACCATCAGGTGCACAGATACTTCATCACCGCCAAGCAGACTGAGTTCGCCCTCGGCGGGGCGACGTCACAGTTGCTCATCATCGGCCGCGACCTGGCCGACACCCCTGCCTGAATCAGTGCCGGCCGCGCCGACGGTCACCGAACTGCTGGTGAACCTGGCCGAGGTCGACGATCGTGGCATCCATGCCGACGACGGCTCCTACTCGACGTGGCGCCAGCACGTGCAGGATGCCGCTGATATCGCCGCCATGCTGCGGTCCCGGCTGGATCCCGATAAGCCGCCACACGTCGGGGTCCTACTGGGTAACACTCCGCTGTTCTCCGCCGTGCTGGTGGCGGCCGGCCTGGGCGGCGTGGTGCCGGTCGGACTGAACCCGACCCGACGCGGTGCGGCGCTACGCCGAGATATCACCCACGCCGACTGCCAACTGGTCCTCACCGACAGCGACCCGGATTCCTACGGCGCCGGATTCGCACCCGAAGCCATGGCGATACTCGATGTGGCATCAGCTGTGTGGTCCGAGGAGTTGGCGGGGTTCCGCGGCTCACCGATCACGTTCGCCGACTGCGCATTCGACGATCTGTTCATGCTGATCTTCACCTCCGGCACCAGCGGTGACCCCAAGGCGGTCCGCTGCACGCACGAGAAGGTGGCGGGACCCGGGGTGATGCTGGCCGACCGGTTCGGATTGGGGCACGCGGACACCTGCTACCTGTCGATGCCACTGTTCCACTCCAATGCGGTGATGGCGGGCTGGTCACCGGCGGTCGCGGCGGGAGCGTCGATTGCGTTGCGGCGCAAGTTCTCCGCATCGCAGTTCATTCCCGATGTCCGCCGGTTCGGCGCAACCTACGCCAACTACGTCGGCAAGCCGATGTCCTACATCCTGGCCACACCGCCCAGGGAAGACGATGCCGACAATCCGCTTCGGATCATGTACGGCAACGAGGGTGCGCCTCGAGATCTCAGCCGCTTCGCCGAACGGTTTGGTGTCACCGTTATCGACGGGTTCGGCTCCACCGAGGGTGGAGTCTCGGTTGCACGTACCCCCGAAACGCCCGAAAGCTCGCTGGGTCCGATCACGGAGGATCTTGCGATCCTCGATGTCGCCACCGGTGAGCCATGCCCGCCCCGCGTGGTCGGCGAACTGGTGAACATCGCCGGCACCGGACAGTTCCGCGGCTACTACAAGGATCCCGAAGCCGAGGCGGAGCGGATGATCGACGGGGCCTACCACAGCGGCGACCTCGCCTACCGCGACGACGCCGGCTACCTGTACTTCGCCGGGCGACTCGGTGACTGGATGCGGGTGGACGGCGAGAACCTCGGCACCGCGCCGATTGAACGCGTGCTGATGCGCTACTCGGGCGTCACCGAGGCAGCGGTGTACGGGATTCCGGACCCGAGTGTCGGCGACCGGGTGATGGCGGCACTGGTCTTTCCAGATGGCGTCGAATTCGACCCTGCTGCGTTCCGGGACTTCCTGGGCCAGCAGGCCGATCTCGGGGGTAAGCAGTGGCCATCGTTCGTGCGGGTGAGTTCGTCACTGCCCCGGACCGAAACCTTCAAGATCATCAAACGCCACCTCGCGGCGGAGGCGCTCGACTGCGACGATCCGGTATTCGAGATACCGCACTAACCGGCCATCGAGGGCATGGCGGCTTCGATCAGGTGCGGACCGGGTGCATCGAACGCCCACTGCAACGCCTCGGCAAGCTCTTCGGCCGTAGCGACCCGGCGGGCCGGCACACCCATGCCTTCGGCGATGTGTACGAAATCCAATGTGGGGGCGGTCAAGTCGAGTAGGGACTCCGCCGCGGGTCCTGGCGGCTCACCGCCGCGCTGTGCACCCACCCGCTGCAGTTCCATCCGCAGGATGTCGTAGGCCCGGTTGGCGTAGACAACGGTGGTGATGTTGAGGCGCTCGCGGGCGTGGCTCCACAGCGCGGAGATGGTGTACATCGCCGAGCCGTCGGATTCCAGACACAGCACCGGCCGGTCCGGGGCGGCGATCGCCGCCCCGAGTGCCACCGGCAGTGCGTATCCGATCGCTCCGCCGGTCAACGTCAACCAATCATGGGCGGGTGCACCCGCCGTGGCGTGCGGCAGCAGGAATCCCGAGGTATTGGCCTCATCGACGACGATCGCCCGGTCTGGCAGCAGCGCCCCGATCACATCCGCTGACGTCTGGATCGTCAGCGGTCCTGACGGCATCGCCGGCCGCGACGGTGCCTCCGTGGCAGCGACGGCGTCGGGCGCGAGCCGCTCAGACAGCGCCCTGAGGGCTACTGCGGCTCCCACGGGTCCGGACAGTGTGTGCACTTCGCAGCCCTCGGGCACCAAATCACTGAGCTTGCCGGGGTAGGCGAAGAATGACACCGGCCAGGCTGCCCCGGCCAGAACCAGATGCTTGATGCCGACCAGTTGCGCAGTCGCAGCCTCGGCGAGGTAGGCGATCCGTTCGATGGCCGGCAGTCCTACACCGCGCTCCAACCGGGCCGGGAATGTCTCACAGAACAGTTTCGCCCCGAAAGTCTGGGCGAGTCGGGCCGCCGCATCAAGACCCGCCGCCCGGGTGGCGTCCCCACCGATCAGGATCGCCGTCGGTTCACCGGACCGCAGCGCCGCCTCCGCCGCTGCGGTGTCTGCAACAGGCTGCGGTGATTGCGCTGCAGCGGTTTTCGCCGCTTCGGCACCCTCGGTCCAGGACACGTCAGCGGGCAGGATCAGCGAGGCGATATGCCGATTCGCGCGTGCCGAGGTGACGGCCTCGAGGGCATCAGTGGCGACATCGGCCACGTCGGCGGTGCGGCGCAGCCACCCGGAGACGGTGCCGGCGACCGAGTCGATATCGGACTCCAGTGGGGCGTCGTACTTCTTGTGGTACGACGCGTGGTCGCCGATCACGACCAGCATCGGCACGTGCGCACGCCGGGCGTTATGCAGGTTGGCCAATCCATTGCCCAAGCCCGGACCGAGATGAAGCAGCACCGCGGCAGGGTCATCGGTCATTCGGGCGTAACCGTCGGCCGCACCGGTGGCGACGCCCTCAAACAGGGTCAGCACACCGCGCATCGCCGGCACGGTGTCCAAGGCCGCGACGAAGTGCATCTCGGAGGTGCCCGGGTTGGCGAAGCAGACGCTTACTCCGTTATCGACAAGAGCGGTCAATAATGCCTGGGCGCCGTTCACCGGTCTGACTGTAGAGCCTCAGTGATCGCGAATACCATCGAGTCGCCGCGTCGCCTCGTCAAAGCCGGACACCAACTCGGCCATGATGTCGGCAACCGGTCGGATCTCATTCATCCGGCCGACGATCTGACCCACCGGCATCGCGACCGTCGTGGGGTCGGCTGACTGGCTCATCCGCTGATGCGCTTCGCTGACGAGAATGTTCTGCAGCGGCATCGGTAGAGCCTGCGGCGCATCCTCAGCATCCCAGGCATCGGTCCATCGGCTTTTGAGCAGGCGAGCCGGCTTGCCGGAGAAGATCTTCCGGCGGACCGTATCGCTGGAGCTGGCGGCCAGCAGTGCCTCCTGAATCACCGATGGACCGGCGGCGCCACGAACACCGAGGTCGTATTCGGCCGCGGTCAAGAACGCCGAGCCCATCCACACACCGGAGGCACCCAGCGCGAGAGCGGCGGCAACCTGTCGCCCGCAGCCGATACCGCCGGCAGCCAGCACCGGCGTCGGCCCCACTACATCGACAACCTCCGGCACCAAAACCATCGACGCGATCTCACCGGTATGCCCGCCGGCTTCGTAACCCTGCGCGACAACGATGTCCACGCCATTGTCGGCGTGCCGGCGGGCGTGGCTGGCGGTTCCGGCCAGCGCGGCGACGGGCACGCCGGCAGCATGCGCCTGGTCGAGCACGTCGGCCGGCGGTGAGCCAAGCGCATTGGCAATCAGGCTGATTCGGTGACCCAGTGCGACGTCGACATGTGACCGGGCAACGGAGTGCAGCCAGCCCAGGACGCCTTCGCTACCCGGTCCGTCACCGGGCAGTGGCGGGATACCGAGGTCGGCCAATGTCTTGGCGACGAAGTCGCGATGCGCCTGGGGAATCAGCTTGTCGATATCGACCGTGGTGCCTTCAGTCGGCACCGTTGCCGGCATCACGATGTCCACGCCGTACGGCAAGCCGAGAGTGTTGTCATCCATCCAACAGAGCACCGACTCGAGCTCGTCGGGGTGGTTGAAGCGCACCGCTCCGAGGACACCCATACCGCCCGCTCGGGTGACCGCCGCCGCCACCTTCTCCGACGGAGTGAACACGAAGATCGGGTACGCGATGCCGAACCGGTCGCACAGTTCGGTGTGCATCAGACCGAACCGGTGTGCTTGGAGTGCACCTCGTCAGCAGGGCGCTCTTCGGTCTGCTCCTTAGCCCACTTGTAGTCGGGCTTGCCGGCCGGCGAGCGCTTCACTTCATCGACGATCCACAGACTCCGCGGCACCTTGTAGCCGGCAATGTCCCGGCGCACGAATGCGTCCAACTCCGCCAGTGTCGGATGGGTACCCTTACGAGGCGCGACGACCGCCGCAACGTGCTGGCCGAACCGCGGATCCGGAACACCGACGACGAGGGCGTCGAACACGTCGGGGTGGCCCTTCAACGCTCCCTCGACCTCCTCGGGGTAGATCTTCTCCCCACCGCTGTTGATCGACACTGAGCCTCGGCCCAGCATCGTCACCGTGCCGTCCGCCTCGACCTGGGCGTAATCACCCGGGATCGCGTAGCGCACCCCGTTGATGGTGCGGAAGGTCTCAGCGGTCTTCTTCTCGTCCTTGAAGTAACCGAGGGGAATATTGCCGCGCTTGGCCAGGATGCCGCGCACTCCCGAGCCCGGCACCACCTCATTGCCGTCATCGTCGAGAACAACCGTCCTCTTGTCGATGGTGACCCGCGGACCTCCGCCGCCGCTCTGTCCCTTTGCCACGACACTGGTACCGCCGAACCCGGTTTCCGAGGACCCGATCGAGTCGGTGATCACCCGATTGGGCAGCAGCTCCAGGAAGCGTTCCTTGAGGCTTGGCGAGAACAGCGCCGCGGTGCTGGACAACAGAAACAGCGACGAGAGGTCGCGTTCTGAGCTTTCCAGCGCGTCGAGTAACGGACGGGCCATGGCGTCGCCGGTGAAGAACAGCAGGTTCACCCTGTGGTGCTCGATGGCTTGCCACACATCTTCGGCATCGAATTCCGGTGATAGCACCACGGTCCCGCCGGTGAACAGTGCCATCCAGGTAGCCGATTGGGTGGCTCCGTGGATCATCGGGGGAATCGGGAAGCGGATCATGGGTGGTCCGGCGGCGGCCTGCTTGGCGTGGTCGTACTCATCGGCAACGAATTCGCCTGTGGCGAAGTCTGTTCCGCCGAGCAGCACCCGGTAGATGTCCTCATGGCGCCACATCACGCCCTTGGGGAAACCCGTCGTGCCGCCGGTGTACAGCAGGTAGATATCGTCAGCGCTGCGCGTCCCGAAGTCGCGCTCGGGTGACCCCTCGGCGATCGCCTGGTGAAACTCGACACCACCGTAGCTCTGATATGTCTGTGCCGGCACGGAACTGCCATCATCGATGACCAGCACGGTCTTGATGTTCGGGGTATCGGGCAACACATTGGCGACCCGCTCGGCGTATTGGCGCTCATGCACCAGTGCGACCATGTCGGAGTTGTCGAACAGGTAACGCAGTTCGCCTTCGACGTAGCGGTAGTTGACGTTAACCAGGATCGCGCCGGCCTTCACGATGCCGAGCATCGCGATGACGATCTCGATGCGGTTGCGGCAGTAGAGCCCGACCTTGTCGTCCTTCTTGACGCCGCGGGAGATGAGGTAGTGGGCGAGACGGTTCGCCTTCTCCTCAAGTCCGGCGTAGGTGATCTGGTCGTCCCCGCAAATCAGGGCGACACGGTCAGGCACGGCATCGATGGCGTGCTCGGCAAGATCGGCAATGTTGAGGGCCACGGACTCAAACTAGAACCTGTTACAGTTCTCCACAAGTGCATCAGCCAGGAAGGTGGTCATCCGTGAGCGACGCCCTCATCGAGCAGCGCGGACACACCCTCATCGTCACGATGAACCGTCCGGAGGCGCGCAACGCGCTCTCCGGCGAGATGCTCTCGATCATGGTCGAGGCCTGGGATCGCGTCGACAACGATCCCGAAATCCGGGTCTGCGTCCTCACCGGCGCCGGCGGCTACTTCTGCGCGGGCATGGATCTCAAGGCCGCGACCGCCAAGCCGCCGGGCGACTCGTTCAAAGACGGCAGCTACGACCCGTCGCGCATCGACGGTCTGCTCAAAGGGCGCCGGCTGACTAAGCCACTGATCGCCGCCGTCGAGGGCCCGGCCATCGCGGGCGGCACCGAGATCCTGCAGGGCACCGATATCCGGGTGGCCGGCGAGAGCGCGAAGTTCGGCATCTCCGAGGCCAAGTGGAGCCTCTACCCGCTGGGCGGCTCGGCCGTCCGCCTGGTGCGCCAGATTCCCTACACGATCGCCTGCGATCTGCTGCTGACCGGTCGGCACATCACCGCCACGGAGGCCCTTGAGATGGGACTCATCGGTCACGTCGTGCCCGACGGCCAGGCGCTGGACAAGGCACTCGAGATCGCCGAGGTGATCTCGAACAACGGCCCCCTGGCGGTGCAGGCCATCCTGCGTTCGATCCGGGAGACCGAGGGCCTGCACGAAAACGACGCCTTCACAATCGACACCAAGATCGGCATCGAGGTGTTCCTCTCCGAAGACGCCAGGGAGGGTCCGCTGGCCTTCAAGGAGAAGCGCGCTCCGCAGTACAAAATGCGCTAGCTTCGCTTTTCTGCGTGCCGAGTGTGAATCCTTTGCGACTTCGCGGCCGAAATCTCGCAGAGATTTCACACTCGCGAGGTGTCGGTGCCCGTTGACAGACTCCAGCCATGTCGGCAGCCATCATCGGCAGCGAGTCCGTCGCTGCGGGAGTCGTGACCCCCTATGCCCTCCGCACCCGTTACTTCCCGATCCATCCTGGCGTCTATGTCCCGCGCGACACCACTTTCGACGCTCTGACTCGGGCCGAAGCGGCCTGGCTGTGGTCCCGTCGGCGGGGTGTCGTCGCCGGCTTATCAGCCGCGGCATTACATGGCTCCAAGTGGGTCGACCCGGGTTCACCCGCTGAACTTCTCTACGGCAACCGCCATCGTCCGGCCGGCATCCGTACCTATGCCGATCGGCTCGCGGAGGACGAAGTGGTCGAAATCAACCGCATGCGGGTAACGACGCCAGCCCGCACGGCTCTTGACCTCGCGTGTCGCAATCCAATGGGCCGGGCGGTGGCAGCTATTGATGCCCTGGCCAATGCCACCGACCTAAAAGTCGCCGACGTTGAACTGCTGTGCCAAAGATACCGAGGCCGCCGCGGCGTCACACGGATCCCAGCGGTGCTCGATCTCGTCGACGCCGGCGCTGAGTCACCGCGTGAAACCTGGTTGCGTCTCCTGCTTCTGCGCGCTGGCTTCCCGCCACCGCGAACGCAAATCCCCGTTTACGACGAATTCAAACAACTGATCGCACGCCTGGACATGGGCTGGGAGGACGCCATGATCGCAGCGGAGTACGACGGTGATCACCACCGAACCGACCGGAGACAGTTCAACCGCGACATCGCCAGAACTGAGGTTCTGACCGCGATGGGCTGGATCGTGATGCGCATCACCTCAGAAGACACCCCGGCGGTCATCATTCGCCGCGTGGAGTCGGCTTTCGCCCGTCGGGTGTGAAACCTCTGCGAATGAAGGCTCGTTTTCTCGCAGCAGATTCACACTCGCGGCGATCTACGCTAGGCCAGCACCGGTGCGGTCGGCGTGAACACCACCGGCATCGCCTCGAGGCCGCTGACGAAGTTCGCCGGCCGCAGCGGCAGCTCAGAGTCGTCAGCGAGTCGCAGGTCGGGCAGGCGCTGAAGAATCTTGCGGGTCATCGTGCTGAGTTCCAGCCGAGCCAGCTGATTACCCAGGCAGAAATGCGTCCCGAAACCGAATGCCATGTGGCTGTTCGGGTTTCGGTCGATACGGAAGTTCTCTGGATCACCGAACACGGACTCATCGAAGTTCGCCGCCTCGAACAGCAGCATCATCTTGTCGCCCTCGTGCAGCTGCGTGCCGTGGAACTCGGTGTCGGCCGTGGCCATCCGGCACATGTTCTTCACCGGTGAGGTCCAACGCAACATCTCCTCCATCGCACCCGGGACCAGTTCGGGGTCGGCCAGCAACTGCTCCCACTGATCCCGATGCCGCAGCAGCTGTTCGGTGCCGCCCGATAGCGTGTGCCGGGTGGTCTCGTCGCCGCCGATCAGGATCAGCAGCGTCTCGTAGAGGATCTCGTCATCGGTCAACCGCTCACCGTCGACCTCGGCGTTGACCAGGATGGAGAATAAGTCATCGGTTGGCTCGGCGCGACGCTTCACGATGGTCTCCATGGTGAACGCCGTGTAGCCCGCGAAAGCCTCCATCACCGCCTGCAGTGTCGCCTCGTCAGCGGTGGCACTCAGACCGCACACCAGATCGTCGGACCACTTGAGCAGGGTGGCACGGTCCTGCGGCAGCACCCCGAGCATGTCGCCGATGACGGCCATCGGCAGCGGCGCGGCGAGGTCGTGGACGAAGTCGCACTCGCCGCGTTCGCACACCGCATCGATGAGGGTGTCGCACAGGGTGTCGATACCGGAGGCTTTATCGGTCACCCGCTTGCGGGTGAACCCGGAGTTAACGAGCTTGCGCCGCAATAGATGCGCGGGATCATCCATGTCGATCATGTAGGGCATGGCCGGGTTATCCGGCCGGATGCCGCCGGCCGAGGAGAACAATTCCGGATTGCGTTCGGCATCGAGTACGGCCTGATAAGTGGCCGCGGCGGCGAGACCATTGCGGTCGCGGAACACCGGCTCGTTGGCACGCATCCAGCGGTACGCCTCGCGGGCGCCGCCGTCAGCGAAGAAGTTGCCATCGGTCAGATCAACATCCGGTTTGGTCTGTGCAGTCATCGATTGCCTTCCACGATATGGACTTGGCCTGGATCAGCGCGCATTACAGTGGCTACATGCCAGCCGCCCAACACACCATTGCCGGAACCGTACTCACGATGCCGGTACGGGTCCGCGAAGCCGATGTGCACACCGCGATGTTCTCGGTGCCCGCTGCGGCCGCTCAGCAACTGATCGACTACAGCGGGCTCAAGGTCTGCCAATTCCGCCCGGGACGGGCCGTCGTGACGTTGATGCTCGCTCGCTACATCGACGGCGACCTCGGCCGCTACAACGAATTCGGCACCTGCATCATGGTCAATCCACCGGGTTCGACCGCCGGCGGCCTCAAGGCGCTGGGTGAGGCCGCGGCGTTCATCCACCATCTGCCGGTGGATCAGTCGTTCACGTTGGAAGCGGGCCGGACCATCTGGGGCTTCCCGAAGATCATGGCGGACTTCACCGTTCGGGACGCCAAGACTTTCGGCTTCGAGGTCTCCGAAGGCGGGTCGTTGATAGCGAGCATGGAGTTCCGTCCCGGGCTGCCGATCCCGTCGCTGCGTTCGGGTCCGCAGGTTCTCAAGACCTATACCTACGCTGACGGGACCACCCGGGAGGTGCCCTGGGAGATGGTCAATTCCGGGGTGCGGTTCCGGCCGGGCGGCGCGCGCTTGCGACTGGGCGACCATCCCTACGCCAAGGAGTTGGCCGCGCTCGGCCTGCCGAAGCGCGCGATGGTGTCCGGATCGGTCGGCAATGTGGATATGACGTTCGGCGAACCCACCATCCTGGGCTGAACACCGAGTCCTCACCCGGCCAATCTAGAACGTGTTCTAACCGACCCGCAAGCAATCCCTTACAGCAGCGCGGCGAGTTCGTTGATCTGCTCGGGGCTGCGCGCGCCGATGACCATCATGGTGACGCCGGCGGCCTCCCACAGCGCGATCTGCTTGCGCACATGGTCGATATCGCCCACGATCGCGGCATCGTCGACGAGTTCGTCGGGGATGACCGCGGCGGCCTCGTCCTTGCGTCCGGACCGGAACAACGTGGTGACGTCGTCGACGACCTGGCCGTAGCCCATCCGCCGGTAGACCTCGGCGTGGAAGTTGGTGTCCTCGGACCCCATTCCGCCCATGTAGAGGGCCACGTACGGCTTCATCATCTCGAAGGTTCCGGCGCGATCATCGGTGATGACCACCTGTGCGGTCGCGCAGATCTCGAAGTCTTCGCGGCTGCGGCGGGCACCGGGGCGGGCGAAGCCCTCGTCGAGCCACTCGTTGTACATGTCAGCGATCCGCGGCGAGTAGAAGATCGGCAACCAGCCGTCACAGATTTCTGCAGCGAGCGCAACGTTTTTGGGACCCTCCGCGCCCAGCATGATGGGGATATCCGCCCGCAGTGGATGCACGATCGGTTTGAGCGACTTACCGAGACCGGTGGTGCCCTCACCGGTCAGCGGCAGCGGGTAGTGCGGGCCGGAACTGGTGACCGGCGCGTCGCGGGCCCACACCTGCCGGATGATGTCGATGTATTCGCGGGTGCGGGCCAACGGCTTGGGGAAGCGCTGGCCGTACCAGCCCTCGACCACCTGTGGACCCGATACCCCGAGCCCCAGAATGTGCCGGCCACCCGAGAGATGGTCCAGGGTCAGTGACGCCATCGCACACGCCGCCGGAGTGCGGGCTGACAGTTGCACCACCGACGTGCCCAACCGCATCCGGGTGGTCTCCCGGCCCCACCATGCCAGCGGGGTGAACGCGTCGGACCCCCACGCCTCGGCCGTGAACACCGTGTCGAAGTTCGCGGCCTCGGCGGCGGCCACCAATTCGGCATGGTTCTCAGGCGGCTGTGCGCTCCAATATCCAAGTTGCAGACCCAGCTTCATTTACTGCCGCCCTCCGCTCGTTCTTGCCACGATAACTAGAACCTGTTCTACTCGATGCCGTGAGCGTCAGCCAAAACAACCCGACCCTGATGGCCTTGACAGATTCGCACGAGCCGCCACTGTCGGCACCGCTGACCCTGTCATTCGACTACACCCGTTCGGTCGGGCCGACGCTGGGCGCGTTCTTCACCGCGCTCCGCAACCGCCGGATCACCGGCGTCCGCGGCTCCGACGGACGCGTCCACGTGCCAGTCATCGAGTACGACCCGGTCAGCTACGAGCCGCTGACGGAGATCGTGCCGGTGTCCAGCGTAGGGACGGTGCTGTCATGGACGTGGCAGCCTCAGCCACTCGACGGTCAGCCACTGGACCGGCCGTTCGCATGGGCGCTGATCAAACTCGACGGCGCCGACACCGCTCTACTGCACGCGGTCGATGGCGAGGTCAAGACCGGTGACCGGGTGCATGCCCACTGGGTCGCCGAGCCGGTCGGCGCGATCACCGATATCGCATGCTTCCTTCCCGGGGACACACCGGAGCCGGTTTCCGAGACCGCCGATGACCGTGACCCAGTCACGATGCTGAACTCACCCAGCAGCCTCGCCGTTGCGCACACGGCATCGCGACCGGAGAGCATCTTCCTGCGCGCGCTGAAGGAGGGCACCCTGCTCGGTGCTCGCTCCGGTGACAACGGCAAGGTCTATTTCCCACCGCGCGAAGCGGATCCGGCCACCGGCAAGGAACTCGACCAGTTCGTGGAGCTGCCCGACACCGGCACCGTTACGACATTCGCCATCATCAACATCCCGTTCGCTGGCCAGAAGATCAAGCCACCGTATGTGGCGGCGTACATCCTGCTTGACGGCGCCGATATCCCCTTCCTGCATCTGGTCACCGACATCGATGCCGCCGACGTACGGATGGGCATGCGGGTGAAGGCGGTGTGGAAGCCGGAGGCCGAACGCGACTTCGGCATCGACACCATTGACTACTTCCGGCCCACCGGCGAACCGGACGCCGAGTACGACACCTACAAGCATCACCTGTAAAGGCAGAGCATGAGAGAAGTTGCCGTCGTCGGGTTCGCCCACGCACCGCACGTCCGCCGTACCGAAGGCACCACAAACGGTGTGGAGATGCTGCTGCCCTGTTTCGCCGAGATCTACAAAGATCTGGGCATCAAGCAATCCGATGTTGGTTTCTGGTGCTCGGGATCTTCGGATTATCTTGCTGGGCGGGCATTCTCGTTCATCTCAGCCATCGACTCGATCGGCGCGGTGCCACCGATCAACGAGAGCCACGTTGAGATGGACGCGGCCTGGGCGCTGTATGAGGCCTACATCAAGGTCCTCACCGGCGAAGTGGAGACCGCACTGATCTACGGTTTCGGCAAGTCCAGTGCAGGGACGTTGCGTCGAGTTCTGGCACTGCAGACTGATCCCTACACCGTGGCGCCACTGGTACCCGACGCGGTGTCGATGGCCGGATTGCAGGCCCGACTGGGCCTCGACGCCGGGAAGTGGACGCTGGAGCAGATGGCGCAGGTGGCACTGGATTCGCTGATGGCGTCGCCCCGCATCGATTCGGTGAAGCCCGCCGCTTCCGTCGCCGAGCTGCTGGAGCGACCGTTCTTCGCCGAACCGTTGCGCCAGCACGACTGCGCTCCGATCACCGATGGTGCGTCGGTGATGGTGATCGCCGCCGGTGACCGTGCCCGGGAATTGCGCGAAAGACCGGCCTGGATAACGGGATTCGAGCATCGGATCGAGACACCATCGATCGGGGCACGTGATCTGACCAGATCACCGTCGACTGCCACCTCGGCCCGCATCGCGACCGGTGGCGACACCGGCTCGATCGATATCGCCGAGGTCTACGCGCCGTTCAGCCACCAGCAACTGATTCTCACCGAGGCGATCGGACTGACGCCGTCGACGAAGATCAATCCGTCCGGCGGCGCGCTGGCGGCAAACCCGATGTTCTCCACCGGACTGGAGCGTGTCGGATTCGCGGCACGCCACATCTTCGACGGATCGGCGGGACGGGTGCTGGCGCATGCCACGAGCGGGCCTGTGCTGCAACAGAATTTGGTCGCCGTACTGGAGGGCAAGTAACCATGGCCGAGCATCTGGCAGCGGTCCTGGGAACCGGGCAGACGAAGTACGTCGCCAAACGTACCGACGTCTCCATGAGTGGTCTGGTGCGCGAGGCGATCGATCGTGCACTTGCCGATAGCGGTTCCACGATGGCGGATATCGACGCCGTCGTCGCCGGAAAGGCACCCGACTTTTTCGAGGGCGTCATGATGCCGGAGTTGTTCATGGCTGATGCCATGGGCGCCACGGGCAAGCCACTGATCCGCGTGCACACCGCCGGTTCGGTGGGCGGTTCGACGGGTGTGGTGGCCGCAAGCCTGGTGAAGTCCGGTAGGTACCGGCGGGTCCTGGCGGTCGCGTGGGAAAAGCAGTCGGAGTCGAATGCCATGTGGGCCTTGTCGATTCCGGTGCCTTTCACCAAACCGGTTGGCGCCGGTGCGGGCGGCTACTTCGCCCCACATATCCGCGCGTACATGCGGCGCTCTGGCGCACCGGCACATATCGGCGCAATGGTTGCGGTGAAGGACCGGCTCAACGGCGCAAAGAACCCGCTGGCGCACTTGCATCAGCCGGACATCACGCTGGAGAAGGTGCTGGACTCCCCGATGCTCTGGGACCCGGTTCGTTTCGACGAGACCTGCCCGTCCTCGGACGGCGCATGCGCAATAGTGATCGGCGATGAACAGATCGCCGATCAGCGGGTGGCCGAGGGACAGCCGGTGGCGTGGATTCACGCCACCGCACTGCGCACCGAGCCGCTGGCCTACTCGGGACGCGATCAGGTCAGCCCGCAGGCCGGACGCGACGCCGCCGCCGCGCTGTGGAAAGCGGCCGGTATCACCAGTCCCATCGATGAGATCGACGTCGCCGAGATCTACGTGCCGTTCTCCTGGTTCGAGCCGATGTGGCTGGAGAACCTGGGGTTCGCCCAGGAGGGCGACGGCTGGAAACTGACGGAGGCCGGCGAAACCGCGATCGGCGGGCGGCTTCCGGTCAACCCCTCCGGCGGAGTGCTCTCGTCCAATCCGATCGGAGCCTCCGGCATGATCCGCTTCGCCGAGGCCGCCATCCAGGTCATGGGCAAGGCCGGCGCCCACCAGGTGTCCGGCGCGCGCAAGGCGCTCGGGCATGCCTACGGCGGCGGCTCGCAGTACTTCTCGATGTGGGTGGTCGGCAGCGACAAGCCGGCCAGGGCCTGACACCGCGCCCACCGTGCATCCAGCGTCCCATCCGCCGTCGAGCGTTCAGCCAGCGTCACACTCGGCGCGTTTCCCGGGTTGTTGTCGGGTCTCGAAAACTGTAACGTGTTCTAGTTAGAGGCTGACTGCGGAGGGCAACATGACTACCGACATTCGCGAGATCGACACCGGGACCCTTCCGGACCGGTACGCCCGGGGGTGGCACTGCCTGGGCCCGGTGCGGGACTTCCTCGACGGCGAACCTCACCCCATCCACGCCTTCGGAACCAAACTGGTGGTGTTTGCCGACTCAGACAACGAACTGCACGTTCTCGACGGCTACTGCCGGCACATGGGCGGGGACCTGTCCCAGGGCACCATCAAGGGCGACGAAGTGGCGTGTCCGTTCCATGACTGGCGCTGGGGCGGCGACGGCCGCTGCAAGCTGGTGCCCTATGCCAAGCGCACTCCCAAACTGGCCCGCACGCGCTCGTGGCACACCGACGTGCGCGCCGGACTGCTATTCGTCTGGCACGACCATGAGGGCAACCCGCCTCAACCAGAGGTGCGCATCCCGGAGATCCCCGAGCAGGCCACCGACGAGTGGACCGAATGGAAGTGGAACACGCTGCTGATCGAAGGCGCCAACTGCCGCGAGATCGTCGACAACGTCACCGATATGGCGCACTTCTTCTACATCCACTTAGGTCTGCCGACGTACTTCAAGAACGTCTTTGAAGGCCAAGTCGCCACCCAGTATCTGCACAACGTCGGCCGTCCCGACGTCACCCTCGGCGGCTCCGCATACGGCAGCTCCCAACTCGATTCCGAAGCCTCCTACTTCGGCCCGTCCTTCATGATCAACTGGCTGCACAGCAACTACAGCGGATTCAAGTCCGAGTCGATCCTGATCAACTGCCACTACCCGGTCACCCAGAACTCCTTCATGCTGCAGTGGGGAGTGATCGTCGAGAAGCCCAAGGGCATGGATGACGCCATGTCCGAGAAGCTTTCCGACGCGATGAGCGTCGGCGTCAGCAAGGGCTTCCTGCAGGACGTCGAAATCTGGAAGCACAAGACCCGCATCGACAATCCCCTGCTGGTCGAGGAGGACGGCGCGGTCTACCAGATGCGCCGCTGGTACCAGCAGTTCTACGTCGACGTCGCCGACATCGAATCCGAAATGACGGATCGTTTCGAACTCGAGGTCGACACCACCAAAGCCAACGAGAAGTGGCAGGTGGAAGTCGATGAGAACCTGCGCCGGCAAGCCGAGCAGGCCAGCAGTTCGTGAGCCCCGGCGAGTCCTCGCCCGACCCGGCCGCACTGGCTAGGTCGATGCTGTTGCTGCACGGCGCGCACGACGACGACCACCGCCCCGTCGCCGACGACAACGACAACGACATTTCGGCATGGTCCAAGGCGCCTGATTTCGCCGACGACCCTGCGCGCGCCGCGGCCGTGCACGAGGCCACCCGCCGTGACCGCGAACGATATCTGAGTGCCGGCCTCGGCGACGTGGACTGCCGTTTCTGCCACGCCTCGGTGCGGGTCAAGAAACTCGGTGCCCCGCATACCGCGGTGCAGTGGAGCACCGAATCCCAACAGCGGTGCGCTTATTTCAGCGAGATTCGCGCCTCCGGTGGCAGCAGTGCGCGGGTTCCAAGTTGCCCGAAGCTCTCCGACAGCATCGCGCACGCCATCGCGGAGGGCTGCCTGGAGGAGTACTCCAGCGCACCCTCCCCCGGCGACGGCTGAGCCGGCTACAGGCCGCGGAAACGCTCCCTGACCTGATCCTCGGTCAACCCGTAGTCGGCGAGCGAGTAGGTGTGCTTCGGGGCTCGCGGGCCCTTCTTGCTTTCCTCATCGGTGTGCGCGATGGCGGCGCGTGCGTCATCGGTCAGCTCGATGCCGAAATGCAAGTAAATCTCCTCGACCGTGCGCAACGGCTCCTTGATGAGAGCGAAGTAGTCGACATCGCAGAACTGCGCCGGATTCTGCTCCGCCCGAACCACATTGAACCGCTCCAGGCCGCGGGACCAGGTCTCCAGTGAGTCGGCGCCGATCGTCGGGCCGACGAAGCTGTTGGACCACCCCTCGGCGGTGTGCTGCGCCAGTGAGCACATCGAGGCCATGATGGTCTCCGGCGGCCGGTGGCACTGGATCACCAGCGCATCCGGGTAGGTGGCGAACAGCGCGTCGAGTGCGAACAGATGGCTCGGATTCTTCAGCACCCAGCGCTTCTCGGGTTCGTTGAGTCCGATCAGTTGCAGGTTGCGGCGGTGCCGCTGATACGGCGGCGTCCAGTCCTGCGCGGCCAGCCACGTCGAATAGGTCGGAACATGGGCCAGCGACTCATACGACACCGAGTGCAGCGACTGCCGAAGCAGTTGCCAGCACTCCTCCACCTCGTCGGCGGTCATGAAGTGCAAGCCGGTGTAGTCCGGGTTCTCCTCGTGCGCCTTGGCGAACCGCGACGCCAACTGTGCGAAGACCGGATTGTCGGGCCAGGTTTCGCGCGGTGGCCGGGGTTGCGGGAATTCGGCGAGCCACAACTCAAGTCCCTGGTGGCGTGGGTCGCCGCACAACAGTCGGTGCAGTGCCGTCGTGCCGGTGCGGGGCAGGCCGGTGACGAAGATCGGCGCGGTGATCGGCACCTCGGCGTACTGCGGGTGCTGCTTCCAGGATGCCTCGCTGAGCAGTCGCGCCACCAGAGCATTGCGCACGAAGAAGCGAGACATCTTGCTGCCGAGTTCGGTGAAGTCCGCGTCCCGCCGATAGGACTCCAGCAGCACCGACAATGCCTCGATGTAGTTGTCGTCGTCGGTGCCGAAGTCGTCGAGGCCGACGGTCTTGACCGCGGATGCCTTCAGATCCTCGACGGTCCCCACATCGGTACGAGCCGCCATCAGTGCTTGTACTCCCCGCAGTTCACATCCAGGGTGGCGCCGGTGATGCCGCTGGCAAGATCACTGGCCAGGAAGAGGATCGCCGATGCCACCTCATCCTCGGTCGGCAGGCGCTTGAGGTCCGATCCGGCCGCGGCGGCGTTGTAGATCTCCTCCACCGTCGTGCCGAACTTCCCGGCCTGATGGGTGAAGTAGCTCTGCAACGTCCCACCCCAGATGTAGCCCGGGGCGACGGTGTTCACCCGGATGCCCTGGGCCCCAAGCTCGGTGGACAGCGAGTGCGACATGGCCAGCAACGCCGCCTTGGCCATCTTGTAGGCACCGTATTTCGGCTGAGAGTGCCGGATCACCATGGAGTTGACGTTCACCACCGAGCCCTTGGACTCGGCCAGGGCCGGGGTGAACCCCTGGCTGATCCGAAGCGCACCGAGCACCGTCAGTTCGATGGCGTCACGGATGTGCGCGAAGGTGGTGTCCGCCAACGGCTTCATCGACGGCACCCGGAAGGCGTTATTGATCAGCACGTCGACCTTGCCGTACTCCTCAAGACTGCGGGTGACCAGGTTGGCAACCTGCTCGTCGTCGGTGATGTCGGTGCTCACCGCGAGCGCACGCCGGCCCAATGCACTCACCTGGTCGGCGACCTCGGTCAGTCGCTCGGCAGTGCGCGCGGCGAGCACCAGATCGGCACCGGCTTCCGCGCAACGGCGCGCCAACGTGGTTCCCAGCGCCGGGCCAACTCCACTGATCACGACGACCTTGTTCTCCAGCATCGGGGCCATTTACTACACCACCATCCTGTCGCCGATTTGTTTCTGGCGCAGTGCGATTCGCGCTCGCCAATCCTCCGGGGAGATTTTGTTGCCCTCGTGGAACGGCAGATACTCCGCTACCTCATCGATTCCGACGAGTTCCACGGTCGGTCCGTCGGTCTCGGTGAGCTCCCGTGAAACTCGCTGCCACCGGAACTGCAAGAAACCCTTGCGGTGTCCGAGTGTCTCCACCCAGTTCGTCACCCCGGGGTTGCGTTCGGCGACGACAATACGGATCTTCCCGTCTGGATCCGCCTGCGCCTGAGTGCCGTTCAGCGAGGTCTGATGGTTGATGTAATCCAGCGAGACATACCACAGGCTGCCCAGCTGGAAACCCAGATAGGGCGCGTCCGTCGCCGGCAAGGTGATCACCAGAGCTTGATCCGGTGACAGGTCGAAATGACCCGCCGAGGAGTACTGGGTTGCCAGGCCTCCGGGGGTCAGCCGTGGCGCCACCATCGTGTTGACCGGGATTTTCATGTAGAACCACTGCGGAAACTGCAACCACGTCTTGATCCGCTGAACCAGTTGCTTTCCAGCTACCGCGAAACGCTTTTCGATGAGCTCATTGGTCAACGGGGGCGGCGCGGTTCCGGCAGTGTCGATCCGGGCGATCGCGACCTTTCCCCGTTGCGCGGACCAGTCGTTGTACACCTCGCGGATAACCAACTGCGCGTTGGTTTTCGGCGTGAACCGCCATTCGTAGTCTCCGTTGGCTCCGATATCGAGTTGACGGTCATCGAACGCCGTTTCACTGTCCGGAACGTTGTCGTCGGTGTACTCCCCACCGAGCAGCTGAAAACTGAGGTCGGTCGTCGTGCCCCGAGTTCCGGTGACGACGTAGTCGCGCCCGGCCTGCACCCGCGTTCCGAAGTAAAGGGTGTCCGGGTTATCCAGTCCCATCTTGGTGAACGGCCCGGTACCGGACTGCAGGAATGGGTGGTCGCGGTCGTAGTCGAACGCCAGATGCGTACACGCCGCAATACCACCGGCCAGGTACTGCAGACCCTCCAGCAGATCGGCCTCAGATTCGATGTGCGGAGCCTCCCGGACCAGTCGTTCGGCTTCGGCGATCGCGTCTACCAGGGGCTGCGCGTACATGGGCCTCCACGTTTCGACACCGGGGGTGCTTCGGATCTTTGAGGAATCTAGAACGTGTTCTAGTACAGAGTCAACCACAGGTCCCGACCCCGCAGGCCGTCAGTTCGCACAGGCGAGGGCGAAGGGCAGTACGGACTCCGCACCGGCCCGGCGCAGCACCCGCGCCGCCATTGTGAAGGTCCATCCGGTGTCGGTTTCAGCATCGACCAGCAACACCGGGCCGACCACACCGCCAAGGTCGGGCTCGATCCAGGAGTCCTCGAGTGCCCTCACCCGATAGGCGGAGTTCGCCGCGACCACCGGCCGACGATCGGGGCGATACCGCAGTGTGCCCAGGTTCCTCAGCCGTCCCACCTCCCCGAGGCCGTCGACCAGGGAACCGATCAGCACCGGGTGGGTGCTTGAGTCCACACCCATCACGGCGACCGGCCTCGACTCCCACGGCCAGGAAGCCAGCACCGCTACCGTGGCCGCCAGCACGTCGGCCGGGACGGGTTCGTCGGCGGCCGAAAGTAGCCGTCGCAGCCGCACGCCCCAACCGAGATCGGTGAGCCGGCCAATGGCCCTTCCGGGAGCCGGTCCGTCGGTGATGCGGCCGCTGAGGTCGATGCCCAGTTTGGCCATGCCGGTCGGCCACTGCAGCCGGGGGCTGATTTCGATACCGGGCCGTGCCAATCGGTCCCGCGCCGCATCGACGGCGGCGGAATCGACCTCGGTGTCGTAACGGGCGCCGGCACAGTTATCGCATCGACCGCAGAGGGTGCCTTCGGTGAGTTGCGGGTCGTCCAACTGTGCACGCAGAAAAGTCATCCGGCACTCGCCAGTGGCCTGATAGTCGAGCATCGCCTGCTGTTCACGACGACGAGCCTCTTCGAGCTTGCGGTAGCGCGGCTCGTCGTAGAACCACGGCTCGCCGGTGCCGATCCAACCACCTTTGACTCGTCGGACCGCACCATCGACATCGAGGACCTTGAGCACCATCTCCAATCTGGTTCGACCAAGGTCCACCAGTGGCTCGAGCGCTGCGGTCGACTGTGGCCGTTCGGGATCAAGGACGTCGATCACCTTGCGCACCAACGCCTCGGACGGAAAGGCCACCGATGCGAAGTAGCCCCAGATATCCCTGTCCTGGGCACCGGGCAGCAGGATTACCTGAGCGCTGGCACAGGACCGGCCCGCGCGGCCGACCTGCTGGTAGTAGGAGATCGGCGACGACGGCGCGCCGAGGTGGATGACGAAGCCGAGGTCAGGTTTATCGAATCCCATGCCGAGGGCCGACGTCGCCACCAAGGCTTTAACCCGATTGGCGAGCAGATCCGCTTCGAGTTGCTCCCGCTCGCCGGGGTCGGTCGCGCCGGTGTAGGCCGCGACGTCGTGGCCGAGGTCGCGCAACAGTGTGGCGACGTCGCGGGCTCCCGCGACGGTCAGCGTATAGATGATGCCTGAACCCTCAAGCGAATCCAGTTGGGCGGCAATCCATGCGACTCGTTGAGCCGCCGAGGGGATCTCAACGACACACAGATGCAGCGACTCGCGATCCAGGCCACCACGAAGCACCAGGGTGTCGGTTCCGCCCACACCCAACTGGGCGGCGACGTCCTCGACGACACGGTCATTCGCTGTCGCCGTCGTGGCCAGGACCGGAGTATCGGGGCCCAATTCGGCCATCAGGGTGCGGATACGCCGATAGTCGGGTCGGAAGTCGTGGCCCCAGTCGGAGACGCAGTGCGCTTCGTCGACCACGACCAGACCCGCGTCGGCGGCCAGGGCGGGCAGCACATTGTCGCGAAACTCCGGATTGTTCAACCGCTCCGGACTCACCAACAGCACGTCGAGTTCACCGGCGGCGACCTGTCGGTGAACCGTATCCCACTCGGTGACGTTGCCCGCGTTGATGGTGGCTGCGTGCACCCCGGCGCGTTGGGCAGCCGCGACCTGATTGCGCATCAACGCCAGCAGAGGAGAGACGATCACGGTGGCACCCCGACCCTGCTCGCGGAGCAGTTTGGCGGCGATGAAGTACACCGCCGACTTGCCCCATCCGGTTCGTTGCACAACCAGCGCCCGACGACGGGCCACGACCAGTGCCTCAATGGCGGTCCACTGGTCCTCGCGCAGCACCGCGTCGGCTCCGGCGAGTTGTTCCAGGATCGCCTGTGCGCGTTCGCGAGTGCTCATCGGACCATCGTGCACCCCGCGTGGCTGCGGGCGTTACCGCTCGGGCTTTGAATCCTGCTCGCGCTGTATCTGCTCCCGTTGGATCTGCTCCCGTTGGATCTCTAGGGCGATGTCGATCAACTGGTCCTCCTGGCCGCCGATCAGCTTGCGTTGCCCGGCGCGGTGCAGCAATTGATGTGCTGGCACCCCGTAGCGCTCCCCCTGGCGAACGGCGTGCTTAAGGAAGCTGGAGTACACCCCGGAGTACCCCATGATCAGCGCGTTGCGGTCCAGCAGGCATTCGGTCGGCATGGCCGGGGCGACGACTTCCTCGGCGGCGTCGGCGATATCGAAGAAATCGATGCCGGTCTTGACGCCGATCTTGTCGAATACCGCAATCAGCGCCTCAACCGGAGCATTGCCCGCACCGGCACCGAAGCGCCGGACGCTTCCGTCGATCTGCTTGGCTCCGGCCCGCACCGCCTCCACCGAATTGGCAACCCCGAGTCCGAGATTTTCGTGCCCGTGGAAACCCACCTCGGCGTCGTCACCGAGTTCGGCCACCAACGCCGAGACCCGATCGGCGACATCGCCGAGCACCAGCGCGCCTGCCGAGTCGACCACGTAGACGCACTGGCATCCGGCGTCGGCCATGATCCGAGCCTGTTTGGCCAACTTCTCCGGCGGAATCGTGTGGCTCATCATCAGGAAGCCCACCGTCTCCAGACCCAATTCCCGGGCCAGACCGAAGTGTTGGATGGACACGTCGGCCTCGGTGCAGTGGGTGGCGATCCGGCAGATTGATCCGCCGTTGGCTTGAGCCTCCTTGATGTCCTCCTTGGTTCCCACACCCGGCAGCATCAGGAAAGCGATCTTGGCCTCTTTGGCGGTCGCGGCGGCAAGTTTGATCAGTTCCTGTTCGGGCGTTTTGGAGAAGCCGTAGTTGAAACTGGAACCACCAAGACCATCGCCGTGGGTCACCTCGATCACCGGTACCCCGGCGCCGTCCAGGGCGGCGACGATCGCACCAACCTCCTCCAGGGTGAACTGATGGCGCTTGTGATGCGAGCCGTCGCGCAGTGACGTATCGGTGATCCGGATATCCCAGACGTGCTCGCTCATCGTGCGCCCCCCGAGATGACCGCGGCCTGCTTGGCAATCTCCTCGCCGACCTTCGTGGCCGCGGCCGTCATGATGTCCAGGTTGCCGGCGTATGGGGGCAGATAATCCCCTGCCCCCTCAACCTCGACGAACGTTGTCACCATGGCGTAGCCTCCCGAGTTCAGCGACGGAGCGTCGAACTGCGGTTCGTTGAGCATCCGGTAACCGGGTACGTAGGTCTGCACCTCGGCGACGACGTCTCGGATGGACGCCGCGATCCCATCGGTGTCGGCATCCTCCGGGATCGCACAGAAGATGGTGTCGCGCATGATCATCGGCGGGTCGGCCGGGTTGAGGATGATGATCGCCTTGCCGCGGTTGGCGCCCCCGATGGCTTCCACGCCCCTGGCCGTGGTCTTGGTGAATTCATCGATATTGGCCCGGGTTCCGGGTCCGGCTGACACCGACGCCACTGATGCCACGATCTCGGCGTACGGCACGGCACCGCCCTGTTCGGCGACCGCGCGGCACACCGCGTAGACAATGGGGATGGTCGCCTGGCCGCCGCAGGTGACCATGTTGACGTTCGGCGCGTCGAGGTGTTTGCGCAAGTTCGCGGGCGGCACCACACCCGGGCCGATCGCGGCGGGTGTGAGGTCGATGGCGGTGATGCCGGCCTCGGCGTAACGGGGGGCCGCCGCCCGGTGCACGTAGGCCGACGTCGCCTCGAACACCATGTCCGGAATCACCGCCTGGGCCAGCAGCCAATCCACACCTTCGTGACTGGTCTCAAGTCCCAGCTTGCGAGCCCGAGCCAGGCCTTCGCTGTCCGGGTCGATCCCGATCATCCACCGGGGTTCAAGCCACTCCGAACGCAGCAGCTTGTACAACAGGTCGGTGCTGATATTGCCCGAGCCAACGATAGCGACCGATTTTTTGTTCGAACCCATGGATCTTCCCCTATTCGAAGGACAATCGGACCGAGCCCAAGCCGGCGAAATCTGCCACGAACTGATCGCCCGGGCGGGCGTCGATGGCCCGGGTGCACGAACCGGGCAGCACGATGTCACCGGCTCGCAACCGGACTCCAAAGCTGTTCACCTTGCGGGCCAGCCACGCCACGGCGGTGACGGGATTGCCGAGCACGGCGTCGCTACGGCCCTCGGCCACCACCTCACCGTTTCGGGTCAACACCGCATCGATGGCCGTGATGTCGATGTCCTTCGGTGACACCCGTTGCTGCCCCAGCACGAATCCGGCCGACGAGGCGTTGTCGGCGATGGTGTCGCACAGTGCGATCTTCCAGTCCTTGATTCGGGTGTCGATGAGTTCGATCGACGGGGCGTACGCCGCGGTCGCGGCCAGTACGTCGTCCTCGGTGCAGCCCGCGCCCGGGAGGTCCTCGGCGAGGAGGAATCCGACCTCGACTTCCACTCGCGGGAAGAGGTACTTCGCCGCGGGCACCGGGACGTCTTCGAAAACCTCCATATCGGCGAGTAGGTGGCCGTAGTCGGGCTCGTCGACCCCCATCATCTTCTGCATCGCCTCAGATGAGAGGCCGACCTTGTGGCCCACCACCACCGCACCCTCGGCGATTCGCTGCCGGATGTTGATCAGTTGGATCTCGTAGGCGTCGACAACGTCGATACCCGGGTGCGCGACAATCAGCGGGCTCATCGGGACCCGGGTCCGTTCAGCCTCGGCCAAGTCTGCGGCAAGTTCGGCACGGGTAGCAGCGCTGAGCATTCCGCAGGTCCCATCGTCGTCCGGCCGGTTCCGGCGTCGGTGATAATTGCCCGGTTGGCCAGTAGCGCCCGGGCGGGGTAATTCTATAACGTGTTCTAGTATGACAGTTCAGGAATACGACGTCATCGTCGTCGGCAGTGGCGCCGCAGGAATGGTGGCCGCGCTCACCGCCGCTCACCAGGGTCTTTCCGCAGTAGTGATCGAGAAGGCGCCGCACTTCGGCGGATCGACGGCACGGTCGGGCGGCGGCGTGTGGATCCCGAACAACGAGATCCTCAAGCGCGACGGCGTGACCGACACCGCCGACGCCGCTCGCACCTATCTGCACACCATCATCGGCGACGTCGTCGCGCCCGAACGTATCGACACCTATCTGGACCGCGCTCCGGAGATGCTGTCATTCGTCTTACAGAACACACCTCTGGAGATGTGCTGGGTGCCGGGTTACTCCGATTACTACCCCGAGACCCCCGGCGGCCGACCCGGCGGACGCTCGATCGAACCGAAGCCTTTCGACGCCAAGAAGCTTGGCCCGGATATGCCCGGGCTAGAACCTGCCTACGGGAAGGTGCCGCTCAATGTTGTTGTCATGCAACAGGACTACGTGCGACTGAATCAGCTTAAGCGCCATCCGCGCGGAGTGCTGCGCAGCGTGAAAGTCGGTGTCCGAAGCGTGTGGGCCGGAATGCGGGGCAAAAATCTCGTGGGTATGGGCCGGGCACTGATCGCTCCGCTACGAATCGGACTGCAGGACGCGGGCGTTCCGGTTCTGCTGAATACCGCACTCACCGACCTCTACTACGAAGACGGCGTCGTCCGGGGCGTCTATGTGCGAGATATGACCGGTCCGGAGGCGGCTGATCCCACCCTGATCCGGGTCCGCCGTGGAGTGATCCTCGGCAGCGGCGGATTCGAGCACAACGAACAGATGCGGGTGAAGTACCAGCGCGGGCCCATCACCACCGACTGGACGGTCGGCGCCAAGGCCAACACCGGCGATGGGATTGCCGCGGCGGAAAAACTCGGCGCCGCATTGGAATTGATGGAGGACGCTTGGTGGGGTCCGACGGTGCCACTGGAGGGAGCGCCGTGGTTCGCTCTGTCCGAGCGGAACTCCCCCGGATCCATCATCGTCAACATGTCCGGCCAACGGTTCATGAATGAGTCCATGCCGTACGTCGAGGCGTGCCACCGCATGTATGGCGGCGAGTACGGCCAGGGCGACGGACCCGGTGAGAACATTCCTGCCTGGCTGGTTTTCGACCAGCAGTATCGGGATCGGTTCATATTCGCGGGATTGCAACCGGGACAGCGGATTCCGAAGAAATGGCTGGAGTCCGGTGTGATCGTCAAGGCCGACACCCTGGAAGAGTTGGCCACCGTCACGGGACTGCCCACCCAGGCGTTCACCGACACCGTCAAACGATTCAACGGCTTCGCGCGCTCCGGGGTGGATGAGGACTTCCATCGCGGCGAGAGCGCGTACGACCGCTACTACGGCGACCCGCGGAACAAGCCCAACCCGAACCTCGGCGAGCTCACGCATCCGCCGTACTATGCGGCGAAGATGGTTCCCGGCGACCTCGGCACCAAGGGCGGCATCCGCACCGACGTCCACGGCCGGGCGCTACGCGACGACGGCTCGGTCATCGAGGGCCTGTATGCGGCCGGGAACGTGAGTTCGCCGGTGATGGGCCACACCTACCCGGGCCCGGGAGGCACCATCGGCCCCGCGATGACCTTCGGTTATCTGGCTGCGCTGCACCTGGCAGGGGTTTCCGAGCCGGTCCAGTCCGGGGCGCGGAACAGCTGAGATGCCCATCGATCTCGGTGTCGCTCTCGGCGCCGAACTAGACCCGATTGAGTTCTCCTGGTCCAGCAGCGATGTCCAGCTCTACCACCTGGCTTTAGGTGCGGGTCACGACCCGATGGATGCACGCGAACTGGGCTACCTGACCGACAACACCCCGCAGGTGTTGCCGACGTTCAGTAGCGTCGCGTCGACGTTCCACATGACCGAAGCGCCGACGGTCAGCTTCCCGGGGATCGAGATCGAGTTAAGCCGAGTTCTGCATGCCAGCGAAGCGGTGTGTATGCCCGCCCCGCTGCCCCCGAATGGCTCGGCGCGCTCAGTGACCCGCATCACCGATATCTGGGACAAGGGCAAGGCCGCGGTGATCTTTAACGAGACGACGGTCACCGATCCGGCCGGCAATCTGCTGTGGACGGTGAAGCGTTCGATTTTTGCGCGCGGCGAGGGAGGTTTCGGCGGTGAACGCGGTCCATCGACGTCCGTATCGGCACCCGAACGCGCACCCGACTTCGAGATCGACATTCCGGTGCTGCCGCAGCAGGCGCTGCTCTACCGGCTCTGCGGCGATCGTAATCCACTGCATTCCGATCCTGGATTCGCCGCCGCGGCCGGCTTTCCCCGGCCGATCCTGCACGGGCTGTGTACCTACGGCATGGTGTGCAAGGCGCTCACCGATACCGTGCTGGAGGCGGATGCGAATAGGGTGGGCTCCTATGGGGCGAGGTTCGCGGGCGTGGTGTTCCCCGGCGAGACCCTGAAAGCCTCGGTGTGGAAAGACGGCGGCCGCTACGTCGGCGTCGTGACCGCACCCGGCCGCGACAACGCTGCGGTGCTTTCCGATGTGGAACTGGTTCCGGCTTAAAGTTCGTTCGCATCCGCCGAGCGTTACGCCAGCGTCACGCTGAGCGTCGAATGTCGCTCTGGAGCGACGCTCGGCGACCGATAGCCTCGCGGACGCGTCGCACAATGTCCTCCCGGCGGTCGCCGACGACCACCCGAACGACAATCCAACCCAGTTGGCCGATTAGCTCCAGCCGGTGAACATCCCAGGTGTACTGGCGGCGGTCGGTGCGATGCTGCTCCCCGTCGTACTCGACCGCGACCTTGAGTTCTTCCCATCCCATGTCAAGGTAGGCAATCGCCTTACCGACGCCGTCGCACACCGGTATCTGAGTCTGCGGCCTCGGAAATCCGCCCTGAATCAGTAGCAATCGCAGCCATGTCTCCTTCGGCGACTGCGCTCCACCGTCAACGAGCGAGAGCGCCCGCCTGGCGCGCCTGATACCCCGTCTCCCCGGGTAGCGCTCAGCAAGGATCGCAACCCGGACCAGATCGACCGAGGCCGCCGCCGCCAACGCATCCAAACTCGCCACCGCGGCACCGAGCGGATACCAGCAGCCGAGATCCAATGCGGTTCGTTCCGGGCTGGTGACCGCCATGCCGTCCAGGGTGGTGATCTCATCCGCGGTCGTGCGATCGCCGTGGACCGCGATACCGGCAGGTGCATTCCGATTTCCGTGGATCAGCTCCACCGGACTTTTTTCGTCCACCCAGCTAGCACCAAGTAGCGCGGCCGCGGACCGTCCGGCCACCACCGCCGTCCGGCCCGACCACAACCAGCCGGCCCGCGCCAGCGTCACCGGTGTCCGATCAGCCTCCCGGTTGAGGTAGACGTCCGGGAAGACGCGGTTGTACTGCGATCGCAGCGCGCTCTTGGAGAGCGCGCCTGCTGCAACGGCCTCACTCCCGATGAAGGGGTAACTCATGGCCAGAGTGTGCCGCCGGGCACCGACAAGCCGGTATGACCCGCCGAGCGTTACGCCAGCGCGACAATGGGCGTCGACCGTCGCGCTGGTGTAACGGTCGGCGCAGGGATGAGTGCGTCAGCCGAGAATCAGACCAGACGTCGGTACACCGGTGCCGGCCGTGACGAGCACATGCTCGACATCGTTGACCTGGTTCACCGAGGACCCACGCAACTGCCGCACACCTTCGGCGATGCCGTTCATGCCGTGGATGTAGGCCTCGCCGAGTTGGCCGCCGTGGGTGTTGATCGGCAGCCGTCCGCCGATCTCGATCGCACCATCTTTGATGTAGTCCTTAGCCTCACCCCTACCGCAGAAACCCAACTCCTCCAACTGAATCAGGGTGAACGGCGTGAAGTGGTCATAGAGGATCGCGGTCTGGATGTCGGTCGGCGTGAGCCCGGACTGCGCCCACAGTTGACGACCCACCAAGCCCATCTCCGGCAGCCCGTCGAGTTCGGGCCGGTAGTAGCTCACCATCGAGTACTGATCGGGGCTTGAACCCTGCGATGCCGCCTCGATAACCGCCGGCCGATGCTTGAGATCCCGCGCGCGCTCAGGTGTGGTCACGACGATGGCCACCCCTCCGTCGGTCTCCTGGCAGCAGTCCAGCAGTCGCAGCGGCTCGGCGATCCACCGCGAATTCTGATGGTCCTCGATCGTGATCGGCTTGCCGTAGAAGTACGCCTTGGGATTGTTAGCGGCATGCCTGCGGTCGGCCACCGAGATCGCGCCGAAATCGCGGCTGGTGGCACCGGATAGGTGCATGTAGCGCTTGGCGATCATCGCGACCTGCGCGGCAGGCGTCGTCAACCCGTGCGGATAGGAGTACGAGTTGTCGACACTGGTGGAGTCGGCACCCTGAATCAACCGCATCTGCACCTGACCGAAGCGCATTCCCGAGCGTTCGTTGAAAGCCCGATATGCCACAACGCATTCCGCGACTCCGGTGGCCACCGCGATGGCTGCCTGCTGGACGGTGGCACAGGCCGCACCGCCCCCGTGGTGGATCTTGGAGAAGAACTTCAGATCACCGATGCCGGTGGCTCGCGCAACGGCCACCTCGGTGTTGGAGTCCATGGTGAACGTCACCATGCCGTCGACATCGGCCGGTGTCAGGCCCGCATCATCAAGTGCGGCCAACACGGCTTCGGCCGCCAGTCGAAGCTCGCTGCGACCGGAGACCTTGGAGAAGTCGGTGGCGCCGATCCCGGCGATCGCGGCTTTACCGGACAGCTCACCGGGCATCAGGAACCTCCGATAGTCAGTGTCGCGGTGGCGACGACGTGATCGCCAAGGCTGTTGCTACCCAACACTTTCACCGTGACGAGGCCGTCGTCGACTCCCGTGACCTCACCTCTGAAAGTGACGGTGTCATAGGCGTACCAGGGCACGCCCAGTCGCAGTCCGATCGTCTTGATGACCGCGGTCGGTCCGGCCCAATCGGTGACGTAACGCTGGACCAGACCGGTGTCGGTAAGGATGTTGACGAAGATGTCCTTGGACCCCTTGGCCTGAGCCTTGTCGCGGTCGTGGTGGACGTCCTGATAGTCGCGGGTCGCGATGGCCGTAGAGACGATGAAGGTTGGATCGCCGTAGAGCGAGAGTTCGGGCAGCTTGGTGCCGACAGTGGGCGCGCTCATGGCGATGGCTCCCACGCATACAGCGTCCACGCCGGCCCACTCTCCCCGGCTGGGAAGTCGATATACGTTGCGCGAACATCCATTCCGATCTCCACCGTCGCCGGATCGACACCGCGCAACTCACCGAGCATCCGCACACCTTCGGAGAGTTCGACAAGCGCAATCACGAAGGGCAGAGTTCTGCCGGGCACCTGCGGGGCGTGATGGACGACGAAGCTGAACACCGTTCCCGTACCGCTGGCGACGACGTAATCGGTCGGAACAACCTTGTCATTCCACAGCGCGGGTGCAGGGGGATGTTGCAGCGTTCCATCGGGACGCTTCTGGATACGCAACTCGTGCGCGTTGATGCCGTCCCAAAAGAACTGGTTGTCGCGTGACGCGGCGGGGCGGATCATCTGATCGGGATCGAGATCGGCCGGTACCGCGGCCCCCGACTGTGCGGCCGCCGGCCTGAACTTCATGATGCGCCACATCATTTCGGCAACGTCCTGATCGCCGACAGCCCAGGTGATCTTCTGGGTAATGAAATAGCCCTCGCCAAGTGCGGTCTGCTTCGGGCCGACGACATCGGTGAGTTCCGCAGTGACACTGACCTGTTCACCGGGATGCAGATACCGGTGGTAGGTCTGCTCGCAGTTAGTGGCCACCACACCGATGTAGCCAGCCTCGTCGAACAGCCCAAGGATCTTGCCCAGCGGGTCATCGTCGGGTCGGGACGCACCAAGGCCCACCATGGTCCAGACCTGAATCATCGCCGGCGGGGCCACGACACCGGCGTGACCGGCGGCCTTGGCGGCGGACTCGTCGCTGTAGATCGGGTTGTGGTCACCGATGGCGTCGAGCCAATGCTCGACCATCGGCTGATTCACCGCGAATCGGCCGTCTCGGGGCTTGCTTCTACCCGCCGCCTTGACCTTCTCAAAGGCGGCTTCTAAACCACTGGTCACCGCTGCACTCTGCTCTTCGCGCAAGCGCTCATCGATTTCCTCTGCTCTTCGCGCAAGCGCTCATCGCGGAACCCGGGGCACCTTCAGTCCCGCGGCCGCAACCTGCTCGCGCATGACCTCGTTGACCCCGCCACCGAAGGTAATCACCAGATTGCGTTTGGTGTGGGAGTCCAGCCAGCGCAACATTTCGGCGGTCTCCTCCTCAGCCGGATTGCCGTACTTGCCGACGATCTCCTCCGCCAGCCGACCGATCCGCTGGATGCGCTCGGTGGAGAACACCTTGGTGGCAGCGGCGTCGGCGATCTCGACGGTGTCCCCCGATGAGGCAACCTGCCAGTTGAACAATTCATTGACCCGCCAGATCGAGTGGATCTCACCGAGAGCCCGCTTGACGTCATCCTGGTCGATCGGTGTGACGCCGTTGCCTCGGGGCTTGGACGCCCACGCCTGGACCCGGTCATAAACTCCGGCGATCTTGCCGGCCGGGCCGAGCATGACCCGCTCGTGATTGAGCTGGGTGGTGATCAGTCGCCAGCCCGCGTTCTCCTCACCTACGAGCATCTCCGCCGGAACCCGGACGTCGTTGTAGTAGGTCGCATTGGTGTGATGGGCACCGTCGGACAGAATGATGGGCGTCCACGAGTAGCCCGGGTCCCTGGTGTCAACGATGAGGATCGAAATCCCTTTGTGCTTGGCCGCTTCCGGATCGGTGCGGCAGGCCAGCCAGACGTAGTCGGCATCGTGACCGCCGGTGGTCCAGATCTTCTGGCCGTTGACGATGTACTCATCACCGTGCCGGACTGCCGAGGTACGCAGTGCCGCAAGGTCGGTGCCTGCTTCAGGTTCGGAGTAGCCGATCGCGAAGTGCACCTCACCGGCCAGGATCGCCGGCAGGAACTTCTTCTTCTGCAACTCCGTGCCGTAGGTCTGCAGAGTCGGGCCGACGGTCTGCAAAGTCACCGCGGGAAGCGGCACCTCGGCTCGCGCGGCCTCGTTGACGAAGATTTGCTGCTCGATGGGCCCCAGACCCAGGCCACCGAATTCCTTGGGCCAGCCCACGCCGAGCTTGCCGTCAGAGCCCATCCGCCTGATGATCGCGCGGTAGGCCTTACCGTGGCGGTCGACCTCCATCTCCGCCGCTTCTTCGGCGGAGATGAGGTTCTGAAAATACTGCCGGAACTCGGCCTGCAGTTGCCGTTGCTCGGGTGTCAGTTCGATGTACATTGCGCTCCAACCAGTTCCAGACGATGAGCCGGCCCGCCCAGCAGGCGAGTCAGATCCTTGATTGATGAGTAGTACCGATGCATGGGATAGGTGACGTCCATTCCCATACCGCCGTGCAAATGATGACAGGTCTGCATCGCCGGCGGCGCCTCCGACGTCAGCCAGTACCCCAGCACGTCAAGATCGCCGTCGGCGTCGCGGCCTTCAGTCAAGCGCCAGATTGCCGACGTCGAAATCAGATCCAGCGTCCGAGAGGCGATGTAGATCTCCGCCAGTTGCGCGGACACCGCCTGGAAGGTGGCCAGCGGCCTGCCGAACTGGTGGCGGTTCGTCACGTAGTCCGCCGTCAACCGCACCGCACCGGCGACCAGTCCGGCCGCGTACGCCCCGCCCGTTGCGAGCACCAACTGGTTAACCCGATGCGCCGTCGAGCCGTCCAGTACCGCGTCAGAATCGACCGCCACGTCGGAGAACGTGGCCGCGTATTCAGCGGCACCGGTTGATGACGGCGTCGGGATCAGCCGCACACCCTCGGCTTTGGGCGAGACCACCACGGCACCGTTGTCGGTGGTGACCAGAATCCAGGTGGCCTGCTCGGCATAGGGAACCGCGATCTTGGTGCCGTTGAGACGGCCACCCACCCACGTGCTCGCCGGACGATCCGGCAGTGCGGCTCCCGGTTCGTTGAGGCCCGCGGTGAGGATCGCGCCCTTGGCAACGCCGTCGAGAAAACGATCCTGCTGCGGCCCGCTGGCCAGATCCAACAGCGGCACCAGGCCGAGACCCAAAGTGGCAAACGCGGGCGAAATCGTCGCGTGCCGACCGATCCCGGTCAGCGCGGTAGCGATCTCGGTCAGCCCGACTCCGTCGCCGCCGAGGCGGTCGGGCACTCCGAGTGCGATTACACCGCCGGAAACCAAAGCCTCCCAGGTGTTTTCGCGGTCCAGCACCGTGCTCACCACATCGGCGACGGCCTGCTGTTCCGGTTCAGGAGTGAAGTCCATCCGAATCTCCTTGTGCTGTAGCGGCGTATCTAGTAGGGCGTATCAAGTGGCAGACGAACCGGTGTAGTCGACCTGCCAGTGCTTGATCCCGTTGAGCCAGCCTGAACGCAGCCGGTCTGGCGCACCGACCGGGGTGAGGTCAGGCATGTGGTCGGCAATGGCGTTGAAAATAAGGTTGATGGTCATCCGTGCCAGGTTCGCGCCGATGCAGAAGTGCACTCCGGTGCCGCCGAACCCGACATGCGGGTTGGGGTCGCGAAGAATGTTGAACGTGTGCGGATCGTCGAACACCTCCTCGTCGAAGTTTGCCGAACGGTAGAACATCACAACCCGCTGACCGGCGTTGATCGTGACCCCGGACAATTCCGTATCGACCACCGCGGTGCGCTGAAAGGCTGTGACCGGCGTTGCCCAGCGGACGATCTCATCGGCCGCGGTCGCAGGACGCTCCCGCTTGTACAGATCCCACTGATCCGGGTTTTCGGTGAAGGCGATCATCCCGTGCGTGATCGAGTTTCGGGTGGTCTCACTGCCGGCGACGGCCAGCATCAGGACGAAGAAAGCGAATTCGTCATCGGTCAATTTCTCACCGGCGACATCGGCGTTGATCAGCGCGGTAACGATGTCGTCCCCGGGCTCCTTAGCCTTCAACTCGGCCATCTTCATGGCGTAACCCAGCATCTCCATCGACGATGTCCGCCCGTCGACATGGGCGAACTCCGGGTCCTCGTTGCCGGTCATCTCATTGGTCCAGCGGAACAGCTGATCCCGGTCCTCCTGCGGTACGCCGAGAAGCCCGGCGATGGCCTGCAGTGGCAACTCGCACGACACCTGCTCGACGAAGTCGCCGTGGCCTGCCGACGCAGCATTTTTGGCGATGTTCTCGGCACTCTCGTGAAGTTGGTCACGCAGACGCCCGACGGCGCGCGGCGTGAACCCGCGGGAGATGATCCGGCGCAGCCGATCGTGGTGATCGCCATCCATATTGATCAGAATCACCGACTGCATATCGATGTCCTCACGAGCGATATCGTCGGCGAATTGCGGGAGGGCAGTGTTGGGTCCGCTGGCGTAGATGTCGTTGCGGCGCGAGACTTCTTTGACGTCCTTGTGCCTGGTGACGGCCCAGTAACCGCCGTCATTGAATCCGCCCTTCCCGATCTGCTGCTCACACCACCAGACCGGAGCGGTTCGGCGGAGCTCGGCAAGCTCGTCGATGGGCAACCCCTTCACGCAGAGGTCCGGGTCCAGAAAATCCAAACCTGCGGCAATGTTGGGGGTGGGCATGATTCGTTCACTCCTCAATAAATATGACGTGTTCTAGTGCCAGTAAAACACGGCTCCACCGCAGACGAAAGGCACGCCAGCATCCTCGCTTGTCAGGGTAATGAAACGTGTTCTAGCCTGACCGCATGGGTAATCCTGTGATCGTCGAAGCCACCCGAAGCCCGATCGGAAAGCGCGGTGGCTGGCTGTCCGGGCTGCACGCGACCGAAATTCTAGGTGGGGTGCAAAAAGCTCTGGTCGACAAGGCAGGGATCGATCCCGCAACCGTCGAGCAGGTGATCGGCGGCTGCGTGACGCAGTACGGCGAGCAGTCCAACAACGTCACCCGGGTCGCATGGCTGACGGCCGGACTCCCCGAACAGGTCGGTGCCACCACGGTCGACTGCCAGTGCGGCAGCGCCCAACAGGCCAACCATCTGATTGCCGGCCTGATCGCCGCGGGCGCGATCGACATCGGTATCGCCTGCGGTATCGAGGCGATGAGCCGAGTCGGCTTAGGCGCCAACGCCGGACCGGACCGCGCCAAGATTCGGGCCGAATCGTGGGACCTCGATATGCCCGACCAGTTCACCGCCGCGGAGCGAATTGCCAAGCGCCGCGGCATCACTCGCGCCGATCTTGACCACCTCGGACTGATCTCGCAGCAGAAGGCGAAGCGGGCCTGGGACGAGCACCGCTTCGACCGCGAGATCTCCGCACTCGAGGCACCGGTGCTCGACGAAAACAAACAGCCCACCGCCGAGCGCCACATGGTCGGCCGCGACCAGGGCATGCGCGACACCACCGCCGAGGGCCTTTCCGCGCTTAAGCCCGTGATGGAGGACGGCCTGCACACCGCGGGCACCTCATCACAGATCTCCGACGGCGCGGCGGCCGTGCTCTGGATGGATGAGGACAAGGCCAAGGCCCTCGGTCTGAAACCGCGCGCGCGCATCGTCAGCCAGGCACTGGTCGGCTCCGAGGTCTACTACCACCTCGACGGCCCGGTGCAGTCCACCGCGAAAGTGTTGGAGAAGGCCGGTATGACCATCGGCGATATCGACCTCGTCGAGATCAATGAGGCCTTCGCCTCCGTGGTGCTCAGCTGGGCCCAGGTATACAACGCCGATATGGACAGGGTCAACGTCAACGGCGGCGCGATCGCCCTTGGCCATCCCGTCGGAAGCACCGGAAGCCGGCTGATCACCACCGCGCTGCACGAACTGGAGCGTACCGACAAATCCACCGCATTGATCACCATGTGCGCCGGCGGCGCGCTCTCCACCGGCACCATCATCGAACGGATCTAGCCATGGCAGCCGGCCCGCCCAAGGGCCTGAACTCACCGCAGACCAAGTACATCATCAAGTGGATGTCGCGGGCGAACACCTGGCTGTACCGCAGGACTGACGGCAAGATCGGCGGCAAGTTCCTCAGGGGCGCCCCGGTGGCACTGCTGACGACCACCGGTCGTAAGACGGGTGAGCCGCGGGTCAGCCCGCTGCTGTACCTGCGCGAGGGCAACCGGGTGATTCTGGTGGCCTCACAGGGCGGGGCCGCGACCAATCCGATGTGGTACCTCAACCTCAAGGCCAAACCTGCGGTGTCCGTTCAGATCAAGGAGGAGACTCTGCATCTGACCGCACGTGATGCAACCGAGGCGGAGCGAACGTCCTACTGGCCCAAGCTGACTGCGATGTATTCCAGCTTCGACGACTACCAATCCTGGACCGACCGGGTCATCCCGATCGTCATCTGCGACCCGTAGACCCGGCCAAGACGCCCCCAACCCTCGCCGAACGTCGCGCTGGCGCGACATTGGGCGTCGACGGTCGCGCTGGCGCGACGCTCGGCGTACGCCTCAGGCTCCGAAAACCGGCACCGGCGGCCGGCCGTCGGCGAGCAGGCTTCGCACCACGGGGCCGAGTTCACCCGGTTCCCAGCGGGCGCCCCTGTCCACCTCGACGCCATGCTGCCACCCTTCGGCAGCCCGGATGACGCCGCCCTCGACCTCGAACACGCGGCCGGTCACGTCGCGGGATTCGACGCTGCCCAGCCACACCACCAACGGCGAGATATTCTCCGGCGCCATGGAATCGAAGTCCTGGCCCTGCGTTGACATCATGTCGGCGAAGACGCCCTCAGTCATCCGGGTGCGCGCCGACGGCGCGATCGCGTTGACGGTGACGCCGTAGCGGCCCATCTCGGCGGCGGCCACCAGAGTCAGTGCGGCGATACCGGCCTTGGCGGCGCTGTAATTGCCCTGCCCGACGCTGCCCTGCAATCCGGCCCCGGAACTGGTGTTGATGATCCGGGCGTCAACTTCTTTGCCCTCTTTGGACAGTGCCCGCCAGTAGGCACCCGCGTGCCGGGTGGTCGCGAAGTGTCCTTTCAGGTGCACCGCGATGACGGCATCGAACTCGTTCTCACTGGTGTTCGCGATCATCCGGTCCCGCACGATGCCGGCATTGTTGACCAGAACGTCGAGCCCACCGAAGGTATCGACGGCAGTCTGGATCAGTCCTGCCGCCTGGTCCCAATCGGCCACGTTGGCACCACTGGTGACGGCTTCCCCACCGGCAGAAACGATTTCGTCAACAACGCCCTGCGCCGCGCTACCGCCGCCGGCGGGCGATCCGTCCAGTCCCACGCCGATGTCGTTGACCACAACCCGTGCGCCTTCGGCGGCGAAGGCCAGCGCATGTGCTCGACCGATTCCACCGCCGGCACCGGTGACGATGACAACCCGACCATCGAGCAATCCCATTTCTGTTCTCCTACTTGTTGGCACTGGACGCGGAAAGATACGGCGGTGGTTCTCCACCGCCGTGCACCGCAAGTGTTGCACCGCTGACATACGATGCCGCGTCCGAAGCCAAAAACGCTGCAGCCCAACCGATGTCTTCCGGTTTCGCCAGCCGGCCGAGCGGGACGGTAGCAGCCACCGCGGCTTGGGAATCACTATCGCCGTAGAACAGCTCAGCCTGTTCGGTGGCGACCATACCGACCACGACGGCGTTGACCCGGACCTTCGGCGCCCACTCGACGGCGAGTGTGGTGGTGAGACTGTCCACCCCGGCCTTCGCGGCGCCATAGGCGGCGGTACCCGGCGAGGGCCGGCGACCGCTGACGCTGGAGATCGAGATGATCGATCCGCCCTGCGGTTGCTGCTGCATGATGGCGTTGGCGGCCTGCGATACGTGCAGCATGCCGAGCAGATTGAGTTCGATGATCTTCTGGTGGAACCTCGGCGAGGCATCGGCGGCCAGCGCGAAGGGCGATCCGCCAGCATTGTTGACCACCACATCCAACCGACCGTGCTTGGCGACGATCACGTCGATGAGTCCCGCGACCGCCTCGGCGTCCCGCACATCGCAACTGCGGAACTCATAGGGCAGACCCTCGACGGACCGTCGGGCACACGTGATGACGGTGGCGCCCTGGCCGGCGAACACGGCGCTGATTCCGGCGCCAACACCGCGCACACCGCCGGTCACCAGAACGACGCAACCGCCCAGTCCCAGGTTGATTCGGGAACTGTCAGGCGCTGGGGTCACTGTGCTAGCCTACCAAGCAAGTGCTTGCTTAGGTACTGCTGGTATTCACCCCGTCAGGAAGTTCCCCATGACGATCACCTCCCGCACCGTCGAACCCGGCATCGTCGCGGTCACCATCGACTACCCACCGGTCAACGCGATCCCCTCACGTGGCTGGTTCGAACTGGCCGATGCCGTTACCGCGGCCGGCCGCGATACGGCGACCCACGTGGTGATCCTTCGCGCCGAGGGCCGGGGCTTCAACGCCGGAGTCGACATCAAGGAGATGCAGCAGACCGAGGGATTCGGCGCACTGATCGACGCCAACCGCGGCTGCTTCGCAGCATTCAAAGCCGTCTACGAGTGCGAGGTCCCGGTGGTGGCGGCGGTCAACGGGTTCTGTGTCGGCGGCGGTATCGGACTGATCGGCAATGCCGACGTGATCGTGGCCTCCGATGACGCGATGTTCGGGCTGCCCGAAGTCGAACGCGGGGCTCTCGGCGCGGCCACCCATCTGTCTCGCCTGGTCCCGCAACACATGATGCGTCGACTGTTCTTCACCGCTGCCACCGTGGACGCCGCCACCCTGCACCACTTCGGTTCGGTGCACGAGGTGGTTGCGCGCGCCGATCTCGATGAGGCGGCGCTGCGGGTGGCACGCGATATCGCCATCAAGGACACCCGCGTGATCCGCGCCGCCAAGGAGGCGCTGAACCTCATCGACGTGCAGCGGGTGAACTCGAGTTACCGGATGGAACAGGGCTTCACGTTTGAGCTCAACCTTTCCGGCGTGTCTGACGAGCACCGTGATTCCTTCGCCGGTACGAAGAAGGCGAAGCAGTGAAAGACAAACGCACCACACTCGAGGCGGCGGTGTCGCAGATCGAGAGCGGTATGACGATCGGCATCGGCGGCTGGGGATCGCGACGCAAGCCGATGGCATTCGTCCGGGCGCTCTTGCGGACCGACGTCACCGACCTGACCGTGGTCAGCTACGGCGGTCCCGACGTCGGCCTGCTGTGCTCGGCCAGCAAGTTGGCAAAGCTGTACTACGGCTTCGTCTCTCTGGACTCGCCCCCGTTCTACGACCCCTGGTTCGCGCGTGCCCGCACCACCGGGGCGATCGTCGCCCGCGAGATGGACGAGGGCATGTTGCGCTGTGGCCTGCAGGCGGCAGCGCAGCGGTTGCCGTTTCTTCCGATCCGGGCCGGACTGGGCAGCTCCGTGCCCGACTTCTGGGATGGCGAACTGAAGACGGTGAAGTCCCCGTACCCGTCCGACTCGCCGGCGGACTCCGGCCACGAAGAACTCATCGCGATGCCGGCATTGCGACTGGATGCAGCGTTCGTCCACCTCAATATCGGCGATAAACACGGCAACGCGGCCTACACCGGTATCGATCCCTACTTCGACGACCTGTTCCTGATGGCAGCAGATCGGCGCTTCCTCTCAGTTGAGCGCGTCGTGGAAACCGACGAGCTGATTAAATCGGTTCCACCGCAAGCGCTTCTGGTGAACCGCATGATGGTCGACCAGGTCATCGAAGCGCCCGGCGGGGCTCACTTCACCACCGCGGAACCGGATTATGGCCGGGACGAGAAGTTCCAGCAGCACTACGCGAAAGCAGCCGCCGAGGAAGAGACGTGGACGCAGTTCGTCGCCACCTACCTGTCCGGTAGCGAAGCCGACTACCAGGCTGCGGTGCGCCGGCCAACGGAGGCGTCATGATCCAGGTGAGCCGAGCAGAAGTGTGCGTCATCGCCTGCGCGGAGTTGTTCCGCGACGCCGGCGAGATCATGGTCAGCCCGATGACCACGATCGTGTCGATCGGTGCCCGACTGGCCCGGCTGACTTTCTCCCCCGACATTCTGCTGTCCGACGGTGAGGCCCGCCTGCTGGCCGACACGCCGGCGATCGGTGCCACGGGTGCCATCGAGGGCTGGATGCCGTTCGGCCGGGTTTTCGAGACCCTCGCCTGGGGCCGCAGGCATGTCGTCATGGGCGCGAACCAGATCGACCGCTACGGCAACCAGAACCTGTCCGCCTTCGGACCACTGCAACATCCGACCCGACAGATGTTCGGTGTTCGGGGCGCGCCCGGCAACACCATCAACCATGCCACCAGCTACTGGGTGGGTAACCACTCCAAGCGGGTGTTCTGCGAATCCGTCGACATCGTGTCCGGGATCGGTTGGGACAAAGTTGAACCGGACAACCCCGCCTACCGCTTCGCCAATGTCTACCGGGTTGTGAGCAACCTCGGGGTGTTCGACTTCAACGGCCCGGACCACACCATGCGTGCGGTATCCCTGCACCCCGGAGTAGATCCTGAAGACGTCGCTGCCAACACCGCCTTCGAGGTTCACAACCTCGACTATGCCCCGGCGACACGGCTGGCCTCCGGCGACGAACTGGAGTTGATCCGCGACCGCATCGACCCGAAAGCATTACGCGACAGAGAAGTAACGGTTCCCACCGACAAAGGAGTTACAGCATGAGAATCCAGACCGCGCTGACCCGGATGGTCGGCATCGAACACCCGGTGGTTCAGACCGGAATGGGGTGGGTGGCCGGGGCACGGTTGGTGTCGGCGACCGCGAACGCCGGTGGACTGGGGATCCTCGCGGCCGCCACGATGACCATCGACGAACTGGCGACTGCGATCACCAAGGTGAAGGCCGCGACAGACCGGCCCTTCGGCGTCAACATCCGGGCCGACGCCGCCGACGCCGGAGACCGGGTCGAACTGATGATCCGCGAGGGTGTGAAGGTGGCCTCGTTCGCGCTGGCACCCAACCAGGAACTCATCGCACGACTCAAAGAGGCCGGATCAGTGGTGATCCCGTCCATCGGAGCCGCGAAACACGCCCGCAAGGTGGCGGCGTGGGGAGCCGACGCGGTGATCGTGCAGGGCGGCGAGGGCGGCGGCCATACCGGCCCGGTCGCCACCACACTGCTGCTGCCGTCGGTGCTGGATGTGTTGGACGGCACCGATGTTGCCGTGGTGGCCGCCGGAGGGTTCTTCGATGGTCGCGGCCTCGCCGCCGCGCTGTCCTACGGAGCGGCCGGGGTGGCGATGGGAACCCGGTTCCTGTTGACATCGGACTCCACCGTTCCGGAATCGGTCAAGCAGCGTTACCTGGAAACCGGCTTGGACGGCACCGTCGTGTCGACCCGGGTGGACGGCATACCGCACCGGGTGTTGCGGACCGGACTTGTGGAAAAACTCGAAAGCGGTTCGCCGGTAAGAGGTTTCACTGCCGCGATCCTCAATGCGGCCAAATTCAAGAAGATGTCTCAGATGTCGTGGACATCGATGATTCGGGATGGGTTGACCATGCGCAAGGGCAAGGATCTGACCTGGTCCCAGGTGATCATGGCGGCGAATACCCCGATGCTGCTCAAGGCCGGACTGGTCGACGGCAAGAACGACGCGGGTGTGCTCGCCTCCGGTCAGGCGACCGGGATCATCGAGGATCTGCCGTCATGCGCGCAACTCATCGACAGCATCGTCGCTGATGCGATCAAGCACCTTCAGTCGGCGACGGCTCTTATCGACTGACGCGTCGCGCTGGGGCTGCCGCGTGAGCGGTGGGCGACTTTCCCACGAGGGAGTGCCGCGAAGCCTGTGCAGATGCGGATCGCGCAGTCACCGAGGAGGCCGTCCGAAGCCGTTGGGCCGCCGCGCGTCGCGACCGCATCGGTTTTGCCACAGCGGAACGACCGGAATCCGTTGAGACCGCTGCAGCGGTAACCGGTGCCGTTGGCGGCGTCATACCGATATCGCGAGCCGCGTCGTGGATTCCCTGCCCGATAGCGTTGACCAGGTCGACGGTGAGCGTGATCGGATTGACCAGCGGGATGAGCCGGAACGGCGCCGCCTGACCGTACGGCAGCGACCGGTCGTATCCGGTCTCGATGAGCACCTGCAGCGCCGGCTGGATCAGGTCGATGAGCGGGGTGGTCAGGAATTCGGTGTGAGTGGCGGCTCCGAATTCGCGAAGTGGTTGCAGCAGTGGCAGATTTGGTGTCGGAATCAGGACGTAGGTGGTGTCGCTGCCCTGGGTGTGCTGCTGGTGGGCCGGGTCGGCGATCGATGCCGCAAGTGCGGTGGGCGTCAGGCCGTTCGGCAACTCGTCAGGATTGCGGCCATTCGGTGCCAGGTAGCTGCCGTGGATGTACCAGAAGCCGAGCGTCGCGTTGAGATCGGCCAGCAGGTTGATCGGGTACAGCGGAAAGTCGACGACCCCGTCGTATTGGAAGGCGATATCGACGGTCGACATCGCGGTGTCGGTTGGGGTTGGTTGCCCGAACGTCGCGTCCAGGATCGGGACAGTGCCGAACATCGCCAGGCGTTCGAACAATCCACCGTTGGGCCGATTGGGATTGCCGATCAGGACGAAGTTGATATTGGCCTGCTCTTCCGGCGAGAGCAAGCTCAACTGTGACTTCTCGATGCTGGCGACCGTCGCGCCCTGCGAGTAGCCGAAGATCACCACCGGATCCGGTGCGCTGGGGTTGTAGGCACCGACCAGATCACTGGTGAGTTGGGCGACACCGCTGGCCACCGACTCGTCGAGTTTGGCTCCGGTCAGCCCGCCCCACCCCTCCCAGGGGAACGGCCAAAACTGCGCGAGATAGGGCACCGGTTCGGGAGTGCACGCACTCGCACACGACGCCGTTGTCGGGCTGATGTAGTAGCCCACGGCGTTCTCCATGTAGCCGGGCACAACCGCGGGGTTCGGAACAGCCGTGCCGGGCACGATCAGTGCCGTCGCCGTGAGCGTGACGGCTGCGGTGACAGCGCCACTGACCGCGGTGACGACCGCGCAGAGCGCGGCTGCAAGCGCGACAACCATGGCTCGCGCAAGAGATCCGATGAGAATCCTCACGAGACGAATCCTGACATGCGATTGCCGGATTGGGACTGGAAGTCGCTAGAGCCGCTCGATGATCGTCACATTAGCGGTGCCGCCGCCCTCGCACATGGTCTGCAGGCCGTACCGGCCGCCGGTGCGCTCAAGTTCGTTGAGCATGGTGGCGAACAGTTTGGCTCCCGTCGCGCCGAGCGGATGGCCAAGCGCGATGGCCCCGCCGTTGGGATTGACCTTCGCCGGGTCGGCCTTGGTCTCCTTGATCCAGGCCAGCACCACCGGTGCGAAGGCCTCGTTGATCTCCACGACGTCGATATCGCCGATCGACAACCCGGTCTTCTCCAGGGCGTATCGGGTTGCCGGAATGGGCCCGGTCAGCATCAGTACCGGGTCGGCGCCACGGCAGCTGATGTGGTGGATGCGGGCCCGCGGTGTCAGTTTGTGGTCTTTAACTCCCCTCTCCGAAGCAAGCAGGACCGCACTCGCGCCATCGCAGATCTGGCTGGCCACCGCGGCCGTCATCCGTCCGCCCTCGGAAAGCGTGGGCAGGCCGGCCATCTTCTCCAGGGTGGTCTCACGTGGGGTCTCGTCGACCCCGAATCCGTCGACGGTGATGATCTCATTGTCGAAGTGGCCGCCGCGGATCGCGGCGAAGGCCCGCTCGTGGCTGGCCAACGCGAAACGTTCCATATCGTCGCGGGAGATATCCCAGCGTTCGGCGATCATTTCCGCGCCGCGGAACTGGGAGATCTCCTCATCGCCGTAACGCTCCAGCCAGAACTTCGACTCATTGGTCGGCGTGGTGAATCCGAACTCCTTTCCGACGATCATCGCCGCGGAGATCGGGATCTGGCTCATGTTCTGCATGCCGCCGGCCAGGATCAGGTCGGCGGTTCCCGCCATGATGGCTTGTGCGCCAAAGGAAATCGCCTGTTGGCTGGAGCCGCACTGGCGGTCGACGGTGACTCCGGGCACCTCCTCCGGGAATCCGGCGGCCAGCCAGGTGAGCCGGCCGATATTGCCGGCCTGACCACCGATGGCGTCCACACAGCCGACGATGGCGTCATCCACAGCGGCCGGGTCGACGTCGTTGCGATCGAAGATTCCCTGGAACGCGTGCACGCCCAGGTCGATGGGGTGAACACCCGCCAGCGAGCCGTTGCGCTTGCCGACCGGGGTACGCACCGCGTCGATGACGTACGCCTCAGACATGGCCATGGGACTTCTCCTTGAGTGGTGCGACGGCGTCAGCCGGCGGCGGCAATGCCACCGAGAACGATTGCGAGGTACTGCTTGCCGACCTGTTCGGCGGTCAGCGGACCGCCGGGTTGATACCAGCGCACCGACACCCAGGTGGTGTCGCGAATGAATCGGTACACCAGATCCACGTCCATGCCGGATTGGAAGTAGCCCTGCGCGATGCCTTCGTTGAGGACGTCGACCCACATCGCGCGGTGGCGCTGATTGAGTTCCTCGACGTAGGAGAAACGTGGCTGCGACGAGAGTCGCTTGGCCTCGTCCTGATAGATGACCACCTCGGCGTGCCGGTGTTCGATGGCGTCGAACGAAGCCATGAACAGGCCCTTGAGTCGCGCCAGCGGATTCGGTTCGGTATCGACGATGTGCTGATAGCGGTCGAACAACCAGGTCAGGAAGGTGCTCAGCACTTCGTCGACCATCTCCTCCTTAGAGGAGAAGTGGTGGTAGAGACTGCCGGACAGGATGCCCGCGGAGTCGGCGATATCCCGCACGGTGGTGGCCCGAAGCCCTCGTTCCGCGAACATCGCGGCCGCGAGTTCCAGGAGTTCGTCTCGACGCGTTGCGGGCGGCGGGGTGGGGCGTGTCGCGGGCGGCGGGGT
>Ga0194051_1000102_pt1 | contig 44219 bp, 36 predicted proteins | sample SepL2320m_MetaG_FD_161275 | JGI IMG/M metagenome (GOLD analysis project Ga0194051, IMG submission 161275) | Anoxic zone freshwater microbial communities from boreal shield lake in IISD Experimental Lakes Area, Ontario, Canada - Sep2016-L239-20m | ecosystem: Environmental > Aquatic > Freshwater >... | reverse complement strand
AGGCGCGAGGGTCGTAATGCCCCCGGGTCTCCTCCTCGGCCCCCGGGAGTGTGGCACACGTTACGCCACACCCGCAGGCCTGCCCTCCACCCCGCCCGAGCTCACCGTCATGAGCAGGACCCCAGTTGGGGGGAGTGGACGGATATATAGCATATGATAGGAGTAAAGTCAAGAACGATTTTGTTCCCGTCCCTTCCCCCTCGCCCCGCGCAGTGGCGAGGAGCTGTTGGGACGGCGCGCTCCCCCATCACCTTGCCCCGGCTTGACCGGGGCATCTTCTTTTGGTCGGAGAAAAGGACCCCCGGCTCGAGCCCGGGGGAGGTGAAATACTGGGGAGCTTGTGGGGGCACACAAAGCTGGATCCCGGCCTTCGCCGGGATGACGGCAAAACATGGGTTTTTGCCGGGATAACGCCAACAGATGCTCACTCGCCTGGTGGACGGCATTCAGGGAAAACGCAAAAAGCCAGCCCGGAGGCTGGCTTCAAAGCGTCCGCGGTGGCGGAAGGCTTAGCCTTCGGCCTTCACCGTGAGAACCTGGCGGCCCTTGTAGAGGCCGGTCTTCAGGTCGATGTGGTGGGGGCGGCGAAGCTCGCCCGACTTCTTGTCCTCGACCCATGTCACGGTCTGCTCATGGTGGCCCGAACGGCGCATGCCGATACGGCTCTTGGACATTTTCTTGCGTGGAACGGCCATTTAAAACTCCATCGGAAAAGGCGCCGGGAACGGCCCACGCCCTTCAGTTGGGGGGCTCATAACCCAGACTAGCGCTCAAGGCAAGTCAGATAGGGGCCCATGCCAGCCATGCGGATGAGAATCCGGTTGGCGACGCCGCGCACCCCCTTGGACGGCTTGCCGGCATTGCGCTTGATGGGGTTCGGCAGCACCGCCGCCAGCAGGGCTGCCTCCTTTTTCGTGAGCTTTTTCGCAGACTTACGGAAATGGTGCTGGGCTGCCGCCTCGGCCCCGTAGACCCCCGGAGCCCATTCCACGATATTGAGGTAGATTTCGATCATGCGGCGCTTGGACCAGACGAAGTCCATCCACAGGGCGAGCGGCATTTCGATCAGCTTGCGGATGGCAAGGCGGCCGTCCCACAGGAACAGGTTCTTGGCCGTCTGCATGGGAATCGTCGAGGCACCCCGAACCGGCGCCTCGTCCTTGTCCATGGCGTCCTCGATCACGCCCTGGAACTCGATCCAGTCCACGCCATTGTGCTCGCAGAAGCGGGCGTCCTCGGAGGAGATGACGGCGCGGGGAAGTGCGGGAGACATGTCATCCAGACTCACCCATTGCTTGTCGATGCCGTTGCCGGACAGGGCGCGCAGCAACATGATGTTGGAAAAGGGCGGTGGCACCACGGCATAGACCAGCGTCATGACAATGGGCCAGGCAACCAGGAAGCCCAGCAGATAGACGCCCCAGCGCAGCCAGCGGTTTTTCGGGAGACGATTTTTCAGGGACCGGCGCATGGGTGGAGGTGGCTCAGGCTCGGGATCGACGGAAGGTGCGGCCTCCGCTTCCACGGCGTGGAACGGTTCCGCTGTCTGAACGGCTGCTGGTTGAGTTTCTTCGGCCATGACCCTAATCAGAAGCGGCCTTAGCACAGGAATTTCGCCTTGTCCTTCCAGGATGCCCTTGCCCGCTGCGCTGCCGAAACCGATGCCATGCTCGACCGGCTTCTGCCCCTTGACGCCTTCCCTGCCCCGCGGGTGACCGAGGCCATGCGCTACTCGGCGCTTGGCCAGGGCAAGCGGCTAAGGCCTTTCCTGGTGGTCGAATCGGCCACCCTGTTCGGCGTGCCGCGCGAACGCGCACTTAGGACTGGTGCGGCACTGGAATGCGTGCACTGCTATTCGCTGGTGCACGACGACCTGCCCGCCATGGACGACGACGACCTGCGCCGCGGCAAGCCCACCGCCCACAAGGCCTTCGACGAGGCGACCGCCATCCTCGCCGGGGACGCCCTGCTGACCTATGCCTTCGAAATCCTGGCTGACGAGGCCACTCATCCAGACGCAGGCGTGCGGGTGGCGCTGGTCTCGAAGCTCGCGAAGGCGGCCGGGGTGGCCGGCATGGTGGGCGGCCAAATGCTGGACATCGAGGCGGAGACGCAGAATGCCGCGGAGCTCGCGCACATCGGGCTCATCCAGTCACTGAAAACGGGCGCGCTGTTCCGCTATGCCTGCGAGGCGGGTGCAATGCTTGGGCAGGCCGACCCCGCGCCACTCATCCGCTATGCGCATAAGATCGGCCTCGCCTTCCAGATCGCCGATGACATTCTCGATGTGGAGTCGACGCCCGAGGCCTTGGGCAAGGCGACGCAGAAGGACAAGGCAATGGGCAAGGCCACCTTCGTGGACCTGCTGGGAATGGACGAGGCCAAGCGTCGCGCGGCGGCGCTGGTGGACGAGGCGGTGGAGAGCCTGGCTGGCTACGGCGACAAGGCCCGCGTGCTGAACGAGGCGGCGCGGTTCATTGTGGAGAGACGGAGATAACATCTCGTCTTCTCCCGTTTCAGCGGGAGAAGAAGGGCCCCGCTGTGAAGCAGCGGGTAGATGAGGGGAAGTGAAGGACGATCGATCGGCACTTCACTTCCCCTCTCCTACCCCAACTGCGTTGGGGCCCCCTCCTCTCCCGCCTTGCGGGAGAGGACGATGACGGGTTACCCCCAGCGGCCCTTCACATAGTCTTCCACGATGGCCTGGAACTGCTCCGAAATATCTTCGCCGCGCAGCGTCATGGCCTTCTTGCCGTCAATGAAGATCGGTGCAGCGGGCAATTCGCCAGTGCCGGGGAGCGAGATGCCGATGTCGGCGTGCTTTGACTCGCCAGGACCGTTGACGATGCAGCCCATGACCGCGAGCGACAGCGTCTCGAAGCCCGGATAGTCGCGCTGCCAGTCGGGCATGCGGCTGCGGACGTAGGACTGAATGTCCTGCGCCAGTTCCTGGAAGGTGGTGGAGGTGGTGCGGCCGCAGCCAGGGCAGGCAATGACCATTGGCGCGAAGCTGCGGATGCCCATTGTCTGCAGGATTTCCTGCGCGACAATCACTTCGCGGCTGCGGTCACCACCGGGCTCCGGCGTGAGCGAGATGCGGATGGTGTCGCCGATGCCTTCCTGCAGCAGCACGCCGAGTGCGGCCGTCGAGGCGACGATGCCCTTGGAGCCCATGCCGGCCTCGGTGAGGCCCAGATGCAGCGCGAAGTCGCAGCGTGCGGCGAGGGAGCGATAGACGGCGATCAGGTCCTGCACCTCGGAGCACTTGGCTGAGATCAGGATCTTGTCCTTCGCGAGCCCCAGTTCCACCGCGCGCGCCGCAGACATGAGGCCGGACTGCACCACCGCCTCGTGCATCACCTCGCGAACGTCCATCGGGTCGGCGGACTTGGCGTTCTGGTCCATCAGTTCGGTCAGCAGCGCATTGTCGAGCGAGCCCCAGTTGACGCCGATGCGCACCGGGCGGTCAAACTTCATCGCCGTCTCGACCATCATCGAGAAGTTGCGGTCCTTCTTCTCCTTGAAGCCGACATTGCCGGGGTTGATGCGGTATTTGGCCAGCGCCTCGGCGCAGGCAGGGTGGTCATTCAGCAGGGTGTGGCCGTTGTAGTGGAAGTCACCCACCAGCGGCACGTTGACCCCCATGCGATCCAGCTTCTCGCGGATATGGGGGACGGCCTTCGCTGCTTCTTCTCGGTCCACCGTGATGCGCACCAGTTCCGAGCCGGCGCGGGCGAGTGCCGCAGTCTGCTGGGCGGTGCCCTCGGCATCGGCCGTATCGGTGTTGGTCATGGACTGTACGACGATGGGGGCACCGCCGCCAACTGTGACGTGGCCTACCTTCACGGGGATGGATTTGCGGCGGTTCTTGATCGCGGAATAGCTCATGGGTGATTAACTGGCCTGAGGACGAAGCAAGGTCAAGACGAAGAGCAGGCCCGCCGAGAGGACGATGGCCGGCCCGGTGATAGCATTGGCGAAGGCGGAGAGCGCCAGCCCCACGACCACCGCCACGCAGGCGATGGCGGCAGAGACCAGCGCCATGGTTTCCGGGCTGTTGGTCAGGCGGCGGGCGGCGGCGGCGGGGATCACCAGCAGCGCTGTGATCAGCAGCAGGCCGACGATCTTCATGGAGATCGCCGTCATCAGCGCGATGAGCAGCACGAAGCCCAGTTCGACGCGCTTGACGTTGATGCCCTCGGCCTGGGCCAGTTCTTCATGCACCGACATGGCGATGAGGTCTCGCCACAGGAATCCGAGGATCAGCAGCACGGCGGCACCCCCGGCCCAGACGACGGAAACGTCCCGCCAGCTGACCGTCAGGATGTCGCCGAACAAAAGGTCCATGTGGTCGCCCGCCGATCCGGTGACGAGGCCCACGGTAACGATGCCGAGCGCCAGTGAGGAATGCGACAGGATGCCGAGCAGCGTATCGGTGGCCAGTATCCGCTGGCTCTTCATCAGCATGAGCAGCAGTGCCACGGCGACGGCGGTGGCCACTGCACCCAATGTGAGGCTGAAGCCGAGCAGCAGGCCGAGACCGACCCCGAAGAGTCCTGAATGCGCCAGCGTTTCGCCGAAATAGGCCATGCGGCGCCACACGATGAAGCAGCCGACGGGGCCTGCCACAGAGGCGATCGCAAGGCCCGCGAGAAGGGCGCGCTGGAAGAAGGGTTGGGTGAGGATGTCAAGCACAGCGGTTAGTGCCGGTGATCGTGGTTGTGATGGTCATGGCCGCAGTCATGGCTTTCGTGGTCATGATCGTGGTGGTGCGTGTAGGCCGCGATCATGCGCGCTGCAGAAGGCCCGAAGAGCTTGGCGAATTCCGGATCCTGCTGCACCTTGGTGGGGCCGCCTTCGCAGCAGACGTGACCGTTGAGGCAGACGACGTGGTCGCTCTCCGCCATCACCATGTGCAGGTCGTGGCTGACCATGAGGATGCCGCAGCCATGGCGCTTTCTGACCTCTGAGATCAGCTCGTACATGCGGGCTTCACCCATGAAGTCCACCGCCTGCACGGGCTCGTCCAGCACGAGCAGCTCAGGCTTCCTGAGCAGGGCGCGGGCCAGCAGCGCGCGCTGCAGCTCGCCGCCGGAGAGGCGCGCGACCTTGGCGTCCTTCAGGTGCGAGATGCCGGTTTCGGCCAGCGCGTCGTCGATCTCGCCTTCGGTGGGCTTCAGCGTCAGCGACAGCAGGCGGCGCACGTCGAGCGGCACGTTGGAGGTGAGCGGGAATCTCTGCGGCACATAGCCGATGCGCAGGGACTTGGAACGAATGATCTCGCCCGAGGTGAGCGGCTGCAGGCCCAAGAGGCAGCGGATGAGCGTCGATTTGCCTGCGCCATTCGGGCCGATGACAGTGACGATCTCGTTGGGGCGCACGTCGAGGTTCACCTTGTCCAGGATGGTGCGGCCACCGATGATGAGCGTGGCGTCGCGGGCGCTGAGGAGTGCGTTGGTGACCTTCAGCATCAGCTTCCCTTCCCGCAGGCGGCGCACAGGCCGGTGAGTTCCACGACGCTGCGATGCACCGCAAAGCCCTGCGAGTTGGCGGCCAGTTGCAGCGCCTCGAACATCTCCGGCGCATCAAGTTCGGCGACGAGGCCGCATTTTTCGCAGACCAGCATGGCGGCGGGCTTGCCCTCATGCGGGTGGGTGCAGGCGATGAAGGCGTTGCGGCTCTCGATCTTGTGGACGAGACCGTGTGCCTCGAGGAAGTCGAGCGCGCGATAGACGGTGATGGGCGCGAGCCTGGGCCCATGGCCCGCCATGCGCTCGATGATGTCATAGGCGCCCACGGCGGAGTGGCTTTCGGCCACGCAGTTCAGGACTTCGCGGCGCTGGCCGGTGAGGCGGGAGCCGCGCCGCTCGCAGGTGCGCTCGGCCCGGGCAAGGAGCTCGGCGGTGCATGTGGCGTGGTTGTGGTGGGGCGCAGGGAAGGCCATGAACGTTATAATATAACATGCTTGCGGCAAGTTCCAGTTCCATCCACCATGCCCACGAAATTTCAGGAGTGCCGCCATGACCGACCACACCCACGGAACCGCCAAGTCCACGGTTTTCATCGAAAATGACCGGGTGATCGTCACAGAATACCGCTTCGCGCCCGGCGCCAACACCGGCTGGCACAAGCATGGCCTCGACTATGTGGTTGTCCCGCTGATGGACGGCAAGGTGCGGCTCGAAACCCCCACCGGCCCGGCCCATGCCGAGATGAAGGCGGGTGTCCCCTATTTCCGCCATGCCGGGGTCGAGCATGACGTGATCAACGCCAACGACACCGAATATGCCTTCATCGAGATCGAGTTGAAGTGAAGTTCCTGGTTCTCAACGCGGGGTCTTCCTCGCTCAAGTTCGCGATGTTCAACGGCAGGCTGGAACTGCTCCTGCGCGGGCAGGTCTCAGGGATTGGCTCCAGGCCGCGGCTCGAGGTCGAGGGCCATCCCGGCCGCGACGTGCCGCATGTGACCAGCCCGAGCGATGGACTTCTGGTGGCGGCCGAGTGGCTGGCGGACAACGGCCATGAACCCTCGCAGTTCGATGGCATCGGCCACCGCATCGTGCATGGCGGCACGCAATATGTGACGCCAACCGTGGTCAACGACGCGATCCAGCAAGACCTCGACGCGCTGCGCATGCTGGCGCCGCTGCACCTGCCCTTCGGCCTGGGCGTGCTGCGCGAGATGCGCCGCGTGGCGCCAGAGGTGCCGAACGTCGCCTGCTTCGACACGGCCTTCCATGCGACCCAGCCGGAACTCGCGACGAGGCTGCCGTTGCCGCGCGACTATTTCGACATGGGCTATAGGCGTTATGGCTTCCACGGCCTGAACTATCAGCACGTTGTGGAGGCGCTGCCGCACGTTTCAGGAAAGCCCCTGCCCCGCCGCCTGCTTGCCGCGCATCTTGGCTCCGGCGCCTCGATGTGCGCGATCTTCGATGGCAAGAGCGTTGCCACCACCATGGGTTTCTCCACCGCCGATGGCCTCGTGATGGGCACGCGAACCGGGTCCATCGACCCCGGCGTGCTGGTGGCGCTGATGCGCGACGAGCACATGAGCCTCGACCAGCTGGAAGACCTCCTCTACCGGAAGAGCGGCCTGCTCGGCCTCTCCGGCATATCGGCTGACATGCGCGTGCTGCTGGCCAGCGACCGCACCGAAGCGAGCGAGGCGGTGGACTATTACTGCTATTCCGCCGCGCGCCATGCCGCATCGCTGGTGCCGGCGCTCGGCGGCGTTGATGCCATGGTGTTCACTGGTGGCGTGGGCGAGAATGCCGAGGCGGTGCGCGCCCGCATCATGGGCCACCTCAAATGGCTGGGGATCGGGCCGGAGAATGTCTATGTCGTTCCCGCCAACGAGGAGTTGACGATCGCGCGCGGCGTGAAGGAACTGGTCTAGCTCATCGCCAGAAGCAACGCGCCGGTGGCGACGATATCATCCACAGTGGCCCCGCGCGACAAGTCCGAGACCGGCTTCGCGAAGCCCTGCAGCACGGGGCCCATGGCCTGTGCACCTGCCAGATATTGCGTGAGCTTGTAGGCGATGTTGCCGGCGTCGAGATCCGGGAAGACCAGCACATTGGCGCGGCCTGCAACGTCACTCGGTTCCTTCAGCTTCTTTGCGGCGACGATGGGTGACAGTGCGGCATCGCCCTGCAATTCGCCGTCGATCTTGAGATGCGGCGCCTTCGCCCGGGCGATGCGCAGGGCCTCGACAACCTTGTCGGCATCCGGATGGCTGCCGCTGCCCTTGGTGGAAAAAGAAAGCAGCGCCACGCGCGGCTCCTCGCCCAGAAAGCGTGCGGCGCTGGCGGCGGAGGCGATGGCAATGTCGGCGAGTTCCGCCGCGTTGGGCTGGATGTTGACGCCGCAGTCGGCGAATACCAATCGCCGGTCAGGCCATTGCATGAGGAAGAAGCTCGACGGCGTTTCGATTCCCGCCGCCGGGCCGATGGTCATCAGCGCCGCCTCGATGACGCGCGCCGTGGGATTTGCAGCGCCCGCCAGCATGGCATGTGCTTCGCCTGTGGCAACGGCAGCACCCGCACGATAGAGAGGCTTCCTCAGCAAGCGCACCGCCATGGCGTCCGACATCTTCTCGCGCCGGGCCTGCACAAGGGCGACATGCGCCTGTGTCGCAGCCGGCACATCATCGGCGCCGAACACGATCGGTTCGGCCAGGCCTTCGCGGCGAAAGCGCTCGGCGGCGGCCCTGATCCGCTCGTCCTCGCCCTCTGGCATCACAAGTTTCAGACCTCTGCCCTTGATTTTGGCCTTGGCTTCGTCAATCACGCTCATCAGGACTCTCTTTCCGGTAGGTGGCCATGTCAGCAGAAGAAAAGATCGAAATCCACCGCGGCCTGAAAGGCGTCTATTTCGAGCGCTCGGGCACCACATTCATCGACGGCAAGGCAGGGGAGCTGCGCTATTGCGGCTATTCGATCCACGGTCTTGCACAGCACTCGAGCTTCGAGGAAACGGCCTACCTGTTGCTCAATGGCGAATTGCCGACCGCAGCCCAGCTTGCCGAATTCGACGCCCGGCTGAAGGCGGCGCGCAAGCTGCCGAGGGAAATCCTGACGATCATCGAGACGGTGAAGCAGTCACACCCCATGGACGTGCTGCGCACCGCCGTTTCGGCACTCGCGGGCTTCGACCCCGCCGCCTATGACAATTCGGTGGAGGCAACCCGCGACAAGGGCATCCGCCTTGCCTCGCAGGTGCCGATGATCGTGGCCGCACATGAGGCGATCCGCAACGGCAGGCCGGTGCCGGAGCCTGACATGGCACTGTCGCACGCCGCCAACTTCCTGTGGATGATCACCGGCCGCAAGCCCTCCATCGAGGGTGCGCAGCTGATGGATCGCGACCTGATCCTCCATGCCGAGCACGGCAGCAACGCTTCCTCCTTCACCGCACGCGTGGTGATCGGAACCGAGGCCACGCTGCATGCCGCAATGACCTCGGCCATCGCCGCACTTTCGGGCCCCGCCCATGGTGGTGCAGCCGAGGACGTGATGCGCATGGCGCAGGTGATTGGCGAGCCAGAAAATGCCGCGGCGTATGTGAAGGCCAAGCGAGCAGCCGGCGAGGCCGTCACGGGCTTCGGCCACCGCGTCTACCGCACCGAGGACCCGCGCGCGCGGCACATGCGTGACGGAGTCGAGACGCTGTCCCGCGAAATGGGCGAGCCCAAGTGGTTCGCCATCCTGCAGGCGGTTGTGGACGCCATGAAACCCTATGCGCGTTTCGGCGTGAACGTGAACGTCGATTTCTACTCGGGCGTCATCTACTACCTGAATGGCATCGCGCCCGATCTCTTCGTGCCGATCTTCGCGGTGGGCCGCGTGCCGGGCTGGACGGTGCAGTGCATCGAGCAGCTGCAGAACAACATCCTCATCCGTCCGCTGACGCTCTATGACGGGCCGGAAGCGCGCGACTACCTGCCGATGTCACAACGCTGAACGAGGCTGAAGCAATCCTGATCAGCTGGACGGCTTGCCCGTGAGCGCGGCATCGAGCTTGCGGTCGCGGCCATAGATGTCCGGCCGGAATTCGATGCTGCCGCCATCGCCCTCATAGGCGGTGGCATAGATCAGGTGGATGGGGATGTGCTGGGGAAGCGACACGCGCGTGGTCTTGCCACCAGCGAAAGCGGCATCAATCTTCTGCTGCGGCCAGCCGACGACATCCCCCACCAGGTGATCAGCCAGGTCCATCGGCCGCGACACGCGGATGCAGCCATGGCTGAAGGCGCGCGTGGTGGCGAGGAACTTGTCCTTGGCCGGCGTGTCGTGGAGGTAGATGTTGTAGGGGTTGGGCAGCATGAACTTCACCTTGCCCAGCGCATTCTTAGGGCCCGGCTTCTGGCGGAAGGTGAAGGGGAAGTTGCCCTTGCCATAGGCGTTCCAGTTGATGCCGCTCCACGAGGTGAGCTTGCCGTTCATGAACACTTCGAATTCAGCGGCATAGGCAGAGGGGTTGCGGCGCAGCTTCGGCAGCATCTCGCCGGTGGCGATGGAATAGGGCACCGTCCATGTCGGGTTGATTTCGACATATTCCAATTCGTCGGAAAACTCGGGCGTCTGTGTGGCGACGGCCCCCACCACAACGTCCATGCGATCGATGATATCCTCGTTCTGGACTTCGTTGAGTTCAAAGGCCGCCAGGTTGACCATGTAATGGTGATTGCCCAGATCCTCCGGCATCCAGCGCCAGCGTTCCATGTTGAGCATGACCTGGCGGGCACGGTCGGTTGGCGGCACATTGAGGGCAAGGATCGTCTGCTTTCCGATCAGGCCCTTGGCCTCGAGGCCGTTGCGCAGCTGGAAGCTGCGCACCGCCAGGACGGTGGAGGAATCATAGACGTCACCGTCGTCATCACCGCCGCCGGGATGATCGCCCGTGAGCATCAGCCTTTCGCGAATCGCAGGGATACGCGGGTCGCTGTCGCCCGGCTTGATGTCGCCGGCCATGGTGATCGGATCCCAATCGACTGACTCCGACATGGCGCGGTAGAGCGACAACATCTTCTTCAGCGCCTGGTAATGCGGGTTGTGGGACTCGAAGGTATCGAGGAAGTCGCCCGGATCAGCCTGCCCGGCAAAGCCCGTCATGATGGCCAGAACGTCGACGGTCTTGCGATTACGGAAATTCTTGGGGTCCACCTTCTGCGGGGTGAGGCGACCAATCTTCAGGTCGGTGGCATAGTTCACGAAGAAGGCCGTGTAGAACAACTCAGCGAGAGCCGCGCTGTCGGCATCCGCCGGGTCGATGGTGTCGCGCAGTTCGATCAGGGCATCGATTGGATAGTCGGCGGGGTTCAACCCATCATCACCCGCATCGGAAAGTCGCTGCAGGAAGGGCGTCATGCGACCGGTGCCGATCCAGTAGACCGGCGCCTGGTCGCGGATGTAGTGCGCGATCAGTGCGGGACGAATGCGTTCCAGCGGCAGCGGCAGGCGCTCCTGCCCGTTCAGCACATCGGCAATCGCCGCCTGCACCTCCGGAGCTGGTGGCGTGGCGGGTGCGGCATAGGCGGTGGCGGCAAAACCTGCCCACAGCAGCATTGCAAGGATAAGTCTCGTCGCCGTCCGCATCTGTCGTTGGCCCTTATACGTTGAGCAGAAGGTATTCGCGTTCCCAGGAACTGATCACGCGGCGATAGTTCTGCATCTCCTCATACTTCACGTCGTTATAGGCCTCGCAGAACTTTTCGCCCAGCACCTGCTTCAAGGGTTTCGTATAATTAAGCTTGTCCAGGCTCTCGTCGAGGCTGATCGGCAGGGTGTGAGCATAGCGGTATGCCGAACCGGTGACAGGTTCCGACGGCTTGATTCGCTCCATCATGCCAAGGTAGCCGCAGGCCAGAGAGGCCGCGAAGGCGAGATAGGGGTTGGCATCCGCGCCGGGCACGCGGTTTTCAACGCGGGTGTTGCTGGGGTCTGACGACGGCACGCGCAGCGACACGGTGCGGTTGTCGATGGCCCAGTGTACGTTGGTCGGTGCATCCGACTCCGGCACAAGGCGACGGTAGGAGTTGACGTTCGGCGCGCACAGCGACAGCGCCGCCGCGAGATAGCGCTGCAGGCCACCAATGTGGTTCAGGAACACCTTGGAAGGCGTGCCATCCTTGTTGGCGAAGATGTTCTTGCCGGTCTTGATGTCCATCACCGACTGGTGGATGTGCATCGAGGAGCCCGGCTCATTCTCATGCGGCTTCGCCATGAAGGTTGCATACATGTCATGCTTCAGCGCGGCCTGTCGCACCGTGCGCTTGAACAGGAACACCTGGTCGGCGAGCTCCAGCGGGTCGCCGTGGTTGAAGTTGATCTCGAGCTGAGCCGGGCCGCTTTCGTGGCTCAGCGTGTCGACGTCGAGTTCCTGTGCCTCGCAATAATCATAGATGTCCTCGACGATCGGGTCGAAGTCGTTGGCGGCGTCGATGCCATAGGCCTGGCCGCCCGGTTCCTTGCGGCCCGAACGCCCGACTGCGGCATCGAGCGGATAATCGGGGTCGATGTTCTTCTTGACGAGGTAGAACTCGAGCTCAGGCGCCACGATCGGCTTCCAGCCCTTCTCCTTATATGCCTGCAGCACGCGCTTCAACACGTGGCGCGGCGAGATCAGCACCGGCTCGTCATCGAGGTGGAATGCATCGCAGATCACCTGCGCGGTCGGCTCCTGGTACCACGGCACGAAGCGGATCGTGTCCGGGTCGGGCTTCATGTAGATGTCGATGGCGCTGTCGGACACCGCACGGGTGTCCTGCGTGTAGCGGCCGTTGATCGTCAGCGTGAAGACTTCCTCAGGGATGCGCAGACCGCGGGAGCGGTTGCCGGAGAGAAATTTCTTTGGCGGAAGAATCTTGCCGCGCGCCGTGCCGTTCATGTCGGCCACGAGGCATTCCACCTCGCTGATCTTGTGCTCGTGCAGCCATTCCTCAAATCGCGATTGGGTCATGATATTCCAAGGATTGTTGAAACAACCCAATGTAGCGCGGATGCTTGACCAAACAAAAGGGGGGCCGCTAAACCCTTTGCATCATGTCGAAATCCATTTTCGCCCCCAGCTATTACCAGGCCACCGCAACCACCTCACCCGCTTACCCCCCGCTCAAAGGCGAAATTTCCGCCGATGTGTGCATCGTGGGGGCCGGTTATACGGGGCTTTCTGCGGCCCTGGAGCTGGCAGAAGCCGGATACAGGGTTGTGGTGCTGGAAGCTGAAACCGTCGGCCACGGAGCTTCCGGGCGCAATGGCGGGCAGATCTGCACCGGCTTTTCCTCCGGTCAGGACAAGATCGCAGCACAGCTGGGCAAGGACGATGCCCGCAAGTGCTTCGCCATCGCGGAAGAATCGAAACGCCTGCTGGTGGACCGAATCAGGCGCTACAACATCGACTGCGACATCAAGTGGGGCTACCTGCATGTGCTGCCCAAACCCAACCGCATGGATGAGCTCAAGGCATGGAAGGACGAGTGGGACGCACTCGGCTACACCGATACGCAGATCCTCGACACTGCACAGCTCGCGGACAAGCTCGGTACGCGGCATTACCACGGCGCCCTGCGCGAGGGCGGTGCCGGCCATTTCCATCCGCTCAACTATTGCCTGGGCCTTGCCCGCGCGGCGGCGGAAGCGGGCGCGGTTGTGCATGAGCACTCACCGGCTATCGAGGTGGACACGGGTTCCAAGCCCTTCGTGCGCACTGCCCATGGCAAGGTGAATGCGCGTTTCGTGATCATCGCCTGCAATGCCTATCTGGGCCGGCTGGTGCCGAAGCTCTACGGCAAGGTGCTGCCGGTGACGAGCTACATCATCGCCACCGAGCCGCTGGGCGAGAACCGCGCCCGCGCGCTCATCCGTGACGGTGAGGCCGTGGCTGACACCAATTTCATCGTTGATTACTTCCGTGTCACCTCCGACACGCGCATGCTGTTCGGCGGGCGGGCGAGCTACACCACCATGGAGCCTGCGCACCTCGCGCCCGACATGAAGAAGAGCATGGTGAACATCTTCCCGCAGTTGCGTGACGCGAGAGTGGACTTCGCCTGGGGCGGCTACATCGCCATCACAAACAACCGCATTCCGGACTGCGGACGCCTCAGCTCCACCGCCTATTATGCCCACGGCTACTCGGGCCAGGGCGTGGCGCTGGCCGGCATCTACGGCAAGCTGATGGCCGAAGCCATCCGCGGCACGGCAGAACGTTTCGACTTGCTGTCGCGCGTGCGGCACTATCCTTTCCCCGGCGGCCCGATCCGGGTTCCGCTGCTCGCAGCGGCCATGCTGTATTACCGAATGAAGGACGCATTGAGCTGATGAGCAAACTGTTCTCGCCTGTCACCTATCGTGGCATGACCCTCAAGAACCGGGTCATCGTCGCACCGATGTGCCAGTATTCGGCAAAGCATGGCATGGCCAATGACTGGCAACTGGTGCACCTCGGCCGCTTTGCGCTGGGTGGCTTCAGCCTCGTCATCGCCGAGGCGGCGGGGGTGCTGCCTGAAGGCCGCATTTCCTATGCCTGTCTGGGCCTATGGGATGACGCCCAAATCGCACCGCTGCAGCTTATCGTGGATTTTCTGCACCAGAACGGCGCCAAGGCCGGCATCCAGCTGGCCCATGCGGGGCGCAAGGCGAACTCGCCCATTCCGTGGCGCGGCGGCTTCAACGAGACGGAGGCAGAGAAGGCCGCACTCGGCTTCGAGTCATGGGCCTCTGTTGCACCATCGCCTGAGCGGCACACGATGTCCTATCCGGTGCCGGAAGGGCTCGACGTGGCTGGGCTCACGCGCACGCGTGATGGCTTCGTGGCCGCCACGAAGCGCGCGGAAGAGGCAGGCTTCGACATGATCGAACTGCATTCGGCGCACGGCTATCTGCTGAACCAGTTCCTCTCCCCCGTCGCCAACAAGCGCACTGACACTTATGGCGGCAGCCTCGAGAACCGCATGCGCTTTCCGCTCGAAGTGGCGCGCGCGGTGCGTGCGGCGTGGCCGAAGGACAAGCCCGCCTTCGTGCGCATCTCGGTCACCGACTGGATCGACGGCGGCGTGACGATTGACGACAGCGTGGCCTATGCCCGGGAGCTCAAGGCCATCGGCTATGATGTGGTGCATTGCTCGTCGAGTGGGTTCGATGGCGCCACGATCCCGGTGGGACCGCTCTACCAGGTGCCTCTGGCAGAGGCCGTGCGCAAGGGCGCCGACGTTGCAACCGCCGCCGTGGGCCTCATCACCAAGGCCGAGGACGCCGAGAGAATTCTGGAGAACGGCCAGGCTGACCTGATCGCCTTGGCCCGCCAAGCGCTGGACGATCCAAACTGGCCGCTCCATGCCATGCGCGATCTGGTTGCGGGCGACACCTACGGAAACTGGCCGCTGCAGGCCGGTTACGCGGTGCGCAACAAGGACCGCGCGCTAGGAACCGCTCGCTGAGGACTATTCGGCAAGCGGTGCGGCGCGGGCGCCCTTCTGCCAGGCCTTGAGGCAGAGATATTCCATGATCAGTGACGCGGCCGCCAGCGAGGTGATGTCGGCGTGGTCATAGGGTGGTGACACTTCCACGACGTCCATCGCCACGAAGTTGATGTCCGTCAGCTTGCGAATGACCGCAGCAGCCTGGTGATAGCTGAGACCACCGGGAATCGGCGTGCCCGTGCCGGGCGCCACGGAGGGATCGAGGCAGTCGATGTCGAAAGTGAGGTAGGCCTTGTTGGCGCCCACCACCTTGCGGATGATGTCGGCCAACTGCGCAGGCGTGCACTCATGCACCTCGTCGGCATAGACGATCTTGAAGCCATAGGTGCGTTCGCCCGCGAACACTGTGCGGATGCCGATCTGGACCGACTTCTTCGGGTCGATCAGGCCTTCCTTCACCGCGTAGCCGAACATGGTGCCATGGTCGATGCGGCCGCCATCATCGGGCTCGACGTCCCGGTGGGCATCGAAGTGGACGAGCGAGAGGGGGCCGTATTTCTTGGCATGCGCCCGGAGGAGCGGATAGGTGACGTAATGGTCGCCACCCAGCGAAATCATCTCGGCGCCGGACGAAATGATCTCCGTGGCGTGGTCCTCGAGGCGCTGGGGGAAATTCTCCTTGCGGCCCCAGTCGAAGAAGCAGTCGCCATAGTCGATGACGGCGAGCGTGTCGAAGGGATCGAACTTCCACGGCCAGAACGGGCCCCAGGCATTCTCGGCGGAAGCCTTGCGGATACCTTCCGGCCCCATGCGCGTGCCGGAACGGTGCGAGACAGCCTGGTCGAAGGGAATGCCCGTGACGGCGATGTCCACACCGTTGAGGTCTCGTGAATACTTGCGACGCATGAAGGAGAGTGCGCCGGCATAGGTCGGCTCCCACTGCGTGCCCTTGAGGCTCTCGCGGCGAAATGCGCTATCACCCGGGAACGGGCCGTTGGGGTTCATTTCGAGCGACATGACGACTACTCCGTAAGGACGATTGAATCTTCGGATGCCCAGGACACCCAGACGCTTTGGCCGCGTTCCACGCCGGAGCCACCCAGACGCGTGTCGTTCTGGACGTTGACCGACAGGTCGAGCCCGTCGGCTGCCTCGATGACGACGTGGCTCGTGTCGCCATAATAGGCGACGTCGCGCACCTTGCCCTGAACCCGGATGGCGGTGGAGGGTTCCGAGGTGGCGATCTTGAGCTTCTCCGGGCGCACCGCGACGGCCACCTGGCCGCCGACCAGATTGTCGCTGGCCAGTTCCATGCGGCCCACGCCCTTCAGCTCGCAGTCGATCTTGCGGCCAATCTGGCGGTGCACGCGGGCCTCGATGAGATTCACCTTGCCGATGAAGTCGGCGACGAAGCGCGTCTTGGGCTGTTCGTAGAGCTCGGTGGGTGTCGCCACCTGTTGGACCGCACCACGGTCCATGACGGCGATGCGGCTCGCCATGGAGAGGGCTTCGTCCTGGTCATGGGTCACGATGATGAAGGTGATGCCGACGGTTTCCTGAAGCCTCGTCAGTTCCATGCGCATGTCGTCACGCAGCTTGGCGTCGAGTGCGGAGAGCGGCTCGTCGAGCAGCAGCACCTTTGGGCGCTTGACGAGCGCGCGGGCCAGCGCCACGCGTTGGCGCTGGCCGCCCGACATCTGGTCAGGCTTGCGTTTGGCGAGGGCTGTGAGCTTCACCATCTCCAACGCCTCGCCCACGCGGCGCTTGATTTCATCAGAAGCGACACCCGTCACCTTCAGGCCATAGCCCACGTTCTGTTCCACCGTCATGTGCGGGAACACCGCATAGGACTGGAACACCATGTTGGTGGGCCGCTTGTTGGGTGGCGTATAGGCCATGTCCTCGCCGCCAATGATGATCTGGCCACCAGTCGGCGTCTCGAGTCCGGAGATCATGCGCAGCAGCGTGGTCTTGCCGCAGCCCGAGGGCCCCAGCAGCGCAAAGAACTCGTTCTGGGCAATGTCGAGCGAGACATTGTCCACGGCAGTGACGCCGCCGGGGAAGGCCTTGGTGACGTTGCGGATGGAAACGATGGAGTCTGACATGATGTTCAACCCTTGTCCGCCTTGGGCGGCGCCTGGAGCTTCATTGCGAGGACGGTGGCAACCACGGTGATGACGATCAGCACAGTGGAGGCCGCGTTGATTTCCGGCGAAACGCCGCGGCGAACCAGCGAATAGACCTTGACCGGGAAGGTGACCGTTTCCGGTCCCGAGGTGAAGAAGGTGATGACGAAGTCATCGAGTGACAGCGTGAAGGCCAGCAGCGCGCCGGCAATGAGGCCGGGCTTCATGAAGGGCACGATGATCGACCAGAAGGTCTGCCATTCGCTGGCACCAAGGTCCTTGGAGGCCTCTTCAAGCTGGCGGTTGAAGCCGACGAGCCGCGAACGCACGACGACAGCCACGAAGGGGAAGCAGAAGGTGACATGCGCAAAGATGATGTTGCCGAGGTTCAGCGGCCACGGGAGGGCGACGAAGAGCCCCATCATGCCGGAACTCACGAAGAACAGCAGCAACGCCACGCCCATGCAGATTTCCGGGATGACGATGGGCAGCGCCATGAAGCCTTCATAGGCACCCTTGAAGGGAAATCGGAAGCGCCACATCAACAGCGCCGTGAGCGCGCCGAGCACCGTCGCGATGACCGTGGCGATCACGGCAATCACCAGAGAGTTGGTGAGCGCCTCGATCAGCGAGGCGTTGTTCCAGGCCTTTGTGTAATTGTCGAGCGTGAAACCACGCCAGACGACGCCGCGCTTGTCGGTGTTGAAGGAGAAGGCGACGAGCGTGATGATCGGCGCATAGAGCACGAAGAAGATGGCAGCGAACAGCACCTTGAGCCAGGTGCGGCTGCCATAGTCGAGGGGCCCCTGCCCCGGTTTCAGCTGGGCGGCCATCAGACGTCCACTCCCTTGCTGCGCAGTGTGAAGAGATAGCGCAGCGCCAGCGCGCCGAAAGTGGCGTACATCAGCAGGAAGGACAGCGCCGAGCCGAAGGGCCAGTCATTTGCCGCCTTGAACTGGCGTTCGATGACGTTGCCGATCATCAGCGCATTGGCGCCGCCCAGCAGGTCCGGCGTGAGGAAGGACCCCAGGCACGGGATGAAGACGAGGATGATGCCGGAGATGATGCCGGGCATGGTGAGCGGCACGGTGACGCGCATGAAGGTCTGGAACTGCGAGCCGCCAAGATCGAGGCTGGCCTCGAGGTAGGATTTGTCGAGCCGCTCGATGGTGGCATAGAGCGGCAGCACCATGAAGGGCATGTAGACATAGACGAGCCCGAAGACGACGGCGAAGTTGTTGTAGAGCATCTCGTAGGGGCCAAGGCCCACCCAGCCCAGGATCTTGTTCAAATAGCCTTGCGTTCGGAACACCGCGATCAGCGCATAGGTGCGGATCAGCAGGTTGATCCAGAAAGGCAGCACCACGAGCAGAAGCAGGAGCGGCTTCCACTTGTCCTTGGCAAAGCAGATGCCGAAGGCGATGGGATAAGCCGTCAGCAGGCACAGCGCGGTGGCCAGCGCGCTGATCCAGACCGACTTCCACATGATGCCGAGGTAGAGCGAGTCGAAGGCACGGATGTAGTTCGTGAAGCCAGTCAGATAGTCATAGCCGGTGATCGACACCTGACCATCGACCATGGCCTTGTCGCTGAACGACATGACAAAGAGGAAGCCAAGCGGAATGATGAAAAAGGCCAACAGCCACAGCGACGGAGGTATCCCCAGGGTCCAGAAGACCCGCGGGTTCTGCTTCCAGTTCTCCAAGATGCGTTCACTCCCCCAGTGTCGTCTTATTTGAAGCTACCCCAGCACGGCACGCCACGGCAACCCCGGCTATAGCCGCGACAACGCCCTGTCGATGGCGGCAACCGCGAAATCCGCATCAGCGCGGCTGAATACGATGGGCGGCCTGATCTTCAGCACATTGCCCGATTTTCCCTCACCGCCGATCAGCGCACCCTCATCCCGCACCAGGTTCAGGAGACGGTGCATCACGTCGCCAGCGGGCGTCTTGGCCGCACGGTCATGCACCAGTTCCACGCCCGTGGCGAGGCCAACCCCGCGCACGTCGCCGATCAGCGCATGCTTCTGCTTGAGGTCCGACAGGCCCAGGCGGAAGTAGGCGCCAACGTCATGCGCGTTTTCCACCAGCTTTTCGTCCCGGATCACGTCCAGCACGGCCATGCCGGCCGCGCCGGCAACGTTGTTGCCGCCGAAGGTGGAGAAGAATGGTCCGAATTGAAGGAAGTGTGTCAGGATCTCGGGGCGGGTGATGACCACGCCGAGGGGATAGCCATTGCCGGCCGGCTTGCCGATGGTGATGAAGTCCGGCACCACGCCATGGTGGCGGTGGCCCCAGAAGCTCGGCCCCATGCGGCCAAAGCCGGACTGCACCTCATCCGCGATGAACAGTCCGCCCGCCTTGCGCACGCGGGCGACGATACCCTGCAGATAGCCCGCAGGCGCATCAAGCACGCCGTTGGTCATGAAGGCGGAGTCAACCATCGCGGCGGCAACGCCGAGACCCTTTTCCTGAAGGTCGGCGATCAGGGGATCGGCCAATGCCGCATAACGTTCGCCGACATCGGCGTGCTCAGCATCGTAAGGGCCGCGATAGACGTCGGGCGCTGGCAGAAGACGGATGTGCGGTGCGTTCCAGTGCGGCCCGGAGTTCGAAGGCGAGAAAGCGTCGATGGACTCGCTCACGCCGTGATAGGCAAAGTCCATGCACAGGCCGCCCGTATGGCCGGTGAAAGCCTTGGCCATGCGCCAGGCAAGGTCATTCGCCTCGCTGCCGGAATTGACGAAGGTAACGGAGGTGAGCCCCTCGGATGCCAGCGCCGCGAGCCGCTCGGCATATTCGATGGCCTGGTCGGTGATGTAGCGCGTGTTGGTGTTGAGCGTGCGCGCCTGTCGCGCGATGGCCTCGGCCACGTAAGGGTGAGCATGGCCCACATGCGGCACGTTGTTGTAGCAGTCGAGATAGCGGCGACCGTCGGAGGCTGTGAGCCACACGCCGTCGCCCTTCACGATGTGCAGCGGCGGATCATAGAACACATAGAGCTTCTCGCCCATCACCTTGCGGCGGCGCTCGATCGCTTCGGCAGCCGTGCCTGCGTGATGCACGGGGACTGCGGGGAAAGCCGCGGCCCGGCGGATGAGCCCGCGCAGCTTGTCATGCCCGATGCGGCGCATTTCGCGGATCATCGGCATGCTGCGGCTGTTGAAGGTCTGGAAATAGTCCTGCGAGGCAATGCCGTTCGAGGCCTTCAGCGCATCGATGAGCGGGGTCATCAGCAGGCGGACGTCAATCAGGTCCACCAGCGCATCGGCCTCCGCCTCCTCGAGCGGCGTCACGCTGCGGTAGCCGCGCACCAGCTCGAAGAGGGTGTCCGCAACGTCTGCCGCAGGTGTCAGGAAATCGCCCGCAGCGTTCGCAAGGTCGAGGATCAGGGGCCCGTGCACCATGTCGCCGAAGTCGATGATGCCGGTCACCTTGCGCCCGTCATCGACCAGCACATTATGGGGATGGACGTCGCCATGGATGATCTGGCTGCGCATGCGGCGCAGTGCCGGGGCCGTGACGGCCTCATGGCGCGCGAGAATTTCGATGGCAAGTGGGCGGTCTTCCTCCGGAAGATTGCCAACTTGGGCAGCAAGCCGCAGCACGTGGCGCGTGTCCCAGACAAGGTCACGCTCCGCCGGGGCACCGTTGACGAAGCCGCGCAGCGCCACGCCGAGGCGTGCCAATTGACTCGCGAGGTCGAACAGGCCGCCGCGCCCGAGTGTCTCGCCGCCCAGCACATGGCCCTCGAGCCATGACAACACCATCACCGGATAGTCCGCGCCCTCATGCGTGATGCGTGCCAGCGGTTCGCCGCTGCGCGCGCGGATGAGGCGCGGCAAAGGCAGAGCGGGATCGGCTTCGGCAATATGCTCAAGGCCCAAGGCCTGGCACAGCAAGATCGCGTCACCCTCGGCCGGATGGCAGACCTTGAAGGTGGCGCTTACGCCGTCAGCGCCAAGGACACGGAAATTCTGGTCGCGCTCGCCTTCAAGCGCAGACCACGCGCCGCTGAGGCCGTAGGTCCGCGCAGCAAAAGCCTGAAGCACCTCAAGCGGCAGGGCGGGCGGTCTCAGGGTGTTGAGCATGTTGCTCCTGCTTTCCAAACGAAACGGGGCGGCCCCTTGTGGTGGCCGCCCCGGAACATAGCGCTTAGGAAGCGCGAATGCGCGTCCAGATCTCGTCGCGCTGCTTGATGGCTTCTTCGCCGAGGTAGAGGTTCGGCTCGCACTTGGCGAGCACCTCGGCCGACGGGAAGATGACCGGGTTGTTCTGGTACTCCGCCGGCATCAGTTCGCGCGCCGCCTTGTTGGTGGTGGCGTACTGGATGGTGGTGGCGATGCCCGCACCTTCCTTAGCGTCGAGGATGAAGTTGAGGAAGGCCATCGCGTTCTCGGGGTGCGGTGCGCCCTTCGGCACGGCCAGCGTATCCTGCCAGACGAGCGAGCCTTCCTTCGGCACGATGTAATCGAGGTCTTCGTCTTCGGTCATCACCTGCTTGATGTCGCCGTTCCATTCCTGGCACAGCTTCACCTCGCCAGAGGCGAGAAGATCCTGGCCGTTGTCGGGCGCGAAGACCTTGATGTTCTTCTTCTGCTTGATCAGCAGGTCCTCGACCTTCTTGAGCTCGTCCGCATTGGTCGAGTTCCAGGAGTAGCCGAGATACTTGAGACCGGCACCCAGCACATTGGACTGGTCGCCCAGCAGCGAGATGGCGCCCGCATACTCATCCGAGTCGAGCAGCACCTTCCAGCTGTCGGGCGTGCCGTTGACGGCCGACTTGCGGAAGCCGATGCCCACGGTGCCCCACATGTAGGGGATCGAGTACTTGCGGCCCGGATCGAAGGTCGCGTCCTGGAACAGCGGGTCGATGTTCGCCATGTTGGGGATCTTCGCGTGGTCGAGCGGGATCACCATGTCGGCCTTGATCATGCGCTCGAGGTAATCATTGGTCGGCACGATCACGTCGTAACCCGGATTGCCGCCCTTGAGCTTGGCGAAGAGCTCGTCGTTGTCGGCATAGAGATCCATCTTCACTTCGATGCCGGTGGCATCGGTGAATTCGGCCAGCGTGTTCTCGCCGATGTAGGTATCCCAGTTGTAGAAGTTCAGTTTCTTTTCTTCTTCAGCCATCGAGAACCGCGGCAAGAAGGTGAGGCCCGCGAACAGCGCGCCGGTTCCCTGAAGGACCGAGCGGCGGCTGGGACGGAACCGCGGACGGAAATTCGACATTCTCTCAATTCCTTTCACAAGTTCTGCACCGATCACTTTTGACCGCCGGCGCATGAGGCGGCAACAAACTGGGAGGGGTATTTAGGCCACCCCCACCCCCCGGCCAATAGGAAACTACTTAAGCTTTTGTAATGTCACGCAACTTCTGACTTCACCTGGGCATAGGTTGCATCCAGAGCAAGACGCGCAAGGCGCACCAGCTCGTCGATCTGCTTCTCGGTAATGACCAGCGGCGGGGCGAGCACCATGGTGTCCCAGCAGGCGCGCATGATGAGGCCATTCTTGAAGCAGTTGTCGCGGCACATCGCGCCAACCCGGCCGGGGCTGGCAAAGCGGCTGCGCTTGGCCTTGTCGTTCGACAGCTCGATGGCGCCGATGAGGCCCACGGAGCGGGTCTCGCCAACGATCGGGTGGTCGCGCAACGAGGCCAGTGCCTTGGCGAAGTACGGGCCGATGTCGCGGGTGTGCTCGACCAGCTTCTCCTGCTGGATGATCTCGATGTTCTTCAGCGCCACGGCGGCGGCCACCGGATGGCCGGCATAGGTCATGCCGTGGTAGAATTCACCACCCAGTTCGAAGAAGTCCTTGATCAGGTGGTCGGCGAAGGCAACGGCACCGATCGGCAGGTAGCCCGACGACAGGCCCTTGGCCATCGGCACGATGTCGGGCTCGAAGCCCATGGTCTCGAAACCCCACCAGTTGCCGGTGCGCCCGAAGCCGCAGATCACTTCGTCCGAGATGATCAGGATGCCGTACTTGCGGCAGATCTTCTGCACTTCCGGCCAGTAGGTCGACGGCGGGATGATGACGCCGCCTGCACCCTGGATCGGCTCGCCGATGAAGGCGGCCACATTGTCGGGCCCGACTTCGAGGATCTTCTTTTCAAGTTCGGCGGCAGCGGCCAGGCCGAAATCTTCCGGCGTCATGTCACCGCCAAGGTCGAACCAGTGCGGCTGCTGCACATGGTGGAAGCCGGGGAACTCGGTGCCCACCTGCTCATGCATGCCCTGGAAGCCGCCGAGGTTCGCCGCCACCATGGTGGAGCCGTGATAGCCGCGGGTGCGGGCGATGAAGTGCTGGCGGTAGGGCTTGCCCTTCAGCTTCCAGTAATGGCGTACGAAGCGGACGATGGTATCGTTCGATTCAGAACCCGAGTTGGTGAAGAAGATGTGCTTGAAGCGCTCCGGCATCACCGACGAAATCTTGGCGGCAAGCTCGGTCGTTGGCACGGTCGTCGTCTTGAAGAAGGTGTTGTAGTAGGGCAGGTCGAGCATCTGCTTGTAGGCAGCCTCGGCCAGCTCCTTGCGGCCATAGCCCACGTTCACGCACCACAGGCCGGACATGCCGTCCAGAAGCTTTTGGCCATTGCCGTCCCAGATGAAGATTCCGTCCGCCTGGGTCATGACGCGCGGGCCGCCCTCGGCATGGAAGGACTTGTGGTCGGTGAAGGGATGGAAATGATGCGCGATGTCGTTGCGCACGACTTCAGCGATGTCGATGTTCTTGTTGAGGACGTTCATGGCACTCTCCAAACTGAATACGGCAAACGGCCCGCGCCGACGTGAGCGGGGCAAATGATCAGGCAGAATGCGGGGATCTTACGGCTTGAATCCGATGCGAGCGCAATGAAGCATCACTTCATCATACGCGGTTTTTGACCAGATAGGCAAAATCGCCCCGGATATGGTCGCGTGGAAACACATGTCTCTTCTATGCCATTTCTTCGGTTCCTTCGCAAGGAACACGCAATCACAGATCATCCCAAGGGGCAGGTTTTCTCGTCTTTTGCATACATGTTGCAGCCCAAGCTGCAGGCAATCGGTCAGTTTTCGGGCAGGTGCAATTTCTGGGGCATGTTTTTCTTGCGCCATTGCTGCCCTTGTCACCATACTGCGGCGCAATAAGGGCGGCGGATGACGGTGATTTTCAACGAAATGGATGGCGGCGGTGGCGCTCCGCGCGAGCCCTATGCCCAGGTCGCCGAATGGCTCAAGACCCTGTCACGCAGCGACGTCGAGCGGGCTCTGCGCGAGGCGGAAGCGATCTTCCGCCGCCAGGGCATCACCTTCGCGGTCTATGGCGACGACGAGGCCGCCGAACGCCTCATCCCCTTCGACATCATCCCCCGGGTCTTCGCCGCTGCCGAATGGCGCAAGCTGTCGGCCGGCATCGAGCAGCGCGTCCGGGCGCTCAACGCCTTCATCCACGATCTCTACCACCGCCAGGACATCCTGCGCGCAGGCAAGATCCCGCACGAGTTCATCATCCAGAACGAGGCCTTCGTGCCGGAGATGGTGGGCGTGACGCCGCCACGCGGAATCTATGCCCACATCATCGGCATCGACATCGTGCGCGTGGCCGCCAACGAGTTCTACGTGCTGGAGGACAACTGCCGCACGCCGTCGGGTGTGTCCTACATGCTCGAGGACCGCGAGGCGATGATGTACCTCTTTCCCGAGCTTTTCGCCCAGCAGCGCGTGGCGCCCGTCGAGAACTACCCCGCCATGCTGCGCCAGACGCTGGAGAGCGTGGCGCCCGCCGGCTGCAACGGCGAACCGACCGTCGTCATCCTCACACCTGGCATTCACAACTCCGCCTTTTTCGAGCACGCCTTCCTGGCGGACGAGATGGGTGTTGAACTCTGCGAAGGCGGCGACCTGTTCGTCGATGGTGGTTACCTCTACATGCGCACCACGCAGGCGCCGAAGCGGGTGGACGTGGTCTACCGCCGCATCGACGATGCCTACCTCGATCCCCTCACCTTCCGGCATGACTCCGCGCTCGGCGTTCCCGGCATCTTCGATGTCTACCGTGCGGGCCGCGTCACGCTGGTCAACGCGCCGGGCACCGGCATCGCGGATGACAAGTCGATCTACACCTACATCCCCGACGTCATCGAATTCTACACCGGCGAGAAGCCGCTCCTGAAGAACGTGCCCACCTGGCGCTGCAGCGATCCGAAACAGCTGGCTTACGTGCTCGACCACCTGCCGGAACTGGTGGTGAAGGAAGTGCACGGATCGGGCGGCTACGGCATGCTGGTCGGCCCCACCTCGAGCAAGAAGGAGATCGAGGCCTTCCGCTCACGGCTGAAAGCCCGCCCGAAGAACTACATCGCGCAGCCCACGCTGGCGCTTTCCACCGTGCCGACATTCACCAAGTCCGGCGTGGCGCCGCGCCACGTCGACCTCCGGCCCTTCGTGCTATCGGGTGACAAGGTGAGGATCACGCCCGGCGGGCTCACACGCGTGGCGCTGAAGAAGGGCTCGCTGGTCGTCAATTCCAGCCAGGGCGGCGGCACCAAAGATACCTGGGTGTTGGAGGACTGATGCTCGGACGCACCGCCGCAGCCCTGTTCTGGATGTCGCGCTACATGGAGCGGGCGGAGAACCTGGCGCGCCTGCTTGAGGTCGGTCACCGCATCTCGCTGATGCCGGGCGCCATCGAGGGCCACCGCGACGAATGGCGCTCGACGCTGCAGTCCTGCGCCTGCGACCATGGCTATGCCGAGAAGCACGACGAGATCGTCACGGCCAGGGTCATCGACTTCCTGATCTTCGACGAGGACAACCCATCCTCCATCCGCTCCTGCATCAAGACGGCGCGCAACAATGGCCGCGCGGTGCGCACGGCACTGACGCGCGACGTGTGGGAGAGCATCAACGCCACCTGGAATGAACTCGCCCAGGTGAAGCCCTCGTCCATGACGGCGGACCGGCTGCCCGTGTTCCTCGAGTGGGTGAAGCAGCGGGTGATGTCATTCCGCGGCGCGCTGCTCGGCACCATGCTGCGTAACGACACCTACCACTTCAGCCAGCTCGGCAATTTCATGGAGCGGGCCGACAACACGGCGCGCATCCTCGACGTCAAGTATTTCATCCTGCTGCCCAAGGCCACCGACGTGGGCAGCGACATCGACATGCAGCAATGGGCGCAGATCCTGCGCTCGGTTTCCGGCCACCGCTCCTACCGCTGGTTCTACCGCGACTCGCATTATCGTCCCTGGCTGATTTCGGAGTTCCTGATCCTGCGCGAGGAAATGCCGCGCTCGCTCATCTTCTCCTACGGCTGGGTGAACCGGTCGTTGCAGGGCCTCGCCAGCCATTACGGCGCAACATATGACTGCCACCAGCAGGCCCATGACACGCATGAGCGGCTGAAGAACGCCAGGATGGAGGAGATTTTCCAGTCCGGCCTGCACGAATTCCTGCAGGACTTCATCACCGGAAATGCCAAGCTGTCACACGCCATCGCCACCACTTACAACTTCCCGTAGCCCATGCGCCTCGCCATCCGCCACGAGACCCACTACGACTACGATACGCCGCTGGCCTATTCGGCACAGCGCCTGCACCTGTGGCCGGTGGACTTCGCGGCGCAGAAGACCGTGTCGTGGTCGATCACGGCACCCGGCTTCGACCGGGCGCTGAGCTACACCGATGGCTTCGGCAACCGCGTGCACATGGTCACCTTCGACAACATCGAAGGACCCGTGGCCATCGTGGCCGACGGCGTGGTGGACGTGACGGATGCGGCAGGCCTCGTGAGGGGGCTCACCATGGCCGCACCCGATGCGGTGTTCCTGCGCCAGACGCGGCCCACCACGGTAACCGCCTCGCTCCGCGCGCTGGCCGAGAAACAGTTCACCGGACGGAGCGTGCTGGCCGGGCTTCACGCGCTGATGGCCGAGATCCACGGTCACGTCGCCTATGAACTGGGCGCCACCCACGCCCACACCACAGCGGCGGAAGCCTTCGCCGACGGGCGCGGCGTGTGCCAGGACCATGCCCACATCTTCATCGCCGCCTGCCGCTCCGCCGGAATCCCGGCGCGCTATGTGACGGGCTATCTGGTGACCGGCATGGGCGCCTCCTCCACCGCCTCCCATGCCTGGGCGGAAGCCCTGGTGCCGGACCTGGGCTGGGTGGGCTTCGACCCCGCCAATGCCAAGTGCCCGACCGATAACTACGTACGTGTTGCGGCCGGACTGGACGCGGCAGGGGTCGCCCCCATCCGGGGCTCGCGCCGGGGTGGAAATACCGAGCGGATGAGGGTTGAAGTCCGTGTCGAGATCGCACAACAGTAGGCCATCGCTGATTTTCCCGGACGACTCGGAATGACCTATTGCGTGGGAATGTTGCTGGACGAGGGCCTGGTCATGGCCGCCGACACCCGCACCAATGCAGGCGTCGACAATGTCGGCAAGTTCAAGAAACTCTTCACCTGGGAGAGGCCGGGCGAGGCCGTTTTCGTGCTGCTCACCGCAGGCAACCTTGCCGTCACCCAGGCCGTCGTCAGCATGCTGACGGAAGGCATTCAGGCCGCGCGTGGCAAGAAGACGGGTGAGAACAACCTGTATGCCGCCAAGACCATGTTCCAGGCGGCACGTCTCGTGGGCAGGGCGATCCGCGATGTAAAGGAAATCGACGGCGACCACCTCCAGGCCAATGGCGATGCCTTCGCGGCGAGCTTCATCTTCGGCGGGCAGATCGGCAAGGAGCGCCCGCGCCTGTTCAACATCTATGCCGCCGGCAACTTCATCGAGGCGACGGTCGACACGCCGTTCTTCCAGATCGGCGAGCACAAATACGGCAAGCCCATCCTCGACCGCGTGGCACGTAATGACATGAAGCTGGGCGATGCCGCGAAGATGGTGCTGCTGTCATTTGACTCCACGCTGCGGTCCAACCTCAGCGTCGGGCTGCCCATCGACCTCCTGACCTATGAGCGTGGCACGCTGAAGATCGAGCACACCAAGCGCATCGGGCTGGATGATCCTTACTTCAAGATGCTGTCCACCGAATGGTCCAAGGCGCTGCGCACGGCCTTCATGAACATCGAGGCGCTGGATATCTGAGGGCGGCGTATTTTGGTTATTCATCATGCCCGGGCTTGTCCCGGGCATCCTTTGTGGTAGCGACCAAAGAGGATCGCCGGGACAAGCCCGGCGATGATGAGGAACGGGAATGATGCCGGAGTGCACCGGCATTGATCACTCCGCGAAGGCCGCCGCCATCAGCCGCCGTGTATAGTCTTCGCGCGGGTGTTCCATCACTTCGTCGGGCGTCCCCTGCTCCACCATCCTTCCGTCCTTCATCACCATGATGTGGTCAGCCATGGCGCGCACCACGGCGAGATCATGGCTGATGAACAGGTAGGACAGGTTGTTCGCCTGCTGCAGGTCGCGCAGCAGGTCGATGATCTGCTTCTGCACCTGCCGATCGAGCGCCGAGGTGGGCTCATCCAGCACCACCACCTTGGGCTTCAGGATGATGGCGCGGGCAATGGCGATGCGCTGGCGCTGGCCGCCCGAGAATTCATGCGGGTAGCGGTTGCGCAGGGAAGGATCAAGCTGCACCTCCTCCAGCGCCTGCGCAGCGCGCTTGTCGCGCTCGGCACGCGAGATCGAGGGCTCATGAACGAGCAAGCCTTCGGTGACGATCTGGCCCGCCGTCATGCGCGGGCTCAGTGAGCCGAAGGGGTCCTGCAGCACGATCTGCAGCTCGCGGCGCAAGGGCCGCATCTCCTCTCGCGTGAGGCCTTGAATCGAGCGGTTCTCGAAACTGATGGCGCCCTCGCTGGGCAGCAGCCGCAGCACGGCGCGCGCGAAGGTGGACTTGCCGGAACCCGACTCGCCCACGATGCCGATGGTCTGGCCCTGGCGGAGCGTCATCGACACGCGGTCCACCGCGCGCAACTCCAGCGGCGGGCCGGACATGAAGCCACCGCCCAAACGGAAGGTAACGCGCACATCGGTGGCATCGATCATCTTGCGGGCATTGGGCGCCACCGGCAGCTTGCGGCCCGTGGGCTCAGCTTCAAGCAGTGCCTTGGTATAGGGGTGCTTCGGATGTGCGAAGAGTTCAACCGTCTCGCCCTCTTCCACCAGCTCGCCACGGCGCATGACATAGACGCGATGCGCGATACGCTTCACGATATTGAGGTCATGGGTGATGAAAACCATGCCCATGCCGAGCCGCTGCTGCAGGCTGGCCATGAGCTCAAGAATCTCGGCCTGGATGGTGACGTCGAGTGCTGTCGTCGGCTCATCGGCAATCAGCAGGTCGGGGTTGTTGGCGAGCGCCATGGCGATCATCACGCGCTGGCGCTGGCCGCCCGACATCTCATGCGGGTAGGAGCGCATGCGGCGTTCCGGTTCCGGAATGCGCACGAGGCGCAGCATTTCGATGGCGCGTGCCCGCGCATCCGCTTCACCAAGGTTTTGGTGCTTGCGAATGGGCTCGATCAGCTGGTCGCCGATCGAATAGAGAGGGTCGAGCGAGGTCATCGGCTCCTGGAAGATCATGGTGATCTTGGCGCCGCGGATGTCGTTGAGCGCGGACTTCGAAATCGCCAGCAGGTTGGTGCCGCGATAGTCGACCTGGCCCGTCGCCTTGCCGTTGTTCGCAAGGAGGCCCATGGCCGCCATCATCAGCTGGCTCTTGCCGGAACCGGACTCACCGACGATGGCCACCGTCTCGCCGGCCTTCACATGCAGGTTGACGCCCCTCACAGCCTCGACCACGCCGTCGATGGTCGAGAACTCAACCTTCACGTGGCGGAGATCGAGGATGCGCTCGCTCATCTCAGCGGTCCTTCGGGTCAAGCGCGTCACGCAGGCCGTCGCCGATGAAATTCAGCGCGAAGAGCGTGGTGGTGAGGAAGAAGGAGGGGAAGATCAGCAGCCATGTGGCGCTGGGAATGTTCTTGGCGCCCTGGCTGATGAGCACGCCCCAGCTCGACATCGGCTCCTGCACGCCAAGCCCCAGGAAAGACAGGAAGCTCTCGAGGATGATGACCTGCGGCACCAGCAGCGTCATGTAGATGACGACCGGGCCCAGCAGGTTCGGCACCACGTGGCGCAGCAGGATGCCACCGGGTGAAACGCCCAGTGCCTCCGCCGCCTGGACATATTCCTGCCGCTTCAGCGACAGCGCCTGGCCGCGCACGATGCGCGCCATGTCGAGCCACAGCACGGCACCCACCGCGAGGAACATCAGCACGAAATTTCGTCCGAAAAACACCACCAGCATGATGACGAAGAAGATGAAGGGCAGCGAATAGAGAACATCGACGATGCGCATCATGACCTCGTCGGTGCGTCCGCCGGCAAAGCCCGAGATGGCACCATAGAGCACCCCGATGAACACCGCGACCAGTCCGGCGAGAAGGCCGATGGCCAGCGACACGCGGCCGGCAATGAGCGTGCGGGTCAGCAGGTCGCGGCCGTTATTGTCGGTGCCGAAGAAGAAGTATTTCTTCTGGACGTCGGCACTGATCGTCATCGTCATGCCGTCGGTCGATTTCTCCGATATCTGCGCGCCCTCGAACACGTCGGAGCGGTCGATGTAGCGCGTCACGCGCTCGTCGATGGGCTTGGCGGAGGTGAGTGTGATGAAGACCTTGCCGTCGCGCTCCTGCCAGCCGACGAGATCGAGGCGGCTCCGCTTCACGGCGTCCTTCACAGCAAGATCGATGGCATTGGCCTTTGGATAGGCCTCGAGGCTGGGCGGCACGCGCGTATAGTCCTGATAGATGGTGGTGAAGTCATGCGGCGTGAACCACGGGCCCACGATGCAGATCACGCCCATGAACAGCAGATACCACAGGCTCACCATGGCGGCCTTGTTGGCCTTGAGGCGGTTCCAGGCGTCCGCCCACAGCGAGCGACCCTGCGTGGCGGGGGTGAGCGACACGTCAGTCATAGCGCACCCGCGGGTCGACCACGGCATAGAGGATGTCGACGATGAGGTTGAAGACGATGGTGAAGATGGCGATGACCACCACGGTGCCCATGACCAGCGTGTAGTCGCGGTTGAGTGCCGCCTCGACGAAGTAGCGGCCGACACCGGGGATGGAGAAGATGGTCTCGACGATGATCGAGCCCGTGAGCAGTGCAGCGGCGGCGGGGCCTGCATAGGAGATGATGGGCAGCAGCGCGCCGCGCAGCGCGTGCTTGATGATCACCGAATAGTCGGACAGGCCCAGCGCGCGGGCGGTGCGGATGTGGTGGGAGCGCAGGGACTCGATCATCGAGCCGCGCATCAGGCGCGCCACGATGGCGAGCTGCGGCAGCATGAGGGTAAGGACGGGGCCGACCTTGTTGATGAAGGCGCCATCACCCCAGCCGCCGACCGGGAACCACTTGAGAGTGAGCGCGAAGAACAGCTGGAACAGCGGTGCGATGACGAAGGTCGGGATGGTCGAACCCGCCGTGGCGGTGGCGATCACGGCATAGTCCGCAGGCCTGTTCTGGTAGAGTGCTGCAATGATGCCGAGGATGCCGCCGAACAGAAGTGCCAGCACGAGGGCGGATCCGCCGAGCTCGATCGAGATCGGCAGGCCGTCGGCGAAGAGTTCGGCCACCGTGAAATCGGGCAGATTGTAGCTCGGGCCGAAGTCGCCGTGGATCAGGTTGTTGAGGTAGAGCAGGTATTGCTTCCAAAGCGGCTGATCGAGGTGGAAGACCCGCTCGAGATTGGCCTTGATGATGGGGTTGAGGCCCTTTTCCTGGTTGAAGGGGCCGCCGGGCGCCACGCGCATCAGGAAGAACGAGATCGTCACGATCACGAACAGTGTCGGGATCGCGGTGAGGAACCGCCTCAGGACGTAACGCAGCATGTCCGCAACTCAAGCTTTGGGTGGGAGGCCGCCCTGCTCTTCGCGAGCAAGGCGGCCATTCACTGTTGCGGGACTATTCCTTGGCGAGGAAACGGGTGGGGTGAACGTCCATGACGTTGTTCTCCCAGCCCTTGACCTTGTTCGAGACGAGGTTGTGATAGCTGTAATAAAGCAGCGGCACCACGCAGAGGTCGCGCGCCACGCCGATGGCCTCGGCGTCCGACAGCAGCTTCATGCGCTCCTCCGGCGTGGCCGCGGCAGCGGCGGCGGCCATCAGGTCATCGTATTCCTTGTTGGAATAGGCGGCATAGTTATTGCCGGTGCCGGTCTTGCACAGGGCCAGGAAGTTTTCCGGGTCCTTGTAGTCGGCGATCCAGCCGGCGCGCGCGATGTCGAAGTCGCCGTGCTGTTCGAGCAGGCCGTAATGCGTCTTGGTGTCGGTGTTGACGAGCGACACCTCGATACCGAGCGGCTTCAGCTGTTCCTGGATGGCGACCGCAGTGTTCTTGTGGTTCTCAGAGGTGTTGAAGCGGATTTCCATCTTCAGCGGCTTGTCGGGGCCGTAACCCAGTTCCGCCAGCACCTTCTTGGCCTCGTCCTCGCGGTCGAGCTGCGACTTCTCGGCATAGTCCGTGGTGCGCGTCTCATAGCCGGTGATGCCGGGCGGCACGAAGGAATAGGCCGGGATCATGGTGTTCTGCCAGACCTTCTCCGCGAGGTAGTCGCGGTCGATGGCTTCCGAGATCGCCTGGCGCAGCTTCACATTGTCCCAAGGCGCCTTGTCGATCTTGAAGGCGTAGTAATAGGTGCCGAGATAGGGGCCGATGTGGATCTGGTCGCCGAACTTCGCCTTGAGGTCGGCGAGCTGCTCGGTCGGCAGGTCGTCGTTCGAGTCGAGCTCGCCCGCCTCGAAACGCTTCATCGCGGTCGAACGATCTTCGGTGGGGATAAAGTTGACGACATCGATCTTGACGTTGGCCGCGTCATAGAACTTGTCGTTCTTGACCGCCTTGATGTGATCGTTCGGCACGAACTCCGTCAGCACATAGGCGCCGTTGGAGACGAGCTTGCCGGCCTTCACGAAGTCCGCCCCCAGCTTGTCGATGTTGGCCTTGCTCACCGGATAGGTGGACTGATGGGTGAGCATCTCGAGGAAATAGGGCGTGGGCGCGTTGAGCGTCACTTCGAAGGTCTCGGGATCGATGGCCTTGACGGCCAGTTCCTCGGGCTTCTTCTTGCCGGCGGTGATGTCCTCGGCGTTGGTCACGGGGGCCAGCATGTAGGCATATTCAGAGGCGGTGGCCGGATCGACCAGGCGGCGCCAGGAATAGACGAAGTCATCTGCCGTCACCGGCGAGCCATCGGACCACAGCGCGCCCTTGCGCATCTTGAAGGTGTAGGTCTTGCCGTCGGCCGAAACGGTAAAGCTCTCGGCGGCGCCGGGCTGCACCTGGGCCTTGGCGTCCTGGATCATCAGGCCCATGAACAGGTCGCGCAGGATGTTGGCTTCATAGACGGTGGAGGTCTTGTGCGGGTCGAGAGACTCCGGGTCGGCTGAATTGCCCCGGTTGTAGATGACCTCGGCAAATGCACCTGTGGTTGTCATCGCAATCAGGCTGCATCCGATGAGCCAAGATTTGAGACTGAACTGCACTTTCATTTTTTGCTCCCTGTCTAGTTTCTGTGAGGTGTTCGCGCCGTGACACCTGCAGAAAAAGATACCACCTAAAATTTCACTTGTCGCCAGTAACGTCATTCCTGGCGGTGGACGGCCCGGGGAGCGGGTTCGGCCAGAAGGTCCAGCCAGCGGGCAAGTGCGGGAACCAAGAGGACGATCAGCAGCGCGACGATCAGGAACAGCATCGACAGCGAGGCGCCGAGTTCGGCCACGGCCGGGCGCGAGGAAATGACCAGGGGTGCCGCAGCCCCCGCCAGGGTGATGGGCGGCAACAACACGGCGCGCAACGGCAGGATATGCGACTGCATGGCCGCTGCGCCACCGCGCAGCCTGACAGCGATCAGCATCGAACAGGTGATCAGCACCGCGATGGCCGCGCTGATGCCGGCCAGCATCGCGGCATTCAGGCTGATGTTGAGCATCACCGTGACCCCGGCCGTGAGCGAGATGAAGGCTGCGGCGGGCGCCATCGACAGCACCAGCCCGCGCAGGCTGCGCAGCGCGGCCACCACAACGGCAGCAGCTGCCAGCAGGGCGATGCCGAGAGCGAGGATGGCCTCGTGATGAATCATCTCGTTGCGAACGAGCGAGACGATGGGCTCGCCCGCCGCCTGCGGCACGGCGCGGCGCAAGGCTGCAGCGAAGGAGAGTTCTCCGGTGCCGGACCGCGGCATCACCTCGATGCGCCAGGTTCCATCCTGCGCCACGAAGCGGTGGAGGAGCTGTGGTTCGAGATCGGCAACTGCCGGCGGCTGCATCACCGCCAGCTGCTGCACCAGGTTCGACATCGCGGCGAGCCCGCCAAACAGCGACTTCTCCAGCGCCGCGACGTGCTGCGCGTCGGGCGGCTCCGGCGCCACGAAGAGGTCCAGCGCCCGGTGCAGGCGCAGCGCGGCCTCGCGCAGCTGTGGCGTTGAGGCCGGGCCATTGGCGATGTTGGTCAGCTGGGTCTGCAGGTCCTGGAAGTTCTGGTTCAGGGTCACCTCATCGGCGACCTCGCCGAAGGCCGGGTCGAAGGGGCCGAGCGCCGTGAGGCGGTGCAGCTCGGCTATCTTGGGACCGGCATCGGGCGGCAGGAACTGCTGCGCGGTGCGGATCGCCCCCACTTCGGGAAGGGCCGAGAGCCTTCCCACGATCTCCTTTACGCCGGCTTCAGGCGCAAGGATGTGAACAGCACCGCGTGCATCGGGCGTTTCGAGATAGGGCGGCGGCGAGGACGGCAATTGGCGCTCTCCGAAGCGCATGCCGGGGAGAAACACCATCGAGAACACGGCCGCGGCGAGCAGCACCATGGCGGCAATGTCGAGCGCAGCTTTGCCCGCGGGAGCGCCGTGCTCGCCCATCGCATCATCGAGCCAGTGCGGCGGAACCTCGGCCTGGCGCGGCGTCGTGAGAACCAGTGCGGCGGGCAGCACGGTGAGCGATGACAGCCACGCCGCAGCACAGCCCGCCAGCGCGATGGCCGCGAAATGGCTGAGCGAGGGCAGATAGCGCAACAGCCATGAGGCCCACACCACGCCAAACAGCAGGATGACAAAGGAGACGAAGCTGCCCTGCCGATGCGCGGCCAGCATCACCGCCTGCATGGGCGCCAGCCCGCGCGAGCGGCCCTGGCCGAAGGCGACGGCGATGACGCCGCCCGTCACGATGGCCGGGGCCAGCACGGCGACCGCGAATGACCAGGTGGCGCCGTCGAGCGGCGAGCCCAGTGCCGCCGCCACGCCGCCTGCCACGGACAGGGTGAAGGCGCCCGTCATCAGCACGGCCAGCGCCTGGCGCAGCGAGCCGAGTGCGGCGAACAGCAGGACGAGTGTCAGCAGGATGGACAGCAGCGCCGGCACCACGAAGTCGCGCAGCTCGCTGGGGCTGGAGGCGAGCGCGCGGCGCGGCCACAGCCAGTTCACGTCCTGCATGCCGACAGAAGCCTTGCGAGAGGCCGCTGCTGCCTCGCGCTCCATGCCGGGAACGGGCGTGGCGAGCACATACCACCGCCGTGACTGGGCTTCCGTGTCGAGATTGGCCAGCGCCTGCCAGTCGAGCGGGCGGGGCTTGCCCTTCACCTCAGCCTCGATGGCGGTGGAGGCGGCCATCAGCAGGGATTCGAGGCCGGGCGGCGAGCGCCCCTGCTCCACCGCATTGCCGATCTCAGTGACAAGGGCCGCAAAGCCGCCCATGTCGGGAGCTGACGCCATGGCATGATAGAGCGGCTCCAGCTGCAGCAGCGCATCGACGCGCGCGCGCACGGTGTCACCATCCTGATAGAGCAGCGCGTTTGTGTCGTAGAAGGCGCCGGTGCCCGGCACGAAGGCAGAGAGGAACAGGTCCTTCTGCTGCTGCAGCATGGCGGCGAGCGCCAGTGCCTGCTGGCGCGCCGTCTCGGGATCGCTGCTCGATACGACAGCGAGGAAGGTCTGCTCCACCCCTGGGAATTTGGCAGCAAGCTCCGCCTGCAGGTTGGCCGTCCCCTGGTCGAGCCCGATGCGCGGTTGCTGGTCCGGGTCGATCGACAGGCGGGTGGCGGCAAAGCCCGCCAGGGCCGCAGTGAGCAGCAGGGCCACGGCCACCACCACCATACGGTAATTCGCACAGCTGCGGGCAAGGCGCGCAAAGGCGTTGGGTCGCAGCTTTTGCCGCAGCCCGGAGCCAGGTCGCGGCTTGCCGCTCCAATGGGGTTGGTCCCACCTCATGCTGTGCTTTGAATCTTCTCCACGGCAGCAGTTGCGGATTCGCCTGCCCGCCCGCATCATAGGCCAGATTCACACGAAAGGAAAAATCGGATCATGACCGAAAAACCGGGCAGCAACCGCGGCTGGCATACTGAAACCGCAGCCGTTCACGCCGGGGAGTTCGTCGATCCGGCCACCCGCGCCTCTTCGCCCAACCTCGTGATGTCGGTTACCTTCGCGCCGGAAACGGTGACTGGCTTCTCGGCGCGTGACGAGCAGGGCTACGAGGGCTTTGTCTATGGTCGTGTCAGCAGTCCGAATGTGAGCCAGCTCGGGGCCAAGCTGGCCGCTCTCGAGGGTGGCGAGGCGGCCCTGTGCTTCGGCTCCGGCGTGGCCGCAGCCCATGCGGTAATCTGCGGCAGGCTGAGCTGCGGCGACCACCTGATCGTGCCGGATGCCAATTACGTGGGGATCGCCGAACTGGCGCGCGACACCCTGCCCCGCTTCGGGATCGAGGCGTCCTATGTCGACGTCTCCCGCATCGAGGAGGTTGCCGCGGCAATCCGGCCCAATACCCGCATGCTGTGGCTGGAAACCCCCGCCAACCCGACGATGAAGCTTTGCGACATCGAGGCCCTGGCGAAGCTCGCGCATGACAGGGGCGTGCGCGACGTGGCCGTGGATTCGACCTATGCCACGCCGATTGCCACGCAGCCGCTGAAACTGGGTGCGGATTTCGTGGTGCATTCGCTGACCAAATATATTGGCGGCCACGGCGATGCGATGGGTGGCGCCGTGATCGGGCGCAAGGCCGAACTCGACGCGCTGAACCTCGAGGCGACGGTGCATTTTGGCGGCGTGCTGTCGCCGTTCAATGCCTGGCTGATCCTCCGGGGTGCTGCCACACTGCCCATCCGCATGCGGGCGCATGAGGAGGCCGCACTGAAGGTGGCGCGCTTCCTGGAGGAACACCCCGCCGTGTCACGCGTGTTCTACCCGGGCCTCGCGTCGCACCCGCAGCATGAACTGGCGGAGCGCCAGATGCGGAACTTCTCCGGCATGATGACATTCCAGACGAAGGAGGCAGGCCCCGCCATCGCCGCGCGGATGGTGAAGGACCTCGAAATCATCCATTACGCCGTGTCGCTCGGCCACCACCGCAGCCTCGTCTACTGGATCGGCACGGATGATATCCAGACCTCGACCTTCCGGCATGACCCGGACCAGCTGCGCCGCTACCGCGACTATGCGGGGGATGGCGTATTCAGGCTGTCAGTCGGGATCGAGAACCCGGACGACCTGATTGCAGACCTGGCGCGGGTGCTGTGAGGCTGAAATGGATTGCCAAAAAAGTTAAGGGAAAGTAGTCAATATCAGAGAATTTATCCCTTGAAAGTTGTATCGCCGTACATTAACTAAAGTGAGTATTTTTCTACTCACGGGTGTGTTTCATGCGGTGGTTGCACTGGACTCTCCTTCTCCTCCTGACGTTGTTCTGGCAGACGATACCCGGCTCGGCCGCCGAGCGGGTGCTGCTCCAGGCCGCGGGGCAGAGCCAGGCCAGCATCGAAGGCGGGGCCACGCTCAGCACCTCTGCCGCCGTCACGGGCCTGCGGGCCACCGCCCAGCGCAATGGCACCGTCAAGGTCATTGTGGGGCTGAAGGTTCCTTTCGCCCCCGCCTCGAAGCTTGGCACTGCCGAAGCCCAGCGGCAGGGCCGGGAGATTGCGGCTGCCTCCACCGCCCTGCGGGCGCGCTTTGCCGCCGCCATCACCCGTGCGCCAAGCTCCTTCCGCAGCTACAGCAGCATTCCGTTTGTCGCCCTCGAAGTGACGCCCGCCGAACTCGACAAGCTCTCCACCGACCCGGACGTCATCAGCATCACGGAAAACATGGTTCTCCGGGCGAACCTCGCCCAATCAGCGGCATTGATAAGGGCGCCCCAAGCCTGGGCGGATGGATACACCGGCAAGGACCAGACCATCGCCATCATCGACTCGGGCGTTGACAAGAACCACCCCTTCCTTGGCGGGCGCATCGTTTCCGAGGCCTGCTACACGAACAGGCAGTGCCCTGGTGGCAGCAGCAGCTCAACGTCGAGCGGGTCGGGCATGCCCTGCGTGGGGTCAACCGAATGCGATCACGGAACACATGTGGCGGGCATTGCCGCAGGCTATAGTTCCAACGCCTTTTCCGGCATTGCACCGGATGCCACGCTCATATCCATCAATGTCTTCACCTCGAGCGGGGGACGAACGGGCACCAATGCTGCCGACGTCCTGGCCGCGCTGGAGCGCGTCTACCAATTGCGGGGCAGCTACAGCATTTCAGCTGTGAACATGAGCCTCGGATGGTCCGTCCGATTCTCCACCACCTGCGATGACGCCCTGCCTTCGATGACGGCCGCGATCAATCAGCTCAAGGCAGCAGGCATCGCGGCCATCATCTCAAGCGGCAATGACGGGTCTTCAAGCAGCATCAGCTTTCCAGCCTGCATCTCCAGCGCAGTGAGCGTGGGTTCGGTTTCCGACTCGAACTGGGGCACATGCGGTGGTGCCGGGATTGCGAGTTCACCCACCGCTATCGACAAGGTGGCCTGCTATTCCAACGCCTATGAAGAGCTTTCGCTTCTGGCCCCGGGCTCTCCCATCCTGTCGTCGATACCGGGCGGCGCCTATGCCACGAAGCACGGAACCTCCATGGCCGCGCCACATGTGGCGGGCGCTTTCGCGGTTCTGCGACAGAAGGCACCCGGCGCATCTGTCGACGACATTCTCACCACGCTGCGCGACACCGGCCAATCCGTGACCGACTATCGCAATGCCGCCATCACCACGCCGCGCATCGACGTCATGGAGGCGCTCGAAAAGATCGATACAAGCGACGGGCGCCTTGCCATCAATCTCACTATCAACGGCAAGGGGACCGTGACGTTCTCGCCCGCCGGCAGCAAGTCAAGCTGCACCGCCAGCTGCGTGAGCACCTATGCCCCTGGCACGTCGGTGACCCTGACGGCGACGCCAGGCGCCAGCATGTCCTTCGCCGGATGGGGCGGTGCCTGCGCGGGCCAGGCCACTTGCACCATCACCATGACCGCAGCGAAATCGGTGTTCGCCGCGTTCTTCCCGATCTCTTCCGGGCCGCCCACGACGCTTTCGATCAGCAAGACAGGCGGCGGCGCAGGCTCGATCTCCGTCCTCGCCGATGGGCAGGAGACGAGCTGCTCCGGCAGCTGCGCGCGCAGCTATGGCAAGAACACCAAGGTGATACTGACAGCCAACGCGGCCTATGGAGCCGCACTCACCACCTGGACGGGAGCATGCAGGGGCAAGAAGTCGACATGCATCGTGAGGTTGTCGTCAGCAAAGTCCGTGGGCGCCAATTTCGAGACGCTTCCGATCTATTCCCTGAGCTATGCCAAGGCCGGGGCGGCCAGTGGCACTGTGCAGATCAGCTCATCGGGCCAGACCCTGACGTGCGGTGACAGCTGCACCAATCCGTTTCCAGCAGGCGCAAGGATCACGCTGACGGCAGTTCCCGCGACCGGAAAGATATTCGGCGGCTGGTCGGGCATCTGCGGGGGACGCAAGACGCAATGCAGCTTCACGCTCAGATCGACGGGCAGCGTTTCAGCGGTGTTCAACTAGCCGCTGGCGGCTCCGAAGCCTTATGGTGTGCAACGCCCGCGCTGAGCTTGCGATAGGACCTGATGCTGACGGGGATGAGCGCCAGGTAGATGACACTGACGATCGACAGGAACTCCCACGGATAGGATATCAGCATCACCACGGCGAGCACGGCGAGGCCGAGCACCGGCAACACCATGTCGCCACGGATGCGGCCCATATGCTTGCCGGAGAAGGTGGGAACGCGGCTGACCATCAGCAACGCGACGCAGACGATGTAGGGTCCGATCAGCAGCGCCCAGCCATGGCCCTCGTCGATGATGCCGAGAAAGCCGAGGTAGAAGGGCAGCAGCGCCAGCCCCGCACCCGCCGGCGCAGGCGCCCCGGTGAAGAAGCGGTTGGCCCAGGCAGGCTTGTTGGGATCATCCAGCGCCACGTTGAACCGGGCCAGGCGCAGCGCGCAGCAGATGGCCAGCACGAGGCAGATGACCCAGCCCAGCGTGCGCAGCGAGTTGAGCGACCAGACATAGAGCAGGATGGCGGGTGCGACGCCGAAGTTCACGAAGTCAGCAAGCGAGTCGAGCTCGGCGCCGAAGCGCGAGGTGCCTTTGAGGAAGCGCGCCAGACGGCCATCGACCGCATCGAGCACGACGGCCAGCATGACGCTGGCCACTGCCAGTTCGTAACGGCCCTCGAAGGCGAAGCGGATGGCGGTGACGCCGCTGCACAGGGCGAGCAGCGTGATCATGTTGGGCAGCAGGAAGCGCACCGGCACCATGCGGAAGCGGCGCTGGCCCTGATCCACCCCTACAGCCTGGTCCACGCTCTCCGTCTCGCGTTCCATCAGCTGGGGCGCCCCTGGCGTTCAGGCTCGCTGGCATCGAGATCGGCGAGCACGGTTTCGCCGGCCACGGCGCGCTGGCCGAGGCAGGCGAGCGACTTAGCACCCCTGGGAAGATAGACGTCCACCCGGCTGCCGAAGCGGATGAGGCCGAAGCGCTGGCCGGCGGACAAATGCTCGCCGTCGTTCACGAACTTCACGATGCGGCGAGCGACGAGGCCCGCGATCTGCACCACGCCGATGCGCTGGCCGTTGGCGCGCTCCAGCGTGAAGGCCTGGCGCTCATTGTCGAGAGAGGCCTTGTCGAGGTCGGCATTGACGAAGAGGCCCGGCACATAGGCGATGCGGCGGATGGTGGCATCGAGTGGCGAGCGGTTCACATGCACGTCGAAGACATTCATGAACACCGAGATGCGGGTGACCGGTTCACGCGCCAGATCAAGCTCGACCGGCGGGATCACCTCTTCGATGGCGCTGATGCGGCCATCGGCGGGGGAAATCACCAGCCCGTCACGGACCGGCGTCACGCGCTCAGGATCGCGGAAGAAATAGGCGCACCACAGGGTGAGGATGACGCCAATCCAGGCCAGCGGCCCGAAATGAAGCCAGAACAGCACCAGTGTCACCGCGGCAAAAATGGCGATGAAGCGGTAGCCCTCCTTGTGGATAGGGACCAGGACTTCGGAAACGGACTTGGCGATCGACATGGGCGTGAGGTCTACCGAGTTGAAAGGGGATTGAAAAGCGGTTTAGGGCGTGACCCCCGCGGCGCGCTCACGCGCCTCGACGTCGCGGATGCCGATGACGGCGGCCACTTCATTTTCAGCCTCCTTGAGGATTTCGCGGGCTTGCTCCACCTGGCGCTGGCGGTTCCACATGGCGGCATAGATGCCGTCTTCCGCGAGGAGCTCCTCATGGGTGCCGCGCTCGGCCACCTGGCCGCGCTCCAGCACGATGATCTCGTCGGCGTCGATGACGGTGGACAGGCGGTGGGCGATGACCAGCGTGGTGCGGTTTTCCGACACCTTCTTGAGCGCCGCCTGGATCTGGTGCTCGGTGAAGCTGTCGAGCGCCGAGGTGGCCTCGTCGAGGATGAGGATGGGCGGGCCCTTGAGGATGGTGCGGGCAATCGAGACGCGCTGCTTCTCGCCGCCCGACAGCTTGAGGCCACGCTCGCCGACCAGCGCGTCATAGCCCTTGGGCAGGCTCATCACGAAATCATGGATCTGCGCCATGCGGGCGGCCTCCACCACTTCCTCGTTGGTCGCATCGGGGCGGCCGTAGCGGATGTTGTAGCGGATCGTGTCGTTGAACAGCACGGTGTCCTGCGGGACCATACCGATGGCGGCGCGCAGCGACTTTTGCGTGACGTCCGAGATGTCCTGATCGTCGATCAGGATGCGGCCGCCGTTCACGTCATAGAAACGGTAGAGGAGCCGCGAGATGGTGGACTTGCCCGCACCTGACGGGCCGACGATGGCCACCGTCTTGCCCGACGGCACGCGCAGCGACAGGTTCTTGAGGATCGGGCGCTCTGCGTCATAGGCGAAGGAGACGTTCTCGAAGACGACGTCGGCGGGACCGACCTTCAGGGCGCGCGCGCCCGGTTTGTCCTCGATCTCGGCATTGACCTTCAGCAGCGTGAACATCTGTTCGACGTCGATAAGGCCCTGCTTGATCTCGCGGTAGGAGGAGCCGATAAAGTTGAGTGGCATGTAGAGCTGGATCATCAACGCGTTGATCATCACGAAGTCGCCGACCGTGGCATGGCCGGCCTTCACCGCGAGCACTGACATGATCATCACCACGGTGAGGCCGATGGAGAACACCACGGCCTGGCCGGAGTTGAGCACGGAGAGCGACACCCAGGTCTTCACGGCGGCAACTTCATAACTATCCATCGAGCGGGCGTAGCGCTGCACCTCGTGCTCTTCGTTGCCGAAGTACTTGACGGTCTCGAAGTTGAGGAGGCTGTCCACTGCCTTGGTGTTGGCCTCGGTATCCGCCGCGTTCATGTCACGGCGGATGTTGATGCGCCATTCGGTGGCGGCATAGGTGAAGCCGACATAGGCGACGACGGTGACAAGGATGACCACCGCATAGAGCCAGCCATAGGACCAGGCGAGGATGCCGGCGACCAGCGCGATCTCGAGAATCGTCGGGAAGGTGTTGAACAGCGAGAAGCGCAGCACCGTGTCGATGCCCATGGTGCCGCGCGACACGATGCGCGACAGGCCGCCGGTGCGGCGCTCGAGATGGAACTTGAGAGACAGGGCGTGCAGATGGCGGAAGGTGCGGACGGCGAGTTCCTTCACCGCGCGCTGGCTGACCTTGGCGAAGACCGCATCACGGATCTGGGCCAGCACCACCATCATGATGCGGGCGAAGCCATAGGCCAAAACGAAGAACACGATGGCGGTGATGGCGGTGGTGGCCACGTCCGCCTTGCCGGTCAGCGCGTCGGTTGCATATTTGAAGGCGTAGGGAGCCGCCACGGTGACGACCTTGGCGAGCACGAGCGCCACCAGCGAAAAGATCACCCGTGCCTTGAGGCCGGGGTGGCCCGCGGGCCAGAGATAGGGAAGCATGTCACGCAGGATGGACCATTCGTCTCCATCCACGTTAACGGGCTTGTCGATGCTGGGGGGCGTCCTGCGGCTCATGAGAGCAGCATATAGGTAGCCGGAGCCCCCTTGCGAAGCGGAAACTACTGGCCGGAGCCCGCGTTTTCCTCAGGCGTCAACTGGTCGCGGCGCTTCGGGTCGATCGATTCCGAACTCGCCGCCACGTCCGGGGTCTTGAACACCTGGCCGGGATAGATGCGGTTTGGGTCCCGGATCTGGTCCTTGTTGGCCTCATAGAGCATCGTGAACTTGGAGCCATCGCCGTAGAGTACGCGCGAAATCCTCCACAGGTTGTTGCCCGGCTGGATGACGACACGGCCTTCCTTGGGCTTGGCCGGAGTCGCCGGCGTGGTCGCGGCGGGCGCCTGCTGGGTGGCTTCGGCATCGGTCTTGGACGTGCTCTCAGGCTGCGGGGCGTCCGCGGTTGCGGCAGGCGGGGTGGCCTCGACCACCTTCTTCTGCTCCTCGCGCACAAAGGGCACCTCGACCCGGTTCAGGACCTTGCCTTCGCCATCGAGGCCGTCCACCCGGAGCGTGTGAACGCCCGGGGTGACCTCGGCCGTGGCGGAGAAGGTCCAGCGGCCATCAGCCCCCACCGGGGCATCACCAATGATGTTGTTGTCGATGTAGACGCGGGCCGTGTTGCCCTCGTTGCCCTGGCCGGAAAACACGATGTTGCCTGCGGGATCATAGTCCACGGCATCGATGGAGACGAGCTTGGCCGGCTTCTCAGCGGCCGGGGTGACGGCAGGCGCGGTGGTGGTCTCGGCTGGCTTTGCCTCGGGCTTCTGGAGCACGCGGGTGGGCTGGTCGGGGCTGACGACGGCGACGAGGGCCTCCTGCGGCTGGTCAGCGGCCGGCACGATGACGGCGACAC
>Ga0194051_1000101_pt1 | contig 44412 bp, 37 predicted proteins | sample SepL2320m_MetaG_FD_161275 | JGI IMG/M metagenome (GOLD analysis project Ga0194051, IMG submission 161275) | Anoxic zone freshwater microbial communities from boreal shield lake in IISD Experimental Lakes Area, Ontario, Canada - Sep2016-L239-20m | ecosystem: Environmental > Aquatic > Freshwater >... | reverse complement strand
GCTATCGAATATGTCCCGGGCAGGGTCACCTCGGCCTCCGACTCGTCCGGCATGGGGACGACCAGCGTGACGCGTCCCCGTCCCTTCTTGCCATCGAGCATCTTGCGCAGCGCTTCGAGGGCCGCCGGATCGGAAATGATGATTCGGAGGCCCGCGGCGGCGTTGGCCACGGCGTCATCGAGCTTCTCCACGGTCTGCGCGGTGAGCTTCACCTGCTCGCCATCGAGCCGTCCGTCGGCCGAGACCAGCACTGCCTGCCCCGGCTCCAGCAGGTTGCGTTTGCTGCCGAGGAGTTCGCTGAACACGGTGAGTTCGAAAGCACCCGACTGATCGGAGCATTGGACGAAGGCAAAGCGGTTGCCCTTGGCCGAGGTTCGCTCCATGCGGTCGATCACTGTGCCGGCGAGTTTGATGCGGCCGGGCGTCCCTCGCGCCAGCAGCGCCGTCAGATCAGCGGCGCGACAGACACCCAACCGTTGCAGGCTACGCTCATAGGCCGCCAGTGGATGCGATGAGAGATAGAAGCCGATCGCAGCGAATTCGTTCTGCAATCGCTCCATCGGTGCCCAGTCCGGCATCTTGGGAAGCTGCGGCCGGCGTTGCGCTGTATCGTCGCCGAAGAGGCTATTCTGGTTGCTGCCCCGTGATTCGTGCGTGGCTTGCGAATGGCGCGTCAGCGCCTCGACGGCACCGAACGTCTGGGCGCGATTCTTGTTCAAGGAGTCGAACGCCCCCGCCTTCACCAATCCCTCGATAAGCCGCTTGTTGATCACGCGCTGGTCCAGCCGCTCGGCGAAGTCGAACAGATCCCTGAACGGCCCGCTCTCCAGGCGTTCCTCGGCGAGACGCGACATCGCTTCACGGCCGACGCCCTTGATCGCCGACAGCGCGTAGCGCACCGCCTTCTTGCCTTCCGGCGTCGTCTCAACCGCGAATTCGGCAAACGAATTGTTCACATCTGGTCCCAGAAGCGGGATTTTCAGACGCTCGAGTTCGCGACGGAAATTGCCGATCTTGTCGGTGTTGCCCATGTCCAGTGTCATGGACGCGGCAAAGAATTCGACCGGATAGTTCGCCTTGAGGTAGGCCGTCTGGTAGGCGACCAGCGCATAGGGCGCGGAATGGCACTTGTTGAAGCCGTAGCCTGCGAACTTGGCGACCTTGTCAAAGATCATCGAGGCGCGTGCATCCTCGACCTCGTTCTTGCGGGCGCCCTCGATGAAAGTCGCCCGCTGGGCGTCCATCTCGGACTGGATCTTCTTGCCCATGGCACGGCGCAGCAGATCGGCGCCGCCCAGAGAATAGCCGGACAGCACCTGGGCGATCTGCATGACCTGCTCCTGGTAGACCATGATGCCGTAGGTCTCTTCCAGAATGCCCTTCAGCGAGGGATGCAGATAATCCGGCTTCTCCTGCCCGTTCTTGACGCTGATGTAGGTCGGAATGTCGTCCATCGGCCCGGGCCGATAGAGCGCCACCAGCGCGATCAGGTCCTCGAAGCGATTGGGCTTCAGCTTGCTGAGAATATCGCGCATGCCGCTGCCTTCCATCTGGAAGACCCCGTAGGCATCGCCCTTGGCCAGCATCTTGAAGGTCGGCTCGTCGTCGAGCGGTATCTTGTCGATCTTGATCTTGTCATGACCGATCAGGCCGCATGCCTTTTCGATCACCGTGAGGGTCTTCAGCCCGAGGAAGTCGAATTTCACCAGACCGGCGGTCTCGACCCATTTCATATTAAACTGGGTGGCCGGCAGGGATTCCTTGTTGTCGGTATCGCGGTAGAGCGGCACCAGTTCCTCGAGCGGACGGTCGCCGATCACGACGCCGGCGGCATGGGTCGAGGCGTTGCGAAACAAGCCTTCGAGCTGCAGCGCGAGATCGATCAGCCGCTTGATCTCCTCGTCTGCTTGATACTGCTCCTTCAGGAGTTGCTCGCTCTCGAGCGCCTGGGCGAGCGTGACCGGCTTGGCCGGGTTGTTCGGCACCAGCTTGCAGATGCGATCGACCTGGCCGTAGGGCATCCCGAGCACGCGGCCGACGTCGCGCAGCACTGCGCGCGCCTGCAGCTTGCCGAAGGTGATTATGGCGGCGACGCGATCGTGCCCGTATTCGTCGCGAACATAGCGGATCACCCGGTCGCGCTTGTCCTGGCAAAAGTCGATGTCGAAGTCGGGCATCGACACGCGTTCGGGATTGAGAAAGCGTTCGAACAGCAGGCCCCAGCGCAGCGGGTCGAGGTCGGTGATCTTAAGCGCCCAGGCCACGAGCGACCCGGCACCCGAACCACGTCCCGGCCCGACGGGAATGCCATTGTCCTTCGCCCACTGGATGAAATCGGCAACGATCAGGAAGTAGCCCGAGAAGCCCATCTTCTCGATCATGTTGAGTTCGTAGACCAGCCGCTCCTGGTAAAGCTCGAAGGCGATGTCGCCGGCAAGGCGGTCTCCCGCCTTCAGGTCAGCAAGGCCGTTCTCGGCCATCTCCTTCAGCGCGTCCTTCTCCGCGCGGCCGCCGAGCTTGGTGTAGCGCGGCAGGATCGGCTTGCGCGGCTCGGGCATGTATGAGCAGCGCTGGGCGATCGCCAGAGTATTGTCGCAGGCCTCCGGCAGGTCGGAAAAGACGCCGCGCATCTCGGCGGCAGACTTGAAATAGTGCTCGGGCGTCAGCCGGCGGCGATTGGGGTCCTCGATATGGACACCCTGCTCGATGCAAAGCAGAACATCGTGCGCCTCGTACATCGATGCCTTGGGGAAATGCACGTCGTTGGTCGCCACGAGCGGCAAGTCGCGTGCGTAGGCGAGGTCGAGCAGCGGCGCCTCGATCCGACGCTCGCTGTCCTCGCCATGACGCTGCAGTTCGACATAGAGCCTGCCGTCGAACGTGGCTTGCAGGCGCTCGAGCATATGAGCCGCCGCCGGGGCCTGGCCGGCCAACAGCAACCGCCCGACGCCACTGCTGGTGCTGCCGGTGAATGCCAGAAGGCCATCGCTGTGCCCCTCCAGTTCAGACAGAGGCAGTGCCGAAATCGACCCGGTCTTGAACTCGAGATGGGCGCGGCTCACCAGGCGCATCAAGTTGAGATAGCCCTGCTCGTTTTGGACCAGCAGGGTCAGCCAGTCGACCGACGGCAACTTGCTTGCCGTGGCGATCCCGCCCTCTTCCTCGCGCCTGAGCCCGATATCGCAGCCCATGATCGGCTGAATACCGGCCTTACCAGCGTACTGGGCAAATTCCAGGGCGCCGAACAGGTTGTTGCGGTCGGTGATGGCGACGGCCGGCATCGCCTGCGCCTTGGCCAACGCCACGACGGCATCGACCTTGTTCGCCCCCTCGGTGAGCGAATAGGCGGACCGGACCTTGAGGTGGATGAAATCGGCGATTGGCACGGCCCATCATCGCGCCGGAACCTGTGGACTGTCAGGTCGTCAGCACGCCTTCCTTCAGCGTTACCGTGCGATCCATGCGCGCGGCAAGGTCCGGGTTGTGCGTTGCCACCAGTGCCGCCATGCCAGTTTCCCGCACCAGCGCCAGAAGCTGGCGAAAAACGATGTCGGCCGTGGAGGCATCGAGATTTCCCGTCGGCTCGTCGGCCAGCAGCACGCGGGGTGCATTCGCCACCGCGCGTGCGATGGCAACACGTTGCTGCTCGCCGCCCGAGAGCCGACCCGGGCGATGATCGCCGCGCTCCTTGAGTTGCACCATCGCCAGAAGGCCGGCGGCGCGGACACGGGCCTCGCTGCGCGACAGGCCGTTCAGCATCTGCGGCAGCATCACATTCTCGATCGCCGAAAATTCCGGCAACAGGTGATGATACTGATAGACGAAGCCCAGAAACCGGCGGCGCAGCGTTGTCCGCGCCCGATCGCCGAGGCGGCCTGCCGCGTTGCCGTCGACAACGACCTCGCCTTCGTCAGGCTGCTCGAGAAGGCCCGCGATATGCAGCAAGGTTGACTTACCGCTACCCGACTGGCCGACCAGGGCCACGATCTCGCCCGACCGCAGGTCGAGCGAGACGCCCCTCAGCACTTCCAGCCGGCGATCCCCCTGCACGAAGGTGCGCTTGATGTCGCGCAGGGAAAGAGGAAAGGCTGGATCACTCATAACGAAGCCCCTCGACCGGGTCGACCCGGGTGCTGCGCCAGGCCGGATAGGCCGCGGCTGCCAATGACAACAGAATGGCCACGCCGACGACGATGCCCACCTCGATCGCCTGAACCCGCACCGGCATGGACGTGATGAAGTCGACCTCGGCATTGCCGCCGCCCGACGCACCGGTGATCGCTGACAACAGCCTGCCGACTGAAGGCATGTTTGCACAAATCAGAAGGCCGAGAGCCGCACCGACTGCCGTACCCACCAGACCGACCGCGGCGGCCGCCAAGAAGAACGCCCGCACGATCGTACGAGGAGTAGCGCCCATCGTACGCAAAATGGCGATGCTGCCACGCTTCACACGGACCAGCATGGTGAAGCTCGCCACAACGTTCATCGCCGCGACCACGACGATCAACGTGAGGATGATGAACATCATGACGCGCTCGACCTGCAAGGCACCAACGAACCTCGCATTGAGCCCCAGCCAGTCCGATATCTTCAGGTCGTCGCGGCCGAGCGACCGGCGCAGCTCGGCGGCCACGCGCGGTGCCGATGCGGGATCGGCAAGCTCGAGATCGATGGAGCTCACCGCATTGTGCCCGTACTCCAGATCCTCCTGCAGCATATCGAGCGGCACGAAAACCAGCGCGCCGTCGAACTCGTAGCGGCGCGTAATGAAACTCGCCAGCACCTCGTAGTCCGAGTAGCGCGGTGCAATCGTGCCATTTTCGTTGAGCCGGTGGGTGACCAGCGTGACCTTGTCGCCGGCGGCAACGTTCAACGCCTGTCGCAGCCTTTCGCCCATGACCACACCGGGCTTCGTGCCGAAGGCACCCAACTCGCCGTGGACGATATTCTTCGTCACGATGTCGCGCGTCAGCAGGTCATCCGTCCGCACGCCGCGCAGCATAACGCCCCGCGTCAGGCTGTTGGCCATGACGAGAGCCTGGCGTTCGAGAGCCGGCCGCACGGCACGCACGCCCGGCGTTTCCCTGAGCTTCGCCAGAAGCTCGGCCGTCGCCTGCAACATGCCACCCTGCGCCGTAATCACGACGTGGCCGTTCATGCCGATGATGCGGCCGAGCAATTGTTGGCGAAATCCCCCCATGACGGACAAGACGACGATCAGTGTCGCCACACCGAGGGCCACGCCGATGAGCGAGAATATGGCGATGAACGAGACGAAGCCCTCCCGTTGACGGGTGGCCAGATAGCGCCACGCAAGCCAGCGCTCGACAGCAGGTGCCCGGTCACTCACGGCGCAGACCTTCAACCGGATCGAGGCGCGATGCCCGCCAGGCCGGATAGAGAGAAGCCAGCAAGGCAAACACCAGAGCCATGCCTGCGATCACCGCCACTTCCATCCACTCGATTTGCGAGGGCATTTCGGCAAGCAGATAGAGTGTCTCATCGAACAGGACGAGGCCGAAGGTGTTCTGCAACCATTGGCGAATCGCTTCGATGTTGCGCGCGAAGGCGAGCCCCAGGACGACACCGATGATCGTGCCCGCCCCACCGATCACCAGGCCATCGATCAAGAAGACGCGCAGGATGGCGCCGCGGCTGGCTCCCATAGTGCGCAGGATGGCGATATCGGCGGTCTTGGTGCGCACGAGCATGACGAGGCTGGACACGATGTTGAATGCCGCCACCAGTACGATCAGCGTCAGCACCAGGAACATCACGTTGGTTTGCGCCTGAACCGCCGAGAAGAAACTGACATTGGCCTGGAACCAGTCGAACACCCAGCCTTGAAGGCCGACGGCTTGTGACACCAGACGGCGGCTGTCAGAAAGCGAAGCATCGTCGCCGACGAAGACTTCGATTCCCGTCACCTTGCTGCCGAGGCCGAGAAGGCGTTGGACGTCCGTGAGCGGCGCGTAGATGAAATTGGCGTCGTAGTCGTACATGCCGGCGCAGAAAATCGCCGATACGCCGGCCGACACCGACCGTGGCATGACACCGAGCGGCGTCGCCACCGAGACCGGCGACACGAGTTGCACCCTGTCGCCGACCTTGAGTCCCAGAAGATCCGCCAGCCGCCGACCGATCGCCACCGAGAAATCGTCGCCAAATCCCTTCAGCGTGCCCCACTCGATGGGCTTGTCGTCGTCGCTACGGCACAGACCTCGATAGCGCTCTCGGACTCCGGGCGGGCCGTCAATCGCGGCCGCCAGCGGGAGGCGGGCCTGGAAATCCTCTGGCCGCATGCCACGCAGAATGACGCCCCGAACGCGATCTCCGACGACTGCCATGACCTGGCCCTCGGCAGATTGCGTCGCGCTGACGATACCAGGTACCGCTTTGATACGGGCCAGGAGATCGGGCGTGACGTCCAGCCCGTCGCGGCTACCCTGGACGCCGAGCTGGCCGCTGATGCCCGACATCTGCTTCAGCATTTCGACTCGGAAGCCGTTCATCACGGCCATGACCACGATCAAGGTGCCGACACCCAGCATGATGCCGACCAGCGAGAAGCCGGCGATCACCGAGATGAACCCCTCTTCCCGGCGCGCCCGCAGATATCGGAAGGCGATCAGGCGTTCGACGGTGGCGAAGGCCATGACGAGCGGTGTCCTCCGCTTCAGCCAAACCGTTGGGCGAGCTGATCGATCGGCAATTCCTCACGCACGCCGGTCTTGCGGTTCTTGAGCTCGACCTTGCCGGCAGCCAGCCCCTTGGGACCAACGATGATCTGCCAGGGTGTGCCGATCAGGTCCATGTCGGCAAACTTGGCGCCCGGACGCAGGTCTCGATCGTCGTGCAGCACGGCCACGCCCTTGGCCTGCAGGGCATCGTAAAGCTTCACGCATGCACCCATGACGTTGCCGTCGTCGGGCTTCAGGTTGACGATGGCTACCTTGAAGGGCGCCACGGACTCCGGCCAGACGATGCCGGCCGCGTCATGGCTCGCCTCGATGATGCCGCCGACAAGGCGCGACACGCCAATGCCATAGGAGCCCATCTCGACCGTGATCTGCTCGCCGCCGGGACCGGCCACCACTGCATTCATCGGCTTCGAGTACTTGGTCCCGAAGTTGAAAATGTGGCCGACTTCGATCCCTCGCGCAGCAAGGCGCTCGCCTTCTGGGATCTTCTCGAAGGCATCCTTGTCGTGCTTCTCGTCGGTCGCCGCATAGAGCGACGTCCATTCGTTCACGATCGGCTGCAAGTCGTCCGCGTAATCTATCGTGCGGCCCAGGATGTCCTTGTCGATCAGGCCCTTGTGGCAGAACACGGCGCTTTCACCCGTTTCCGCCAGGATGATGAATTCATGGCTGAGATCGCCGCCGATCGGGCCGGTGTCGGCGCGCATCGGGATCGCCTTGAGGCCCATACGAGCAAAAGTGCGCAGGTAAGCCACGAACATGTTGTTGTAGGAGCGGATGGCGCCTGCCCTGTCGATGTCGAACGAATAGTTGTCCTTCATCAGGAATTCGCGCCCACGCATGACGCCGAAGCGGGGCCGCACCTCGTCCCGGAATTTCCACTGGATGTGATAGAGGTTCTTCGGCAGGTCGCGATAGCTTTTCACGCCGTCACGGAAGAGGACGGTGATCATCTCCTCATTGGTCGGCCCGAACAGCATGTCACGGTCGTGCCGGTCCTTGATGCGCAGCATTTCCGGCCCGTAGGCGTCATAGCGCCCGCTTTCACGCCACAGGTCAGCCGACTGGATGGTCGGCATCAGGACTTCCTGTGCGCCCGCGGCGTCCTGCTCTTCGCGCACGATCCGCTCGATGTTCTTGAGGACACGGAAGCCGAGCGGCAGCCAGGCGTAGATGCCGGCGCTGGTCTGGCGAACGAGGCCGGCACGCAGCATCAAACGGTGCGACACGATCTGCGCCTCGGCCGGATTCTCCTTCAAGGTCGGCAGGAAATACTGGCTCATCCGCATGCTGAATCGGTCCTCGTTCGGGGCGTCCGGGCTGGTGGCGGACTGTAGGGAACAGGTCTTGCAAAGGCAAACTTGGCCGCTGCTGGCTGGTTTTGCACAGGGCAATGCCCGCACACTCAGCGCGACTTCAGGGGGAGACGACAATGCTCGAGCAGATTTTCAAGCTGAGCGAGAATCGGACCAATGTCCGGACCGAGGTCGTGGCCGGTATCACGACCTTCCTGACGATGGCCTACATCATCTTCGTCAACCCGGCAATTCTCAGCGCTGCCAAAATGCCGTTCGGCGCGGTATTCACTGCCACCTGCGTAGCCGCCGCCATCGGCTGCATGCTCATGGCTTTCCTTGCCAACTACCCAATTGCGCTTGCCCCGGGCATGGGCCTGAACGCCTACTTCGCTTTCGGCGTCGTAGGCGGCATGGGGTACACTTGGCAGGTGGCCCTGGGTTGCGTGTTCTTTTCGGGCATCATCTTCTTCGTCATCAGCGTACTGCCGATCCGCGAATGGATCGTCAACGCCATCCCGAAATCGCTCAAAATGGCGATCGCTGCCGGCATCGGCCTGTTTCTCGCCCTGATCGCTCTCAAGAACGCCGGCATTGTCGTCGCCAATCCGGAAACCCTCGTCATGCACGGCAAGCTGACCAGCTGGCCCGTCATAATGGCAGCGCTGGGCTTTGCCCTGATCGTGGCGCTCGAATACCGCCGCGTCATGGGCGGCGTCATCATCGGCATCCTGGCCGTGACCATTGTCTCGATCCTGGCCGGTCAGCAGAAGTTCGAAGGCATCTTCGATCTGCCGCCCTCGATCGCCCCCGTGTTTCTCCAGATGGACCTCGCCGGCGCCCTCAAGGTGGGGCTGGTAACCGTGGTTTTTGCCTTCCTGTTCGTCGACCTGTTCGACAACACCGGAACGTTGATCGCACTGGCCCATCGAGGCGGCTTCATGCGACCAGACGGTACCGTTCCGCGGCTCAGGGGCGCGCTGATCTCGGACAGTGCCGCGGCCATGATTGGTGCCGCTGTCGGCACGTCGACGACCACGAGCTACATCGAGAGTGCGTCGGGCATCAATGCCGGCGGCCGGACAGGACTTACGGCAGCGACCGTCGGTATCCTCTTCCTGCTCGCGTTGTTCGTCGCGCCGTTGGCCGGCTCCATCCCTGCGTACGCGACGGCACCTGCGCTGCTCTACGTCGCCTGTCTGATGGCGCGAGGCCTTACTGAAGTGGAGTGGAACGACATCACCGAGGCGGCGCCCGCAGTCATCACCGCGCTCGCGATGCCGTTCACCTTCTCGATTGCCGACGGCATCGCCTTCGGATTCATTTCGTACGCCGGTATCAAAGTCGCGGCAGGTCGCTACCGTGACGTCCATCCCGCCGTGGCCATTCTCGCTGTCCTGTTTGTGATCAAGTATGTGGTCATCGGATGATCAGGAATTCGGTAGGGAAATTTGTTTGTCGTCGAACGACCTGCCACCCTAACAATTGTTCGGTGGAGGCCTGACGATCGAAAGAAAAGGTCTTGGCAAGGCTCTGGGGCCACGCTAAAGAGCCTTTCTCTTGGGCGCTGCCCGAGTTTAGGGAGGAGAGCGGCTTAAAAGCCGCCGAACGACGAGTTTCGGGGTAGAAGAGCGGCGGGCCAAAAGCCCGCCGTTTCCTTTTTTATTCAATATCTTAATCAAGTTTCCTAAGAAACTAGATTAACTTCCATCGACCACCCTGCGGAAGCTGAAGACATCTGCCTGGTGTAGAGCAAAAAAGGCCAGCCAGAACACGGCCGCGACGACCGACGTGATGATCGCCTTGCGGACCAATTCTGGCCGTTCCGGAGCCCCGTGCTCCTCGCCCTTGCCGGGCTTTTCGACCCGACGGACACCCAGCGGCAGGACGGCAAACAGCACCGTCCACCAGAGGACGATGTAGACCATGACGCCAGTCGCCCAGCTCACGGCGCGGCCCTCCTCACACTTGTTCGAGTTCGATCAGAGTCCCGGTGAAGTCCTTGGGATGCAGAAACAGGACAGGCTTGTCATGGGCGCCGATCTTGGGCTCGCCATCGCCCAGCACGCGGGCGCCCTGGGACTTGAGCTTGTCACGCGCAGCATAGATGTCCTCGACCTCGTAGCAGACATGGTGGATGCCGCCGTCAGCGTTGCGGGCGAGGAAATTGGCGATCGGCGATTTCTCGCCCAGCGGATGCAGCAGTTCGATCTTGGTGTTGGGCAGTTCCACGAACACCACGGTCACGCCGTGCGCCGGCTGCTCCTTGGGGGCGCTCACCTTGGCGCCCATCACGGTGCGGTAGAGTTCCGAGGCCTTGGCCAAGTCTGGCACAGCGATGGCGATGTGGTTCAGGCGTCCAATCATCAGGCTCTCCGGGTAACCTCGCAGCTTAGATGCGGACGATGTGAACGTCCGTCAACGGCTTCTTGCCAAGGTGCGCGCGCACGACGCGCCGGACAGCCTGGCGGGAAGCCTCCTCGATCCGCTTGTCGTCACCTCGCTCGGACGGGCTGAGATCGGCCAGCATCTCGCGCAGCCCCGCGACAATCGCCCCGGCAAGCGCACCGCCCTCGTCCTCGATACCCCGCAGCGACACCTTGGGCGGCGCCACGGCCCGGCCCTTGCCATCGATCACCAGGGTGGCGGCGGCCGCACCGTTCCACAGCAACTTGCGCCGCTCGCGCAACACACCACCATCGAGCGGCACCAGACCGTCGCCGTCGCGGGCCAGCCGCCCCACCGGCACATGGTTGATGATCTCAGCCGGCCCCGGCGCCAGCCGGACCAGGGTGCCATTGGGCGCCACGATCGTCTCCGGCACTTGGCAGGCCCGCGCAAGGGCTGCGTGCTCGACCATGTGGCGGACCTCGCCATGGACCGGCAAGGCGATCCTGGGACGCACCCACTGGTAGACCCGCACGAGTTCATCGCGTGCGGGGTGGCCAGAAACGTGGATATCGGCCTCGCGGTCGGTAATGACCTCGACGCCGCGGGCCATCAGGGCGTTCTGCAGGCGTCCCACGGAGCGCTCGTTTCCAGGGATGACGCGCGACGAGAAGATCGCCGTGTCGCCCTCCTCAAGGACGATGTCGCGGTGCTCATCGTTGGCGATCTTGGCCATCGACGCCCGCATCTCGCCCTGGCTGCCAGTGCAGATGAACAGCACCTTGTCCTTTGGCAAATAGGCCCCGTCCTGCGGGCTGACACATTCGGGAAAGTCGAGCATGTAGCCGCATTCCTGCGCCGCCTCGATCATGCGCAGCAGCGCCGGACCGGACAGAACGGGATGGCGGCCTGCAGCGACCGCTGCCAGCGCGATGCTTTCGACGCGCGCTAGGTTGGAAGCAAAGCAGGTGACGGCAATGCGCCCCTTCCGTCCCTTGATCAGCTTCTTGAGATTGGTCCGCACCATGGCTTCGGAGCCCGCTTCGCCCTCGACGAAGACGTTGGTGCTGTCGCAGACCATCGCCAGCACGCCCTCGTCGCCAATGCGCTTCAGCAGCGCCTCGTCGGTCAGGTCGCCGATCAGCGGCTCGGGATCGATCTTCCAGTCGCCGGTGTGGAAGATGGTGCCGAACTTGGTCCGGATAGCCAATCCATTCGGCTCGAGGATCGAATGCGTCATGGTGATCATCTCGAGGTCGAACGGACCAAGGCTAAATTTGCCACGCAGCGGGATTTCCGTGATCCGGACGTCGTCGACCAGGCCGGCTTGCGTGAGCTTGCGCCGTAGCACCGAGGCCGCGAACGGGGTGGCGTATACCGGAGCCTTCAGCCTCGGCCAAAGATCTGCCACGGCGCCCAGATGATCCTCATGCGCGTGCGTCAGTACGATGCCGACCAGGTCCTTGCGCCGCTCCTCGATGAAACCGGGATCGGGCATGATGACCTCGACACCCGGCATGGAATCGTCGCCGAAGGCGATGCCGAGATCGAGCATCAACCACTTGCCGGCATGGCCATAGAGATTGAGATTCATGCCGATCTCGCCGGCACCCCCAAGGGCGAGAAACAGAAGCTCGTCGGCCGACGGAACGGTCATTTCTTGCTGCGTTTGTAGATCTCGATCAGCCCGCGCGCGGTGATGTCGGACACCGTCTGCTCGATCACGTCGATGGACCCTTCGAACACCGGTGCCAGTCCGCCGGTCGATACCACCTTCATCGGTCGGCCGAATTCCTTTTTGATGCGGTTCACGATGCCTTCGATCAGTCCAACATAGCCCCAGAACACCCCGGTATGCATGCACGCGACCGTCGTCGTGCCGATCACCTGATGAGGTTTCTCGACGACAATACGCGGCAGCAGCGCCGTGGCATTAACCAACGCCTCGATCGACAGATTGATGCCAGGCGCGATGGCGCCGCCGCAGTAACTGCCTTCTTCGTCTACAACATCGAAGTTAGTCGCAGTGCCGAAATCCACGACGACGACCGGGGTATTGGGAAACAGGATGCTGGCACCTACGCTGTTGCAAATGCGATCGGCGCCGGCGCCGGCACCCTTGACCTTGATGCCGAAGACCACGCCGGGATCCCCGAGGAACATCGCCTCGCAGTTGAAGTAACGTGTGCAGAGACGCCGCAGGTTGAAGTTCGCATTAGGCACGACCGAGCCGATGATGGCGGCCGTGATAGCCTTGGGGTCTATGCCTTCCATCTCCATGAGCTGGAATAGCCAGACCGCGTGCTCGTCGGCAGTACGCATGGCCGAGGTATGCTGGCGCCATTCGCCGACGATCCGATCGCCATCGACGACGCCGAACTTGACGTTGGTATTGTTGACATTGATGGCAAGCAGCATCGCCCCTTCTCCTCAGGCCGCACGGCCAAGCAATTCACCGGACACGATCTTGCGCGGACCAGCTGGTGTCTCCAGCAGCAACGCACCTTCGCGATCCAGCCCGGCGAAGCGGCCCCGCACCAGTTCCTCGCCCAGCCTGACATCGACATCGACGCCGAGCGGTCCGGCCTTGGCGAGCCACGCCGCCCTCACGGTCTCGAAGCCGTGGTGGTGCCATTCCGCAAGACGCCGGCACAATGCCCGCATGAGCTGTTCCAGCGCCCCTTCCACCGACCCGCCGAGCGCTGCGCCCGGATAGCGCATCTCCGCCACCTGCGGCGCAAAGCCGACATTGACGCCGATGCCCGCGATGACATGCTCGACGAGGCCACCCTGCCCGATCGAGCTTTCGAGCAGGATGCCCGCGATCTTGCCGCCATCGACCATGACGTCGTTCGGCCACTTCACCCTCACATCCCGGCCGGCCGGGACGATATCGGAGACCGCGAGGGCCGCGACGAAACCGAGCTCGGTGGCACGCGGTGCCGCACAGTCGGGCCGCAGGATGGTCGAACTGTAGAGATTCCCAACCGGCGACACCCAGTGGCGGCCGCGGCGACCGCGACCGCCGGTCTGTTCGCGCGCCCAGACAACGGTTCCCTCTGCCGCATCGGCATCGGCCAAACGCGACGCCTCGTCGTTGGTGCTGCCAACGCTGTCCAGGGCGACCAGCGTCCACCCGTCCGGCAGGACGGGCGCTGCGGTCACGGGAACAGGCCTTTCGCCGCCGCTGCCGCGATCAGGCTGAGGGGCTGCGGCGCCAGCGAGAACAGGGTCACCAGAATCGCCGATACGAACGCCACGGTGCGGTAGACGCCGAACGGCGTGCTGTCGAGCGCATCCGTCGCCTCGTCGAAGTACATGACCTTGACGATGCGCAAGTAGTAGTACGACGCCACCACGGAGGCGAGCACGCCAAGCACGGCGGGAATGTAGAGGTGGGCCTCGACGGCGGCGATGAAGATGTAGAGCTTGCCCCAGAAGCCCGCGAGCGGCGGGATGCCGGCCAGCGAGAACATGAACAGCAGCATCGCGAAGGCCATCATCGGCTGGCTCTTGGCCAGACCCGCCAAGTCGGAGACGCTTTCAACCATGACGCCGCGGCGCTTCATCATCAGGATCGTGGCGAACACACCCAGTGTCATGACGAGGTAGATGGCGAGGTAGAAGACGATCGACTGGATTCCCTTCTCGCTCCCACTCGCCAAGCCCAGCAGCACATAACCGACATTGCCGATCGACGAATAAGCCATCAGGCGCTTGATGTTCTGCTGGCGTAGCGCCGCGAACGCCCCCAGCGCCATCGACAACACCGCGGCCACCACGATGATCTGCTGCCATTGCAGGAACAGCGGCTTGAACGGTCCCATCAGGACCGAAACCATCAGCGAGATGGCGGCGATCTTCGGCGCCACGGCGAATAGCGCCGTCACCGGTGTCGGCGCGCCCTCATAGACGTCGGGCGTCCACATATGGAACGGCACGGCCGACACCTTGAAGGCGAGACCCGCGACCACGAACACGAGCCCGACGACGACACCGAACTCGGCGGCCTTGCCGTCGAGCAGCGCCTGCGAGATCTGGACGAACGCCGTGCCGCCGCAGAAGCCGTAGATCAAGGAGGCGCCGAACAGCAGCATGCCGGAAGCGACCGATCCCAGGACGAAGTATTTTACGCCGGCCTCGGTCGATCGCAGGCTGTCACGCTGGAAGGCAGCAATGACGTAAAGCGCCAGGGATTGCAGTTCGAGGCCGACATAAAGAGACATGAGATCGTTGGCCGAGATCATCAGCATCATGCCCAAGGTCGCGAGCGCGACCAGTACCGGGTATTCGAAGCGCCACGCCTTGGCCTGCTCGAAATAGGAGCGCGACATCAGGACGGCGACGGCGGCACCAATCAGCACCATTGCCTTCATGGTCGCGGTCAGCCGGTCGACGATGAAGAGCGAGGCGAAAGCCGTGCCTTCGCGGTAGGGCGCAAACAGCAACACCGCCGTCACCAGCATTACGACCGAAGTCGCCACCGAGATGAACGGCGTTGCCACCTCGCCACGGACGACGCCGTAGATCAGCAGCAGCATCGCCGAAGCGGCCAGGAAGAGTTCCGGCCGTGCCAGCGTCCAGGATTCGAGACCGACAACCATGTTCATCACTCCCGGCCGCTCACGGCACCAACGCCGCGGTGCGGGCGAGCTTCAGGGCGGCCTGATAGTCGCCGATCAATTTGTCGACCGAGGGCGCCATCGGATCGAGGAAGGAGCTGGGATAGATTCCCATCCACAAGGTGATCAGAACCAGCGGCAGGAACAGCGCGATCTCCCGCCGGTTCATGTCGAGGATTCCCTTCAGCGAATCCTTGGTCAGTTCGCCGAAGACGATCTTGCGATAGAGCCAGAGCGCGTAGGCGGCACCCAGAATGATGCCGGTCGTCGCCAGGAATGCCACCCAGGTGTTGGCCTTGAACGTTCCGACCAGAACAAGGAATTCGCCAACGAAACCCGACAGGCCGGGCAGCCCGACGCTCGCCAGGGTGAAGAACATGAAGGTGAAGGCATATCGCGGCATGCGATGAACGAGGCCGCCGTAGGCTGCGATCTCGCGGGTGTGCATGCGGTCGTAGACGACGCCGACACAGAGGAAGAGTGCTGCCGAGACGATGCCGTGGCTCAGCATCTGGAAAATCGAGCCCTGGACGCTCTGCATGTTCATGATGAAGGCGCCGATCGTCACGAATCCCATGTGGGCCACCGACGAATAGGCGATCAGCTTCTTCATGTCCTCCTGCACCAGCGCCACCAGCGAGGTGTAGATGACGGCCACGATGCTGAGGCCGAAGACCAATGGCGCGAAATACTGCGACGCCTCGGGGAAGAGAGGAATCGAGAACCTGAGGAAGCCGTACCCACCCATCTTCAGCAACACACCGGCCAGGATCACCGAACCGGCAGTCGGCGCCTCGACATGGGCATCGGGCAGCCAGGTATGGACCGGCCACATCGGCACCTTGACCGCGAAGGATGCGAAGAAGGCGAGCCACAGCCAGCACTGCCAGGTGAACGGCAGGTCGAGCTTTTCCATCGCCGTCGGCAGGTCCGTCGTGCCCACCTGCCAGTAGACGGCGATGATCGCCAGCAACATCAGCACCGAGCCCAGCAGCGTGTAGAGGAAGAACTTGAAGGCCGCGTAGACCCGCCGCTTGCCGCCCCAGACACCGATGATCAGAAACATCGGGATCAGGACGCCTTCGAAGAAGACATAGAACAGCGCCAGGTCGAGTGCGCAGAACATGCCGACCATGAAGGTCTCGAGCACCAGGAACGCAATCATGTATTCCTTGACGCGGACCTGGACCGACTCCCAGCTCGCCAGGATGCAGATCGGCGTCAACAACGTCGACAGCAGCACGAAGAACAGCGAAATGCCGTCGATGCCGACGTGATAGCCGATCGAGAGCGCCGGCACCCAATCGAGTTTCTCCTCGAACTGGAAGCTGGCCTTGGTGGGATCGAAGCGCACCCACAGGACGAGCGAGACCAGGAAGGTCGCGAGCGACGTCAGCAAGGCAGCACTGCGGCAATTGCGGTCCACCGCTTCCTTCGGGCCGTTCACGACCAGGCAGAACAGCGCCCCAACCAGAGGCAGGAAGGTGACCAGGGAAAGGATCGGCCAGCTCGACATCGGGCCTTACCTCACCGACAGCATGAAATAGGTGACGAGGCCTGCCACGCCGACCAGCATCGCGAAAGCATAGTGGTAGAGATAGCCACTCTGGAAACGGCTGAGCACGCCCGCCATGTCCTGCGCGCGCGCCGCGATGTTGTCGGGGCCAAGGCCGTCGATCACCGCGCCGTCGCCCTTCTTCCAAAGCACGCGGCCAATGGCCAGCGCCGGCTTGACGAAGACCGCATCGTAGATCTCGTCGAAATACCACTTGTTGAAGAACAGGGCGTGCAGGCCGGGGAAGGCCTTGACTGTCCGGGCCGGCATGTCGGTCCTGACGATGTAGTAATAGTAACTGAGCAGAATGCCCGCGATGGCAAAGGCCAACGGCGCCAGCTTCACCCACAGCGGCACTTCGTGCGCGTGGTGCAGCACTTCTTCCGTCGACTTCACGGCAATCGCGTGCCCCCAGAAGGCATGCCAGTCATGCCCGACGAACCAGTCGTAGGCGACCATGCCCGACAGCGCGGCGCCGATGCCCAGCACGTACAGCGGAATCAACATGACCGAGGGCGATTCATGCGCGTGATCCCAAGTGTGATGGTCACCGCGATATTTGCCGTAGAAGGTCATGAACATCAGGCGTGTGGAGTAGAATGCGGTCATGAAGGCTGCAACAACACCCAGCCAATAGGCGATCACGCCGACGGTCGTGTGCACGCCGTAGGCCGACTCCAGCATGATGTCCTTGGAGTAGAAGCCGGCAAAGCCGACGCCATTGCCGAAAATGAACGGGACGCCGATGCCCGAGAGGGCGAGCGTGCCGACCCACATCAGGATGAAGGTCTGCGGCGCCTTTTCCTTCACTCCCCCCATGTTTCGCATGTCCTGCTCATGGTGCAGGCAGTTGATGACCGAGCCGGAGCCCAGGAACAGCAGCGCCTTGAAAAAGGCGTGCGTCATGAGGTGGAACATCGCCGCCGAATAGGCACCGACGCCGCAGGCAAAGAACATGTAGCCGAGCTGGCTGCAGGTCGAATAGGCGACGACCCGCTTGATGTCGAACTGGGTAAGGCCGACCGTGGCCGCGAAAAACGCCGTCGCAGCACCAATGATCGTGACGACCATCAGGGCGATCGGCGCCAGCTCGAACAGCGGCGAGAGGCGACAGACCATGAAGACGCCCGCCGTCACCATCGTGGCGGCATGGATCAGCGCGGATACCGGCGTCGGACCCTCCATGGCATCCGGCAGCCAGGTGTGCAGGCCGAGCTGGGCCGACTTGCCCATGGCACCGACGAACAGCAGCAGGCAGGCGGTCTCGAGGGCCGGCAAGTCCATCCCGAGGAACTGGATGCGCATCTGCGCCATCTGCGGCGCCTTGCCGAAGATTTCCTCGAATCCCACCGAACCGCTCAGCATCCAGACGGCGAAGATGCCGAGGGCAAAACCGAAGTCGCCAATACGATTGACGATGAAGGCCTTCATGGCAGCGGCGTTGGCCGAAGGCTTGTCGTACCAGAAGCCGATCAGCAGATAGGACGCCAGTCCCACGCCTTCCCAGCCAAAGAAGAGCTGAACCAGATTGTCCGACGTGACCAGCATCAGCATGAAGAAAGTGAACAGGCTGAGGTAGGCCATGAAGCGCGCGATGCTGGTATCCTCGGCCATGTAGCCGATCGAATAGACATGGACCATCGACGACACGACGGTGACCACGATCAGCATGACCGCCGTCAGAGTGTCGACCCGCAGCGCCCAGTCGACATTGAACGTCCCAGAGTCGATCCAGGTGAAAAGCTTGACCACGAACAGCTTGCCGCTCTCCGGTCCGAAGCCGATGCGGACGAACACGAAGACCGACAGCGCCGCCGCAATCAGCAGCGCCGCGCAAGTCACGATCTGGGCCGGCCGGTCACCGATCACACGGCAGAAGAGGCCGGCGATGGCCGCGGCGAGCAGCGGCAGGAGGACAATGAGCTTGATGGCAAGGTCCATGATGGCGCGCGTCCCTAGCCCTTCATCGCGTTGATGTCTTCGACCTCGATGGTCCCGCGATTGCGGAAATAGACCACGAGGATGGCGAGTCCGATGGCCGCTTCGGCAGCCGCCACGGTCAGTACCAGCATGGCAAAGATCTGGCCCACGACATTGCCCTGGAAGACCGAGAACGCCACGAGATTGATATTCACCGCCAGCAGCATCAGCTCGACGCACATCAGGATGACGATGACGTTCTTGCGGTTGAGGAAGATGCCCAGGATGCCAAGGGTGAACAGCACCGAGGCGACCGTGAGGTAATGCGCGAGACCGATGGTCATCAGACCCCTCCCCGCGTCGGCACCTTGACCACCGTCATCGCCTGCTCCTTGGTCCGGTTGATCTGGTCGCCGGCCTTCTGGCGGCGGACGCCTGGACGGGTGCGCAGCGTCAGCACGATGGCACCGATCATGGCTACCAGCAGCACGACGCCTGCCACCTGGAACAGATAGAAGTACTGCGTGTAGAGCACCCGGCCGATGGCGCGGGTATTATCGATCGCCAGCACCTGGGCACCCTGGGCATTGAGACCCGCGATCGTCTTCGAACCCGCGCCGACGATTCCCAGCCCCAGCAACATCTCGGCAAACAGAACGACACCGATCAGCGCACCGACCGGGAAGTACTTCAGGAAACCCTCGCGCAATTCAGTCAGGTTGATGTCGAGCATCATTACGACGAACAGGAACAGCACCGCCACCGCGCCGACATAGACGATGACCAGGATCATCGCGATGAACTCGGCGCCGATCAGCACGAACAGCGCCGCGGCATTGAAGAAGGCGAGGATCAGGAACAACACCGAATAGACCGGGTTGCGCGAGACCACGACCATCGCGCCCGCCGCGACGGTAATCGCGGCGAAGACGTAGAAGGCCAGAGCCTGAAGCAGCATGTTCTCCCCTCCCCCGCGTCAGGCTCAGCGATACGCGGCGTCGGCTTGGAGGTTGGCCGCAATCAGGCTCTCCCAGCGGTCGCCGTTCGCGAGCAGCTTGTCCTTGTTGTACATCAGCTCCTCACGGGTCTCGGTCGAGAATTCGAAATTCGGGCCTTCGACGATGGCGTCGACCGGGCAGGCTTCCTGGCAGAAGCCGCAGTAGATGCACTTCGTCATGTCGATGTCGTAGCGCGTGGTGCGCCGGCTGCCATCGTCGCGCGGCTCGGCCTCGATGGTGATCGCCTGGGCTGGACAGATCGCCTCGCAGAGCTTGCAGGCAATGCAGCGTTCCTCGCCGTTGGGATAACGGCGCAGCGCATGCTCGCCACGGAAGCGCGGACTGAGCGGCCCCTTCTCATGGGGATAGTTCACCGTGACCTTGGGCTTGAACATGTACTTAAGCGTGAGCGCGAAGCCCGAGACCAGCTCGGTCAGCAGGAAGGCGCGCGCAGTGCGATCGAGAGAGGCCATTGTGCGTTCTCCCTAAGGCTTCGGAACCCAGCCGCTGAACTGCAGCACGGCGGCGGTGAGGACGACCCAGCCCAGTGAAACCGGCAGGAATACCTTCCAGCCCAGCCGCATCAGCTGATCATAGCGGTAGCGAGGCAGCGTACCCTTGGTCCAGCTGAAGACGAACAGCAGGAACGCGATCTTGAGCGCGAACCAGACGACGCCGGGTACGTAGGTGAAAGGCGCGTACGGGATCGGCGACATCCAACCGCCGAGGAACAAGATAGCTCCCATCGCCGAGAGCAGGATCATGTTGGCGTATTCGCCGAGGAAAAACAGGCCGAATGTCATCGCCGAATATTCGGTGTGGAAACCGGCCACCAGCTCGGCTTCGGACATCGGCAGATCGAAGGGCGTACGGTTTGTTTCCGCCAAAGAAGACACGAAGAAGATCACGAACATCGGCAGCAGCGGCAGGAAGAACCAGTGCCAGAAGCCACCGGACTGGGCCAACACGACGTCGGAAAGATTGAGCGAGCCGACACACAGCAGGACCGTGATCAGCACGAAGCCGATCGAGACCTCGTAGGACACCATCTGCGCCGCCGAGCGCAATGCACCCAGGAAGGCGTATTTCGAATTCGACGCCCAGCCGGCGATGATTATGCCATAGACGCCGAGCGAGGAGATGGCAAAGAGGTAGAGGATACCGACGTTGATGTCAGCGATGACCCAGCCATTGTCGAACGGCACCACCGCCCAGGCGACCAGGGCCGTCATGAAGGTGATCATCGGCGCGATGATGAACAGCACGCCGTTGGCGCTCGAGGGAATAATGGTCTCCTTCAACACCAGCTTCAGCCCGTCGGCGAAAGGCTGTAGCAGACCGAAGGGGCCCACCACGTTGGGGCCGCGGCGGAGCTGGATCGAAGCCCAGACCTTGCGGTCGACGTAGGTCATGTAGGCCACGGCGACCAGCAGCGGCACCGTAACGGCCAGGCACTGGGCTACGATGACGATGGCCTGGCCCAGCCAGTTGGTCGTGAAGAAATGGATCAGATCGGCGCTCATGCCCTACTCCGCCGCCATGAGTTGGGCGCGCGAGGCCACGCACTCGGCCATCGTCTTCGACGCCCGGCTGATCGGGCAGGTCATGTAGAAGTTGGTGATCGGCGACACGAACGGTGCATCGGACACGGTCCCGGCCTTGCCGAACGCTCCCCACGAACCGGCCGCCTGCTGGTCGAGCGCGGCAAAGTTCCTGTTCACGGTGACGAGCCGGGCGCGGACGTCGCCGAGCGTGTCATAGGGCAGGGTCTTGCCCAGCCGTTCCGACAGGGCGCGCAGGACCGCCCAGTCCTCGCGGGCGTCGCCCGGCGGGTAGGCTGCGCGCTGGCCTAGCTGGACCCGGCCCTCGGTATTGACGTAGGTGCCGGGCTTCTCGGTGTAGGCAGCTCCCGGCAGGATGACATCGGCGCGGTGAGCACCGACATCGCCGTGGTGGCCTTGATAGATCACGAAGGCCTTGCCGAGCCGCTTGGTGTCGATCTCGTCGGCAGCCAGGAGATAGACCACCTCGATCTCGCGCTTCTCGCAGCCGGCGAGGATGCCGGCGACATCGCGGCCGCCTTCACCCGGAACAAGACCGAGGTCCAGACCGCCCACGCGCGCCGCCGTCGTATGCAGGACGGCGAAGCCATTCCAGTCGGCTCGGACGGCATTCAGCTTCTCAGCGAGGTCGCGGGCAAGCGCCAGGACGGCGGCGCCGTCCTCACGGGCCAATGCACCCATGCCGACGACGATCAGCGGATGCTTGGCCGCCTTCAACTTCTCGGAGAACCCGAGCTTGCCATCGACCAGATCACGCAACGTGGCAGAGCCGGCGCCGAGGCGCTCGACCGGATAAGTGTGGTCGACTGCCGGACCGACGCTGGCGATGGCGCAATGCCCTGCCAGGTAGCGCTTGCGCAGCCGCGCATTCAGGACCGGGGATTCCCACCGGGGATTGGTCCCGATCAACAGGATCGCATCTGCAGAATCGATGCCGCGCACGCCTGGATTAAAAATGTAGCTTCCGCGAGGTCCGGCATCGAGCTTGGCGCCATCCTGCCGGCAATCGATGTTGGGCGAACCAAGCGCCTTCATCAGATCCTTGAGCGCCACCATGGCCTCGGCGTCGCATTGGTCGCCGGCGATCGCGGCGATCTTCGAACCGTCCAGACCCTTGAGCTTGGTCTCGATCGCGCCGAACGCCTGGTCCCAGGTCGCTTCGACCAGCTTGCCGCCACGCCGCACATAGGGCCGGTCGAGGCGCTGATGCCGAAGACCGTCGAGGGCGTGGCGAGTCTTGTCGGAAATCCACTCCTCGTTCACATCGTCGTTCAGACGCGGCAGCACGCGCATCACCTGCGCGCCGCGCGTGTCGACGCGGATGTTCGAGCCGAGGCCGTCCATCACGTCGATCGACTCTGTCTTGCTGAGCTCCCATGACCGCGCCTCAAAGGCGTAGGGCTTGGAGGTCAGAGCGCCCACCGGACAGAGATCGACCAAATTGCCGGAGAGCTCGGTGCTGAGCGCATGCTCGACATAGGTCGTGACTTCCATGCTCTCGCCGCGTCCCGTCGCGCCCAGCTCCTCGACGCCCGCCACCTCGGTCGCGAAACGGATGCAGCGCGTGCAGTGGATGCAGCGGTTCATCGACGTCTTGACCAGCGGGCCCAGTTCCTTGTCGGGCACGGCGCGTTTGTTCTCGTGGTAACGGCTGCGGTCGAAACCGTAGGCCATCGCCTGATCCTGCAGATCGCACTCGCCGCCCTGGTCGCAGATCGGGCAGTCGAGCGGATGGTTGATCAGCAGAAATTCCATCACGCCGTTGCGCGCCTTCTGCACGACCGGGGTCGTGGTAAAGATCTCCTGCTTGTCAGCGACCGGCAGTGCGCAGCTCGCCTGCGGTTTGGGCGGGCCGGGCTTCACTTCGACCAGGCACATACGGCAATTGCCGGCGATCGACAGTCGTTCGTGGTAACAGAAACGCGGAATCTCGACTCCTGCCAGCTCGCAGGCCTGCAAGACCGTGATGCCAGCCGGCACCTCGAGTTCGACGCCGTCGATCTTTACCTTGGGCATTGCCTGTTCCCCGCCCCTACTCGGCCGCCAGTTTTTCGGTGCGCACACGAATGCGGCGCTCCATCTCGGGCCGGAAGTGGCGGATCAATCCTTGGATCGGCCAGGCGGCCGCATCGCCCAAGGCGCAGATCGTGTGCCCTTCGACCTGCTTGGTCACGTCCTCGAGGGCGTCGATCTCCTCGAGGCGCGCGTTGCCGGTCACCATGCGTTCCATGACGCGCCACATCCAGCCGGTGCCCTCGCGACACGGTGTGCACTGGCCGCAGCTCTCGTGCTTGTAGAAGTAGCTGAGCCGCGCGATCGCCTTCACGATGTCCGTCGATTTGTCCATGACGATGACCGCCGCGGTACCGAGGCCCGACCTCTGGTCTCGCAACGAGTCGAAATCCATCAGGACGGTGTCGCAGATCGACTTGGGCAGCAGCGGCACCGAGGCGCCGCCAGGGATCACCGCCAGCAGATTATCCCAGCCGCCGCGCACGCCGCCGGCATGACGATCGATCAGCTCATGCAGGGGGATGCCCATTTCCTCTTCGACATTGCAGGGCTTGTTCACATGGCCCGAGATGCAGAAGAGCTTGGTGCCGGTATTGTTCGGCCTTCCAATACCCGCAAACCACGCAGCCCCTCGGCGCAGGATGGTCGGCGCCACGGCGATCGACTCGACGTTGTTCACTGTCGACGGGCAGCCGTAGAGGCCCGAACCGGCCGGGAACGGCGGCTTCAGCCGCGGCATGCCCTTCTTGCCTTCGAGGCTCTCCAGCAGCGCAGTTTCCTCGCCGCAGATATAGGCGCCGGCGCCGCGGTGGACGTAGAGGTCGAAATCCCAGCCCGAGCCGCAGGCATTCTTGCCCAGCAGACCGGCTTCATAGGCCTCGCGGACCGCCGCGATGAGGTTCTGAGCTTCGTTATAGAATTCGCCGCGCACGTAGATGTAGCCGGCGTTCGCGCGCATGGCGAAACCCGCGACCAGACAGCCCTCGATGAAGAGATGCGGGTCATGCCGCAGGATGTCGCGATCCTTGCAGGTGCCGGGCTCGGACTCGTCGGCATTTACGATCAGGTAGTGCGGGCGGTCCTTCACTTCCTTGGGCATGAACGACCATTTGAGGCCGGTTGGAAATCCGGCGCCGCCGCGGCCACGCAGGCCCGACTTCTTCATCTCGTCGATGATGCCGTCGGGACCCTTGTCGAGGATCGCCTTGGTGTTGTCCCAGGCGCCGCGCGCCCGCGCGCCGGCCAGATGCCAGTCATGGGCACCATAGAGGTTGGTGAAGATGCGGTCCTTGTCGCTGAGCATCGTCCTACTCGCTCCTCAGCGTCGTGGCGCCACCGATCGGCGCGGATGTCTGGCGGTCAACCTGAGGTCCCGGCTTCGGCGTCTCGCCGCGCCGGAACGCGTCCAGCACCTTGTTGATCGAGGTCTCGTCGAGATCTTCGTAGAAGTCATCGTTGATTTGCACGACCGGCGCATTCACGCAGCCACCAAGGCACTCGACCTCCTGCACGCTGAAGGTCTCGCCGTCGGCCGCGTGCTGGCAGGCCTTCATCACCGCTTCGGAACCGCGCAGCCAACACGGCGTCGTGGTGCAGACCTGCAGCAGGTACTTCCCGCGCGGCTTGAGCTGGAACATCGTGTAGAAGGTCGCGATCTCGTAGACCCGGATCGGCGCCATATCGAGGAGCTTGGCGACCTCGTCCATCGCCACCCGCGGCAACCAGCCCTGCTGGCGTTGCGCAAGGTCGAGCACGGCGATCACAGCGCTGGCCTGTCGGCCCGCAGGATAGTGCGAGATCCATCCATGGGCCTTGGCCAGGTTCTCCGGCGTGAAGGCGAAATGCCCGACGTGCGGCACGTCCTTGGGATCGGCGGTGATCATCGCCATCGCATCGTCTCCTAGCGGTCGATCTCGCCGAAGACGATGTCGAGCGAGCCGATGTTCGCCGACATGTCGGCGAGCTGGTGGCCCTTCGTCATCATCTCGAGCGCCTGCAAATGCGGAAACCCCGGCGCACGGATCTTGCAGCGATAGGGTTTGTTGGTGCCGTCGGACACGAGATAGACGCCGAACTCGCCCTTCGGCGCCTCGACCGCCGTGTAGGTCTCGCCGGCCGGCACCTTGTAGCCTTCGGTGTAGAGCTTGAAGTGATGGATCAGCGCTTCCATCGACCCCTTCATCTCGCCGCGGCGCGGCGGCGACAGCTTGCGGTCATCGACCCTGACCGGGCCGCCCACCTTGCGCAGTGCGGTGATGCACTGCTCCATGATGCGCACGCTCTGATACATCTCCTCGATGCGTACGAGGTAGCGCGCGAAGCAGTCGCCAGTCTTGCCGAGGGGAATGTCGAAATCCATCCGGTCGTAGACGTCGTAGGGCTGCGACTTGCGCAGGTCCCAGGGAATGCCCGACGCGCGGATCAGCGGTCCGGAGAAGCCCCAGTCGAGCGCCTGCTCGGCCGACACGACGCCGATGTCGACGGTGCGCTGGCGGAAGATGCGGTTGTCGTTCAGCAGTTTTTCGATGTCCTTGAGGAACGGGATGAACTGCTTGATCCAGCCGTCCATCGAATCGAGCATGCCGTCGGGCAGATCCTGGTGAACACCACCCGGCCGGAAGTAGGCCGCGTGCATGCGCGAGCCGCTCACCTGCTCGTAGTATTCCATCAGCAGCTCGCGTTGCTCGAAGCCCCACAGCGGCGGCGTGAGCGCCCCGGTGTCCATGGCGAACGTCGTGACGTTCAGCAGATGGTTGAGGATGCGGGTGATCTCGGAAAACAACACGCGGATATACTGACCGCGCTCCGGCGCGGTGATGCCGAGCAGCTTCTCCACCGCTAGCGCGAAGGCGTGTTCCTGGCACATCGGCGAGACGTAATCGAGGCGGTCGAAATACGGCACCGCCTGCAGGTAGCTCTTGTACTCGATCAGCTTCTCAGTGCCGCGGTGCAGCAGGCCGATGTGGGGATCGCAGCGCTCGACGATCTCGCCGTCCATCTCGACGACCAGGCGCAACACGCCGTGGGCCGCCGGGTGCTGCGGCCCGAAATTCATCGTCAGGGTCTTGATCTCGACGTCGGACATGTCAGTTCGCCCCGGTCTTTGCGGGGGCCGGCGCAGGTGCCTTCTCGTCGCCCGGCAACACGCGCTCGATGCCGCCTTCCCACGGGCTCAGGAAGTCGAAGCGACGGAATTCCTGGGTGAGTTTCACGGGTTCGTAAACCACGCGCTTCTGAACGTCATCCCAGCGCAGCTCGACGAAGCCGGTGAGCGGGAAATCCTTGCGCAAGGGATGCCCCTCGAATCCGTAATCGGTGAGGATGCGCCGTAGATCGGGATGATCAGAGAACCACACGCCATAGAGATCGTAGGCCTCGCGCTCGAACCACCCGGCGGCGCTGTACACCGGCGCGGCCGACGGTACGGGCGTCGCCTCGTCGGTTTGCACCTTGACGCGGATCCGTAGGTTGTTCTTGAGGCTGAGCAGATTGTAGACGACGTCGAAGCGCTTCTCACGCTCCGGCCAGTCGACGCCGCAGATGTCGATCAACTGCTTGAACAGGCATTTCGGATCGTCGCGTAGAAACACGAGCAGCGCGACCAGCCTGTCGGGGGCACACTCCAGCATCAGTTCGCCGAGGCGAACGTCGCAGCCCGTCACCGCTCCCACGGTGGCCTGGACGATATGGTCGCCGAGTTCCTTCAGCGGCTCGTCCATCAGCGCACCAGCGTTCCGGTGCGACGGATCTTCTTCTGGAGTTGAAGGATGCCGTATAGCAAAGCCTCGGCGGTCGGCGGACAGCCGGGCACGTAGACGTCGACCGGAACGATGCGATCGCAGCCGCGCACGACCGAATAGCTGTAGTGATAGTAGCCGCCGCCGTTGGCGCACGAGCCCATCGAGATCACATAGCGCGGTTCGGCCATCTGGTCGTAGACCTTGCGCAGCGCCGGCGCCATTTTGTTGGTGAGCGTGCCGGCCACGATCATCACGTCAGCCGCGCGCGGACTCGGCATCGGCGCGAAACCGAAGCGGTCGAGATCGTAACGGCTCATCCAGCAATGGATCATCTCGACGCCGCAGCAGGCCAGGCCGAACGTCAGTCCCCACATCGAACCGGTCCGAGCCCAGGTAATGAGCTTGTCGAGCTGCGCCACGACGAAGCCCTTGTCGGCCAGTTCGTCGTTCAAGGCCCGCGACAGCGCCGCCTCGGCGGCAGTGCCCGGCTTGGGCGGGGTGACTACTCCCATTCCAGGGCTCCCTTGCGCCACTCGTAGATGAACCCGATCGTGAGAACGCCCAGGAACAGCATCATCGACCAGAAGCCGAACAGGCCGATGTCGCCAAGCGTTGCGGCCCACGGAAACAGGAACGCCACCTCGAGGTCGAAGATGATGAACAGGATGGCGACCAGGTAGAAGCGCACGTCGAACTGGCCGCGCGCATCGTCGAACGGAGCGAAGCCGCACTCGAACGGCGAGTTCTTCTCGGAATTGGGATTCTGGCGGGCGATCAGGTACGACCCGCCGAGCATTGCGCAGACCAGGCCAAAAGCGAGGCCGAGGAAGATCAGGATCGGAAGGTATTCCCTAAGAAGATCTTCCATCGCCACCCCTTCGCCCCGCCTTGGGCCGCCAATACTGGGGCCGCCAGTACTGGGGCTGGCGCGAGCGACGGGACTCGAACCCGCGACCTCCGGCGTGACAGGCCGGCGTTCTAACCAACTGAACTACGCCCGCATTAGCCCCAAAACAGCGCGCGGAGAGATAAAGGAGCCCCTATGGGGTGTCAAGCATACCGCAGTCGCGAAGGCGTGCGTAAGTGCCCGATATCTAATTACTTTCCACGCTGGCGGACGCTTCGCGAAATGATGGTGGGCGATGACGGGATCGAACCGCCGACCTGTCCCGTGTAAAGGGAATGCTCTACCGCTGAGCTAATCGCCCGGCGCGCGTGGTAGCACGACAGCGACCGAAACGCGCTAGTTGATCGCGTCCTTGAGGGCCTTGCTCGCCTTGAAGCGCGGCACGTTCGCAGCCGCGATCTTGATCTTCTCACCGGTCTGGGGATTGCGCCCCTCGCCCGCCTTGCGCCTGGAAACTTGGAACGTGCCGAAGCCAACCAGCAAGACCTTTTCCTTCTTCTTCAAGGACTTGGTGACGACGGTCAGAATGGCATCGACGGCGTTGGCCGCATCCGTCTTGGACAGGTTGGTCGAAGCGGCGACGGCGGCGATCAGATCGTGCTTGTTCACGGGCGAGCCCCTGCATGGTCCGGCAGCCTCAAGTGTAGGGGCGGCCTGAAAACGACGTCAACGTCCAATACCATATTTTGTGGGGCGTCGAGCTACAAGGCGCATAAGTTGCGCCCAAACGCGACGAAGCCCCGGATGGCTCCAGGGCTTCGCCTCAATTTTTTCGGGACGGCGGTCAGTGTGCCCGGATCGCCTCGGGTCCCTCCGCCGGCTTGGCGGCGACGACTTCCAGATCGTTCGGCCACTCGATGGCCACCAGCGGCTTGACCAGCGCCTTGGCCAGAACCTCGTCGACGGTCGAAACCGGGATGATTTCCAGCCCCTTTTTCACGTTGTCGGGGATCTCCGGCAGGTCGCGCTCGTTCTCCTTGGGAATGAGCACGGTCTTGAGACCGCCGCGCAACGCTGCCAGCAACTTCTCCTTGAGGCCGCCGATCGGCATGACCCGGCCGCGCAGGCTGATCTCGCCGGTCATGGCAACATCCTTGCGCACCGCGACGCCGGTCAACGCCGAGACGATCGAGGTGATCATGCCCACACCCGCCGACGGGCCATCCTTGGGCGTGGCACCTTCCGGTACGTGCACATGGATGTCGCGCTTTTCGAAGATGTTGTGCTTGATGCCGAAGGTCGCGGCGCGCGAGCGGATGTAGGCGTTGGCCGCCTGCACCGACTCCTGCATGACGTCGCCCAGCTTGCCGGTGACGGTGACGCGACCGCGTCCCGGAACCAGCACGGCCTCGATCTGCAGCAGTTCGCCGCCGACCTCGGTCCAGGCCAGGCCCGTGGTGATGCCGACCAGATCCTCGAGCTCGGCCTCGCCGTAACGGAAGCGGCGTACGCCGGCGAACTTGTCGAGGTTCTTGCGGCCGATCTTCACCTTGGAAGTCCCCTTCATGAGGATTTCCTTCACCGCCTTGCGGGCCAGGTTGGCGATCTCGCGCTCCAGATTGCGAACGCCGGCCTCGCGCGTGTAGTAGCGCACGAGATCGCGCACGGCGTCGTCATGGATATCGAGCTCGCCTTCCTTCAGGCCGTTGGCCTCGACCTGCTTGGCGATCAGGTGCTTGCGGGCGATCGCCACCTTTTCATCCTCGGTGTACCCGGCCAGCCGGATGATCTCCATGCGATCCATCAGCGGCTGTGCCATGCGCAGCGAGTTCGCCGTGGTTATGAACATCACGTTCGACAGGTCGTAATCGACCTCGAGATAATGGTCGTTGAACGAGCTGTTCTGTTCCGGATCCAGGACTTCGAGCAGCGCCGACGACGGGTCGCCGCGGAAATCCGCGCCGAGCTTGTCGATCTCGTCGAGCAGGAAGAGCGGGTTCGACGACTTCGCCTTCTTCATGCTCTGGATGACCTTGCCTGGCAGCGAGCCGATGTAGGTCCGGCGATGGCCGCGGATCTCGGCTTCGTCCCGCACGCCGCCCAGTGACATGCGCACGAAATTGCGTCCCGTCGCCTTGGCGATCGACTTGCCGAGCGAGGTCTTGCCGACGCCCGGTGGGCCGACCAGGCAGAGGATCGGGCCCTTCATCTTGTCGACGCGCTGCTGAACCGCGAGATATTCGAGGATGCGCTCCTTCACCTTCTCGAGGCCGTGATGATCGGCGTTGAGAATCTCCTCGGCGTACTTCAGGTCCTTGATGATCTTGGTCGGCTTGCGCCACGGGATCGACAGCAGCCAGTCGAGGTAGTTGCGCACCACCGTCGCCTCGGCCGACATCGGGCTCATGGTCCGGAGCTTCTTCAGCTCGGCATTGGCCTTTTCGCGCGCTTCCTTGGACAGGCGCGTCTTGCGAATGCGCTTCTCCAGCTCGGAGACCTCGTCGCGACCGTCCTCGGTCTCGCCAAGCTCCTTCTGGATCGCCTTCATCTGCTCGTTGAGATAGTACTCGCGCTGCGTCTTCTCCATCTGGCGCTTCACGCGATTGCGGATCTTCTTCTCGACCTGCAAGACGCCGATCTCGCCTTCCATCAGGCCGAGGATGCGCTCCAGCCGCTTGGAGACTGAATCTAGCTCCAGCAGTTGCTGCTTCTCGGCGACCTTGAGGGCGAGGTGGGCCGAGATCGTGTCGGCGAGCTTGCCCGGCTCCTCGATCTTGTTGATCGAGACGACGACTTCCGGCGGCACCTTCTTGTTCAGCTTCACATAGTTCTCGAACTCCGAGACCACGGTCCGCGCAGCCGCCTGAAGCTCGGCCGACTCGGCCGCCACCTCTTCCATCTCGACGGCGCGCGCCTCGAAGAAATCAGCACGATCGTTGTAGCCGGTGACGCGCACGCGCCGCCCGCCCTCGACAAGCACCTTGACCGTGTCGTCGGGCAGCTTGAGGAGCTGGAGAACTGTGCCAAGTGTGCCGATGGTGTAGATGTCCTCGGGGCCCGGATCGTCCTGGCTGGCATTCTTCTGGGCAATCAGCAGGATCTGCTTGTCGTCCTTCATGACTTCTTCCAGAGCCTTGACGCTCTTCTCGCGGCCGACGAAGAGCGGAACGATCATGCCGGGAAACACGACAATGTCGCGCAACGGCAAGACCGGGTAGACAGTTCCTTGAATGGGGGCGTTCATGATGCCTCACAACGTACGCTGTTAGAGCTACTCGCCCCTCGGCCGCGATCCCCGGAATGGGCGATCCACGGCACAAAATGACGCGCACTCATCAGCAAAGATTGGCCTGAACAGGGGGTTGTTCAAGCCCCGTCGGGGATCGTCGGCGACAGGCATCGCCGACGCAGCAAGACTTAGGCCGGCGCGGCAGCGATGCCCTCTTTACGCTCACCGTGCACATAGAGCGGTTGGGCCCGCCCTTCGATTACTTCTCGGTTGATCACGACTTCCTCGACCCCGTCGAGCGACGGCAGGTCGTACATCGTGTCCAGAAGCACAGTCTCCATGATCGAGCGCAGGCCACGCGCGCCGGTCTTGCGAAGAATCGCCTTCTGCGAGACGGCGCGCAGCGCGTCATCGGTGAACTTGAGCTTGACGCTCTCCATGTCGAACAGACGCTGGTACTGCTTCAGAAGCGCGTTCTTCGGACGAGTCAGGATTTCAATGAGGGCGGCCTCATCGAGGTCTTCCAAGGTGGCGACGACGGGCAGTCGCCCGACGAACTCGGGAATCAGGCCGTACTTGAGCAGGTCTTCCGGCTCAAGGTCACGCAGGATCTGGCCCGTGCGGCGATCTTCGGGGCCGCGTACTTCGGCGCCAAAGCCGATCGACGTGCCCTGGCGCCGCATCGAGATGATCTTCTCGAGGCCGGAGAAGGCTCCGCCGCAGATGAACAGGATGTTCGTCGTATCGACCTGCAGGAATTCCTGCTGAGGATGCTTGCGACCGCCCTGCGGCGGCACGGAAGCGACAGTGCCTTCCATGATCTTGAGCAGCGCCTGCTGGACGCCCTCGCCCGACACGTCACGGGTGATCGAGGGGTTGTCCGACTTGCGGCTGATCTTGTCGACCTCGTCGATATAGACGATGCCACGCTGCGCCCGCTCGACATTGTAGTCGGCGGCCTGCAGCAGTTTCAGGATGATGTTCTCGACGTCTTCGCCGACGTAGCCGGCTTCGGTGAGGGTCGTGGCGTCGGCCATGGTGAACGGCACATCGAGCATGCGGGCCAGGGTCTGCGCGAGCAGGGTCTTGCCGCAACCGGTCGGGCCGATCAGCATGATGTTCGACTTGGCGATTTCGACGTCGTTCGCCTTGCCGCCGTGGCTCAGCCGTTTGTAGTGATTGTGCACCGCAACCGCGAGGATACGCTTGGCCTGGTCCTGGCCGATGACATAGTCATCGAGGATCTGGCGTATCTCCTTGGGCGACGGGACGCCGTCCTTGGATTTGACCAAAGTCGTCTTGTTCTCTTCACGGATGATGTCCATGCAGAGTTCGACGCACTCGTCGCAGATGAACACGGTCGGCCCGGCAATGAGCTTCCGGACCTCGTGCTGGCTCTTGCCGCAGAAGCTGCAATAGAGGGTATTGCGGGAATCGCCCCCGGATTTGGCGGCTGGCATGTCGTTAACGCACCTCCGCTTGGGGGGCCCGCCGACTGCGAGCCCGCACACAAGACCATGTTAAACGCGACCTTGGGATGGCTACAACATCAAAATATGGTGTGTCGGCAGCCAAGTTGGAAACAATTGGTCGCGGGCGGCCCTCAGGAAGCAGCCGCCTGGACCGTCGGAGTCGGCCGCTTTTGCAGCACATCGTCGATCAGGCCGAAGTCCTTGGCTTCCTGCGGCGCAAAGAATTTGTCGCGTTCCATGGCGTGCTCGATCACCTCGATCGTCTTGCCTGTATGCTCGACATACATCTGATTCAGCCGCGAACGCGTCGCCAGGATCTCCCGGGCATGGATCTCGATGTCGGTGGCCTGCCCCTGGGCGCCGCCGGAAGGCTGATGAATCATGATCCGGGCATTCGGCAGGGCGTAGCGCTTGCCCTTCTCGCCAGCCGTCAGCAGCAGCGAGCCCATCGAGGCGGCCTGGCCGTAGACCAGGGTCGAGATGTGCGGCCGGATGTAGCGCATGGTGTCGTAGATCGCCATTCCCGAGGTGACCACGCCGCCTGGCGAGTTGATGTAGAATGAGATGTCCTTGGCCGGATTCTCGGACTCGAGATAAAGCAGCTGGGCGCAAATCACCCCCGCCACGTGATCCTCGACCGGGCCATTCAGGAAGACGATGCGTTCCTTGAGCAGCCTCGACCAGATGTCGTAGCCGCGCTCGCCACGCGCCGACTGCTCGACGACCATCGGCACATAGTAGTTATTGTAAACTTCCAGCGGATCGCGGTCGCGACTCATCGCGTAGCCCCCTTGGTGACTGTCGTTCTAAAAGTGGCAGCGAGGGCGGCCGTGTTCAAGGCCGCCGCTCCAGATCAATTGGCCGCTTAAGGCGCCGCGGACGGCGCCGTATCGGCCGGCTTTTCTTCTTCCGCCTCGCGAGCCGCCTTGAGTAGTTCCTCGGGGGTAACCGACTTCTCCGAGACCTTGGCCAACTCGAGGATGAAGTCGACCGTCTTCTCTTCGAAGATCGGCGCGCGAAGCTGCTCCTTCAGTTCGGCGTTCTTGCCATAGAATTCGAGGACCTGACGCTCCTGGCCGGGATAGCGCATGGCTTCGCGCATTACCGCCTGGTTGAGCTCTTCGGGCGTGACATCGATGCTGTTGGACCGGCCGACGTCAGCCAGCAACAAGCCGAGACGAACACGCCGCTCGGCGATCTCACGGTACTCCTTGCGCATCTTCTCTTCGTCATCTTCTGGCTTCTGGCCGTTCTTCTTGGCCTCTTCGATGCGCTGCCAGATTGCGTTGAACTCGCCTTCGACCAGCCCCTCAGGGACCGGGAACTTGTGCAGGTCAGCAAGCTTGTCGAGCAGGTGCCGCTTGATCATCGAACGCGAAATCTGGCTGTAGTCCTGCCCGATCCGCTCGGCCACCGCCTTGCGCATCGCCTCGAGATTTTCGAAGTTGTTCTTCTTCGCCAGTTCATCGTCGGCAGGCTTGTCGACGAACTCTTGGATCTCCTTGATGGTGCACTTGAAGATCGCATCCTTGCCCGCGAGTTCAGGCGCGCCGTAGTCGGCCGGGAACGTCACCTTGACGTCGACCGTCTTGCCGACTTCCGCGCCGGTGAGCTGATCTTCGAAGCCCGGAATGAATGAGCCGGAGCCGATCTCGAGCGTGTAGTCGGTGGCGGCGCCGCCTGGAAACTCCTTGCCGTCGACCGAGCCCACGAAGTCAAGCTTGATCGCATCGCCCTTCTGAGCAGGCCGCGGCGGATCAACCGGCTTCTGCTCCCGGTTCGCCTTGGCGATCCGCTCGATCGCCTCGTCGACGTCCTTGTCCGGAACAGTGGCCTTCAGCCGTTCGAGCTCGACGCCAGAAAAATCGACCTTGCCGATCTCCGGCAGCACCTCGATTGCGACCTCGAACTCGACGTCCTTGCCTTCCTCGAGTTGCTTTAGGTCGACGCGAGGCTGCAGCGCCGGCTTCAGTCCGCGGTCCTCGATGGCCTTCGCAGTGCTGGCGTTGACCGCCGCCTCCAGAGCCTCGCCGTAGAGGGCCTGCCCATACTGCTTCTTCAGCAGGCCGACCGGCACCTTGCCCGGGCGAAAGCCCGGCAGTGTCGCCGTCTGGGCGAGTTCCGCCAGACGCTCGTCGACCTTGGCCGACAGATCGCCCGCGGGCACCACGATTTTGAATTGCCGCTTCAGCCCTTCGGCCGAAAGTTCCGTCACTTGCATTTTCTCTCTTCCACTTCCGTCTGGTGCGGGCGAAGGGACTCGAACCCCCACGCCTTGCGGCACGAGAACCTAAATCTCGCGTGTCTACCAATTCCACCACGCCCGCCCGACATCTGCTCGCGCCATCGAGGCGTGCCGCGAGGGCGAATCGCGGGCCTCTTAGCCCGCGCCCGGCAGGCGGTCAATTCAGTGGTCTTTTTGCCTGCTCAATCGGCCTCGACTCACGGCCGCAAGCGCGTCCGGAATTCGGTCGATCAGATCCTCGGCAATCAGCCCCGGCCGTTCGAAGCGGAACGCGCAATCGCCATGGAGCCAGGCGCCGGCTGCACCGGCTGCCAGTGGCGACAGGCCTTGGGCGACCAGGCCGCCTGCAATTCCAGCAAGGACATCGCCCGAGCCTGCCGTCGCCAGCGTCGCCGGAGCATGGACGTTGATTATCGCCCGCCCGTCTGGAGCTGCCACCACGGTATCCGGTCCTTTCAACAGGATGGTTGCCCCGCTTTGCCGCGCAGCCCGGCGCACCAGCTCGACCTTGCCGGGAACCGCGGACAGATCGGGAAAGAGCCGGCGAAACTCACCTTCGTGCGGTGTCATCAGGACGGGACCGCGGATCATTTCGAACAGGCTTGCCGGGTTTTCGGCGAAGACGGTAATCGCATCGGCGTCGAGGATCACCGCCCTACCCGTGGCTAATGCCGCAGCCACCGCACCTCGGGTTCTTTCGTTGAGCCCGGAGCCTGGGCCAACAAGGATTGCATTCCGCCGCTCGTCGGCCAGCAGATGCGCGAAATCTCCGCCGTCCTCTATGCCAGCGATCAGATTACCCGGCTCGGCCGCCTGGTAGACAGCCATCGCCGAGTTCGGTGTCGCGATAGTCACCAGCCCTGCCCCGGCCCGACGCCCCGCCAGGGCCGCGAGCCTTGCTGCGCCCGTGGCCAGAGCTCCACCCAGAACCGTCAGGTGCCCGCGGGTGTATTTGTGCGCCCCAAGGTCCTCGTGACGAAAATGCTCCTGCCACAGCCCCGGCGCATTCAGCCAAAGCTGCGGCGAAATTACTTTCAGCACGGACCCGTCAATTCCGATGTCGGCCACTTTGAGCACGCCACAACGCCGAAGCCCTTCGAGCGAGTAGTGCCCAGGCTTGGCGCGGAAGAATGTGACGGTGCATTCGGCGATCGGCGCGCGCCCCATGACTTCGCCGCTGTCACCATGCAGACCGCTCGGCACGTCGACTGCAATGACATGCAGACCTTCAGCGTTCATGCGGTCGATCAACTTGCCCGCGATGCCGTCGATCGGCCGGCCGAGGCCCGCACCGAACAGTGCATCAACGACCAGCGGATGGCCGTCGAGCAGGCTTAGACTCAGGGCCTCTACCGGCTCCTTCCAGCCCTGCGAGGCCCAGGCGGCATCGTCGCGGAGAGCTGCACGTTCACCCAGCAGGGCCACTCGAACCGGCCAGCCGGCGGCATGGAGATGACGCGCGGCCACGAAACCATCGCCGCCGTTGTTGCCGGGCCCGCACAGAACGAGGGTCGGTCGCGGCAGATGACGCTCCAGGACGGCCTCCGCCACTGCTCGGCCGGCCGCCCCCATGAGATCGATCCCGGGCATGCCGCCGGCTATGGCGGTCGCGTCGGCCTTCGCCATTTCGGCGCAACTCAGAAGAGCCAGATAGTCGGAAGGCGCCAGATCCCGCGACGGCGCTCTAGCGTCCATGTTGCATGAGCGATTGGGGCGGCCGACCGGAATTGAACCGGCGACATCCAGAATCACAATCTGGCGCTCTAACCAACTGAGCTACGGCCGCCATCGTGGATCGCCCCCAACGAAGCGCGCCTTCCTACGCTCCGCCGGCCGGAGCGTCAAGAATCTGCCGGCGTGGGGGGCAGAAGGCGGTCGATAGCCTCGATCCAGACCGTGCAGGCCTCCTCGTAGGACAAGTTGAAAAAATCCCGCATGCGCGCCCAGCTTTCGAAGTCGATGATGGCCTCGATTGCGAGAACGATCTGCCGGCTCTCACGCTCCGGCAATGCCGAAAGTTCAGGTTGGTACATCAGTTCGATTCTTTTGACCGTCGCGGTGCGAACGAAATGTATCCGTGTCTCGATCTCCTCGGAGTCACCCTTATTGGCATTGACCGCGCGCCAGAGGGGCAGCCATTCGGTGCACGTGCGCGCGCGTCGTTCAACGTGGGTTCTCAACCGGGTCTGTCGGTCGCCATCGAAGCCGCTTGTCAGAGATTGGGAATTGGCCTGGCTCAGCGCGTAGTCTGTCGCTGCGAGCCGCAATGCGTGAAGATCGGGAAATCGCTCGAATACCGAGCGCACCGAATAGCCGGCACGTTCGGCTACTTGCGCGGCCGTCGGCACCTGCGGATTTTCCCTGAGCAAGGCCAGATAGGCCTCGATGACCAATTGCCTGGTCCGCACACTGCGTAGTCGGCGACCATCGGGGCGACCGGGTCCATGTGTGGAGGTGGAGGGCAATGTTCAATCAATCCAAGTCATACCTGCAACATGGCAGACGTCCAAGTTTTCGTCCGCCATTCGCGCTCTGTAGCAAAAAACCAATCAAAGGGACGTGCCATGAAGTTTACACTGTCTCCGTCCTGATTGCGACTTGTAACGGCTGCTCAGCGCCGCTGCCTCAGGGCGAAGGGGTCGGCGGCAACATGCGATCAATGCCTCGAATCCAGACGGCGCAGGCTTCTTCAAAGGACAAGCCGAAAAATTCCCGCATCCGTGCCCAACTTTCCATGTCGGTAAGAGCTTCGAGCGCGATCAGCAGATGCTTGCGCTCGACGTCCCCAAGCGTCGAAAGCTCGGGCCGATACATGACTTCGAGCCGGTCGATGGTTCGCTGTCGTGCGATGCGCAGGCGGAGCTTGAGTTCCTCCGATTCGTCAATCGTGTAGAGGAATATGCGCCACAAGGCGACGCCGCGCTCACAGGTCCCGGCCCTCGTCTCAACTTGTGATTTGATCCGGGTCTGCCGATCGCCATCAACATGGCGCGGCGGCGCCAAAGCTGCCGCGTGCGCGAGCTGGTAGTCCACTGCTGCGATGCGCAACGCAGTGAGATCGGCAAACCGCTCGAAAATCGATCGGACCGAATAGCCCGCCCGCTCGGCGATCTGTGCCGCCGTAGGCATCATCGGACTCTCTCGCAGCAGAGCCAGAAATGCCTCCATGATCAATTGCTTGGTCCGCTCGCTACGCAAATGGCGGCCATCGATGCGGGCGGGTTTGGGAGGTTGTCGGGCAGACAAGTCAGGCTCGCCCGAGTTCATGTCGGCAGCCATGTTGGCGTGAACTGCCGAATCTCGTTCAGTATACCACCGACCGTTGAATCTACACTCTTCATGAGAATAATATACGCCTCTCCTGGCGCGGTTCGCAGAGAATTCGTCGAGAAAGCTACCAAGCAACGTCGTCTGCTCATGATCGAAAATGACGCCCCAATCGGTCAATTGCCTTGTCCAACGTCTCGTCGTGCTTGCAAAAGCAGAAACGGGCAAAATGCCGGGGAGCCCGTACCGGCTCGTCATAGAAAGCGCTGACCGGGACCGCCGTTACGCCCGCCTCGACCGTAATGTGACGGCAAAAATCATCATCAGTCCCGTTGAACCCCAGTGGCCTGAAATCGGTGGTCACGAAGTAGGTGCCGTGCGCCGGCAGGATATCGAAACCGATATCGGCCAGGGCGACCGCCAGACGGTCCCGTTTGCGCTGCATGTCCGCCGCCAGGGTCGAATAGTAGCTGTCGGCCAGGCGCAAGCCCGTCGCGGCGCCCCATTGCAGGTTCGGTGGGGTCGTGAAAGTCATGAATTGATGGGTTTTCGCGATCGTCTTCATGAGATCGGGAGCAGCTGTGATGTAACCCACCTTCCAGCCTGTCAGGCTGAAACTCTTGCCGGCCGAACCGATGCGGACGGTGCGCGCACGCATGTCCGGCAAGGTCATGATCGACACGTGCCGGCGATCGTCGAAGACGATGTGTTCATAGACCTCGTCGCAAACGGCATAGGCGTCGTGCTTGAGGCATAGGCCAGCAATGAAATCCAGCTCCTCCCGGTCGAACACTTTCGAGCACGGGTTCATGGGCGTGTTGAACAGGATGAGCTTGGTACGATCGCTGAAGGCTGCCGCCAGTTCGTCGCGCGGCAGCCGCCACGTTGGTGGCTCGAGGCGCACCAACTTGGGGATACCACCTGCCCGGCGCACCATCGGCAGATACGAATCGTAGAGCGGCTCGATCAGGACGACCTCGTCGCCCGGTTCGATGAGGCCAAGCAGGCAATCGCCCAGCGCCTCGGTGGCCCCCGACGTCACCAGTACCTCGGTCTGCCAATCCACCTCCAATCCCTGGAAGCGCTTGGCATGGCTTGCCACGGCCTGGCGCAACTCCGGGATGCCCATCATCGGCGGGTATTGGTTGTGCCCGTTCAGCAGATAGTCGGCCGCTGCGGCCCGGACCTCTTCCGGTCCCTTGTCGTCTGGAAAGCCCTGTCCGAGATTTACCGACTGGTGTTCCCGGGCGAGAGCCGACATCACCTCGAAAACGGTCGTTCCCAAGCCTGACATCAGTGAATTAGCGGACTTCATTGAATACCTTGCGGTGGATTAAATTTTAGGCAGTTTTTTGATGTTTTATTGCACAATAAGCTTGTTACTTGACCAACTACGCTTAATCGCGCCGCTCTGCCTGTGGTTAAGTATGGCATGAAAAATGCTGAAAAACGTTCCATACGGGCTGCCCCGACCGGTGGCACCGGTGTTCGTGTTCGGAGTGTCTCAACCAAATGAAGAAGATCGAGGCGATCATCAAGCCCTTCAAGCTCGACGAGGTGAAGGACGCCCTCAATCAGATAGGATTGAAGGGCATCACCGTTCTCGAGGCCAAGGGATTCGGACGCCAGAAGGGGCACACCGAACTGTACCGCGGCGCAGAATACGTCGTCGACTTTCTGCCCAAGGTGAAGCTCGAGCTGATCATCGAGGATGAAATGGTCGAAAAGGCCGTCGAGGCCATTCGTAGTTCGGCTCACACCGGCCGGATCGGCGACGGCAAGATTTTCGTCTCGAGCATCGACGACGCGATCCGAATTCGTACTGGCGAGCGCGGGGACGCCGCCGTATGAGCAACGCCGATGGGCGTGAAGCACTGTCAACCACAAGAGAGGGACGTACGACAAATGGACGCCAAACAGGTTCTCGCGTTGATGAAGGAAAAGGACGTCAAGTTCGTTGACTTCCGCTTCACCGACCCTCGCGGCAAGTGGCAGCACACGGCCCGCATGGCCTCGGCCACTGATGAAGACACCTTCACTGACGGCGTCATGTTCGACGGTTCGTCGATCGCCGGTTGGAAGGCCATCAATGAATCAGACATGATTCTGATGCCGGATCCCTCCACTGCCGTGCTCGATCCTTTCGCCGCACAGACCACTCTCATCATCAGCTGCGACGTCGTCGAGCCTTCGACCGGCCAGCTCTACGCCCGTTGCCCGCGCTCGACCGCCAAGCGCGCCGAAGCTTTCATGAAATCTTCCGGCATCGGCGATACCGCGGTGTTCGGCCCCGAGCTCGAATTCTTCGTGTTCGATGACGTGCGCTTCAAGGTCGAAATGCAGGGCAGCTCGTTCAGCGTCACCTCGAGCGAATCGCCGTGGAACAGCGACACCGAATATGAAGGCGGCAACATGGCTCACCGCCCCGGCGTCAAGGGCGGCTACTTCCCGGTCCAGCCGGTCGATTCGCACAACGACCTGCGTGCCGAGATGATGTCGGTCTGCACCGACATGGGCATCACCATGGAGATCCATCACCACGAAGTGGCGCCGGCGCAGAACGAGCTCGGCTTCCGCTTCGATACCCTGGTGAAGACCGCCGACAACGTGCAGAAGTACAAGTACACGCTGCACAACGTCGCCCACAGCTACGGCAAGACGCTGACCTTCATGCCGAAGCCGATCTACGGCGACAACGGCTCGGGCATGCACACCCACCAGTCGATCTGGAAGGACGGCAAGCCGCTGTTCGCCGGATCGGGCTATGCCGACCTGTCGGAGACGGCGCTGTACTACATCGGCGGCATCATCAAGCATGCCAAGGCGCTGAACGCCTTCACCAACGCCAGCACCAACTCCTACAAGCGCGTGATCCCGGGCTTCGAGGCGCCGGTGCTGCTGGCCTATTCCTCGCGCAACCGCTCGGCCTCGTGCCGTATCCCCTACTCGGCCTCGCCGAAGGGCAAGCGCGTCGAAGTCCGCTTCCCCGATCCGTCGGCCAACCCCTACCTCGCGTTCGCGGCGATGTTGATGGCCGGCATCGACGGCATCAACAACAAGATCCATCCGGGCGACCCGATGGACAAGAACCTGTACGACCTGCCGCCGGAGGAACTCTCCAAGGTTCCGACCGTCGCCGGCTCGCTCCGCGAGGCGTTGAATTGCCTCGACGCAGACCGCACGTTCCTCACCAAGGGCGGCGTGTTCACCGACGACCAGATCGACGCCTACATGGAGCTCAAGTGGGAAGAGGTCTACAACTGGGAACACCAGCCGGCGCCGATCGAATACAAGATGTACTACTCGATCTGATCTTTTCCGATCTTTCGGATCATGGAAGGGCCCGCTGTCGCGGGCCCTTCTTTTGTTGGAGGATGCCGCCCGCAGAACCGAGGGAATGAGACATGAGCGGCTGGATGGACAAGGCGATGGACGAGTTGCGCCCCTGGATCGGGCGCGTGCGCGTGGTCGGGGACGATATCGGCATGATGGCCGTCCGTCGGGTGGCCGCCACCTTCGACGTCGACCCCGACAGCATCAAGCGCGGCGACGAACTGCCGCCGCACTGGTTCACGGTGTTCTTCACCGAGACGGTCCGCCAGGGCGAGCTCGGACCCGATGGGCATCCCAACAAGGGCATTGTCCTGCCGCCGATCCCGATGCCGCGCCGCATGGGTGCCGGCCGCCGCGTGAAGATCATGGGCCGCCTGAAAGCCGGCGAGCCCGCGATCAAGAAGGCCGAGGTCGCCGACATCGTTCCGAAGACCGGCCGCTCCGGCGATATCTTCGTGCTCACCATGCGCCACACGATCGAGCAGGCCGGCAAGACCATTGCCGTCGACACGTTCGACGCGATCTACCGCCCCGCCGTGCCGCCCGGCCAGAAGACCACGGCCACCGTGGCTACCAAAGCGCGCACCGACCACGTCTGGAGCCAGACCACCCAGCTCACCAACACGCTCAACTTCCGCTACGGCGGCCTCACCTGGAACGCCCACCGTATCCACTATGACGGCGATTATACGCGGAGCGAGGAAGGCTATCCGGCCATCGTTTCCAACGGCGGCCTGTCCATGCATCTGATGATCAATGCCGCCCTCAGCCACGGCACCGGCACGCTGACCGGCCTCACCGCCCGCCTCGTCCATCCGCTCTGGGTCGGCGAGGTGCTCGACGTCCGCGGCGAGGAGCAGAAGGACGGCAAGCTCCGGATCTGGGCGGCCGACAAGAACGGCACCCTCTGCGGCGAGATGGACCTGGAGTTCGCGTCTTGAGCGGCGGTCCTCTTTCCGGCGTCCGCGTCGTCGACCTGACGACGGTCGTCGTCGGTCCGATCTGCACCCGCACGCTGGCCGACTACGGCGCCGAGGTCATCAAGGTCGAGGCGCCGGGCGGCGACCTGCTGCGCACCATGGCCGAGGGCAGCCGCACTCCCGGCATGTCGGGCAAGTTCATCAACTTCAACCGCAACAAGCGCTCGATCGTTCTCGACCTCAAGAAGTCGGACGGCCACGCGGCGCTGCTCCGCCTGATCGCCAAAGCCGACGTCTTCGTGAGCAACGTCCGGCCCGAGGCGCTCGCCCGCGCCGGACTCGACCATGCGAGCCTGGCCAAGCTCAATCCCAGGCTGATCCACTGCTCGATCCTCGCGTTCGGGCGCGGCGGCCGTTACTACAACCGCCCGGCCTACGATCCGATCGTGCAGAGCCTGTCCGGCGTCGCCGGCACGATCGCCCGCGCCACCGGCGAGCCGCGCTTCGTGCCCATGGTGATGAGCGATCACACCAGCGGGCTGATCGCGGCCCAATGCATCGGCTTTGCCCTCTACCGGCGCGAGAAGACCGGCACGGGCGAGGCGATCGACGTGCCGATGCTGGAGAACATGGCCTCGTTCGTCAGCAGCGAGCACCTGGGCGCCGCCACCTTCGACCCGCCGGTCGGGCCCACCGGCGACGGCCGCCTGCTCAGCCCCAACTACCGGCCACTGCCTACCAAGGACGGCTACGTCACCGTCCGTCCCAACACCAACGCCCAGACCTTCGCCTTCTTCGACGCCATCGGTCGGCCGGAGCTGAAAACCGACCCGCGCTTCGACAGCGCCGCGGCACGCACGAAGAATGCCGCGGCCTACTTCGAGGTCCAGAAGGACGGCCTGCCGCACAAGACGACCGACGAGTGGGTCGAGCTGTTCGACAAGGCCGACGTGCCGGCCGCCCGCTACAATTCGATCGACGACCTTTTGACCGACCCGCATCTCGCCGATGTCGGCTTCTTCAAAACAGAAGAACATCCCAGCGAAGGGCGCCTGCGGCGCACCAAGCTGGCCAACAGCTTTTCCGGTGGCGCGCGCGAGGACGAAACGCACGCGCCACGCACCGGCGAACACACGCGCGAGATCCTGGCCGAGGCCGGCTACAGCGAGAGCGAGATCGACGCCCTTCTCGCCTCGGGTGGCGCCACGGGCCGGTAAAGGCAGCGGCACACGGAATGTGCCGCAAAGCGGCGGCAGGTGTGCCGGAGCGTGTGCCGAGCGCCCGTCATTGTCCGGCCGTTTCAACGTCTTGGCAGTACCTCGCGGCACAGCGCCGAGGCGTTTCGGGCACAGCCCCGAATCGCGGAGCTGTGCCGCGGCGAACGCCATGAACGATGGCTGCGCCACGGTCGAAAGCCTGTTCATCATGTTCTCTTCACGCAGACTTTGGTCCCGGAAAACCGGCAAAACCCCTCCACGGGGTCGAAAAGGCCAGTGACCGCATGGCATCGTCCTGATGGCCCGGGACGAGGATTCGGGCTCGGCGGGGTTTCTCCCCGCTCTTGCGCCAACCACGAGGAGCGATCCTCCGGTGTCCGACTGATTGTTGCGTCCACTGATGTAGACGCGGGCCGGGCATGTCCGGTCGAGCCCCCTGCAACACAGGGTTTTGATCGACGAGGGCTTGCGCCCCTGCGCCCGTGGCTTGCGGTCAGGTCCTGGGACCTGATGCCCCTTGCATCGCCCGCGTGGAGAGCGGGACGCCACCGGTCCACGAAAAAGGCCGCTCCGGGCAAGTGAACCCGGCGGCCCGCGCTTTACACACGTCATGGCAGCATATCGCAAATATATCCTGAACCCTGCTGAACCTGAAAGTATAAGATTGCATACCTGCCCTGCCCGATCTCCTCAGGTGTCCAACAACCCGCGCCCGGCGGTGCGAAAGGCGCTGCAGGCCGTGCGTCCAGGCAAACGCCGAAGGTCACACTGCGGAAAAGCCCGCACAATAACTCCCTGCACTCCTTGTGCGCATTCACCCCCCATGCAAAAGTCTCTTTGTCGATGGGTCCAACAAGAAGTGGTTGAAATAGTTCAAGCGTGAACAAACACGCTGGAGGGGCGTAGCGTTGCATACCAAATCTGGTCGTTCGACCGCTTGCGGTCGACGGGCCATCGCAACGGCTCTGTTTGCCGTTTCAGTCGCGAGCATCGCGCTGTCTTCGCTGGAGGTGTTCGCCCAGGGACCGATGTCACCGGGTGGAGGGGCTATGGCGCCCCAGCCTCGCGTCGCACCTCCGCCACCC
>Ga0194051_1000100_pt1 | contig 44598 bp, 37 predicted proteins | sample SepL2320m_MetaG_FD_161275 | JGI IMG/M metagenome (GOLD analysis project Ga0194051, IMG submission 161275) | Anoxic zone freshwater microbial communities from boreal shield lake in IISD Experimental Lakes Area, Ontario, Canada - Sep2016-L239-20m | ecosystem: Environmental > Aquatic > Freshwater >... | reverse complement strand
CTGGAGAGAAGTCAGCTGGGTCCAAACTCATCGGTGGTTGGGCTCCAGGGCAAGAGGCAGCAAGTTTTAAGGGCGCCGGCATTTTGTTCCAGCCAGGCGACACGTTAGTTCTGCAGATGCATTACCACTATTCAGATTCAGTAACGCCGGATCAGTCGAGTTTTGTCATGCAAACCGAACCAGGAACCAGCCCGTTGCGTGAGATTACGGTTATGAACCCGCTCGCCCCGGTCGAGATTCCTTGCCCAGCAGGAGCTACTGAGCCGCTATGCGATCGAGCGGCGGCGCTTGAGGAGAACGTCAAACTCTATGGGCCCTCGGGTAAATTTATTGAGCAGGGACTCCTTCGAGCCTGCACGAAGACTGCCGAGGAACTAGCCATCGGACTGAACGGCACCTATTCCTCGTCATGTGACTCTGCAGTTCCCTTTGATGGTCAGATCATCGAGGTGCTCGGGCATATGCACACCCTTGGGCGGTCATTCAGGATGACCCTGTGGCCTGATACTCCCCAGCAAAAGGTGTTGCTTGATATTCCCGACTGGAATTTTGACTGGCAGATGCTCTACGAACTGCAATCCCCAGTCGATGTGGCCAAGGGGGACAAAATCAGAATCGAGTGTTCTTGGAACCGAGATGCTGACCCACTTCGAGCAAAGCGATACATAGTTTTTGCCGAAGGGACTGAAGATGAAATGTGCTTCAACACATACTCAATTATCCCCTCAGCTCTAACAGTCGCACCTGCTACGGAAGCCGCTACGCCCTAGTTCGGCTTGAGCGCCAACAGGTTCAGGAGTGTCGCGAAAGTCTTAGGATTCGGATTTGAGCTGCCTGCGTGCCAACGTGATAGCAGAGCAAGTTGCTATTTAGGTTCGGAGTTCGCAGATGAGTGAGACGACAGTCAACGAGAATTTAGGGTTTGCTGACTTGGGCCTGCGCCCCGACTTGCTAGATGCGCTGACCGAGCTTGGCTACGAGGAACCAACACCCATTCAACGAGAGTCGATTCCACCGTTGCTGGAAGGCAGAGACTTGTTGGGTCAGGCAGCGACGGGAACAGGAAAAACGGCAGCGTTTGCGTTGCCGATTCTTGAGCGGGTCATGGACAGCGACCGGACTGCTCCGACGGCCCTCGTGCTCGTTCCCACTCGCGAACTCGCCATGCAAGTGTCTGAAGCAGTCCATCGCTACGGTCGCGCCGCAGGAGCCCGCGTGCTGCCTATCTACGGCGGTCAACCTATTGGACGTCAACTCGACGCACTTCGTCGCGGGGTAGACGTTGTCATCGCCACCCCTGGGCGAGCGCTCGATCACCTCAAGCGGCGCACACTCCCCTTGCAAGCTATTCAGATTGTCGTGCTTGATGAAGCCGACGAGATGCTCGACATGGGCTTTGCCGAAGACATCGAGTCGATCTTGCAGGCCACCCCCGAGGATCGTCAAACCGTGCTGTTCTCTGCCACGATGCCCGGTCGAATTAACGGCATCGCGAAACGCCACCTCACGAATCCAGTACGCATTGAGATTGGCAAGGCGGTGGCGGAGTCGGGTGCCGCACCGCTAGTTCGTCAGACGGCGTACATCGTATCTCGGGCCCATAAGGCAGCTGCTCTGGGAAGAATCCTTGACGTCGAGAGTCCCGCCGCAGCCATTGTGTTTTGTCGAACCCGTCACGAGGTTGATTCGCTAGCAGAGACGCTCAATGGTCGTGGCTACCGTGCCGAAGGCCTGCACGGCGGGATGAGCCAAGAGCAACGCGACCGTGTTATGGGTCGCCTGCGTGGACAAACGGCCGAACTGCTCGTAGCAACAGACGTTGCCGCCCGTGGCCTCGATGTTGATCACCTGACGCACGTGGTCAACTACGACGTGCCGTCGGCTCCGGAAGCCTACGTACACCGAATTGGTCGAGTTGGACGCGCTGGCCGAGAAGGAATTGCCATAACTCTGGCCGAGCCACGAGAGCAACGCCTGTTAAAGAACATTGAGCGTGTTACGGGTTCTCCAATCAGCATCGAGAAGGTGCCAACTGTTGAAGACCTCCGCAATCGACGGATGGAACTCACGATGGCAACGCTGCGGGAGACACTTCAATCAGAGGACCTAGACCGCTTCAGAACCGTGGTGGAGTCACTCTCTGAGGATTCAGACCTCTTTCAAATTGCACTTGCAGCGGTCAAACTTGCACATGAAGCAACCGTAGGTTCCGAGGACATCGAAGAGATTCCAGAGGTTGCTAGCCGCCCCTCAAGAAATGCAAAGGACTCAACCAAGCGTGGTCCGCATGCAAAGAAGGGCTCGCCATCTCAAAAGGGCAGCCGCCGCAGCGAAGGCTCCGCCGGCATGACGCGGCTGTACTTTGGCGCAGGGCGATCCACGGGGATCCGTCCAAAGGATCTTGTTGGTGCAATTGCTAATGAAACAAAGCTCAGCGGAAAAGACATCGGCGGCATTGAGATCCAAGACCGGTTCTCTCTAGTCGAGGTGCCCGAGTCTGCTGTTGACGAGGTGCTGTGGGCCATGAAGCGCACCACCCTAAAAGGTAAGAAGACCAAGGTGCGCCGAGAGCGATTTGATTCTCCGTCGAACTAGACGCAACGAACGACCTGCAGACGTTCGTGATTCCCCGAGGGGTGCCATGAACACACACGGCCGGTAACGGACACGAAGGCAACTAACCTTCGATCCCGCATGCAACGACTCGCAGTCCCCCAAGGCGAATTTATTCTCGCAAATCCCAGTTCATCTCAACCCGAGACGCTTCGGCCATGGGATGCCGCTGACGAATACCTTCTGCAACACCTTTTTGAACTGGGTGAACCCACGGGCAATTTGCTAGTAGTGAATGACCGCTGCGGCGCACTCGCAGTCGCACTCGCTCAGTACGAACCAACAGCACTGAGCGACTCATACACGTCGCAATTGGCTACCACCTCAAACCTTGAGCGCAATGCGATTCCCGCCCCCAGGGTCAAACTCCTCGGCAGCCTCGATCCGATGCCGAGTCGCATTGATTACCTGCTCGTCAAGGTGCCAAAGACACTGGCGCTTCTCGAGGACCAATTGCTGAGACTCGCCCCCTCGGTTCACCCGGACACCGTTGTCATCGCAGCGGGCATGACCAAGCACGTTCATAACTCCACCCTTGGGCTCTTCGAGCAAATACTTGGCACCACGACTACCTCTCTTGCCAAAAAGAAAGCTCGTCTGATCTTCGTTGCGCCGAGAGAACGGCTTGCACCCCTGCCGCTGTCCAAACCAACGAGCTACATCTTGGAACCCGGCCACCTCAGAGTGCGGTCTCATCCGGGTGTCTTTTCTGCCGAGCGCCTCGATATTGGTACCAGTTTCTTCCTCGACAATCTTCCTGACCAAGCCGGTCAGATTCGCATCATTGATCTGGGATGTGGAAACGGCGTGGTCGGGTTGGTTCTTGCGCTCGACAACCCCGATGCTGAGGTGACTTTTATTGACGAGAGCTACCTTGCAATGGCCTCGGCTGAATTAACCACTCAAGGCAACCTCGACACCACAGAGCAATGTGAATTCATTGTGGGTGACAGCCTGAGTCAACTGCGCAATCACCAAGGAATTCCCGACGGCAGCGTGGATCTTGTCTTCACGAACCCCCCTTTTCATGATGATCACGCGCTCAGCGATGCAACCGCATGGCAGATGTTTACAGATGCCCATCGAGTCTTGCGGAGCAATGGCCAGCTCTGGGTCATAGGAAACCGACATCTCGCCTATCACGCAAAGCTCAAACGAATTTTTGGCAACTGCGACATCATCGCAAGCAACTCGAAGTTTGTGGTGTTTCGTTCCACGCGCAAGCCCGTACCCGACCAGCACAAGGTTGACGACTTCTCCTGAGTGATGCTGCTCTCAACCCAGCTGCCCTCAACCCTGCTGCTCTGCCCACCAGAACAGAGCCCCGCTCGCCGCCGCTACAGCAGTACTAAGGGTTGCCTGCAGTAGGTAGCCGCCAGTGGGTGCCTCCCAGTCGATCATCTCGCCAGCAACAAAGGTGCCAGGGTGGCTCCGCAACATGTAGCGCTCATCGAGTTCCTCAAACACGACGCCTCCTGCAGTTGAGATTGCTCGGTCGTTACCTTGGCTGCACCGTAGCGAGAGTGGGAGTGACTTCAGCAGGCCTGCGAGCTCGGCTGGCGACCGCGGCAAATTGTTCGTGGTCGCTTCTCGCATGAGGCCGATGGACACCAACGGCAAACCGATGCAACGCTGCAGCATCGTCGAAGTGGAATCCTTGGGTCTGGCAGTGTCGAGCCTTTTCTCGATCTGATTGCGAGTCAGATCTGGGCGCAGATCCACCTCGACCGTTGACTTTCCATCAGCCCCGCAAGCCTCTCGAAGCTCTCTACCCACGGCGTAAACCGCCCCGCCTTCTATTCCCTCAGACGAGATCATGAGTTCCCCACGAACAGAGTTTTCGCCCACGACAAGCGCAATATTCTTTATGGGTACACCTTCAAATCGCGAGATGAACTCAGCAGTCCAGTCCACCAAAAAGCCACTGTTGGCTGGAGTGAGTTCCTTCACTTTGATGCCAGCGGCCTCGTACTTATGTACCCAACTTCCGTCCGAACCTGTGCGTGCCCAGCTACCACCACCAAGGCTCATCACGGTGATATCTGGGTAACTGCTGATGGGTTCGGCCACCGCGTTGTTCTGCCCTACGTTGCGAATAAGCAATGCTCCCGTTGCCTCATCCCAGCCAATCCACTGGCGATTATTCTGGAGATCAACGCCAAGTCCTTCAAGAGAACCAAGCCAATTGCGAAGCAGTTCGGTGGCGCGAAATCCAGATGGGAACACCCGCCCGCTCGTGCCAACAAAGGTTTCTTGGAACAGCCCTGCGCACCAAGCCCGCACCTCAGTCGGCGGGAAGGCCTCGATGGCGAAGCGAAGCGAGGGGCTGACTTCTCCATATTTGGAGAGGAACTCGGGAAGCGGCTCAGAATGGGTGATGTTGAGGCCACCCCGGCCAGCGATCAGGAGTTTTCTCCCCATAGTTGGCATCTGTTCATAGATGGTTACCAAGGCACCATTACGTGCAAGAACCTCCGCCGCCATCAGACCACCCGGCCCTCCACCAACCACAGCAGCAGTGGGATGATTTCTCTGAGCCGGGATCACGAGAGCAGTGCGCTGTTGTGAAGTCACGTTGTTCAGCCTAGGAGCAGGTCGTGTTCGCCTTGTGTGAACGGAAGGTCTGCGGTCCTTCAGCCTCTAACCTGAGACCATGGGTTATGCAGATGTAGACCGCAGCAGTGAGAGTGACCGAGTCTGGAGGAATCAGGCGATTCGCCGCGTTGAGGCCGACGCAAACCGCTCCGCCGACACCCACCTTTTGGTTGTGCCGCTTCCCGAGGAGTGGGGAGTCGACCTCTACCTGAAGGATGAGTCAACACATCCCACCGGATCCCTCAAGCATCGCTTGGCCCGCTCTTTATTTCTCTACGCACTCTCGAACGCTTGGATTCACGAGCACACCACAGTGGTAGAGGCCTCTTCTGGATCGACGGCAGTCTCAGAGGCCTATTTCGCACGCCTGATCGGCTTGCCGTTCATAGCTGTCATGCCGCAGGCAACAAGTCGCGAGAAGTGCTTGTTGATCGAGCAGTTTGGAGGTAGCTGTCACTTCGTCTCACAGCCATCGGAGATGTACGAAGAGGCGAAGCGAGTCGCTGCGCAGACCGGTGGTCACTATATGGATCAGTTCACGTACTCCGAGCGCGCCACTGACTGGCGAGGCAACAACAACATTGCAGAGTCAATTTTTGAGCAACTCGCAGATGAGCCCCACCCGATTCCAGCTTGGATTGTTGTCGGTGCGGGTACAGGCGGCACCTCTGCAACCATCGGTCGCTACGTTCGCTATCGGTGCCACGACACCTCCCTAGCCGTGGTAGATCCCGAGCACTCGGCGTTCTTCGAGGGATGGGTCAACGAGGACTCGAGCGTCACAACCTCTACTCCATCGAGAATCGAGGGAATTGGACGACCTCGCGTTGAACCCTCGTTCCTGTCATCAGTGATTGATCGGATGATTCAGGTGCCAGACGCGGCGTCGATTGCTGCGATGCAATTCCTGAACGAGTCAATTGGTCGAAGCGTTGGGCCATCAACCGGCACGAACTTCTGGGGAGCACTTCAGATCATTGCCGGCATGCGTGACGCCGAGCAGCAGGGGTCTGTTGTGAGCCTGATCTGCGATGGTGGAGAGCGTTACGGGCAGCTACGTGAGGCTGGCTTCTTGAACGATGTGGGTCTGAGTCCCGGCACGCACACCGACATGTTGACGCAGTTCTTTGCCGGGGGCCCTTGGCTTAACTGCGATTGATTTACTCCATCCCAACGCGATCGGCGAACGCAGACATCTCCTCGCACACCTGGTCTAGGTCGGTACTCTGGGAGGGTGACAGAACGAGCCGGTGAGCGCCTGCACTACTCGCTTCAGCCAGGCTCTGCTCGGTGGCTGCGGCTAGTGATCCGCCCAGGCTGAGTTCTAGTTCGGCCGGATCTCTGCCGGATTGCTTTGCCGCCTCCGTCATGACTGCGACCAGGCGGCGCAACTCCTCGCCACCCAATCCAAGTGGCTGAAAGCCATCACCCCGCATGCCAGCGCGGCGTGCGGCAGCTTCGCTGTGGCCTCCGATATGAATTGGTATCCCGAGGGGCTGCACTGGTTTGGGATTGCTATGAGCGCGTTCGAAGTCAAAGAACTCCCCGTGGAATGACAGACCCATCTCTGACTCGGGGCCCCATAAGACTCGGAGTACATCAATACACTCGTCAGTTCGTTTACCACGCGTCTCGAACTCGACCCCGCAGGCTCGCAACTCTTCCTTCATCCATCCGACCCCTACGCAGAGCCGCACCCGTCCAGCAGAGAGCGAATCCAATGTTGCCAGACGCTTTGCAAGCGGCACAGGGTGGTGCTCGGGAAGTATGAGGACCCCCGTCGCAAGCCGCAAGGTGCTCGTTACCGCAGCTAAGTATGACAACAGGTCAAGCGGATCTGGAACAACGCATTGATCTGGCAACGGCATCCTGCCGGTCTCGGAGTACGGATAGGCATGCTCGTAACCAGATATCACCACTGCGTGTTCCACGAGCACGATCGACTCAAACCCAAGATCCTCGGCGTGACGCGCAAACCCAGTCATCCAGCGAGGATCAGCAGTAACGCCCGAACGAACAGGTGGAATAATTCCAAATTTCACGGGGTTTCGCTTCCATCTCGCAGTTCAAAACTTGCTGCTCGAGAATCCGCCATCAGATGCTGAACCTGGCTGCTCTCAGAGCAGCTACATCCGCGTCCGACCCAACCAACTCAACCTCAGCGGCACTCTGACGACCATAAATGAACAGAGCTAATTCTCCGGCCGAGCCAGTTACGGTGACGAGTGGAGTTTTTGCGCGCGCAATCGTCGAGTCGGAATTGGTGCAGAGAAGTTCAACCCCCACGGGGGCTCGTCGAAGGAGCAACTTGGACATGCGCTTCACTAGGTTCCAGAGCTCCAGTTGGAGGCCCTCGGGCAACTCGCGCGCCTGGGGTTTGGGTTGCGCTCGGGACACGTCCTCGTGATGAATGAAGTACTCCATCGTGTTCGCCATGCGGTCCAGGCCTGGCAATCCGAAAATTGAAAGCATCGGTGGGCCCGTGCGAACTTGATCTACGAGTTCCTCCCACTCGGTAGATGCAACGCCAACTCTGACGCGCTCTCCGTAGCTTGCCAAAGGTGGTGCCAGAATTCCAAGCGCCGCATCTGGCCTTCGCTCACGCACGACAAGGTGTGCAGCGAGATCTCGAGTTGTCCAGCCATCGCACAGAGTTGGAGCGTCGGGCCCTACCTCTTCAAACAGATCACAGAGGAGCGAGCGCTCGTCCTGAGCAAAGTTATGGGTTGACATCTGCTCAGTCTTGCGCATTCTTGTGGTACCTCACTCTCAGGGAGTGACAATTTGGCTCGCAGTGACCGATACTAGGTTTGCATTCATCGGCATTGATTGGCCGTTCATGCTGAGAAGGACTCCGCAACCAAACAGGATGCAAGCATCCTCCTCGAAAACAACAAAAAAGTTAACTGGAGCTTCGCAATGAGTAGCAGCACATACGAATTGGTCATCTTCGGTGGAAACGCCGGCGGACTATCGGTGGCGGTGTCTCTGCGGGAGGCAGGCTTGGACAGTGTCCGCATTCTGGAACCCAGTTCTGCGGTGGTTTTTCCGGAACTGGTTGGAGAGCATCAACTCGATGTTGGCTACGGAGAGACGGTTCGTTCTATAAACGCAGAACGCCTTGCCGATACCGAAGTTCTCGAGTCAGGTACCTCTCCCTACCTGATAGTGACGACTGATCGTCATGCCTACCGAGCGCGGGCGGTCGTGATCGCCCAGCGAGGATACCTGCCCGATTGGACTCCTCCGATTAGCGCAAAAATCGGCGAAAGAATCCTGATTGATCAGATTCCTGCAACCGCAGTTGACGAAGACGTCCTCGTGATCGGCCATACCGACCACGCCGTCGAGATTGCCTCCGCCCTCGCAACAGCGGGAGCGGGGGTGGTACTCGCTGGCGGCGGGATGAACCCGGCACGCCTGTCACCTGCAGGTGAGGCATGGCTCCGTCGTCTTGAACGCGAGCGCCGAGCAACCTTGCTCTACCGCTCAATTCCTGAACAAGTGGATGAGGTCGATGGCTACCCGATGGCATTCTTTGCAGATCGACGTACTCCCGACCTTCAGTTCGACCACGTGGTATTTGCCTCTGAGCGTACGATCCTCCAGCCAGCCGAGGTCGGCGCATCTGCAGAAGCGCTAGCAAGTGGCCGGATGTTCTTCATTGGGGACGTCGCTCCCGATAATGAGGGCCTTACTGTGGCACCGGGCTGGGATATCACACGCCTAGTCGCTCATCTTTTCCCCGAGGTCGAATTGGCCGAACCTCCCTCCGCCGCCGAAAGGCGCCGAGGGTTCACCGGCGCTATTGAGGAACTCTGCGTAGAGAACTACAACGCCACGATCACTCATTTTGAACCCACTCATTCCGACCTTTGGGTTCTTCGTGTTCGGCCCGACCGCGGCGAAATCTCGCATTTGCCGGGCCAATATGCGTCGCTCGGATTGGGATACTGGGAAGCTCGTGTGGACCATGCCGAGGATCCGCGCTTAGAAGAGCAGTGGGAGAAGTTGGTGAGACGCTCGTATTCAATCTCGAGTCGAATGTTCGATGAGTATGGCTACCTCTCGGGCGAGGAGGGTGTTGAGGAATTGGAGTTCTACATCGTTTTGGTACCCCCGACCCCAGATAACGTTCCTGGACTGACTCCCCGCTTGGCGCTCAAACGCCCCGGAGACCGAATCTATCTGGGTCCTAAAGTCGCAGGTCGATACACCCTTGCCGCCGTGACAGACCCGCTCAGTACGGTTCTGTTCTTTTCGACGGGCACGGGGGAAGCGCCCCATAACGCGATGGTGGTTGAACTTCTTCGCAAAGGTCATCGCGGGCCGATTCTTTCGGCTGTATCAGTCAGAGAATGGGCTGATCTGGGTTATCTCAAGCAGCATCGCGAACTTGAGGAGCGCTACAGCAACTATCACTACTTGCCAATGCCCACGCGGGAGGCTGACGTCCCCAAGCGCTACATTCAGTCCCTGATCACCGAGGGCACATTGAGCTCAGAGTACGGCATCACGCTCGACCCAGAACATACCAACGTCTACCTATGCGGAAACCCATCCATGATTGGTCTTCCGGAGGAAGTTGATGGAGTGGACGTGTACCCCGAGACCACCGGAGTTGTCGAACTTCTTGTTGCCCGGGGATTCTTGGTGGATCACCGCAAACAACGCGGCAACCTTCACTTCGAGGAATATTGGTAACGACTACCCGGTGCGCAATTCAAAGCACCGATTCAAATTACCGATTCAAAACACGAATGAAAGCGGCATGTGATGTTGGCAGTGAGATGCGTCTCCCAATCTGTGACAGACCCACTTTCGGGACTCAGCATTGAAGAGGTCTCAGCCCCCGAGCCCGGAGAGGGATGGGTTCGTGTCCGGCTACGTAGCTGTGCGCTCAATCACCACGACCTCTGGTCACTGAAAGGGGTTGGCCTTAATGCCTCGCTGCTTCCGATGACACTTGGTTGCGATGGCGCTGGACTCCTTGATGACGGCAGCGAGGTAGTCATTCACTCAGTTATTGGCAATCCAACCGCCGGCGATGGAGACGAGACTCTGGATCCAAAAAGGACGCTTCTCTCTGAATTGCATCAAGGCACCTTGGCTGAACAGGTGATCGTTCCCAGTCGCAACGTGGTTGCCAAGCCTGCTGGGATGACCTGGGAGGATGCCGCCTGCATGCCGTCGGCATGGCTGACTGCATATCGGATGCTGACGACTCGGTCCGGCCTCGATGGCCTAGGAACGGTGCTCGTTCAAGGTGCTGGCGGCGGCGTGGCCACCGCTGCAATTCAGTTGGCCTCGGCCCTCGGACACACCGTGTTTTGCACCTCTCGAGATGAAGAGAAACGAGTGCGTTCCTTGGCCCTTGGCGCAGATCTAGCAGTGCAGACCGGCGAGCGTCTGCCCGAGAAGGTCGATTTGGTGATCGAGACCGTTGGAGATGCAACCTGGGATCACTCGCTTCGTTCGCTCCGACCAGGCGGACGCGTTGTGGTCAGCGGCGCAACCAGTGGACCGAACCCGCCTGCCGACCTCAACCGAGTGTTCTTTCTTCAACTCTCGGTTGTTGGCTCCACAATGGGGACCCGTGATGAACTTATCGAGTTGCTCGAGTTCGTCGTAGCCAAGGGCATTCGCCCCGTGATTGATGATGTACGTCCGATTGAGCAGGCCCGAGACTCATTCGAGCGAGTTCAGAGCGGACAGGGCTTTGGAAAACTTGTACTCAGCGTGGACGGACTCAACGAGTCCTCGCAGGTCTAGAGAAATTCCGCTGTTGATCCGCCGAGTGGGATCGGATCCATCCCGAGCTTGCGATGATCCCAAGACCGGGTGCGTTGAGCCTGAACGCGAACCGCTACACGCTTGTGCAGCATGAACTCCACCAGCGGGCTGAGTTCCTCGGTGTAGGGGCCGTTATAACGCTCCCAGATACTTACCCCAACCTTCCAGAGCAGATCTGGGTCCTCGACAATCTCGGCGGTACCCTCGATGGAGACACCACGCAATGTGTCGTAGGTATGGCCATCCTCGACCATGACCGTTATGCGAGAGTCACGTCTCAGATTCACAGCTTTTTGTGAACGAGCCTTTGTCTCAAACCAGATTTCTCCGTCGAGGACTGCGTACCACATCGCAACAAGATGCGGTGTGCCGGTTGACCCGAGGGTGGCCATTGTGGCTGAACGACTGCGCACGAGATATTCCGCAATCTCTTCATCAGTCATTGTGATCTGCGAGCGTTGGTTTGCACCCATGAAGGAACCTCCGGTAAAGCTGACACCTGAAGGCTTTGAATCTAGGGGAAGATTGCCCGCATCCGGGTAGCGGTTCCCCCGAGATCTTCGCATCTGCTCGAACAACTGCAATAACCTCAGTAGGACACCACCCTGCTCCGCCCCACGCCCTCTCCAACAAAGGCCGCTCAACACATGCCAACAGAAATCACACTTCTTGGTACGGGAAGCCCCTTGCCTGATCCCAACCGAGCGGGGCCCTCCACCTTGGTGCAAGCAGGAGGAGTCAGCCTCCTCGTTGACGCAGGACGTGGCGTGCTGATGCGCCTTGCTGCTGCTGGTAGTAGCGCTGCGCAGATCACTGCGGTTCTTCTCACTCACTTGCATAGCGATCATCTCACCGATCTCAACGACGTCATCACCACAAAATGGATTATGAGTTTTCCCGCAACACCACTCATCATTCTCGGGCCACCCGGTACAGCAAACGTGGTGGACCACATCATGGCAATGCTGCGCGCAGACATCTCATATCGATTGGCACATCACGACGACCTGTCTGACCCTCCAGAGGTTCACGTGACTGAATGTGTCTCTGGGATGAGTTTTGAGTTTGACCAGGTCAGGGTGACTGTCGGTGATACCGACCATCGTCCCGTTGAACCGAGCATCGGGTTTCGAATCGATCACCAGGGTGTCGGCGTGGTCATTGCTGGAGATACCGTTCCGTGCGAGGGGCTCGACACGCTCTGCGAGGGTGCCGATGCACTCGTGCACACAGCGATTCGAGCTGACATCGTTGCGATGGTGCCTGTGCAGCGAATGCAGGACATCTTGGATTACCACTCCTCGGTTGAGCAGGCAGCGCAAACAGCACAGCGGGCAGGTGTGGGAACACTGCTGCTGACTCACTATGTTCCTGCTTTTGCATCTGGCGAAGATCAGGAATGGCGTGATCTTGCAGCAGCGCAGTTCGATGGCGTGGTTGAACTCGGAGATGACCTTCATCATGTCATCGTCTCGGCCCGACCTACTGAGACTGGATCAACTTGAGTTCACAACAGGATGATGTCATTCAAACCGTCGACCTCACAAAGGTTTACCCGGGCGAGATTACTGCGGTGGATGGCCTCAACCTGACTGTCACTCGCGGAGAGATTTTCGGCCTGCTCGGCCCAAACGGTGCGGGCAAGACAACTACCGCCGGGATGCTGACCACTCGCGTGCGGCCGACGCGTGGGCGCTGCGTAGTTGGTGGTGTTGATGTTTGGGAACACCCTGCACGCGCGAAAGCGCTCATCGGCGTGGTTCCGCAGTCCAACACGTTGGACCGCTCCCTCAGCGTTTGGGAAAACTTGTACTTTCATGGGCGCTTTTTTGGCTTTGATGCCAAAAAGTCAAAGGCTGAAGCAACGCGACTCTTGGAACAGTTCCGCCTGATCGATCGAAGGGATGCATCGGTTCTGGCACTCTCCGGAGGTATGGCTCAACGACTGATGGTGGCCCGGGCAATCATGCATCGGCCCTCAGTACTCTTTCTCGACGAGCCCACGGCAGGTCTCGATCCGCAAAGTCGAATTGCCATGTGGGACATCCTTGATGAGTTACACCGTGAGGGACAGACCATCATGCTCACAACGCACTATATGGAAGAGGCCGACGAGTTTTGTTCTCGGGTCGCGGTTATTGACCATGGGAAGATTCTTGCCCTCGACACCCCCACGAACCTCAAGGCCTCAACCGGTATTGACACGCTGGTGACCATCACCGCCGAAGGCGACCTTGAAGCACTCGCTTCCCTGCTGCACGCGGGCATTGTCGGAGCAACAAACGCTGAGGTCGTGGACCGAAAAGTGCTGCTAGAAGTGAAGGGCTCTCAGGGCGTGTTACCGGCAGTGGTTCAGCTTGCCGATGATCGCGGTTTTCTGGTGACCGATCTCAGAATCAATGAGCCCACACTCGAGACTGTATTCATCAAACTGACCGGCAAGGACTTACGCGAATGACAGACCTGACCAAAAGTGCAGGGTCGCTCCTCACTGCCGACTCGCCCCCCGTGTCGAACCTCGTGGCCTTTCGAGCACTGCTCCAACGCGATGCCTTTGTCCTTTCCCATAACCTCAAGGAGTTCATTCCTCGAACAGTGCTTCAGCCGTTGTTGCTCGTCTTTGTCTTCACCTACGTCTTCCCCAAGATTGGTCAAGGTGTGGGTGGTGGACAGGGTGCAGCGCAGTTCTCGACGATGTTGGTTGCTGGTGTGCTTGCGAGCGTCATCCTCTTTCAAGGCATTCAAGCGGTGGCGCTGCCACTTGTGCAGGAGTTCGGCTACACCAAAGAGATCGAGGATCGTGTTCTTGCGCCACTAGCCGTTGAGATGGTTGCAATAGAGAAAATTGTTGCCGGAGCGTTGCAGTGCCTGATCGCCGCTCTCATCGTGTTTCCGATTGCGTATTTTGTTCCAGCCACGGCTGTGAATATTCACTACCACTGGCTCATCCTGTTGACATTCATCCCGCTAGCCTGTGTCTCCTCTGCCGCCTTGGGCTTATCATTTGGAACGTTCTTCGAACCCAGAACAGTGCCGTTGCTCTTTGGCGTCGTGGTCTTGCCGCTGACCTTTCTGGGCTGCATCTACTTTCCCTGGCAGAGCTTGGAATCGATTCGATGGCTCCAGATTCTGGTGCTCATCAACCCGTTGGTGTACATGAGCGAAGGATTCAGAGCCGCACTTACCGACACTCCGCATATGCCCATCGGGGCCGTGTACCTCGTCATGTTTGGGTTCACGGCGCTGTTTGTTTGGGTCGGGATCTCGGGTTTCAAAAAACGTGTTCTGAGCTGAAAGGTCCTGAGCGTTACGCCGTTCGCTCAGACCATCACCACCCCTGCACACATCTCGATGAGGTTGTTAACGAACTCGGTCTCGGTCGTGAACAGTTCATCACCATCTTCTATGCGGCGTGCGCGCTCTGCGCACGCGCCTGTGAGGAGCATGATGAGGCCGAGTACGCGCTCATGTCGAAGTGCCAAGCTAACCGTGGGCTTCGATTCAATCTCATCAAGGATTCTCGCCAGATGCTTCGTTGTCTCGCTATCGGACTCGACGCGCCAAGCAGCAAAGCGCCCGCGCAGCTGAGCCACAATCCTCAGGTACGCTCGACCCTGCGTTGTTGCCAAGAGATCGCAGTACGGTCTCACCAAACACGCAACGAGGTCTTTCAGTGTCGGCAGCGACGGCAGCTGACTTCGAAGTTCGCCGCGGTGGTCGTCTACTGGCCCGCCGCGCCGAGAAAGAACTGCTAACAGGAGTCCGTGTCGCGAGCCAAAGTGATAACTGATAGCCGAGGTATTCCTTTGATCGGCTGCTTCGGTGATCTCACGAGTCGTCACACCTGCCACCGAAGATCGGGCAAAGAGCAACTCAGCCTGATCGAGAAGCAGTTCTCGTGTTGTCATCTTGGGCTACCGGCAGTTCACACGTTCAGGGGCAAGAGGGCATTCGTCGGAATCACCGTAACCTCAAGTCCCTCGGGCAGTGAGTTGGCATAATCTGAGTACTTCCGAACTGCATTGGCCCGGAATCTTGTAGTGGAGTGCACTGGATCCGTATCGAAGTTTGGAATGACCTGAGCACCAAACAGTTCAATCATCTCGAGCACCTCCTCGTGCTCAAATCCCTCGCTGGGAAGACCGAAAACCAACTGGTCACAGCCAACCTCTTGATACTTGGCAATCTGTTCGTTCACCTCATCAGGATTGCCGCAGAGCAAGTAGCCGGCTTCAATCAACATGTCGAGTGTGGCCTCGTCTTGGATCGCGTAGGGGGCTCCTGGCCATTTCACCGCACCCTTCTGGGGAGGCATGGTGTCGTGGTAAAGATTGACCATGGTGTTCAGGTACCCGCGACCTGCAGACATTGCAACCTGACGTGCGCGGTTCCGGTCAGCGAGGCACACAACCCCATTTGTCATCATGACGTTGTTGTTGACGTACTGCCCAAGCGGCACCTCGCAAACCTCGATACCCTCTTTGTAACTTTCGATTCGGCCCTTGAGGTTGTAGATCGGCTCGAAGTTAAATGCGATTGCACCGATGCCCAGCTCGCCAGCTTTGGTGAACGTTCCGGGGTTTCCGCAGCCGACCCAGAGTGGCGGGTGTCCGATGCCATAGGGCTTCGGGAGAATATTGTGTGGCTTCTCGACACGAAAGAACTCACCCTCAAAGGTGTAGTCGCGCTGTTCCCACATCCGCAGGATCTCGGTGGCCGCTTCATCCCACATGGCCTTGGTCTCACTCGTTAACAAATCAAACGTCGCCATCTCGTGGCTACCAGCCCCTCGACCCGTTCCCCATTCGTAGCGACCCTCAGTCACGTGATCAAGCATGGCGACTCGCTCAGCGTTTCGCACCGGGTGATTCACTGGTCGAGACAGGTTCATAATCCCTGAACCAACATGTATCTGCTTTGTCCTCGCAGCGATATAGCCAAACACAACCTCTGGAGCCGACATGTGGGAGTACTCGGTCAGTGCATGATGTTCACCAATCCACACGTACTTCCAATTGAATCCATCGGCGTGGATGGCATAACTCATCTCTCTCGTGATCATCTCGTGTTCTGAGGGCCCATTATGAGCACCGGGCCCGGGAAGGTAACCGTTGAGGAAGATGCCGAACTCCATGAGAACCACCTTTAGCTACGGGATCGAACAGATCGGTGAAGATGCGATCTCTGCACAGAGCGAATGTTCTAATGTATGCCATTACTTTCTCGTTCGCAAGCAAGTTAGGTTGCGTTTGCTGGCTTCTACGGCTGCTAAAGAGTGACTTGATTTGAAGTGATAAGCATGCCTACCATAAGACGTATGGGATCTAGTTTGTTGATCACGCTTCGCGAGGGCCTTGAGATTGCTCTGGTGCTCGCCATCATTGCGGGCTACCTGAAAAAGACTGACCGTAGCGACCGGCTTCCCACGATGTGGATTGGTGCTGGGTCAGCTGCACTCGTTTGTGTGGTGCTCGGGCTTATATTCGACCAACTCATCGGCGAGTTCACTGGCAAATGGGAGCAGTTCATTGAAGGGACACTGGCCCTGACCGCAGCCGGTGTTCTGACATGGATGATATTTTGGATGCGCGGACACGCTCGAGGCATCGCATCTGACCTACAACAAAAGATCGATACGGCAATTGAACGCGCACCATGGGCACTAGCTCTCGTGGCTTTTATTGCCGTAGCTCGTGAGGGGTTCGAGACTGTGTTGTTCTTGCTTGGTGCACAATCCTCGGGTGCCTCCGCAGGATCAGTGCTCCTCGGTGGTCTGCTCGGCTTGGCGCTGTCGGCTGTCCTCGGGTACGCGTTCTATCTGGGAAGCGAACGGATCAATCTCCGGAGTTTCTTTCAATGGACGGGGCTGTTACTCATCTTGTTTGCTGCGGGACTCTTCGCCAAGGGCATTCACGAGTTCCGAGAGTTCTTTGCCTTTGATGCCCCCTGGTACTCGGCGCCGTTGTGGCAGATCTCAAAAGGCCCTCTGGCCAGTGGTTGGACTTCAGACTTCCTGACCGGTTTGTTCGGCTGGAGTCCAGAACCGGAGCGTGTACGAGTAGCTGCATACTTCGCATTCTTGTTGCCAGCGCTGTGGTTCTATTACCACGAACCTGCCAAACGAATCTCCCCTGCTGCCTTACAGCAAACCAGTGTCAGCGAGGAAGCCCGTGTTGAGCAGTGAGTCCATAGCATCGGCAGGAATCGGCCTAGAGAACAAGAAGCCCTGCGCATAGAGGCAGCCAAAATTCGTCAACCAGGCTTGCTGCTCGGGAGTCTCAACCCCTTCCGCAATCACCTCGTGACCGAGCACCTCGGCAAGACGAATAATGGCCGTGACGATTGCCTCATCTTCACGGTCAACACCGAGACCGTCTACGAACTCCCGGTCGATCTTCAAGGCGTCAATTGGATAGCGCTTGAGATACACCAACGAGGAATATCCTGTCCCAAAATCATCGACCATGAACCGGACACCAAGAGCGCGAAGCGAACGCAGAATATCTAGGGTCATCTCGTCGTTTGCCATCACCATGCTCTCGGTGATCTCAAGCCAAAGTTTCGAGCCACGAACCCCATACTTGCCCAGAGTTACTGCAACAAAGTCAACAATGTCAGCATTGGCGAAATGCCGTGCCGAGAGATTTACCGAGATGGTCAGATCCGGCGAGGTGTGATTCCAAATTGAGAGTCGGCGAACGGCCTGATCTAGAACGGTCTGATCGATGGCAACGATCTGCCCAGTTTCCTCCGCCAACTCCAAGAATTGATCTGGGTTGAGGAGCCCGCGAGTGGGATGGTTCCAACGAACGAGTGCCTCCAAACTGTGGATCTCTTCTGAAACTAGGTTGAGGCTAGGTTGAAAGAAAGGTACGAACTCACCCGATTTCAACGCCACGGTAAGTTCCTGACCAAGTTCTGCTCGACGGAACATCTCATCGCGCATCTCAGCGGTGTAACGAACCACACGATTTCGGCCTCCTGTTTTCGCTCGATACATCGCCACGTCTGCGTTGCCGAGCAACTCCTCCGAGGTGATTCCGAGAGTAGATTCCGAAACGCCGACGCTCAGACTCACGTTGGTCTCCCGGCCGTCGATCGTGAGTGCATCGGTCATCGCCTGACAAACGCGCTCTGCGAGAGCCTCTGCCGCAGATCCGTTCAGACCAGGAGCTACGACTACAAACTCATCGCCAGCTAGACGGGCCACGAGGTCTTCATCTCGAACTGCTAGGCGCAGTCGCTCCGCAACCTCAACGAGAACCATGTCGCCAAAATGATGTCCGTACATGTCGTTGAGCAACTTGAAGCGATCCACGTCGATGTACAAAACACAGAGCTGAGAATGGGGAGCTCCTCTCTCGAGTTCGTAACCCATCATCTCGAGTACTGAGGCGCGGTTTGGCAGAGAAGTCAGTGCATCATGGCTTGCCTTGAACTTTTCACCCTCGAGGGCGTCACGAAGCACATGCATGGCTGCAGCATCCGTAACAGCGAGTGAAGCATGATCGGCTAACTGCAGCAGCACTTCCTGCTCCGCAGGCGTGAAGCATCTTCCAGACTCTCGAGATGCAACATTGAGCACCCCGACGATCTTCTCGTCATGATGAACTGGTGCTGCCATGGCCGCCGTAACCTGGTCTTGCGGTGGCCTCCCGAGAAGTTGAGCGTCACGGTTTAAGTCGTCAGTTGAAACAAGAACCCCTTCAAGAAATGCTCGGCCAGAAAACCCCTGCTCAAGAGGAACGGCGCGAAAGGTAGCCAGACTCTCGTCTGGGTACCCGGCGAGGGAGGCCATCGGTTCCGATCGCTCCCCGATTCCGACGACTCGAAGCCCAACAACATCCACGCTCAGAAGCTCCGCAGCCCCTTCTGTGATGTTGTCCATCACTTCTTGCAAGGAGGCTCGATGAGAGATGGACTGCTGTATCTGCGACAGCCGATCGCTCAGATATTGCCGCTCAGCGAGTCTCTCTGCCAGAGCCCGGCTTTCGGTCAGGCGATCAGTAGCTGTCATTGCAAGACCAAGCGCCTTTGCCATCGACCGAACCAATGTCTCTTCTTCTCGGTCAAAGTCCTGCCGAGCTCGTAAAACAACCAGAACACACCCCGAAGAGGAAACCACTGCGCTGAGGGAGTACACCTCTCCGATGCCGGGCGCATCAAACTTAGACTTGCGAACGGCAGCGGCTGATCGGAGCAGTTTTTCAGGTACGCGGCCCGGCGGAAATCCAACGCAGCGTCGAACGACGTCCTCTACTACGAGCGCCACCACCTCGGCATCGAGCGCAGATGCAACGCGGTCGATCGCAATCTTGGTCATTTTTTCACCATCAAGCAGTTCGAGTACCTCGAAGATTTCTAGGAACTCGGACAGTTGAACGGTGGACCAAGGCGCTGATGGCACGCAGTTAGCCCAGTGCCAAGACGACAAGCGTCTGGTTGTGGAAGCCACTCGAACCAGAGGTTCGTGCGAACTCACCGTAGCTATAGAATCCCGCAACAGGTGCACCTTCAGCCTCAACACAAATCTGATTGATCTCTGCTTTGATGCCCTCGCCAAGAACACCCTTGCGGGCGATGCAGTCGAAAACCATCATGCCCTGTGTGGCACCGCCATTGAACTCTGAAAGGGCTGCGGTGCATGCAGCCTGAGTTGCTCCCAGAACCGAATCAGCGTCCCCTTCCATCAGTGAGACTGAGCCGCCCTGAGGCACCTCGGCGAAACAAGTGAAGGTCCTCGTCTCGAAATCCGCAGTCGCCACAAAACGAATCTCGTTCCGGTGCCTCCGAATCAACCCAATGGGCCGTGTGGCGGCAAAGTCCGTAAAGGCAGCGGCATCAATCCGAACCGCCGCTGGAGCTTGTAACGCATCCAGATACACGTCTAAGGCGGGTTCGTCATCGAGTGTTTCAACAACAACCCCACTCGACTTTGTCACGGTCATCGGCTCGCCAGCAGCGCGCCAACCATGGCTCACGCCGATGCCAATCGGACCATCTGAGGTGATCGCTGCAGCGACTACTGCGCCTGTGAACGATTCGGAGCCAAAGAACTGAGATGTTCGCTCCATACGCAAACCATCGCCAGCGCATCCACCCACAAGAGGAATCTCGGCTCCGACTTGTTCGTATGCTCCTCGGACAATCTCTTGTTGGTCACCCGATAGCCCATCTGACAGCAAGAGCAACACGGTGGAACTGCGCCGCTCAAGACTTTCAACACACCGGGCAACTTCAGCACCTGCGGCACGGAGACCAGTGTCATTCATCTTGGCGATCGATACTGCGACCTCAAATCCCTCTCCACCAAGGGCAAACACCACGACGCCACCATCATTGGGACCGGCCGTGGCAATCTCGCCGGCGGTCGAACACCCGATCAGGGGCACCCCTTGGGCGGCCGATCCGAAGCCCTCCGCCAGCAGTGTTGATTCATACGTAGAGGCTGCATAGGCAACAAACAAAACTGGCTCTGCGCCGGAAGCTCTCAATTGCGCTGCAGCACCCTGTACTGCCTCTCGTGCAGCTTCGGTTGCGTCTGACAACTGCGAGGTGCCTGTTGCTGTGACCCGTGAGTGGCTGCCATCGGGAGCCCACTCTGATTGTGCTGATGATTCTGACATTTGGCCCTTACCCCCATGTAATCAGACGACTACACAATGATAATCGGCAATGCGGTGACTGTTCTTAATCTTCTTCATATTTGCCGGCAGCATTCACTGACTTGCGCGGTTCCCGTTCTCCAGTAAAGGCCCTACGCTGAGCAGCACTGTGATTCCTCTAAAAGGCAATTTCCACGCGTGCAACACATGTGACTCTGTACACCGCAGTGACAACGAGATAGGCATATTTCAAAATGCAGAGTCACCGCAGATCCACTCACTCGCCTTAGCTTTTGGCACCCAGTGAGTGAGGAACTCAATCAACCCCAAGCCGCCCCGCGAGGGGCCAACCTCCTGAGCTTTGGCGCCTTCGCTGGCGCGTCGGCGAACTCCGCACTCGAGATTGAACTGCAGGTCGACCAGATCCTGGAGTCACTTTCGATCGCAGAGCGACTCGACCTGATGTCTGGAGATGGTGCATTCATCTCGGGCACTCGGGCAATGAGTAAACGTTACAACGGTGTACCTGTTGTAGCGGGCGCACTCAAGCGCCTCGGGATACCGGGAATTCGCTTCACCGATGGCCCTCGCGGCGTGGTGATGTACCACTCCACCGCGTTCCCTTCACCAATGGCGCGCGGAGCGAGTTTCAACGTAGAGCTTGAAGAGCGAATCGGGGACGCGATCGGTGTTGAAGCACGTACTCAAGGTGCCAACCTCTTCGCCGGAGTCTGCATCAACCTCCTTCGCCATCCAGCCTGGGGCCGCGCTCAGGAAACCTACGGCGAAGACAGCTTCCTGCTGGGTGAGATGGGCGTGGCTCTCGTCACCGGCACCCAGCGACATGTGATGGCTTGCGTGAAGCATTTTGCTGCGAACAGCATGGAGAACTCCAGGCTGTGGCTCGACGTCAAAATCGATGAGCGTGACCTCTCTGACATTTACCTACCCCACTTCAGAAAGTGTATCGATGCCGGCGTTGCCGGAGTCATGACGGCATACAACTCGGTCAATGGAAGCCCCTGCGGTCAGCAGAACCATCTGATTTCCGAGGTTCTCAAGGGTCAGTGGGGTTTTGATGGTTTTGTGATTTCTGACTTCACCTGGGGAATTCGAAGCGCTGCAGACGCAGTGAATGCGGGAATGGACGTGGAGATGCCCTTTCGATGGCGGTTTCGTGCGCTCCCCCGTTTGCTCACATCCCGCAAGATCTCACTAGACCGAATAAACGATGCAGTCCGGCGCTTGTTGCGAATGCAGATTCGCTTCGGGTCCGTCGGCGAGCCGGATCGGTATGTCGAAGAGGCCGTGGCTGGCCCCGAACATCGGGCATTATCGCGTTCCGCAGCTGCCGAATCGATGGTCCTGCTGCGCAATGAGATCATCAGCCGCCTCGATACTGCCCCGGCGACAGCTTCGACCGAGTCGAGAGATTCGAGAGAAGGTTCTGGACCACTCCTACCGATCGATCCGAATACGGTGAGCTCAATTGCCGTTATTGGGTGGCTCGCTGCGGAACAGAACATTGGGGACTTGGGATCGAGTCAGGTGCACCCGCCTTCGGTGGTAACGCTTCTGCACGGCATGGCAACGGCAGGGGCTGAGTTCGGGATTGATATTCGCTTCCACGACGGTGTTGACCCGTCGGGTGCTGCATCCCTAGCGGCGAACTGCGAAGCCGTGGTAGTGGTAGCTGGGTCAAGTTATCGAGACGAAGGAGAGTGGATTATTCGCGCGGGTGGAGACCGCTCTAGCCTCCGTCTCTGCGACCATGATGAGCAGTTGATAGCGGCAGTCGTTGCCGCAAATAGCAAAACGGCCGTGGTTCTCATGGGCGGAAGCGCCTTTATCACCGATACATGGCATGAGCAGGTCCCCGCTCTTGTCATGGCTTGGTATCCCGGCATGGAGGGCGGCCATGCAGTGGCAGATCTGATCTTCGGTCGAGTTGCGCCAGCGGGGAGGCTTCCTTGCACATGGCCTGCTAGTTCCAATGACCTCCCTCCATTTCAGCGCTTTGCCAAGTCAATTACGTACGGACCTCTGCACGGATACCGACTGCTGGAGGCCAACCGGCAAGTTCCATCTTTTCCATTTGGGTTTGGGCTGGGCTACAGCCAGATTCAGTGGAGCGCGCCCGAACTCCAGTCCTCTATCGAGGTGAGCGATGGAGAGTTCGAGATACGAATTGCCGTTGACGTCACGAACAGCGGAACTCGACCGGCTATCGAGGTCATTCAGGCCTACCGACCCCAAAAGCTTGGGTCCTACGAGTCACCCCTGCGAACGTTGTGCGGCTTTGCCAAGGTTCACCTAGGACCCGGAGAGTCGAGGACCGCCAGCGTTCGACTACAGCTGTCAGGTCGAACAGCGGAAATATTCCTCGGGCAATCTTCCGATCCAACCACCCACCAGCGGGTTCTTATTGAAAGCTGAGCTTGCTGGGCGCTCACTCACCTCTCGTTGTCAACCTAAAAGGGTTGATTCTAGGCGAAGTGCCCGTACACTGAAGACGCACGCGTCTCGCGTGCTTGCGTTAAGTGGTGCGGTGTTCACTCACCGAAGGAGCAGCACGTGAGTTCGGAGCCAGTGCCAGAATCCTTGATGGATGAGATGGCTCTCATCACTCATATTTTGGATCACAGCACTGAGGCCGCCCTTGTCCTGGACCCACTCAAAGGAATCAGTTTCGCAACAGCGTCATGCAGTCACGTGCTGGGAAGGACTCCCGAGCAACTCAGCGGGGCGCTGGCCAAAGCTTTTTTTCACGAGGATGACGTTCCCCGGGCGATTGAGGCCCGAGTCGGAGCGTTGGCCTTGGGCCATAGCGGGCCCACTGACCTTCGAGGCCTTCATGGCGACGGAGGCTATCGGTGGTTCGAAGCGGAATGGTGGAGATTCGACGAGCCCGGATCGGGCCGGCAACGAGTGGTAATGCACCTCAGAGACATTGATCACCGAATCCAGACCGTTACGGCTCTCAGCGTAAGCCAGGCTCAGCAGGACCGTCTTTTGCAATACGGAGCTGGAGTAACAGCCATTCTTCTCCCCGATTCCGGGCTGTTGAGTTATGTCAGCCCCTCGGTTCAGCACGTGCTCGGATGGAGTCAGGAGCAGATTTCAGAACTTCCCATGCGTCGGTTCATCCACCCAGACGACATCACTGCTTTCGAGGAGATCCAGGCTCAAGTAGCCGATCTAGACCAGGGGCGTGCCCAGATTGAGATTCAGTGCAGACACAAGAACGGTTCGTGGCGCACCGTTGAACTCACGCTAGAAAACCTGATCTCTGAAGATGCTGTCAAGGGGCTCTTATTCTATGTCTATGACGTAACCGATCGGAGACAAGCTCTCGACGAACTCACCAGGCAACAGCGAACAGATTCCCTCACTGGTCTGGCAAACCGATTCCTGCTGCTTGATCGTATTGCGGTTGCACTCGAAACGATTGATCACGGCGCTGGAAGCTTGGTGCTCCTAAAGTTTGACATTGACCGATTTGGCATGTTCAACGATGCCTTGGGTCAAGAGGTCGGCGATGAACTCCTTGGCGAGTTCGCCAGACGTCTGCGAGCACTCGCGCGGCGCTTGCGCAGCGTGAGCCGGCTGGAGGTAACCGTCGCCCGCCTATCAAGCGACGAGTTTGGACTTCTGGTTTCCGCAGCTGACAAGGAACTCGTTCCTGCAGAACTCGTTGAAGAGCTTCGCCATAGCCTTATCACCCCGTTTAGCCTCCAGGGAACCGAACACGCTGTGACTGTCTGCGTGGGAGTTGCGGTATCAGAACAGGACTCCACCGCAGAAGAGATCGCTCGGGATGCCAGTGCGGCAATGCACTTCGCAAAGAGCACCGGAGCCAATCAGGTCTCATACTTCAACCGACAGGTACGCGAAGCGGCCATTGAACGACTCGAGACACAAAGTGACCTTGTTCGCGCGATCCAACGCGATGAACTTGTCCTTCATTTCCAGCCTGCCTACGACACGCGCACGGGGCTTGTTGAGTCCACGGAGGCACTCGTACGCTGGCAGCACCCCGAACGCGGGCTACTTGGACCTGGATATTTTGTGCCTGATGCCGAGTCCTCAAATCGAATCGTCGAACTCGGCAACTGGGTCATCGACCACGCTGCGCAGGTTGCCGCTAACTGGAAATTTGATGATCCAGCCATGCCACGCAAGATGTGGGTGAACGTCTCTGCATTGCAGTTACAGTCCTCTACGTTCGCTGAGAACTTGAGCGACTCACTCAGATCGGCTGGCCTAGCGAGTTCAGCATTTGGCATCGAAATAACGGAATCCGTGCTCTTGGTTTCGGACCCGCAGATCTCAAAGACTCTTTATGACGTCCACCATCGTGGTGTTTCGATAGCACTTGACGACTTCGGCACGGGTTACTCCTCACTGACCTACCTGCAGCGGTACAAGGTCGACGCAATCAAGATCGACCAGACATTTGTGGCTGGTCTCACCTCTGATGCCGATGATGCATCCATCGTGGTTGCTGTGAACAGCCTAGGTCGATCGCTCAACCTTGCCGTCATCGCAGAGGGCGTAGAAACTGCTGGTCAGCTTGATGCTCTGATCTCTATGGGTTGCACCCTCGTGAGCGGGTTCGGCCTGTGCAGACCGATTCCTGAGGAGGAGTTAACCCCTCTGCTCAACATTCCCCTGCAGACGCGCAGGGTCGAGATCGATCTCACGGATCAGCGCAGCTTGAAGCACTAACGCCGCTTACCTCTCAAGGAAGACACGTCCCGAGAATATCTTCTTGGTCCCACCCCTTGGCAGAGCAGCAAACCTGTGCTTTACTCAGTCCTGCGCTCAGCACCTCCGGTGTTGCTGGGGAGAGCGTGTCCCGAAGGATGAGACACGTTGGCGTTACTCGAAACCAGATTTTCAGAAAGTATGCCCAAGACGCTGCTTGAGCGTGACGCGGCCGAGCATGCAGCGCGAATGTTCGAGCCGGATCGCCTAGACCCGGGCCTCACCTCACAGACCGTCACCTCAGAGGATCCTCTTTGGGACCCCGCCGAACGCTTTGTCTATTCGCTCTTCCGCTTATCAGGCTTCTGCGCTGAGTCCCCACGCGAATGGGTAGAAGAAACCCAGCCTTGGCGCGAGGACAGTTGCTTACACGTCATTACCGAGGGTGAGCAACTCGTAACCGGTGTAGCGCGAACGATGATTGGGAAGTATCAAGAACTACCGGTCAGTCAGTTCACCCCCACCATCGACATACCCGACGGGCCGCTTTGCGAAATCGGTTCACTGGCAGTCCGCCCGACTCAGCGTGGCCTTGGCGTGGCAAACGAGCTTCATCGAACTGCTTTTCAATACGGAATTCGACGTGGCGTTGAGGGATTCGTGTTTCTCATCGATCAGTGGATGTTCGAGTTTTTTGAATCGCATTATGGGCTCCCCGTTCTGGCACTGTCTCCGCCACGCGAGTTCATGGGCGGCGTCGTGGTGCCCACTGCCATGTGGCTTCCCGAGATGATGCAACAGCTTGTTCGGACCCGACCCAACGTCTTCAAGTGGTCAATTGAGGGTTTCGATGCGCCGACCATCGCGAAGCTCGAACTTCCGATTCTTTTGGACTGACTCCGCCACGGGGATCACTCCGATAGCGCAGAAACTCGCGTAGATTCGCTTACGCAAGTAACCGGCGTCAGTGACAAGAAGGCCCCATGACCTTGAAGCCAGAATCGTCTGTCTATAAAGAGATTTCTTCACTCGGCGGTTTCGGACGTGCTTGGGCTATCGGAATCATTCTGTTCTCGGCGGCTCGGGCGTTGCTGGCTTGGCCAACCCTCGGAAGATATGGGGTCAACCCATGGTTGTTCCTCTGCATCGACTTGCTGACAGCGGCGCCCTACGGAATAAGCCAGGCAGTGACGGTGAAGATCCTCCGCGAGCGATCACGGCCTCCTCGAGATGCCATCCCGTGGTCGATCATGGTGGTGGCGATGTTTTTGGCACCCTATGTGTACATCTTTTTTGCCTCAGGAGAGATGCCTGTACTCGCCTATGCCGGAATCACCGCATGGATTGTTCTCTTTGCTGCACTTGCGCTAGCGCGGATGGTTCGACAGGTGCGAGCACCAGAACCAGATATACCAGAAGCGAACCCGATATTCGGCCCTGAGACGCCTCGGGCAAGCGCCGACACCAAGGGCTGAAACCAATTCAGGAAGTTCTCTAACTCCTTAACATTCGGTCGGAACTGCCGAATGGCTGCTGAAGAGATTGATCAGCGAGGAACAGATGTCGGGCATCATCCTGAGCCAGAAGACCATCCGCAGGAGACCAAGCGAGCGCGCTGTGCTGCGCCGTTATCTACTGGGCAGCGCCATCTGGGGAATCATCTTCATCCTTGTTCCAACTTCGCTCAAGCCTGTCTGGTACTCAATCTTCGGCTGGACATCTGTCGTGATAGCAGGCTTACGAGTCCGCAAGCTGCCCACGGAGATTCGCAAGCCCGCCGCGCTGATCGTGGGTGCAGGAGCCCTGGCACTCGCGGGCGGAATTGTCCGGTTCGCCGACAGCGTAATCCGAGGAATTGACTACCCGTTTCCATCGGTGGCTGATGGCTTCAGCTTTGTTTCTGTCTGCCTTTTTCTTATAGCCATCCTGTTCATCGTAAAACAGCGCGTGCAGCGGATCACTCTGGATCCCCTCCTTGATGCCATCATCGGCGCGCTGGCCGTTGCGCTACTTCAGTGGTCTGTGGTGCTGCTTCCCTACCTGCAAAGCAGCAACGCACCCACACCGCACAAAGTTACCAATCTTGTGTATGCCGCTCTCTCGCTGCTTCTCGTGGTGGCAGCCTTGCTCGCTCTGGTCTCTGGCGCGCAGCGCTCCGTGAGCAACCGGCTGCTTGCTGCCGGATTGGTGTCTACTTTTGCTCTCGATCTTGTGGCAACACTCGTAACCGCCGGACGACTCGGGTCAGAAGCCCGGCTCTTTATTGCGCCGTTTGCATTCATGTTTGGCGTAGCGGGTCTCTTGCACCCCTCTGTTGTTTTGCTGATATCTCGGCCATCTGACCCGACGCTGATGCGAAGACTCACCAACAGAAGGATTGGCATCCTTGCCCTTGCACTGCTGACCCCGCCAGTCTTGATTCTGTTTGCACTCCTGCGTGATAACTCCGCTGGATTAGCACTACCAGCCCTGGCCTCGCTAGCACTTGCCCCACTAGTGGTGACCAGACTCGGTCGACTGGTTCGACAAAATGAGGAACTTGCAGAAACTGAGGAGTCCTTGCGCTTTGTCGGGGAACGTCTGGTGAGCGCAGAGACCACTGATGACATCGTTCGTATCATCACCCTTGGCAGCGAGCATGTTCTTGGCAAGAACTTTGTTCAGGCGCAGCTACTCACTCAGTCTTCCCAAGAGCCTGTTGTTCCTGCCGGCGATTACTCAGCGGAGGCCGCGCTCGCAATCCAAGCAGCGCTCACTCAAAGCGCTACTCAATCCGTCGGAGCGCTCGAGACACACACTGACAAAGACGGAACAAGGTGGACCGTTGGCCCCGTCTCGATACGGCCTGATCTCAGGGCGGCCCTTCTGGTGCAATCGCGACACTCCCTAAGCGACATCGAGCACAACGCCGTGTTGGCGCTGTGTCGCGAATCGGCTATTGCATTTCGAGCAGTGGACCTTACTCAACAGCAGGTGCTGCAGCGAAGCGAAGAGCGATTCGGCGCACTCATTGACAACTCCTCCGATATTGTCCTGGTGTTGCGGGAGGATCTCTCCTGTAGCTATATCTCTCCTGTTGCAGTGCGGCTGCTTGGCTACCCACAGCTGAGTTATACCGAATTCGACCTGCTGGCCTTGGTTCATCGTGATGATCGTGCATCTGCGTTATCTCTGCTGCAGCGATCCAGACAGAGCTCAACCGAGACGATCGAAGTCCGGATACGCCATTTCGCAGGCACCTATGCCTGGTTTGAAATTGGAGGAACAGACCTGACTCAGGATCCCAGCATCAATGGACTCGTGATCAACGCTCGCGAGATCGGCGATCGCAAGATGGCCGAGGAGCGGCTGCTGCATTCTGAGGCACGGTTTAAGGCACTGGTTCAGAACTCCACCGATCTCGTCATTGTCCTTGATCCGTGCGGCTCTATTCGCTATGCCAGTCCCTCCGTAGAGAGCGTGGTGCAGTTGCCAGCAGAGAAAATTCAGGGCCAACTTATGCAGGATGTCTTCAGCGAAAACACCTTGCCGCTCGATGCGTTGTTCGACCCTCTGCAGCCCGTTCACGGTTGGAGTTCTGCCGGAATCGAATTTGGCTTTCGTACATCAGCAGGGGTATGGAGAATTCTTGAGACCACCTTGACGGACCTCCGAAACGAACCCGCCGTTGGAGGACTCGTATTGAACGCTCGAGATATCACCGAGCGAAAACAGATGGATGATCTGCTCCTACATCAAGCCACCCATGACGAGCTGACTGGGCTTCCAAACCGTCGCAAACTGCTCGACGTGCTGGCACAGACCCTTGCCCGAAATAGTGGCACAACAACAGTTGCAGCCTTGTTGGTCGACATCGACGATTTCAAAGACATCAACGACTCACTTGGACACGCTTACGGGGACCGGCTCCTTGTTGCGATCGCAACACGCATGACAGACCTAGTTGAGACTGGTGATGTTGTGGCGCGCATCGGTGGAGACGAGTTTGTCGTGGCTCTTGAACGTGGCCACGGCGAAAAACAGATCGCAGATGTGTGCGAGCGGATTCTCGCATCGCTCAGCGCACCTTTCATCATCGAGGGACGCGAGTTGAGCATCACTGCATCGGCGGGCTTGGCCTTTGACCACGAGCGCTCAAGCTCCGCAGAAGTTCTCCTTCGCAATTCTGATACTGCGATGTATAAAGCAAAAGGCCTTGGCAAACGACAGATCGTGGTCTTTGAGAACTTCATGCACACGGCAACCTTTGACCGGCTTGAGTTGCGAGCCGACCTTGCCCGAGCAGTGGCTCAGGAGCAGTTCTCCGCCTATTACCAGCCTGTAGTGAACTTAGCTACACGCAAGATCGTGGGCGCAGAGGCACTTGTACGTTGGAAGCACCCAAAGCGGGGAATGGTCGGTCCCGGCCTCTTTATCCCACTAGCTGAGGAGTCTGGTCTCATCTCCCCGATCGGCGAATTCATGCTCAACGAAGCCTGCTCTGATCTCGCCACATGGAGAAGCGAGTTCGGTTCAGCGGTCGAGGATTTCACCATCTCTGTGAATCTCTCGGTTCAGCAATTGCACGACCGTCGCATCGTGGGGAAGGTCTCCGACATACTCGAACGAACGGGGCTACCCGCTGAGCGACTCGTTCTTGAGATTACGGAGTCGACACTCATTACCGAGACAGAGATGATCGCCTCAACGATGCAACAATTGCGCTCCTTTGGAACCCGCTTGGCAATCGATGATTTTGGAACCGGATATTCCTCTCTTGGGTACATTCAGCAGTTCGAATTTGATGTGCTCAAGATCGACAAGACATTTGTTGATGACCTCGACAGTTTCACCAATCAGCGCATCATCACCGCAGTGTTGCAACTGGCCGAGCAACTTGGGGTGAAAACCATTGCTGAGGGTATCGAGCATGAACTGCAGGGTGAGCTACTCAAGTCCCTCGGTTGCAAACTTGGGCAGGGCTACTTCTATGCGAAGCCCATGCCAGCACAGGAGTTCCACGAACTGCTCCAGGTAGGCTTACCCGCCGATGATCTGCCCACGGGATTTCGGGAGCAGGTCCAGTAGCTTTCATCTCACTCTACAATTCTCGGGATTTTCTCGGCACAAGATGTTTGGGAGAGACTTGCATCATGGAGCGAATTGCGAATCCACGCGATACCCGACTCCTTGACTACAACAACTTGACCGATGCCGCTGCAGGGAAGGCCGGCATCTTCATCGTTGAAGGCCTTCTTGCCGTTCAGCGGCTCATGGACTGCACTGATAGAACCTCAGCAAGCAGAATCCGATCGGTACTGCTCACGCCAAGTCGAGCTGCAACGCTCACCGATCTCGCAACGGCTTGCAGTGCACGCAGGATCCCGTTGCTCGTAGCCGATCGAAGCCTGCTGCACGAGGTGACCGGTTTCGACGTACACCGTGGGGTTCTTGCAGCGGTGCAGCGAACGGAGATGCGATCACTTACCGAGGTTCTCGATGGTGCTCAACGAATCGTTGTCCTCGAGGGGATCAACGATCATGAGAACATTGGTTCAATTTTCCGTAACGCCGCTGCACTTCAGGTAGACGCAGTCCTGCTCGATAGCCAGTCCTCAGATCCCCTGTATCGGCGAAGTATCAGAGTCTCGTCCGGTCATGTGCTCAGCACGCCTTGGACACGAGTCGCACAGCTGCATTCCTCCCTCACGCAAATTTCTCAGGAAGGATTTCGTATTGTTGGGATGACACCGCACCTAGGCGCACTCGCAGTCGATGCAGCAGCCGTGAACGGTATCCTGGACGCCCCTGTTGCATTCGTACTCGGAGCCGAAGGCCCTGGACTCTCTGACGCGACGCTTCGGGCTTGCGACCATCAAGTGCGGATACCAATGCGCGCAGACGTGGACTCACTCAATGTCGCTACCTCGCTCGCTGTCGTGGCAAGCTTCGCGGCAGCACGGCATGGCTGGTCTGACAAACTGCCCTAGCTAGGGACACTGCGTTACCTTGAGAGACTGCGCACTGCTTCAAGCACAGCGATCATCTCGAGAGCAGTAGCGGCTGCTTCGGCACCCTTGTTGTCGCCAACAACATCATCGTCGAGAACCGACCGCACGAGGGCCTGGCGACGAGTCTCTACCGTGAGCACTCCGAAGATGATTGGAATTTCGGTTTCCAATTGTGAGCGCAAAATTCCATCTGCAGCCGGACCAGCTACGTACTCAAAGTGTGCAGTATCGCCACGAATAACGCATCCAAGAGCCAGAATCGCATCGTACCGACCAGTTCCAGCCATCACCTTGGCAGCTAGGGGCAACTCGAATGCACCGGGCACCCAGAACACATCGGTGTCATCGCTCGATACTCCGGCAGCCTGAAGCTCGCTGAGTGCACCCGACAACAAACGTTTGGTGATGGCATCGTTCCAACGGGCAATGGCGATCCCGATTCTGCAGCCAGCGCCCGCTGTTCCGCTTCTGCCTTCGGCTTCTGATCCATCCACTAAGGAGAAGTTGAGACCCATTAGTCCAACCCATCTAACAGGTGACCCATTCGCTCCCGCTTCGTTCGCAGATACTCGATATTCTCGGGATTTGGAATCGACTCCAAGGAAACACGCTCGCTGATTTCGAGACCAAAGCCCTCAAGGCCACCGTATTTAGCGGGATTGTTGGTCATGAGGCGCATGGTGGTGATGCCGAGGTCGTTCAGTATCTGCGCTCCAATGCCATACTCACGGCTGTCGACTGGTAGCCCGAGTTCAACGTTGGCATCCACCGTGTCATGGCCCTGTTCCTGAAGGCTGTAGGCGCGAATCTTGTGACCGAGGCCGATCCCGCGCCCTTCGTGTCCTCGCAGATACACCAAAACGCCAAGACCTTCAGTGTCGATTGCCTGCATCGCAGCATCAAGCTGAAGCCCACAATCGCACCGCAAGGAGTGAAATACGTCCCCCGTAAGGCATTCAGAGTGCACTCGCACGAGGACATTGCGCTCGCCCTGAACTGCTCCACGCACCATGGCTACATGCTGCTCTCCGTCAATCACGGACTCATAGACATACGAGGTGAAGTCTCCCCAAGGAGTCGGGATTCTCGCCTCCGCGACGCGACGTACCAATTTCTCGTTTTGTCGGCGGTACTTGACGAGTTGCGCAATGGTCACCATCAAGAGACCGTGCTCTTTGCAGAACTCAATGAGATCAGGAACTCGTGCCATAGTTCCGTCGTCATTGACAATCTCGCACAACACCCCAGCAGGATCTAAGCCAGCTAGACGCGAGAGGTCAACAGCAGCTTCCGTATGGCCTGCTCGCTTGAGGACGCCTCCTTCGGAGTACCGCAACGGGAAGATATGGCCAGGTCGAGCAAGGTCAGCGGGTCGAGTAGCGGGATCGATCAGCGCACGAATAGTGGCAGACCGGTCGGCAGCAGAGATACCAGTTGAGGTTCCGTGAACGAAGTCGACTGAATATGTAAACGCTGTACGATGCGATTCGGTGTTGTTATGCACCATGAGTGGAATCTCGAGCTCGTCAAGTCGCTCCCCGGTCAGCGGCGCACAGATCACCCCAGATGTATGCCGAACAAAGAAGGTGATGTTTTCGGCAGTGGCAGCCTCAGCCGACATGATGAGGTCACCCTCGTTCTCGCGATCCTCATCATCGACTACCACGATGATCTCGCCGCGTGCCATAGCCGCGACAGCGTCCTCGATCGAGGCAAAAACCGAATCTGCTGCGCCCTGCTCCGAAAGTGGCTCTCGTGTTTGCGGGTCGGTGCTCATGTGGGGAGTGCTCCTTCGTATTGATTCTTGGTACTGCTCTGCGATGTCTCCGGGAGATACCCGACGAGTAGGCGCTCAGCATATTTAGCCATGACATCTACTTCGAGGTTGACGAGATCTCCGGTCGATCGTGATCCCAACGTGGTGACTTCGCAAGTATGCGGTATCAGTGCAACCGTAAACCCATCCTGAAGTACATCGACAACGGTAAGCGATACTCCATCGACGGTGACGGAACCCTTCACCACGACATAGCGCAGCAAGTCAGATGGAATTCTGATCTGAAGATCGGGGGCTGGCACAACCACTTGGCCAACAGCATCTACATGGCCTTGGACGAGATGCCCACCTAAGCGATCCTCTAGACGGACTGGTCGTTCCAAATTGACGGGATCGCCGGAGTGCAGCGAGCGCAGCGAGGTGCGCTCGAGGGTCTCCACACTCAGGTCCGCATCCCAGTAGTCGCTCCCCCACCCAACCACAGTCAGACAACAACCATTGACTGCAATGGATGCCCCAAGCGAAACATCTTCAAGAACTATGCCCGCTCCAACTCGCAAGCGCGAACCCGTGAGCGACTGAACAGTCCCGAGTTCTTCGACAATGCCGGTAAACACTTCTGCTTCCTACTTTCAGTTGGCGCACATGCTCAAGGAACTCAAAAAGCGTCTTGAGCTGCGAGTTCCACACGAAGATCTTCTCCAACTCGCTCAACCGCTACAAACCTACCTCGCCAAACATTGCCGATGTCCCAGGCCCCCGCACCTTCGAACAGGCCATTGGCGTCATCTCCTCCAAAGAGGGCTGGTGCGATGTAAATCACGTATCGGTCGACGAGTCCGCGACGATGGAACTCTCCAGCAACCCCCGCACCACCTTCGACAAGAAGCTGCAAAATACCTTCTGATCCGAGCTGATCAAGTATCAGTCCGAGGTCGCCGCTCATCTCGCGACATGGCTGAACTCTGGCAGTAGGCGCTGCCTTCCCCAAGACAATTCGAAGGGGATCCAACGGGGTGATCAACGGCGCGACCGGCGGAGAATAATCGCGAACATTTAAAGAGGGATCATCTCTTCGAATCGTGCTTGCTCCAACCATGATTGCGTTCGACTCGGCACGAAGCCGGTGCCCATCCACTCGCGCTTCAGAACCAGTAATCCATTGACTTGAACCGTTCGGTGCAGCCGTACCCCCATCCAGAGTGCTCGCCAACTTCAACACAACCCAAGGTCGGCCCGTCTTGCGGTGCTTGAGGTACGGTGCGAGCTGAGCGGTCACTTTGTCTGCTTGAACGCCAAGCTCGACTTCGATCCCAGCCGCCCGGAGCCGCTTGACACCAGACCCAGAGACTGCCGGATCGGGGTCAATAATTCCCATGACCACACGTGAAACCCCAGCCGCAATGATTGCGTCAACACACGGACCCGTTCGGCCAGTATGGCTGCAGGGCTCCAGGGTCACGTACATCGTGGAACCGCGAGCTGCACTCTCGGCTTCAGCCAATGCAGCAACCTCGGCATGGGCCTGGCCTGGTTCTTGAGTTGCACCTTCTACAATGCGCCCGGCTTCGGTTCGGATCACGGCCCCAACCCACGGGTTCGGGGCCGTGCTGCACCGCACCTGAGCAGCTGCAGCTATTGCGCGGGTCATGCATTCCCGGTCGATAGCATCAGTAGAAGACGAATTCTGCATGACGAAAGACTACCTGAGCCCCTTCTCGCCGGTCGACTTGGGGCCGGTCGTTTCTAATTCGACCAGAGCAGTCACGCCGCCGAATTCGACTACCGGCTCAGTCGGCTGAGGTGAGTTCCACTGCGTCCACGGTGGGAGCCGAACCTCCCCCGAGGAGTTCAAGTGCCTCCGGAACAACATCAAGAACTGCCTCAAGCATCTCGAGTGCCCGCTCGGGAGCGCTTCCAAGATTCAGAATTAGTGCTGGACCACGAGTTCCTGCCTGTGCGCGTGACATACGCCCTCTCGGACTCACTGAACGCATAGCCTCCGCCATGCCCGGGGCTGTTCGGTCAAGGATCCGCAGGGTGGCCTCGGGGGTGAAATCACGTGGACCGAACCCAGATCCTCCGGTTGTCAGAATCAAGCCGTTGAACCCGTAGGCCATATAGGACAAAGCGTTAGAAATCTCTCCCACATCGTCGGGCACAACTCGGTGCTCGATCACATCGAATCCTGCCGCCGCCAAGCGATTGAGCAGCGCCATTCCGCTCAGGTCTTCGCGACTTCCAGCGGCGATGCTGTCAGACACGGTGAGCACCTTGGCTTGAAAAGACTGCGGGGTTGACATGAAGGATCCTTTTTGCCGGTATGGAGGAGAGAACAATGTCTCTGCCTCCCAAGACAAGTAACTAGCGGTTTACTGATGCTAACGGTATTGAAACAAACACATGCCGTCGGTTGAAGCGATTTGTGGCAACAGAATCGCCCCACGACCCCACGGTTCCCACGGAGAGTCAGGTAGGGAAAGAGCAGCAAGATGTGGGTACGCCTTGCGGACGTACTCGTCAACGCCCAAAGTCTCCACGGCCGTAAGGGTACAGACGCTGTACACAAGGCGCCCGCCCGGAGCAAGAAGCGTGACTGCGGCATCTACGAGTTTGCGTTGCAATGCAGCTAGGCGCACGGGGGCTTTGGAATCCACTCGCCAGCGGGCATCAGGTCGTCGCCGCAGTACACCGAGACCGGAACAGGGAGCGTCAAGAAGAACGACATCTGCTGACCCGGCACGGATTGCTGGACGCAAAGCGTCACTGACCATCGGGAGCAGTTGAGGAAGATCTAATTGGCGAGCGTTCTCGACAATAAGTTCCACTCGGTGCGGCTGAAGATCCGAGGCGACAACCACTGCACCTGCAGTTGCACAACCTGTGGCCTTCCCGCCCGGTGCTGCGCACAGATCCACGACGAGTTCTCCTGGCTGGATTTCAACAAGGTCAACCACCCACTGCGACGCGAGGTCTTGGGTATACCCATCCGAACGCCGGGTGGCTTCCGCTGGGGTGTTCATTTCTTCAAGTGCAGCTACTGCTCGAGGATGGCCGAGGTCTTCAACGAGTTGAGCGAATATCCAATCGGGATAAGAAAGCCTTGTTGCCTCATCGGGAAATTCAACGGCCGATCGAGCCACTTGTCGAAGGACTGCGTTGACTAAGCCGCGGAAGCGTTTTGGGGCAGCCTCAACCGTGGTTCCAACAGCTGCGTAATCAGGGATGTCATCTCGATATGCAAGCTGATATGCGCCGAGGCGCAATACCCGACGAGCTGCCGGAGGTGGATCCGAATTCAGAAAACGGTCAAGCAAATGATCACAGGCGCGCTGGTGCCTCAAGGTGCCATACACAAGGTCTGTCGCAAACCCACGATCTTGTTGTCCAAGCGCCGAAGCATCAAGAACCTTCGACAAAATCAGGTTTGAGTAGGCACCCTCGTCTTGAACCCTCGCTAGCACATCGAGCGCCACTCGGCGGGTGGTCACGCCCTCGTTTGAGCTCATCTACCGAGCACCTCTCCCGCAGGCCGAGCTCCGTTTGCCCACTCCTGAGCACCCATAGCTGACTTGCCTTCCGGCTGGACAAGCAGCAAGTCAATCCACGAGTCCCCCGTGCGAACCGTTACTGCTTCAGTGAGTAGTCCCGGAGTGATCTCTGTCCGACCAGTCCCGCCTTGGCTGCGATTACTTTTTCGGGCGTGCAGAACCTTGAGTCGCTTCTGGCGAAAGATTGTCCACGCCCCGCCAACTCGAATCGTCCTGAGTAGCTCATTAGTCAACTTCTCCCAATGAAGCTCGGCATCGCTGCTGTGAAGCTTATGTGCGTACGTGACGCCCTCTTCGGACTGAGCGACTGCCTCCCCAAGGCCGTCGGCAAGGGCAGTGACCAACAACTCAGAACCCACCTGCACAAGCTTCACTCGTAACTCCTGAGCCGTGATCTGATCATCAAGATCTAGCGTTGCTTGCGCATAGATACCCCCCGTATCGAGGCCTTCCTCAACCTTCATGATGCACACACCTGTTGTTGAGTCCCCTGCCAGAATCGCTCGTTCCACAGGTGCGGCCCCGCGCCATCTCGGTAGCAAGGAAAAATGCAGATTGACCATCGAGAGGTGGTCTAAGAGTTGGGTTGAAATTATTCGCCCGTATGCAACCACCACTGCAAGGTCGGCCTGAAGACCGAGTACATCAAGTGGCTCCTCAGAAACGGCCAAACCGAGCTCCCTAGCGGCCGCCTTCACCGGACTCGGAGACACAGCAGACCCACGGCCGCGTCGGGTATCTGCGCCCGTCACCACGAGCAGCACCTCATGACCCTCGGCACACAGAGCCTCAAGCGGAGGCACAGCCATAGCTGGGGTACCGAAGTAGACCAATCTCACGAGTACGCATTTTCAGCGCAGTGCTCAGTCACTCAGCGAGACCGAAAGAGCCCAAATTTTGATCGAGTCGAGTCGTCGATCTCGCCAAGAGCCCCCGCTGCTGCACGCGTTCCCTCCATCGACATCTTTCGCAAAGCCTTTTTTGCTGCGCGACGCTGATCTTCATCAAGGTGATCAATGAGCAGCACCCCGTTGAGGTGATCGAGTTCGTGTTGCAACAGGCGGGCAAACCACTCATCGGCCTCAAACTCTACTTCGGTCTCATAGAGACCGACTCCCGTCAGGTTCACTCGGCTCGGCCGCAGAATGTCAAAGCGTAGACCAGGAACTGACAAACAACCCTCGTAGAACTCACATTCGCCATCGGATTCGGTGATCACCGGGTTGATCAGCACTTGTGGTCCGTCGCCCGCACCAAGGTCATAGACCATGAAACGCTTCTGAACGCCGATCTGCGGCGCCGCTAACCCCGCTCCCTCTGCCTGGTACATGGTCACGAACATGTCTTGGCAGAGCGCAGCGAGGCGACCATCAATCTCGGTGACGTCAGAGGAGCGCTGACGCAACACCGGATCTCCAAGTATTCGAATGCTATAGGGGGAACCCATGGCAAAGAGACTACCGTGCCACGGGTGCATCTACCCGACAACACCGAGCCAGACCAAGGTGGGGATTCGGCCGATCACTATTTCGCCGAAACGCCGCTCGCTGCCTCACGACCCTCCTCAGTGCGCCTCACCCTGCCCGACCTCACGCTAGATCTGCAGACTGATTCGGGGGTGTTTTCTGCATCGCGTATCGATCCCGGAACCAAGCTACTTCTCATGGAAATTCGGGATCTACCCGAGGGAGCAATCCTTGATCTGGGTTGTGGGTACGGGCCTGTCGCCGCCACGCTGGCCCGGCGCTACCCGGAATCTTCAATCTGGGCGGTGGACGTCAACTCCCGGGCACGAGCACTCTGTGCGCTGAACCTTGCCGCATCTGCCGACCCGAACCGAGAGGTTCACGTGATCTCTCCCGATGAAGTGCCTGCAGATCTCACCGTTGCGGCAATCGTGTCGAACCCACCGATTCGCATTGGCAAGCCGGCACTTCACAAGATTATTGAATTCTGGCTGGAACGACTCGAAAAGCCCCATGGGGTTGCATGGCTTGTGGTCCACAAGAACCTTGGAGCTGACTCGCTCTGCGGTTGGATGCGAGAGCGTGGGTATCTCGTGAGCAAGGTTCGCTCTCGGCAGGGCTACCGAATCCTCAAAGTGACTCAACCCAGCGCGTAATCCAAGCAGGGCAGTTCAGGCCCGCAGCCGAGCTGGATCTACCTGGAGACGGAGTCGCCCCGCTGGCCGATCCACGCCCGCAAGGGCTTGCTGTAGCCTTCCCGGAACCCGCGAGCGCAGTAGCCACTGTCCATCCTCGGCCTCATGAACCTCAACTCCAGCAGGATGACCGAGGCGTTGAATGAACTCAGGCGCTGCGGTCGAACCGAGTAGAGCGATACTCGCCGCTGGCGGAAAGCCCAAAAGCTCGCGACGTGGCAATTCCGACAGGCTCACCAGAAGCGGCTCAGCCCGAACTGCAGCCTCAATGGCCTCATGGTCAGGCCTGCGTGTCTGCACGATGATTCGCCCACCACTGGGCCTACCGGCAGCCTGACGACCACCCACTTGGCGTGAAGCCAACATCAGCAGAGCCAGAGCCTCCTCTGCAGCGCGATAACGCGGGGCGAGGAGTTCCTGATCGAAATCAAGGAAGGCAACGAGGGAGACATCTCTGACCCGATGCACAACTGCATGGGTGCCGATAAAGATACGTGCACCCCGAGAGACATCTACTGAAGAAGACCCAGAGGTTCCTCGCGACAGGGTGGTCTGTGCAGTTATTGCCTCGACTGCTTCCAATGCAAGCGACTCAAGCTCATCACGTGCACGGGTGACGCCCTCCCGCAGGATCGACAAGGCCGTCGACCCGCACTCGAGACAGATAGCGGGGCGCTGCTGGGAGCATCGTGTGCACACGAAGTGCCCATCATCATCTTGAAACACAGCAGCGCTGCAGCGTTCGCACTCGGCCAAGGTTCCGCAACTCCGACAAGCCAGCAAGCGGGCCCTTCCTGTCCGATTCAACACGCAGACCACGCGCTCGCCAGCTTGCGCGGTCTCGCGAATGAGCTGCACCAGTTGGGAAGAAAACAGCCCAGTGCGCCCGGTGTCCTCGCCTCGTCGATCGATCACCGTCAGAGCGGCCCAACCGGAGCGTTCCGCAGCACGAGACAATCTTCCCCTCGGCTCTACAACACTCTGGGGACTTGGGACCTGCTGAAGTCCGGTCTCGCTCACCCCTTCCGAGGTCGCTAGGGGCTCAGCGGACAACCCCTGTTGCTGCTGAGCAGTCAATGCCTCGAGTGATGGGCACGGGGACACTAACAAGCAGGGAACCTGGGCTCGCCGGGCGCGCTCAATTGCAACATCGCGGCCATTCCAAGTGGGTGAGGACTCGCTCTGCAACATCTCGTCATGCTCATCAATCACGACAACTGCAGCTAAAGCAGGAACTGGTGCAAACGCTGCACCTCGACCTCCTACCACGCTCGCACCGCCAGCGGCCGCCTGAAAATCCCCGGGCCAGGCTGCAACGGCAGCTCCGGCCGCCCGAAGACCTCTGACTACACGTTCTGTTTCAGCCACGCTCGGCACAACGGCGAGCACCTGCCCGAGCCGGGCAGCAGCAATAACAATCTCTAGTGGGTCAGTAGTTGGGGAACATTGCAGAACGTGGTTCCCTGCTCCGAGTAGGAGCAGTGACTCGGCGAGTTCGTGTGCATTGCCAGACGTTGCTGGTCTGATTCGAATCTCCGGAAGCCGAGACATGACTCGGTTCGGCGACGCGGCGCGCAGCATGGACGTGAGTCGTCCGGTCCACCTCCATGCCGCCCAGCGACAGAGATCAATTGTCTGAGAATCCGGCCCGAACCCAATGAACTTCGAAATCGGACTGAGCTGAACCCCTTCAGGAGGGTGCACATCAAAATCCAGTACCCATCCACGGACTCGTCTCCCGCTAAACGGAACCCGCACCATGCTTCCCACGCAGAGTTGATTTTCCAACTCTGGGGGAACGAAGTAGTCGAAGGCACGATCTACCGCGGGTACATCGGGTAGTACCCGCACAACCCTCATAAGCTCGCGGAACCATGCGCCGCGCCGTGCGCGCGTCGCATGAATCGACTCGTGACGTACCGGGTGCCGGCCAGAAACTTACAGTCCGAGTGCCGAACGAAGCGCCTCGACACGGTCGGTGCGCTCCCACGTGAAGCCATCGCCCGTTCGGCCGAAGTGACCGTATGCTGCTGTCTGGCGAAACACCGGCCGACGAAGCTCAAGGTCTCGGACAATAGCCCCTGGTCGAAGGTCGAAAATGCCCTTGACTGCGCTGTCGAGTTGCAACGGATCTACCGTCTCGGTGCCGAAAGTCTCAACAAGAATCGACACTGGATGCGCCATGCCGATTGCATACGCAACCTGCACCTCGCAGCGAGTTGCCGCGCCGGAGGCAACCACGTTCTTGGCAACCCAACGGGCTGCATAGGCAGCCGAACGATCCACTTTTGAGGAATCCTTGCCCGAGAAAGCGCCGCCACCGTGGCGAGCAGAACCACCATACGTATCCACAATGATCTTGCGTCCGGTGAGCCCGGCATCGCCAACAGGTCCGCCGATCACAAATCGGCCCGTTGGGTTCACAAAGACTTCGTAGTCATCATCGGCAAAGGCTTCAGGGATGACAGGGCGAATGACCTGCTCAATCAAGTCAGGTCGAATATCGCTATCACGATCGATTCCATCATTGTGCTGGGTCGAGATGAGCACGGTCTTGAGCCGAACAGGACGGTTGTCTTCATATTCGAAGGTGACCTGGGTCTTGCCATCTGGGCGCAGGTAGGGCACCGTCCCAGACTTGCGGACCTCCGCTAGGCGTTCGGCTAGGCGGTGCGCCAGATGGATCGGCAGCGGCATGAGTACGTCAGTCTCATCCACGGCGTAGCCAAACATCATTCCTTGGTCGCCGGCACCCTGCTTGTTCAGCATGTCCTCTTCGCCCGCTGAACCCGATCGGACCTCTTCAGAGTCATCGACACCCTGGGCAATATCTCGAGATTGCTCGTCAACGGCAACCATGACCCCACAAGTACGACCGTCGTAACCGAAACTCTCACGGTCGTAGCCGATATCGCAGATGGTGTCTCGAGCGATTGAGGGAATGTCTACATACCCGGTAGTCGTGATCTCGCCTGCGACGATGCAAAGCCCTGTCGTGACCATGGTTTCGCATGCCACACGTGCATCAGGGTCCTCGGTCAGAATTGCGTCCAGAATCGAATCCGAGATCTGATCTGCCATTTTATCGGGGTGTCCCTCAGTTACTGATTCCGAGGTAAACGTCCAGTTGTTCATTTCTTCTCTCCTGATGGGGGCACAATGACCTGTGCCAAACGTGTACTCACTACTGCATCGAGAACTGCGGCCGCAACAGATCGCTTATCGGTGAGTGGAACGAACCGATCTTGTGCTGTTGCACTCAAAATTGCAACTTCATTTGTATCGAACTCAAACCCGACGTTCGGTGCTGCGACATCATTTACTACCAAAATATCCGCCTGTTTGTCCCGGAGCTTCTGCTGAGCGTTCTGGCGAACGTCTCGGGTTTCTGCAGCAAACCCGACGAGGGTCTGCTGCGGGAGCTTGGAGGACCCTAGCGCAGCCAGAATGTCTGCCGTGGGGTGCATTTCCAACACGGGGGCACCATCTCGCTTCTTGAGCTTCTCGGGTGCGATCGTGCTCGGAGCAAAATCAGCCACCGCCGCAGCCATAATGACCACATCTGAGCTAGCAGATCTGCTCATCACGGCGTCATACATTTCTTGAGCCGTCTCAACAGAAATAACGTTCATGCCGTCACTTGTTGCTAGCTGAGCGGTGGTCACCAGGGTAACGACTGCTCCGCGAGCTAGTGCTTCTTCCGCTAGCGCGTGTCCCTGCTTTCCGGAGGATCGATTCCCGATGTAACGCACGGGATCGATCGGCTCTCGCGTGCCACCTGCCGTTACGAGTACCGTCACACCTGCCAAGTCTGGCAAACCTGCCAAGTCTGGCAAACCTGCCGAGTCTCGCAAACCTGCCGAGTCTCGGGCTGCGGCAGCGTCTGTCCTGAAGCCAGAGGTGGCACCCTCCTCGGAAAGCTGCGCTTTTACTACGTCAAGGATCCGCTTTGTTTCGGCAAGGCGGCCAGCGCCGATATCTCCGCCAGCGAGACGGCCCTCATCGGGGGCAACAATCCGCACTCCTCGTGATGCCAAGACATCAAGGTTGCTCTGCACCGCTGGGTGTTCCCACATCTCGGTATGCATTGCCGGACAGATCACCACAGGAGCCCGAGTGGCCAGCAAAACATTGGTCAACAAGTCATGCGAATATCCCGTTGCATATGCAGAGATCAACCTCGCTGTTGCGGGCGCCACTAGGACAAGATCAGCAGACTGGCCGAGGCGCGTATGCGGGATGGGATCCGGCTCATTGAACAATGATGACCAGACGGGCTCTGAGGCAAGCGCAGAGAACGTGGCCTCACCGACAAATTTTTTGGAGCTCTCCGTCATCACCACACTGACATGAGCACCTGCATCTACGAGTTGACGACATAGTTCGATGGACTTGTAGGCAGCAATTCCACCACAAACACCAAGAACAACTCGTCGACCTTCAAAGGAATTCACCTGATGCTCGTGACTTCAAGGACCCGCAGCAACCGCGTCAGCGGAGGCTCAGTCCTCATCCTCTGGAACTTCAATCACTTCAGCGCCAGGCACGGGCAGCCCGGTGGCGCCGCCCACACCCTCGATCTTGTCTGCATCGATCTCTTCAAAAGCAATAGAGAGCGAGGTGCGCGCGGTAGAGGTCACCTGCGGCGGAACCACAGAGCCGAGACTGCTCTTTGCCTTTAGGTTGCCGTAGTAGGTATTGATCTGCCGAGCGCGCTTTGCGGCGAGGGTAACCAAAGAAAATTTGGATCCACTTCTTTTCAGGAGTTCCTCTACGGGAGGATCCATCATTGTGTCGAGACGCTCTGCCATAAGAAGTGTTACTCCAACAGTGTGGTGGGGAAATGGGTTCTGCCGACTTGGCTAAAAAGAAGCAGCGTCAGAGCTTATCAGACAACAGCCTGAACATTGAAGATCAGCTGTTGCGGTGCTGCACTATCAAGTCAAGCAGTTCCTGAACCGTCACCTGCAGGTCATCATTTACTAGGTGGACAAAATCCATCTGAGAGGCCCGTTCAATCTCTTCATGTGCCTTCTCTAGTCGCTGAACAATTCGATCCTCGCTATCTCCACGAGATCGCAACCGTTCTTCTTGTACGGCGCGATCGGGTGCGTCCACAAAAATCAGCAGCGCTTGAGGGTAGCGGGCCTTCACATTTGCTGCACCTTGGACATCAATCTCAAACAACACGTCGCGGCTCGCCGGTGGCTCCGGCAAGGGACTGCCCTGCAAATAGTCTAAGAATTCGGTCCATTCCAGGAAACCGCCCGCAGCACGGTGCACCTCGAATTGCTGCCGAGTTGCAAAGTGGTACGCATCTGGATCTTCATTGAGCCGAGGCGCTCGTGTGGTCCACGATTTACTGATCCACAGCCGCTCATCTCGCATCAAGAGTTCCGCCACGAGTGTCCCTTTGCCCACGCCACCGGGCCCAGAGATCACGATGATGTTGCTCCCTGCAGGCAGCTCTCCGTTTCGGTCTGCGAGTGATGTAGTCACCGGGCTGGCACCGTCGAAGACTGCGAGGCGAACTGCGCAAGGATGGCCGAACGCGACTCCTTTTTGAGATCGCCAAGCCGAACCGACTCTGGAATCTTGAGCTGCGACAACTTCCGGCGAGTATCGACTTTGCGAGCAGCCGGAAGGGATTCAAGGGCCCAGAGGACCTTGACCTGAGCGAGCGTCGAACTCTGTTGAGAGAGTTGAAGAACTTCCTGAAGTGTCAACTCTCCGGTACTGATTTGCTGCCGCAGGCTGTAGCGAAAGCTCCGCATCTCACTGGCCCATACAAGTGCCTCATCATGAT
>Ga0194051_1000097_pt1 | contig 45261 bp, 41 predicted proteins | sample SepL2320m_MetaG_FD_161275 | JGI IMG/M metagenome (GOLD analysis project Ga0194051, IMG submission 161275) | Anoxic zone freshwater microbial communities from boreal shield lake in IISD Experimental Lakes Area, Ontario, Canada - Sep2016-L239-20m | ecosystem: Environmental > Aquatic > Freshwater >... | reverse complement strand
AACCAACGAGTTGCCGCCGCCGGTGGAATTCCCAGCGTTGTCACACTCCAGCTCGATGTAAAAATGTCAATACTGCCGGGTCGTTGCGATACGTTGCGATCTGTTCACAAGGTGCACCCGCGATTATTGGCAGGTGATTTGGAGAGAATCCAACAGGCGGAGATGCGGGTGGCTGTTGCTGAGAGCGTCGATCTTGCGGTTTACGTTAAACGGTCAGTTCGCGCGGCATCGCGAGACGAATCAGCGGCCAAGCCAGCTTTTCAGCCTGCATCGAGTCGCTCAGCGATCGCCCAAAACGAGTCGCTTGTCGATGAAACGGCACTCACCCGGACCGATGCTCCCGATTCATGAGTTTTGCTAGTCCGGCAGGCGCGACCGTGCACGCTATGCGTTTCCGGCACGGCAGGTAGTTTCCGCACAAAGCCTGCATGCAGCGCTCTGGGAAGGGTCCCTAAGAAAGTCTGCCCAACCAGACGATATTTCCTCTAACGCACATCTTTCCAAAAGAGGAAGGTGCCGGCAAAACTCGTTTGCGGACAATCAGCCGTATTTCGAGGAGTTGACATGTGTACACCATTTGGCTTATAGTCATTCCGACTCAATTATCTCGTACGGAGGCCCCCCATGCTTGTTCTTTCCCGCAAACAAAACGAACGGATTCGTGTTGGTGATTCAGTGGTTGTAACGGTAGTGCGTGTGAGTGGCGATAAGGTGCGAATTGGCATTGAGGCTCCAGCACATGTCCGCGTGTTGCGGGATGAGTTGGAAGACGAGAGTCTTGGAGAGGTGGTTTTGCAAGGATCGTTCCAATTGCCAATTCCAAAACGCCTCGGATGTGTTGGCTAACGAGGGTGCCTACCGGCTCAAAATTCAAGGAAACGACCCGTCCAAGTGATATCTCTCAAAAAACGGGTTTGTGGGATTGTTAGCAACCGTTGCACAATACCGTGATGCAATCAACAGGCTGGCGTGTCCGCAAAATCCTCCTCGGCTGTTCGGCCGCCGTTCTAGCCTGCGTGGTCGGAGTTGCGTTGCTGCTTGCGTATGAACCGGCTTTTTATCGAGAGCATGCATTGCTCGCAGTCGGCGCAGAAGCCAATCCGATGCCGCTTGACCCGAAGCTTAGCGGGGAGTTGGATACGACTGGCCAAGGGCTGATTGAGGAACAGGCCGCTCGTCGATTGGTCACAAAAGCGTCGGCGATGCTCGCCGCAATGAGAAAAATAGGTCCTTGGGAGTTGGCGGTTAGTGACGCAGAAATCAACGCTTGGCTGGCGATCGATCTGCCCCGTAACCACAGTCGTTTGCTGCCACGAGGGATTACCAACCCGTGCCTTAAGTTTCGTCCCAAGCATGTTTTGCTGGGCGCACGAGTGGGCACTGGAGCAGCGTCGGCAGTGGCATGGCTCGATATGGAAGTACAACTAAGAGATATCAATCAGATTGGAATGGTTCTCACACAGGCGTACCTCGGCACCATCCCGCTTCCCCGCAATGCTATCCTGCGCGAAATAGCTCGGCGGATCAGCGCCGTAGGCATGGTCACTGACTTACGGCGTTTGGATGGCCGCTTGGTGCTGATCGTCTACATTCCGTCAACGCATGATGCAGGAGCTATGAGCCATTGGCTCGAGTCGTTTTCAATTGGGGACAGCGAGGCAATTTCCGCAGGCTCAAGCCGTCGAGCAGCCATGGCTCCACCGTGAGGCGAACCCGCCATCGATGTCTCTGCAGTGAAGCAAAAAACGAAGGAAATATAAGAAATAATGGCAACACTGACATTTCTCGGAGCGGCGGGGATGGTGTCGGGATCACGGCATTTGATCGAAGTTGACGGCATTCGCGTGCTGGTTGATTGCGGTCTTTTTCAGGGCGAGAAGCATGTCCGTGAGCGCAACTGGCAACGCTTTGCCGTAGCCGCCAACACGATCCACGCAGTCGTGCTGACACACGGCCACATCGATCACTCTGGCTGGTTGCCAAGGCTGGTGCGGGAGGGTTTTAGCGGGCCGATTTATACCTCGCCGGCTACATCCGATCTGCTGGGTTTGCTGCTTTACGATTCGGCAAAATGCCAAGAGGAAGATGCTCGCTATGCCAATCGCAAGGGTTATTCAAAACATCATCCTGCGCTGGCCATCTATGACCAGCACGATGTTGATCAAACACTGCGGTTGGTAAAGGCGGTACCTCGCGAGGAGTGGTTTCAGCCAGGGGTTGGTCTGCGCTGCCGGTTTCACGAAGCCGGCCACATGCTCGGCAGTTCATTTATCGAAGTGGAGGTGGCCACTCAAGGCCGAACGACTCGACTTATCTTTTCGGGTGACATTGGCCGCTACGACGCACCGCTTTACAACGATCCGCTCGCGCCGCCAGCCTGCGATTATCTGGTCTGTGAGAGCACCTACGGCGATCGTAATCATCCGCAGAGCCACCCGCTCGATGAACTGGAAGCGGCGGTTGGTGAATCGGTGGCCCGAGGGGGAATGATGCTGGTGGCCTCCTTTGCGATTGGACGCTGCCAACAACTCATCTATTTGCTGCGTACGCTGATGGCGGCCGGACGGATTCCAGAGTTACCTGTTTGGGTTGATTCCCCTATGGCAGTTGCTGCCATAGAGGTGTTTGAAAAGCATGCTGCCGAACATGATTTTGCCGAAGCAAAAATGTTCGGAGTGGCTGCAGCACTGAGAGCACCTTGGGTTCGCATGGTGAGAACGGCCGATGAGTCCAAGGCAATGAACACCCAGCAAGGGCCGGGAATCATCATAGCTTCCAGCGGCATGATGAACGGCGGACGGATTCTTCACCACTTAGTCCAGCGACTTCCCGACTCACGGACGACGGTTTTAGTGGCTGGATTTCAGGCCATTGGCACGCGTGGCCGGAGCCTGATTGACGGGGCGAAGTTTCTGCGCATTCATGGCCGGGACATTCCTGTCAAAGCTGCTGTACGGCGAATCGACGCTCTCTCGGGGCACGCCGACCGAGAGGAGATTGGTCGCTGGTTGGCGGGAATGCCAGCCCCCAGGCGGACATTTCTCGTACACGGCGAACCCCCTGCCGCCCGCGGCATGGCTGATTTTCTCCGCGAAACACGCGGCTGGGATGTCCACTGCGCAGCGATTGGCGAGTCGTTCAATATTGATGGGTAGCAGCAAGAGGCACTTTTGTGCGATTAGACAGAAGGGGTGAGTTAGCGATTGCCGAGGGCAAAGGTATTGGTGGTTTGACGGGCACGCGCGTTTCGCGCGGGCGATCATCCATCAGCCCGATCCTTGCATACTATTCGCCTCCGCTCTGGGAGTCATTAAATAGAGGGCCAAAGTTGCATCGTCAGAGTAATTCGCTGGCGAGATCGGCGAGGGCTGATCGCTCACCTTTTTCCAGTGTGATGTGAGCGTAGATCGGTTGCCCCATCATGCGGTGGATCAGGTAGCTGAGCCCATTGGAGAGGGCGTCGAGGTAAGGCTGGTCAATCTGACAAACGTCGCCAGTGAAAACAATCTTCGTGCCTTCTCCGGCGCGTGTGATGATCGTCTTGACCTCGTGTGGTGTGAGGTTTTGCGCCTCATCGACAATAAAAAAGATGCGTTGCAGGCTGCGGCCGCGGATATAGGCCAGCGGTGTCACCATCAACTTCTCAGATTCTCGCATTTCGTTGATGCGCTGCGCGGCTTGGGTGGCCTCCCCAAATTGATGGCGGATCACCGTGAGGTTGTCGTAGAGCGGCTGCATGTAGGGGTCGAGTTTTTCAGAGACATCACCCGGCAAAAAGCCGAGGTCTCGGTTGGAAAGTGGCACGACCGGCCGGGCCAGTAAAATCTGTCGATATTTTTGCCGACATTCAAGCGCTGCTGCGAGCGCCAGCAGCGTTTTTCCTGTCCCGGCGGTCCCGGTTAGTGTGACGAGTTTTATGTCATCGTTCATCAGGGCCTTGAGCGCAAACGATTGCTCAGCGTTGCGAGGTGAAATTCCGTAGCAGGTCGTTTTCTCAACACGCACAAATGTCTGTTCAGCAGCAGAGTAGGTGGCGAGTGCCGATTTGCTACCGTTGCGAAGAATGAAATTCTCATTGGCAATGGGATGTGGCACGCAGGGCAATTCGTTGGCGGGCTGGCTGCCGCCGTTGGCGTAAAAGCGATCGATAACCTGCGAATCGATGCCCTCAATCACACGTTTGCCCGTGTAGAGTTTGTCAAAGCTCTCAACTTTATCGGAGGTGTAGTCTTGGGCACGGAGGCCGAGCGACTTGGCCTTCATTCTCAGATTCGTGTCTTTCGAGACAAGAATTACCTGTCTCGGCGCTACCTGTTCCCGCAGCGCAAGGGTGGTGTTGAGAATCCGATGGTCTGGTGTGTCTTGCAGAAAGGCTTCGTGCAGGAGGCTGTTTCGGCCGCTGCCCAGAATGATACGGATCGAGCCGAGGCCTGGCCCCAGCGGACTGCCGGCAGCGGAAAGGACATCGCCCGTCAGAGCGTCGACGCGGCGAAGAAATTCCCGGGCCTGAAAATTGATATCTTCGTTACCCCGTTTGAACTGATCGAGTTCCTCAAGCACGGTGATCGGAATGGCGACATCGTTTTCCTCAAAGTTGTGAATGCAACCGCAGTCGTGAAGAATGACGTTGGTGTCGAGAACGAAAAGCTTGGGTTTTGCATCCAGCACGAGAACTCCATGCAGAGGGTTTCATCCGGGCTATGACTGCTCCGGTGACCACACCAGACCTTAGCGATGGTAGCGTTTTCGAGCCTTAAAATGGCATCCCAAAATTTCCGTTGCCTGAGCAGATTCTGTGATGCAAGCTTGAACAGGCGGTTCGCTCACTTATGACCATGGCACACTCGTAACGCAATCCTCACAAAAACGGTACCGTCAGCGGTGGAAAAAGTATGGCAAAAAAAAACAAACCGAGTGCCACTGCCCCTGACAGCCCGGTAACCCCGAAGTCCAAAGCCTGCAGCATTCTGCCTGAAACTGTGCTTGGCGATGACGTGGCTCTCGTTGCGGCCAATGTGGAGGCGATCCTCAACTCTCCAAGCTACAGCCTTGCACAGGAAGATTACGCCCTGCTGCAAAAAACTGAGATGCGAGGCGTCCGCATGCTGCTGGAGCTTGGCAAGCCAGAGTTGGCCTTGCAGCAAGAAGCCATCATATCCACAGTGATCGTCTTTGGTGGTACTCAGATTGTCGAACACACAGCGGCCCAGCGGCGACTTTCAGACGCCCGCCGTGCCGCAGACGCTGTTCCCGATTGCCTGCGTCTCAAGCGGCAAGTCGCCCGTAGCCAACGATTGCTGGCTGCAAGCCATTATTACGATGCCGCGCGGGAGTTTACTCGGATCGTATCAATCGACAACCAGTGCGAAGACAAGCGATCGTATGTCGTGATCACCGGTGGCGGTCCTGGAATCATGGAAGCCGCCAACCGGGGCGCGTTTGATGTGGGCTCTAAGTCGATTGGCCTCAATATCAAACTGCCTGGCGAACAGCAGCCCAATCCGTTCATCACGCCAGAACTCTGCTTTCAGTTTAAGTATTTTGCCCTGCGGAAGTTTCACTTTATTCTGCGAGCAGCGGCCGTCGTGCTTTTCCCAGGCGGCTTTGGCACGCTGGATGAGATGTTTGAGACCCTGACGCTTCGCCAGACCCATCGCATGCAGCCTGTGCCAATCATTCTGTTCGGTCGTGAGTATTGGTCGAAGGTCATCAATTTTCAATATCTAGCCGACGAGGGGGTTGTAGCAGACGAACACATCGAGCTGTTCAAGTATGCCGAAACACCACAAGAAGCCTGGCAACAAATTCTCGATTTTCATGACGGCTTGGAGCAGAATGAATCAGGCAAAGGCACCATAGACCATGGAACGTGAAGAATCGAAGCAGTTGCCAACAGGGCGTGTGGCACTGGTGACGGGTGGCGCTAGGCGGATTGGTGCCTCAGTGGTGCGGGCCTTGGCTGATCGAGGATATTCCGTGGCGATTCATGCCAATCGCGCACTGAGTGAGGCAAGGGAAATGGCTCGGCTATTACAGTTGGAAGGCGTACCAAGTTTAGCGGTCACAGCCAACATGCGAGAAGAAGGGCCTGTGCGGGCCATGGTGCACCGCGTTGCCGATCACTTCGGACGCATTGATGCCCTTGTGACCTGCGCGAGTATTTGGAATCCGACGGCTCTGGAAGATGTGACTGCCGAGGATCTTCGAGCGCATTACGACATCAATTGCGTAGGTACGTTCGTCACGGCACAAGAGGCCGGGGCCGTGATGGTGCAGCAGGCCAGCGGCGGCGCGATTGTGACGCTCGGCGACTGGGCGATTGCCCGTCCGTATCTCGACTATTCTGCCTATTTTCCCAGTAAAGGTGCGATTCCATCGATGACACGATCGCTCGCCGTGGAGTTTGCATCTCGCAATCCACAGGTGCGAGTCAACTGCGTGATGCCTGGGCCAGTCTTACTGCCGCCAGATCTCTCCGCCGAGGAACGGGAGCATGTCATTGCCGGCACACTGGTAAAACGTGAGGGCAGTCCAGAGCATGTGGCCCACGCCGTGCTTTTTTTGCTGGAGAATGACTTCGTCACGGGAGTCTGTTTGCCTGTTGACGGTGGTCGCACAATCAACTCCTAGAGAGCTGCCGAGGAAATCCCAGTTTGGGAAATATGCAAAACGCGTTTATGGCAGTCGGATGGTGAACGTGCTGCCGATCCCAGGTTGGCTTTCAACGGTTACGCTCCCGCCGTGGGCCTGCACAATGTGCTTGACGATTGAGAGGCCCAGTCCCGTGCCGCCGAGCTTGCGACTTCGCGCCCGATCAACGCGGTAAAATCGTTCAAATAGTCGAGGCAGATGCACTGCTTCGATACCGCAACCTTCGTCGCGGACGCTGATGAGAACACCACCGGCATGCGGCATCGCCTCCGTCCCAGTCGGGGAGGCTTCGCGAACGACTGACAACCAGATCGTTTTATCTGGATCGCTGTATTTGATGGCGTTGTCCACAAGATTAATAATTGCCTGCTCAAAAAGTGGGGCATTGATCTTGGCCTCCAGCGACGCCTCACAGGCCACATCCACTCGGATCGATCGATCGGATGCCCGGGGTAGACAGTCGGTTGTGACGGCCAATATCACGACTGCTAGCGGGGTGGATTCCAATGGTAGATTTCCCGATCCCTCGCTCTGTTCGATCCGGGAAAGTGAGAGCAAGTCTTCGATGATCGATTCCAGTCGATCGGCTTGCTTGGCAACAATTTCCAGAAAGCGACGGTTATCAAGTGGGTTATCTGCGGCTCCGTCAAGCAGCGTCTCGACAAAGCCTTTGATCGATGCGACTGGGGTCTTCAGTTCGTGCGACACGTTGGCAACAAAGTCACGGCGGACATTTTCCAAGTGTTGAATATCTGTCACATCATTGAGCACGATCACGGCGCCACCATCACCTGAAATATCTCGCAGGGTCGTTCCCCGCACGCGGATCGTCCGATCCCTGAGGCCCCGCAGGAGGATGTCATCTTCGACTGGCTCACGGCAGTCGATTGCGCGGAGAGCAAATCGGCGCAGGTCGGGGTTGCGAACCACTTCTTGAAGTGGCTTACGAATGACGATCTCCGGATCCAGATCGAGCAGGTCGGCTGCCGCCAGATTGATACTCACGATTCGCTGCCGGGCATCGATGGCCAGCACCCCTTCAATCATGCTGCCCAGCACAGCCTCCTGCTGCGTGCCCTGCCGACCAATGGTCAGACCGCGCTCAACGAGTTGCTCGCGCAGGCCTCTGATGGCTTCAGCCAGATCAGAAAGCTCTGCCAGTTCGGGTGCAGGGAGCGGTGTTTCAAAAGCACCCTTGGCTAGTTTTGCCGCTGCATGGGCCAACTCTCGCACCGGTCGTGCGGTCCGCTTGGCCAATCCGTAACCACATGCCATGGCCGCTAGCAACAAAACAGCGGAGCCGAACAGCATATTTTGCTGCGAGCGAAAGAGTTCGCTGTCCGACTCAGTTGTGTCGGCTAAAACTCTCAACGTTGCTAGCGGCTGGCTGGCTGGTCCAAGCGGCACGGCTAGGGCGAGAATTCTTTTTCCGCTCCCCAGATCGTAGCGGCTGGCGTGGGCGATCTTACCGGCGCGGGCGGATGCCAGAATCACATCGCCGTCAGTTGGCCACCGTGGGGACGTGCCTCCTGAAGGGGAATCGATGGCTGGTGGAGGTATGCTCTCGAGCAAATTTTCTTGCGCGTCAAATAAGTCAATGCCGACTCGAGCCGAGCGGGCAACTTCACCCGCTGCGAGAGCGAAAGCCTGCCGATTGATCGTGCCTGTGTCGGTGAGTACGGCATCGCTTAATCCACTGGCCGCGTCGGCCATGCGTCGCAGTTGAGAGCTATCGGCCAAGCGAGCGAGTTCTACAGACGCCAACCAAAAAGTGGCGACGAACACCACTGCAAGAAGCGCACACCAACCAACAAATAAGTGCCAAACAAATCGAGTTCGAGGCATGGGCAATTTCGAGTGACGAGCGTGACGAGATATCGCCTCACGCTCGGAATCGATATCCCACGCCTCGGATGGTTTCAATGTAGGAACCGAAATCGCCGAGTTTTTTCCGCAGGCCGGCGATCTGGACATCTACCGAGCGTTCCGTAACAGGATAGTCTTCTCCCTTTACGGCGTCGACAATCTGCATTCGGGTATAAGCCCAACCTGGCCGTTTGGCGAGGAATTGCAGCAAAGCAAACTCTGTGTAGGTGAGTTCAAGAGGTTTTCCAGCCAGAGTCACCTCGTGCCGACCGGGATGCATCGACAACTCCCGAACATCGACGGTCGTCTCGACACAGGCTAATCGTTCGGCTTCTTTGCGACGCAACAGCGCCTTGACTCGGGCAGAAAGAACCCGAGGGCTGAACGGTTTGGAGATGTAGTCGTCGGCACCCTTTTCTAGGCCCGCGATCATGTCGCTCTCCTCGCCCTTGGCGGTCAGCATGATGATGGGAATATCGCGAGTTTTGGAATCGCCCTTAAGCCGTCGGCAGACTTCAAGGCCATCGACTGCCGGCAGCATCAAGTCCAGCACGATCAGATCAGGAGCCGTTTTGCGAACCGCCTTCAAGGCGTCTTCTCCACTGGCAACGCAACTGACGGTGTAGCCTTCTTTCGTGAGCTTGTATCGCACCAGTTCTAGCAAATCTTCTTCGTCGTCGACAACCAGAATATGGTGGCCGGAGGCCAGCACTGGGATCGTCGGAAGTTTTACAGGCTGTTGCTTCACGGTGGCACTAAAAAAAGGTGAGGCAGGCGAGAGAGTTGTGAGAGTCATCTTATGCAAGCGAGAGTCGCTCTCCAAATCGTGCACGAGTCGGGCAAATGGCGATCCAAACAGGCAATCGGGGGACTACCTAACCGTCGTGAAGTGTACGCTGTGGGTGGCAGTCGCGCATCGGCCCTACGCGTTAGAATTCCGTGAGCAGGGCCATTTTGGCTCGCAGGTTCTTTGTGCCGGAGAGGGGCATAAGCAGCCTAGGAAAGCAGTAATTCGACATCTTCGGCCGTCAGACTAGCGATCATTGTTTCATCGGCCCGCACGATCGACTCGGCTAACTCTCGCTTGCGGTCTTGGAGGGCAAGGATTTTTTCCTCGACCGTATCGCGAGCGATGAGTCGATAGGCGAAGACACGACGCGTCTGGCCGATGCGGTGGGCACGATCGACGGCCTGCGCTTCAACGGCAGGATTCCACCACGGATCGAGAATGTAAATATAGTCTGCTGCCGTCAGATTAAGGCCTTGGCCGCCCGCTTTTAAACTCACAAGAAAGAGCTTGCACTCTGGATCCTCTTGAAAGTGCGTGACGCGAGCCTGGCGGTCGGTTGTTTTGCCATCGAGGTATTCGTAGGGCATCCCGCGGGCCTCCAGATGCCGGCGAAGAATGGCTAGAAAGCTGGTGAACTGACTGAAGACCAGCACCTTGTGGCCTTCATCGATCACCTCGCCAAGCTGCGCCAACAGAGTTTCGAGTTTGGCACCCATTTCGTCAATTCGAGATGGATCGACCAAGCCAGGATGGCAGGCCGTTTGCCGCAGTCGTAGGAGGGCTTCCAGCACAGCGATCCGTGAGCGCCCGACCCCCATCCGGCCAATTCTTCCGGAAAGCTCCTGTCGGTAGTGATCTCGCAATTCATCGTAGGCTTTGCGCTGCGACTCACCCATCTCGCAAAAGATCGTCTGCTCTGTCTTCTCAGGCAGATCCGAAAGCACCTGCGACTTGGTACGTCGAAGCAGATAGGGCCGCACAGCGCGAGCCACCACATCGGATGAACTGCGTCCACCCACAAGAAACTTTTTAAGCCGCGAGGCACTTCCCAGTTGGCCCGGATTCAAGAACTCGAAGATGCTCCATAATTCACCAATATGATTCTCGACAGGCGTTCCCGTCATGGCCAGCCGATGGCGGGCACGCAGCAAGCGGCAGGCCTTAGCCGCTTGGCTACTGGCATTTTTAATCGACTGTGCTTCGTCAAGAATGACGTAATCAAACTCAATTTCACGATGCCGTAAAATATCGCGACGTAGGGTTCCGTACGTGGTGAGCACAAGATCCGAATCGGCCAACGACTGCGACTCACCAGCGCGGAGATTACCCGTATGGTTGAGAACGCGCAAGCCTGGCGCAAACTTTTTTGCCTCCTCCATCCAGTTAAAGATCAAGCTCTTGGGCACGACAACTAGCGTTGGCCGATGGAGCACGCCGCCATCCCGCGTGACTGACGCCCGCCGCACGAGCATTGCCAAAACCTGAATCGTCTTGCCCAGCCCCATGTCGTCGGCCAAGCATCCGCCGAGGCCCATCCGCTCGAGGAATCCCAGCCATCCCAGCCCTTCTCGCTGGTAGTGCCTAAGCGTGCCAATAAATCCATCTGGCTCATCTTCGGCCTCAGGCCGTTCGCCACGGGCTAACTCTTCCCGAATCTTTTCAAAGGCCTCATCAACATGCGACTGCGGTTGGCCAGCCAAAAGTGCGTCGAGCAGCGCCACCTGAATGCGGCCGTACCGTAGGCGACCATCATGCTTTTGGGCGAGCGCTAAGAGCGGCTCAAACTGGGCTGCCAATGTTTCCGGCAGGATACCCAGCGATCCGTCGGAAAGCTCAACGGACCGTTCGCCGCGGGCAAGCGCCTCGAGTAAGGCCGGCATCTCCGCCGAAACTCCGCCAAAATCGACTGAACCAGTGAGTTCAAACCAGTCAATTCCGCTGGTAACGTTCCAAGCAACGCTGCCAGCTGGACGGTAGCGACGCCCCGCCACTTCCACCGCCCACCCCAAGGCTGCTAACTGCGAAACGGAAGCATCCAGACGAGCCCGCGGGATTTCCACATGATGAGTGGCGGGTTCTTCGCCGAGGTCACTGCTGCGAGGAACCACGGCGCCGTAACGAGGCAGCATCGAAAGTGCCTCGCGTTCAGCCGCGCGATCACGCCGCACAAAAATGCGGCGAGTGGCATCGGCTGCACCACCGGCAGGATCGTCGGCAGTGATCTGGATGCCGCCGTAGTCAAACCAAATGTGGCCCGCCAATTGCACTCGTGAGACAGACTTTCGCTTCGTGCTACGGCGCGGCCGCGCATCGCCAAACGCATCAGGATCATCAGGATCGATCATTCCAGCAGGAGCGTTGTCGTCGAGTCCATCACTGGAAATAGCTGGAGAATCGTCGAGCACCAGAATCGGCCGAGGTGCTCCAGATTCGACTCGCCAGCCAGTCCAGCCTGGCAGTTCCAGTCGCGGCACATCGGCCAGCGAGGCCAATCGCTCGATGAGGCCGTCGGTCTGGGACCCCGAAAGCTCGATCGGCCCACGCCGTTCAAACTGTTCAATCCAGCCTGTGGCACTTGCGAGGCGATTGGATTCTGGCACGGCCAAGCGGGCGATTCGGTCGGCAAAGACAACGAGCCCCGATCGCAAAATAGCGCGGGGTTCTCTCAGATCTTTCCGCTGACTACCCCGCACAAGCATGCCTCGCAGCGTGGCCTTGCCCGGCCGTGGCAGGGCCTGCCCCTCGGTCATGTCTTTGACGGTCTCTGCGCGGACGCTGGAGTCATCATCTGGTTCTAAGACAAAAGCAAACTCCCAAGGACGTCCACTATCCCATGTCAGCGGGAGGACGGTTTCCGGCGCGCGTCTGGGCTCTGGCTGTACGACCAAACGACCGGTTTCGCAGAGCGTCGCGAGATGCGTCGGGGCTGACTGCGGGTGGATCGTGATTCGGGCGATTGTGCGGCGTTCCGCCGATTCAGCCGAGGCGGTTTCGCCGACAAGCTGCGAAAAAATCGCACGCTCCTGCGCATCGAGTTGGTCGTATTCCACATCGGTTGGTCCAAACACCACTGGCCGCGGTTTGCCGGTCGTATTTCCAGCCACGTCGAGTTGCATCCGACAGGGAATTAAGACGGCCGCATGGGCATCAGACGAGGCTGTCACATCGAGCACAAAGACGAGCATGCCGAGGGAGCGACGGCCGTCGGCAATCGTTAATGAACTGGTCCGCACAGTGGGCTCGACGAGCCGCCGCCGTTCTTCCAGATCGGCTGCCCAGACGGGTAACCGAGACGAACTGCGTTTGGCGACGGCACTATGCGATTGCCTTCCGCGTGCGTTCACGCTCCGCGAGGCGACTGTCAGTTGGGCTGCGATTGACTGGGCTCCCCGAAAAGCAGAGGCAGCATCAGCATCGTTGGAGTTCTGCTCACCGTCGCCATCGTCTTGAACAGCGTCATCGTCAGAGCCTGTTGGGGTGGTGTCCTCGCTTGCGTCGCCGTCCTCATCAGGGTCGGCTGCGATCATCGTGAGCACAACGGGGGTGTAATCGTGGAGTCCGGAAAAAATTTCTCTACGATCGACCTCCAGTATCACCGCGGCCAACAGGGCGCAGGGTTTGCCTATTCGGCCTAAGCGGCTGGAAGAGCGGCTTTCGAGCGTCATGCCGCCGCGACGGCCAGCCGTGAGTTCCAGTAACACTTCCTGCGGGCCACTATCGTCGTTCAAAATGGCAAGAACCTGCCCGACGCGAGGGCAGGAAATCTTCACCGAGTCGATCAAGCGAGCTTTTTTGATGTCGGAGCGATCAAACAGGTGAAATAGTCGCTTTTCAAGACTCGTCATGCTGCAAATATCCACGGGGTGAGTTTGGAGTGACGCTGCAAAAATGCTGTCAACGTTCGTTAGCGCGCAACACGCTGTTGTACACCGCGGGGGGCTCTTGCGTGAGGGGTTCGCTTGAAACGCGTTCTGGAAACCAATTCTTTGACGATTTTGCTTTCCGAAGCCCCAATGTTTTGTGTTGGCCACGCCGTCGGTAGACCCCCTGCCCGGCGGTATCCTCTTACTGGCCCTTAACGGTGGCAATCAATTCCAGCACGTTCTCGACCGGAGTCTGTGGTAGCACGCCGTGGCCGAGATTGAAGATGTGGCCCGGACGACCGGCAGCCTGCGCAAGCACTTCCTGCGTGCGTTTGCGGACAGTGTCGCGATCGGTGAGCAAAATTGCTGGGTCAAGGTTACCTTGGATCGCCCGGTCGTAACCGACGGCCTGCCATGCGTCGCCCAAATCGATGCGCCAATCAATGCCGATTACCGACCCACCCGCTTCTCTTAACAGCGGCAAGAGCGTTGGATTTCCAGTGGCAAAGTGGATCGTCGGCGCCAGTCTGGCTGCCTCCGCTAAGGCCGTGCGACTGTGTGGCAAAACATAGCGACGGTAATCAGCCGGCGAGAGACACCCCACCCAACTGTCAAAGAGCTGCACAATCTGCGCCCCGGAAAGAATCTGTGCGACAAGATAGCGGCTGACGGCACGGGCCAGCCTATCCATTAAGTCGTGCCAGGCCGATTCATGGCTATACATCAGCGACTTTGTGTGCAGCCACGCGCGGCTTGTGCCGCCTTCAATGCAGTAACTGGCCAGCGTGAACGGAGCCCCGGCAAACCCGATCAAGGGGATTGAGTCAGGCAGTCCGGCCCGCGTGGCCCGCACGCAGTCCATGACAAAGCCGAGAGAATCAAGATCGTTGAGCTCGCGCAGGCGGTTGACGTCCGCGACCTGACGGAGTGGGTTGTGGATAACAGGCCCTTCGCCAGCTGTGAACTCCAAATCCATTCCCATGGGCTCAAGAATCGGCAGCAGGTCGCTAAAAATGATGGCCGCGTCGACGCCCAGCCGACTGACTGTCGCGATCATGACTTCTGCCGAGAGACGCGGATTTTTGCAGAGTTCCATGAAGGCGACCTTCTCCCGCACGCTGCGGTATTCAGGCAGGTAGCGGCCAGCCTGTCGCATCAGCCAGACGGGCGTGCGCTCCACTGGTTCGCGTCGGCAGGCGCGCATCAAAAGCGATTGGCTGTAGCGGTCGGCCGCTGAAACGGTCGCAGGCGTATTGTCTCGTGCCGTAGGGCTATTTCTATTCATTGAGGCAAGTATAACGCGATATGCGAAGGCTGCGAGCAGGCGTCGGGCGTTTGATCTTTGGACTTTTGCATCCGGCATCTGCCCGCTCCCTCGGCCCCGCGTGACACCCCCGCCCATTGACGGGCAGGACTGCGAATTCGGGCCGCAGTGAGAATACTGATGAAAGGGCTTGATCCTGCCGCTTATCGAACGCGTCCGTACTGTTGTTGTGACACCGCTTGAAAAAATCCCTGAGGCTGCTCCGCACGGCGCACAATCGTGAGGTACGGTTTTATAGCGTTGTCACGGATGACGCATCAGATCGTTGGGTCGGCTCACGACCAGAAAGTGTTTGGAGAATCGAACATGTCGCGTACCGTGTGTCTGGCAATTATACTGGGCAGCTTCGTGGCAGCCCCGGGATGCAGTAGTTGTTTTGGCGGCGCTAGCAATTGCCGTCGGCCGTCATTTATGGAATTTCGCTCGCCCTGCTCGTCGGGTGCCCCGGCGGCTCCCTGCAGTGCTCCGATGGCCCCGGCCTGTGGACCGGCCTGTGGACCGGCCTGTGGACCAGCCGTCTCGCCGTGCTGTGAAGAAGGCGGCGCTAGTCTTTCGTCGCCTGGATCAGCCCCAGTGGTCGTCAGTGAGACTGGAACTTTTAGCTGAGTCATTGCGGCTGATCGCCGGTTTGCCTCTTCGGTGATGTGCCGCTCTTGCCGGCCACGCGTCGGGCATGCAGCACGTTGTGTGTCTGCTCTCGATTCGAGCGGCTCGTCACCGAGGGGGCAGGCGGTGCCTTTTGGACTGGCCTGTGTGACGATTTATTTTGCGTATACTGCCGGCTTTTCCCCCCTGCCGGAGTCGCCATGTTTGAATCGTTAACAGCCTCTCTCTCCTCGGCCCTAGGCGCTTTGCGAGGCCGCGGCAGGCTGACGGAATCGAATATGCGCGAGGGACTTGAGGGGGTGCGCACAGCCCTGCTTGAGGCTGATGTCGCGTACGACGTCGCCAACCAGTTTCTGGACCGGGTCGTAACCGATGCCGTCGGAGCGAAGGTGCTGGATTCGCTGGACCCCGCCCAGCAACTCGTGGGGATCGTGCACAAAGAACTTGTCAGCTTGATGGGGCCAGTCGATCACTCGCTCCACTTAGAAACTGGCAAGACAACGATTTTTATGCTTTGCGGCTTGCAGGGTTCAGGCAAGACAACCTCGTGCGCAAAGCTCGCACTCAAAATCAAGGAACAGGGCCGCAGCGTGCTCTTGGTGGCAGCTGACCTGCAGCGTCCTGCTGCTATTGAGCAACTCGTGGTATTGGGTAAGCAGCTTGCAGTGCCTGTGCACACCCCAGATTCCAGCGTTACCGATGGTGCGAAAGACCCAGTAGCCGTCTGCAGCGCCGGCGTTGCTCGAGCCAAGAAAGAGGGCATAGCGGTTGTCATTCTGGATACGGCTGGCCGGCTCTCGATCGACGAAGCGCTGATGCAGGAGCTGTCGCGGATAGACCGCACGGTGGGGCCCGATCAGGTTTATTTAGTCGTCGATGCGATGACAGGCCAAGACGCCGTAAAAAGTGCAAAGGCATTTAATGATGCCCTTGAACTCAACGGCGTGATCATGACAAAACTCGACGGCGATGCCCGTGGCGGTGCGGCCATTTCAGTCAAGAGCGTGACGGGAGTGCCGATCAAATTTATTGGCACCGGTGAACAGATAGAGGCTCTCGAGGATTTTCATCCGGACCGCATGGCCGGGCGGATTCTGGGCATGGGCGATGTGCTCACGCTCGTTGAAGATGCGCAGCGGAAGTTTAATCAGGAGGAGATGAAAGAGCAGGAAGAACGCCTCCGTGCTGGAGAATTTACGCTCGAAGACTTCAAGAAAATGCTCCTGCAAACCCGCCGACTCGGGCCACTGGGCAAAGTGCTCGGGATGATTCCCGGCATGGGTGGAATGAAGGAGATGCTGGGCGGTAACGATCTGGAAAAAGACATGCAGCGATTGTTTGGTGTGATTGATTCGATGACACCAGCGGAGCGGCGAAATCCAGCCAGGGTGATTGATCAGTCACGCCGCCGACGGATTGCCACGGGTGCGGGCGTTGAACCCCAAGAGGTCAATGATTTAGTGAAACAGTTCGACGGCATGAGCGCGATGATGAAGGGCATGGCCGGTCTGAACGCGGGCGATCGAATGAAAGAGATTCAGCGACTTCAAGGGGCAATGGCGAACCCCGGCAATCACTTGGCTCGTTCGAAAGGCGACACGGGCAAAAGGCTGACACCCGATGAGCGTCGAAAGCAGAAAAAACAACGCGATAAGGAGTTGCGACGAAGGAATCGCGATTCACGAGGATAGGGAGTGTTGCCGGCTCCACACAGCAAAAAATACTATGAAACGGCTTGCCCTGAAGGTGGGCTTGGGTTTCAGGTCTGCTCAGGTAGGCTACCGTTCTTGAACAGATTCCCTTTTGAGGAGAGTGCAAACGTGTCTGTGGTGATTCGGATGAAAAGAATGGGCCGGAAAAACCGCGCCTTTTATAGGATTTGTGCAACCGACAAGCGCAGCCCGCGAGACGGCCGAGTGATTGAGGAAATCGGTACCTACGATCCCCTCATACCAGACACAGACGCCCGTTGCACACTCAACGGCGAGCGACTGCAGCATTGGCTGAGCGTGGGGGCTCTGCCCAGCGACGCAGTGCGAGTGCTGATTAAAAAGTATGGCCCAGCAGGCACGCACCTAGCGGCTATGGAACAGGCCCGCGTCAAGCTTTCAATGCCAAGAATTATTCCCCCTGCACAGGCACCTGTGTTTGTGCCTGTGGTCAAGTCGGAGCCGACGGCTCCGGAGGCTGCTGTTTCCGAGGTAACGGCCATCGCTGAAGAAACTGGAACCGTTGCGGTAGCTGGCGCTGGTGAAACAATTGTAGAAACAGGTGCCGAAGCCGCTGTTCTAGCCTCGACAGAAATCCCGGCCAGCGAAGAGTCGGCTGGTTCTTAAAGCCCCACCAGTAGTTGACGCGCGGCCCGTTTTTTGTGGCTGCTTTTCCCTGCCATGCGCATCGATATCCTCACGTTGTTCCCCGATATCTTTACAAGCTTCCTCGACGGAAGCCTGCTGGGAGCGGCACGGATTGCCGGCCTGATCGACATTCGCATCACGAATATCCGCGACTTTGCCGACGGCGTTCATCGGCAGGTCGACGACCGTCCATTCGGCGGCGGACCGGGGATGCTGCTGATGCCTGGCCCGGTTGTGGATTGCGTTGAAAGCGTGCAGCAAAGCGACCCTCTCCCCGGCCATCTTCTCATGCTCACGCCCGGCGGTCGCCGTCTGGATCAGCAACTTGTTGAAGAGTTGGCCGCAAAAGATCGCCTTGTGTTGCTCTGCGGTCGCTACGAAGGCTTTGATGCCCGCGTGCGTCAGACGCTGCAGCCGATCGAGATTTCCATAGGCGACTATGTGCTGTCCGGTGGCGAAGTGGCGGCAATGGCCATCATCGACGCCGTTACCCGCCTTGTGCCAGGCGTGCTGGGCGACGAAGAAAGTGCCCGGCAAGATTCCTTCTCTGGGCCCGAGCGGCTTGTGGAAGGCCCGCAATACACCCGCCCACGAGAGTTTCGTGGATTGCAGGTACCCGAGGTGTTACTCTCGGGAGACCACGGAAAAATAGCAGGCTGGCGTCACCAGCAGGCCGTCGATGCAACTCGTCGCCGATCCACAACCGAACTCACCCCCGCTACAGTTGTCACGTTTCAATAATCCAAAAAGGAGCCCCCATGAGCCAGCAGATTCTTTCGCATGTTGAAGCCTCAAGCCTCAAGACAGAAGTTCCGCAGTTTGCAATCGGCGATACCGTCGACGTTCACACCCGGATACTCGAAGGCGAGAAGGAGCGGCTCCAGATTTTTAATGGCGTGGTGATAGCTCGCAGTGGCTCGGGGAGTCGCGAGATGTTTACCGTCAGACGCATCGTCACGGGAGAGGGAGTCGAACGAAAGTTTCCATTGCACTCCCCAAAAATTGCCAAGGTCGAGGTCAAGCGATCGGGTGTTTCCCGTCGGGCGAAGCTTTACTACCTGCGAGATCGTGTTGGAAAGTCGGTGCGTCTGAGGGAGAAGCGCGAGGAAACCGCTGCCACAGCGAGTGTCGCTGCCAAAGCCAAAAAGGCGAAAGCCGCTGCCACTGCTGCGAAGTCGTGATTGGATGGCGGGCAGTCAGTCGACGAGCGGTATCTGACAGTCTCAATCGGATTTGATGAGAAAGTCGTATGGCATCGCGAGACACGCTTGGCCGTCGCGGCGAGGATGAAGCAGCGAAATATCTGCGCGGCATCGGCTACAGGATTCTTTCGGTACGCGAGCGCGTGCTGCGGGGCGATATCGATATTATCGCCCTCGACGAACGGACGGTTGTGTTTGTGGAGGTGCGATCGCGAAGCGACACAGCCCACGGCCATCCGGCAGAAACAGTTGGTTATCAGAAGCAGCGTCGCGTGGCTGAGTTAGCCAATGTCTACATTCGCCGTAATCGCTTAGAGGATTGCCATGTCAGGATTGATGTCGTCACCGTGACTTTTTCTGACACTGGTCAGAGCGTGGCCGAAAGCGACAAGCCAATCGTCGAACACTTTCAAAATGCATTCGATAGTCCGTGCTGAAGCAGGGGTCGCAGGAGCATCGTATCGAAGGCATTAAAACCCCTCCATTCTGACGCAATGGGCTTAGCGATCGACCAATTCGCAGGTGTCTGTAAAAATCTGCATGACTCCGGCGGGGAGTCGGCGAACCAATCGCTCCAGGCGCGAACGGATCTTTTCGCGGGATGCTTTTCCCTCAACCTGTCGGATCAGAATGCCGGAGACTTGCTTCGAATGTGCGCGGGCAATCGCAGCGTAGAGTTCTGGGTCTCGCTCACCAGAATCGCCCACAAGTAAAAACTTTCGCTCCGGGAAGTCATGCATGATCTGCTCAATGGTGCGACGCTTAGAACGCTTGCGGGATGGGAGTCTGCGTAAGGGGGTCGAGTCTTTCAGCCGAAAAAGTTGGAGATGCATCGAACCCAGTGGTAGTTCAGAAGCGGTCAGAAATGTGCACAGGCACGGCGACAATTGCCATGGGCTGGCCGATACATAGTGAAACGCACAGCCATTCTCCTGCCAGCGACGGTAGATATCGGCCATCCCGTCCACAGCTTTAAATTCGCGGAGCAGAGTGTTTGCCAGAAGTTCACGACGGTTAGCCACATTGGTCACCTTTACAGTGTCGTCGATGTCGGAGATCACCGAGCGTCCCTGCTGTTCAACGATTTGAATCCGTCCGCGAGCAATGGCCGGTAGAGACATCTGAGCGTTGTCGGCAGCAGCTTCTCGACTCACGTCAAACAGGCGTGCTGTGCCTTCTTCACTCGGATCATCGTCGTCCAGAATTGCCTCATAAGAAATCCAGCGGCAGGCCGAGCCCGTGGAATGGGCGAGAGAATCGACCGCCTCATCGTCCAAAACAAAATGTGATTGGAAGTGGCCGAGCCGATCGGAATAACCGGCATCGAAGAGCCGACCACCGATGGCAATTCGAACGCGTTGGCCAGAGACCCGCTGAAAGAGAAAGGCAGCGGCACGACGCTGAAAAATATCTGAATCGAGCTGAGATTGATCAAGATCCAGCAAGCGCTTGAGGACGGCCATCGCCAGCCTGCGGCGATGGCTTTTGAGAGGCAGCGAACGCGATACCATCCCCGCGACAGTGGCTTGCCAGCCTTTCTCTCCGGGACTGCGTCGCGCGTAGGTGGGAAAGAAAACGATCATGCGGCGAGGGTGTCGGTGAGAGATTTTAGCCAGAGCGTGCCAAGGATAAAAACGAGTCGGAATGTGGGCTCGAGGAGAGCAGAAATTGGTTCAGTGTGCTTCAGCATCGCTGCGGGAGAGGTGTGCTTGCAATTGGAGGCCCCAACATTTTACAACTTTGCCTTCTGTTCGGCAGTCACGTGGAGAAAAGCATGGGTGTTAAGAAAACGGGCAAAGGTCGGCGCAAACTCGGTCAAAAGAAGCGCCGTATGCGAGCTCGCATTCGCCATCGTAAAGGCTAATCTTCGCTAGAATCAGCACAGATTCCCACGGCACCGCTCCCGGTGCAATTTCGCAGCGCTATTTTTCCTTGCCGCGCCTTCTGCGTGGGGTACGGTTGCTTGGCTTCGTGGAGTACCCGCGAGTTATTCGCGGCTTACCCGCGAAGCAAACCGTGCTTGACACGTGTCGAGCAGAAGCAATTTTAGGGAGGCTGTCGAATGCGGACGAAAAAGTGGAGCAAGCGCGCTGTGCTGTGCATGCCAGTGATACTGGCTGCTGGTTTGAGTGGCTGTAAAGCGATGAACGAGCAGTATATCCAACTTGAGGTCTGGAAGTACGAGAAGTGCTTTGGCCATCTGCCGCCGGGTTTTGTGCCGCCCGGTGCTGCTGCAGGAACCGCCGTGCGTGGTTGTGGTCAAGGAACTCCCATGCAAGGAGCCCCATGCCAGCCAATAGGTCAAGGAGCACCCTATCAATCGGCATCGTTTTCACCCAGCGCTCAATTGGGTAACAACTGCGACGAGTGCCAAGGAGCCACGGTCAACGGGGCAATGCCAGGCGGTGCTGGCGGCACGATTGTGCCTGGAGGCGGAATGATTGTACCGGGATCGATGGTGCCCGCTGGCCCAGGTGGTTCGCCGGGGCCGATGCCGAGCGGCCGAGCGCCGACTCCAGCCGGTATGACAACAAGCCGACCGGTGATCATTTCAGACGAAGTGGTTTTGCCGTAAGTGACACTCAATCGCCGTGAGAATGAATGGTTGCGGATTGACGGAAGAATCCCATATCTAGGCAACGCGGCGATCGAGTGAGATCCGTTGCCGACCACCGGCAAATGAATCGAGCGATTGGTAGTACCAACGAAAGTGCCGCTGGATGTCGGTAAGAAAAGGTTGAGCCAAGGCTTCGTAGTGAGCCTGTCTACCGGCATCTTTGTCAGCACAGTTGACGCGTGGGATATCTATTGCGACATCGATCCCAAAGCCGTCGAGCACCTGCCGCAGGCCAGACTCAAGATGGTCGAAGTGGATCAACCGCGTACGAGGCCAGGCAACACCGCCGACATCAAAGAATGATTCGTATCGCTTGAGTCGCTTGGAAAGAAGACACTCGTTGAGGAATGTTGAAAAGGATCCCTGCCCTGCCGCACGGATGAATGGGTCATTCCGCGAGTGCCGATGACTCTGATTCCGCCGCCAAAATTCGTAGAGCGACACGATTAATTCCAGCGGCGATCGTACGACGCCAAAAATTCGCAGGGTTTGTGGCAACTTACAGTCGACGTGCACAGTCGGCAACCATTGGGAAGGTCGCATGGCATACCGCAGTCGCTCCAGTGGGGGGAGCGAGTGGCCCGCGGATAATCTGCCCAGTGCCTTGCGAACTTCTAAATGGGGATGTCGCTTATCAATCCAGCGGGCGTCGGGAAAGGCTCGCTGAAACCAGCGAGCAATCGACGATCCAGCGGTCTTTGGATAGTGAGCAAAAGCAATCTGATGCAAGCGACTGTAAAGCATGGATGAATCTCAAAATTGGAAAGAATCCCTCACGCTAACAATCGGCACAAAGACCGGTCCATCTGTGCGTCTTACAGGCAAGAATAGGGTTTGAAAACAGCCTAACGTTATGAATGTGGCTCTTTGAGAAGCCTTGGCAAAGGGGGTCAGGCCTAAACTTACCCAGACTATGTCCTCCAACGAGGGGGAGGGGATGATGGGGGCTACGGTCTTGCCTGCTTGGGCTGCACCGCGGCGAGTGCCGCCAATCCGCTCACCGACGCAAGGCATGTTTGGCCGCTGCATTGGTAGAGCGTGACGGTCTCGGCCGCGCCGGGGCGACTGTGAAACAGAGCGTCCAGCGGTCGGCCCGGCCCCCCTGCATGCGGAATTGCGTCGGCTGGAGCCCGTAATGCCAGCACCTCGCGGGGTCGAAATTGACCTCGTACCGCCGTCACTACATCGCGAGTCGAAGCTTGATCTGGCTGTCCAACGAGCACGGTCTCGATCGCCGGTCCCAGTAGCCAGTCGAGGGCAATCAGCGACTGGCTGACTGCCGAAGGCGCCTGTTGGGCAATGGGCAACACCGCGGCGATGGCGGCCTCAGCCGCCGTGCGGTAGGGCGTATGGCCGGTCAGGGAGGCCAGTCGCAGTAGCATTGTGGCGGCCATTCCGGAACTGCTGGGCGTGGCATTGTCGAGCAAGTCGGGATGCCGAACAATGAGTTTTTCATGGTCGGCTGAGGTCTGAAAAAAAGCGCCGGTGGCAGGATCAATAAAGCCGCCCGACGAGAGACTCCCAGAACCACTCGGCGAGATTTGCCCCAGTAACACATCGGCCAAACCTGTGGCCGCGACAATCCAGCGTTCATCGAATGTCGCCTCGTAAAGACTGATCAGTCCTTCGGCCAGACAAGCCAAGTCTTCAGCAAATGCCAGACCGCTTGTGCGTCCCTGTCGCCACTGGTGAGCGAGTCGCCCTTCTGCATCGCGGCATTGGCTGAGCAGAAAATCGGCTGCACGCACCGCTGCTAAAGTGTAGCGATCACTCTTGAGTGAAGCCCCGGCTCGCGCGAGGCTGTCGATCGCGAGGCCGTTCCAAGCCACCAGCACTTTATCATCGTTGCCTGGCCGCACGCGATGCTGGCGGGCCGCACGCAAGGCGGTTCTGGAGTCTGCCAACCTGCGATCAAGATCGGCGAGATCGAGGCCGCACTCACGGGCAATTGTCGGGAGCGGTCGAGGAAGATTGAGGATTGAATGTCCCTCAAAGTTGCCAGCGTCAGTCGCGTCATAGGCCAGACAAAAAATCGCAGCCTCCTCAGGGCCCAGCACGGCCGCGATTTCGCTGGGAGTCCAGACATAAAACTTTCCCTCCTCCCCTTCGCTGTCGGCGTCTTCAGCACTCCACAGGCCGCCGGAGGGGTCGGTCCGTTCCCGCACAAGATAGTCGAGCGTGCTGCGCACAACGGTCGCAAACTCTTCGCGGCCCGTAGCTAAAAACGCCTCCAGATACGTCACGGCCAAAAGCGCGTTGTCGGAGAGCATCTTTTCAAAGTGTGGCACCAGCCAGCGTTCGTCCACAGAATATCGAGAAAAACCTCCACCGATCTGGTCGTGCATGCCACCGGCTGCCATCTGGGCCAGCGTGTGTGTGACCATTTCTAAATCGTGAACTCGGCCGGAGCGGGAATACGTCCGGAGTAAAAGTCGCAGATCCATCGGATGTGGAAACTTGGGAGCACTGCCAAATCCTCCGTAACGACTGTCGTAGGATTGCGACAGCGACCGACTGGCTCTGTCGAGCAGGTCGCTGTCGCTGGGAACCGCCGCTGCTCCGTGCAGCGAGCGAGCAGCAGCCGTCATGGTTGGCGAATGCTGGAGCGAATGTGTCAACTCTGTGGCCTGCTTTGTGACAGCGTCGCGGCGGTTGTCCCAAGCATCGCTGACGGCGGCGAGCACCTGTAAAAAGCCCGGCATGCCTTGTCGCGGTTCGGGAGGCCAGTAGGTGCCCGCAAAGAAGGGCTCGAGCGTCGGCGTGAGAAAAACACTCATCGGCCAGCCGCCGCGGCCAGTCAGCAGTTGAACCGCCGCCATGTAGACGCTGTCAAGGTCCGGCCGCTCCTCGCGGTCGACCTTAATTGACACAAATGACCGATTGAGCAGCGCCGCCACGGCTTCATTTTCAAAGCTCTCGTGCGCCATAACATGGCACCAGTGACAGGCGGAATAGCCGATCGACAGAAAGATCGGCTTTTCATCGTCAACGGCACGGGCCAGAGCCCGGAGTCCCCATGGTTCCCAGTGGACGGGATTGCTGGCGTGCTGGAGCAGGTAGGGGCTGGTGGAATCGGTCAGTCGATTTTTACATTCGTCAATCATGCGGCAGGTATTTCGAGAGTGCTTTGTCGGCGGATTAGCCAAGGGTTTCCATTTCTCCGGGAAACTTACGCTCGATAACATCCTGCCGCCAACGCAGCAACGCGTCGGCAATCGAGGTTTTGGTATCGGCATACGCCCGAACAAATTTTGGCACATGGTCCAGTGACAAGCCGACAAGATCGTGCAGTACGAGCACTTGGCCGTCACACTCAGGGCCAGCCCCGATGCCGATCGTGGGAACCTTCAGTGACCGCGTAATGGCTGCTGCAACCTGCTGCGGAATGCATTCGAGGACGACGGCAAACGCGCCTGCATCGGCGGCGGCTTTCGCATCGGCTGTGAGTTGCTCGATGTCGCGTTGCATGCGGTAGCCGCCAAGCTGGTGGACGGCTTGCGGCCGGAGGCCAACGTGACCCATGACAGGAATACCCGCCGCGACAATTCCTCGAATCACATCTGCCTGTCCGGCCGTGCCCTCGAGCTTGATCGCCTGACAGCCGGTTTCTTTGAGAAGCCTTGCGCACGCCTCGATCGCAGTCCGCACGCCAAGATGCTGAAACGGAAATGGCAAATCGACAACGACCAGAGCCCGTACGGCCGCACGCGCAACGATCTCGCCGTGGTAGATCATCTGCTCGAGGGTTGCAGGAATCGTGGAGGAGCGACCGGCGACAACCATGGCCACGCTATCTCCCACAAGCACGCAGTCGATTCCGGCAGCATCGACCAATCGGCCAGTTGGCCAATCGTAGGCCGTGACCATCGTGAGTGGCCGGCGATTTTGCTTGGCGGACGCAAGGTCGGGGAGAGTTATACGGCGGCTTGATGGGGTCATGGCTGGGATGAGGTTTTGGTTCGTCACGGGTGTAGAGTGAGAGGAGATGGTGAAGAGAGCGGGTCAGGGAACCAGTCTGATTACCCTAAGGGAGCAACTGCAAGATGATAACTTTTCTCAGGCCGGCTGGCTTTGCAAGTGGTTGTTCGATTGGCATTTGTGGGGGAGTCCCGCGGATTGAGTCGATCATGGTGGCAATTATTTTCTTCCTGATACCGCAGGCTGTTGTCACCGCGCAGGTCCCGTATCCACCCAACGGATATCCAGCCGTTGCGAAACCGGCTCCACAACTTCGTAAACTCCACCCCAACGATGGCCGTGGTACCGTTGAGATGGTTACTCCCGGCATGCTTCGACTGCGACTCAAGGCAGGCGAGTTCTGGAATGTAGTGCCAGCAGCCAATGCAGACATCCAAGTCGTGGGCACAGCAAGCCGCGAGCTTTTGCAAGCGGGCCAGTTTGTCAACTGCGATATCAAGATTGATGAGTTTGGAAAAGTGATCGAGCCGGCAACACGCGTGACATTTACGGGTGGCGGTGTGCCGAGCATTGTGGCTCCTGGACTAGGAATTCTAGAGCCGGGCACGAAGAGAATCAGCGGCCGCCGCCCCGCCGGCAGCTATCTTGTGTCGGGCACAATCAAGTTTATGAATGAAAATAGTATGACACTGCAGATTGGCAGCGAAAAGTTTGAGATCACTGTGCCTGCCGAAGCAGAGCTATTGGTCAACACTCGGAACGTAGGACTCTCTTCGGTGGGCGACGCTGTTCAAGTTCGGGGGGAGTACTACGAGAAGGGGCAGCTCAGAGCCACAATGATGAAGATCACATTGGCTAAGCCTGTGGCTCCCCCGGAAAAAAATAGAGGGATTCCCAAGCCGGCCACGAAGCCACTGCAATAGGGCGTCAGAAACGAATCAAGCGCAGGTAAAAAGAGGGGTATACCGGCGTAATTTCTTAAGCTTTTTGAGACAAAGGCCCAAAGTCTCTTATCAGTCCAACTACTCTAAGCCCTTAAAAAAGTCGCCGAGCTTGTCGTCGTCGGGCGCATCCACGGGCTCATCGGCCTGCGGTGGGAACCAGCCCACATCGTCAACCGCCGCTGCTTTCCCCGCAGCATCATCGGCGGCCAGAAAGTCAAAGGCCGGATCATCTGACGAGGCCGGCAGCACTTGTGGACCCATCGCACTATCACCAATATCAATATCAACTGTACCCGGTGAGATCGCGGAGACCCCAGCCACGCCCTCGAAAGATAGGTTCAATTTCTCAGGAGCTTTCTCAGGAGCTTTCTCAGGAGCTTTCTCAGGAGCTTTCTCAGGAGCTTTCTCAGGAGCTTTGGCAGGAGCTTTGGCAGGAGCTTTGGCAGGAGCTTTGGCAGGAGCTTTCTCAGGAGCTTTGGCAGGAGCTTTGGCAGGAGCTTTGGCAGGAGCTTTGGCAGGAGCGATTAATTCTTTGACGAGGATGATCTTCTCGACTGTGGCGACTTCTTCAACAAGAGGGGCTTCGACGGCTTCAGCTTCAGCCACAACTTCAGATTCGACAACGATGACCTCAAAGGCATTCAACACCTTGGGGTCACTTTCGGGAACTGGTTCAACTGAAAAAGAATCAAAATCACTAATGACATCTGCTTGAATGCCATCTGCGATGGGTTCGTCTAGCGGCATAAAACTCGTTGTGGCATTGTCAGATTCGTCAGCCGTTCGCTGAACCGGCGTTGAGACCAATGGCTGCCCGGCATATTCAACACGAAATGCCATATTCCCTATCCGCACAATGCTGTTTGGGGGAACGGGCGTTTTGGTGCTCGTCGGAATCGGTTTATCCTCTAACAAAGTGCCATTCGTCGAACCCAAGTCGCGGATAAAAACCACGCCATCCAAAGCAAAAAACTCACAGTGTCTGCGACTGACGCGATCATGCTGAATACGAAACTGCACCTCTTCACCACGGCCGATCAGGAGCGGCAAAGTGACCGGTAACGATCCCTTCTTGTCTTTTGGAGAAATGATCACAAAGCGGATATCCACGCATACCATCCTTTCTAATAATCCTAACTCGTCTGGAAGGGATTCCAATTTGTCTTGCCAAGTTCCCCAGAAAACCGCACTTACCCAGAGGGTGATCTTGCGGCAGGCGGCTTGGCCCCTATAATCAGCGAGTTTCCGGCCGACTCTTTTCGCCGCTGGCCCCATGGGTTCAGATCGAACGGAACGTCGAGTGTATCGATTGCGGGTGTAGCTCAGTTGGTAGAGCACCACGTTGCCAACGTGGTTGTCGTGGGTTCGAATCCCATCACCCGCTTTTAAGCAGTTACGGTTTTGTCTCTTTCGTGTGTTTCATCCCTCTTTGGGCCTTGCCGCAACAGGCGAGGCTCTTCACTCTTGCTCCCGTTCGGAAACCTTCATGTCATCTTCAGATACCCTCGACACCACGCTGGCCGCCTCCACTCAAATCACTCTTGAACCGGGGGTTCAAAGCCAAAGCGATCTCGTTGCCCAAAAGCCGCTCGCGTTGGTCATCACCATCAATGCGGTTTCTACATGCCAGCGGCGAGTGAGTATTTCGATTCCCAGAGAAGATATCGACCGCTACTACGCAGAGGCCATTGGCGAGTTGATGCCCAATGCACAACTGCCTGGTTTTAGACCAGGTCGGGCCCCTCGCACGCTCGTCACCAGTCGCTTCAAGTCGGAACTCTCCGATCAGATTCGCTCGAAGCTTTTGACTGACGCTATGACGCAGGCTTCGGAGCAGGAAAAGCTTTCTCCGATCAGTGAGCCGGATATTGATATGGGTGCAGTTTTGCTGCCAGACGAAGGCCCGATGACATTCGAATTCTCAATTGAGGTTCGGCCGGAGTTTGACATGCCCCAGTGGAAGGGCCTCTCGATCAAGCGGCCCACCCGGATCATTTCTGAGAGCGATATCGAAGAATCGCTCGGTAATTTGCTCCGGGAAAGGGGCCGATTGGTGCCTTGCGATGGCTGGCCTTTATTGGGAAATATGATTGTCGCCAATCTTCGCTTTCTTGACGGCAACGACAGCAACAAGGTGCTGTCTGAGGTGGCGGAAATGGAAATAGTTGTCCGTCCAAAGCTGTCGTTTGCAGACGCCACCTTAAACGGCTTTGACGCGCTCGTTGCCAAGGCCAAGGCCGGAACCACCGTCACAACAGCCCTGACAGTGTCTGACGAGGCGGCCGTAGAGGCTCTGCGAGGCAAAGAATTGACGATGGAACTGAAAGTTCTGGAGGTCAAAAAGCTGGAACTGCCAGAACTTTCTCCAGATCTACTGATTGAACTCGGAAACTTTGAATCGATTGAGTCACTCCACGATGCGGTGCGGAAGCAGTTAGAAAATCAACTTGAATGGCACCGCCGCCGGCAAGTGCGTCAGCAAGTCTCAATGGCTCTGATAGCCTCAGCCGCCTGGGATCTACCACCGGAACTCTTACGGCGGCAGAGCCAGCGTGAATTGGAGAGGTCGATTCTGGAGCTGCGACGCAGTGGTTTCGACGACGATTCTATCCGCCGCCATGTCAACCAATTGCGGCAAACCGTCATGGCGAGCACCGCTCGCGCGCTCAAGGAGCATTTCATTTTGGAGCGAATTGCCGAAGAGGAATCGATCGCCGACACGGGGGCCGATTACGACTCGGAGATTTTGGCTATTGCGGCTCAGTCTGGCGAGTCACCGCGACGCGTACGGGCCAGCCTTGAGAAGCGAGGCCTGATGGATGTGCTTCGCAATCAGATCATCGAGCGTAAAACAGTCGACCTCATCACATCACACGCTAGCTTTATAGACACGCCCTTTGAGTTTGAGAAGCCAGATGCCGAAGCCGTCGATCATGCTGTGTGTGGAGCTGTTGTGGGTGAGCTTGAGATACCCACGGCCTTGCATGCAGAAAAAGTCGAACAGCGAAGTACGGCCCGCCGCTAGGAGCAGGGCGACTAGTCCTCGGATCATGCCTCAGATAATCACAGTGTCGATTGCAGTCATCCCACCCCTTTACGATTAACCCGAGAACAATCATGCACGAGCGTTCGTTCGATCCATCAGCCTCCAGCGCCCATCGCGACTACCAACGGCAGCGGCAGATGACGCTGGGCGATCTGCTTCTGGAAAATAGAATCATTCTCTTGCAGGGAGAAATTTACGACGGAAACGCCAATGAACTGGTGATGAAGCTTCTCTACCTCCAAAGTGAGAATCGTCGAAAAGAAATTCACTTCTACATCAACTCTCCGGGCGGCAGCGTGACGGCAACGATGGCGATCTACGACACCATGCAGATTCTTTCGTGTCCTGTGGCAACCTACTGCGTGGGTCTTGCCGCGAGTGGGGGCGCAGTGTTGTTGGCGGGAGGTGCCAAGGGCAAGCGATTTGCCTTGCCGCATGCCAAAGTAATGATCCACCAGCCGTACGGGCAAGTTGGTGGGCAGGTCAGTGATATCCAGATTCAGGCTAACGAAATTCTTAAGACGCGGTCGATTCTTAACGAGATTCTGGCCTCCCACACCGGTCAATCGTTTGAGAAAATCGCGAAGGATACCGACCGGGACTGTTACCTGACAGCGACCGAAGCCAAGGACTATGGCTTGGTCGACGAGGTGCTGACAAAGCCCCCGGTGGTCGCTGACGAGGATGACAAAGCCTAAGTGCCCGAAGAGCGAGAGAAATTCCTTTTTGATTGAGACTCTAAAAAACTGACCGAGTAAAAAACCACGAGATTCTACCATGCCCCTGATTCCCTACGTCATTGAGAAAAGCGGCCGCGAAGAGCGGGCGATGGATATCTACAGCCGCTTGCTCAAAGACCGCATTGTCTTTTTAGGCACTCAGGTCAACGACGAGGTGGCCAATGCCATTGTCGCCCAGTTGCTTTTTTTACAATCCGATGACCCTAAGGCCGACATCCATCTCTATATCAATTCCCCCGGTGGCAGCGTAACGGCGGGTTTGGCGATCTACGACACCATGCAGTTTGTGACCTGCGATGTGGCGACCTACTGCATCGGTCAGTGCGCCTCAATGGGGGCTCTCCTGCTCACCGCTGGGGCCGCAGGCAAGCGAAAGGCGTTGCCCAATGCCCGGATTATGATCCACCAACCGCTTGCCGGCATGGAGGGAACCGCCGAGGAAATCATGATTCATGCCAAAGAGTTTAGCAATGTCAAGCAAAAGCTGAATGCGATCCTGCTGAAGCACACAGGCCATTCGCTGGAAAAGATTGAACAAGACACAGACCGCGATCGTTTTATGTCGGCACAGGAAGCGGCTGATTATCACTTAATCGACGAAGTGATCGACAGGATGCCGGTCGTAAAGGACGTGGCGTAAGAAGCGTAAGTATCTAGCAAGCTGGTTGGCAATGAGGCGCAAGGAGGCGCGTCATGAACAAACAAGCATGGACAGCGATAAGAGCTACGGCCTTTCTGGCTGTTGCGATGCCCCTAGTGGGCTGTAAAAGCGACTTGAATCAGCAGTTGCTTGAACGCGAACTGCGGATGCAGGAAGACCAGATTTATCAGCTCCAAGATGAGCTACAAGAGAAATGTGTGAGACTCGATCGCTCCGCCGGCGAGAACACGAGCCTGCGTAAGCAACTGGGCATCGTTGATGCCGATGCGTCGCTCCCGTCGCGGATGCGATTGCCGCCGGGCGTGGCGGCCCCCGGATTGACTCTGCCGCCAATGGCTGTGCCTGCCTCTCCGGCCCTGATTCCGCCGCCAGTTTTTGTGCCGCCAGGCAGTGCTTCTGCCCCGAGTGGCCCGAATCGAAGTGCTCCCAGCGGTTTACGATTTGGATCACCCGAAGGAAGTCTGCCGCCACAATCGTCTGAGCCTCGAGGCGTCGTCCCCCCGACGCTCGATGGTGTGCCGCCGCTTCCGGATGAGCCTATTTCAAGAGGCGCAGCGGGTCCTGTGGGCCGGAGAATTTCATACGAGGAAAGCCTCGCCGAAGGTTCCAGCGTGACGCACTTAGTCATCAATCAGCAGCGAACGGAGTGCTTTGATGGCGATGGTGACGGTGTCAGCGAAGGTTTGGCTGTTGTGTTTGAGCCCCGCGATGCTGACCAGCGATTGGTGACTGCCGCCGGCGATGTCTCGATCATGGTGCTTGATCCGGCAGTGGATCCGGGGATTTCAGGAGAGAGCGTTTGCATGGCGCGATGGGATATTCCTACGCAGGAGGCGATCACCCATTTTCGACGCACCTCACGGGCCCGCGGCTTGCACTTTGTGCTGCGATTTCCCGGACAACTCCCCCAAGCCGACCATCTGAGGCTCGTGGTGCGAATGACAGCGTTTGACGGCAAGGTCTTTGAAACTGACAGCCTTGTGGCCACTCATGCCAAACCGATTCCATAAAAACAACGGCGAGCGCAGTGCCAGCCAGTCTGTGCAACCAAGTAAACGGCTTGTCTAGAGGCCCTTGTCTTCGAGGAAGTTGAGCAGGTCGGCAACACGATTGGAGTAGCCCCACTCGTTGTCGTACCAACTCACCACCTTAACTAGGTTTCCTAGGCCGATCGTATCGACGGCAGAGAAGATGGAACTATGAGGATCCCCTTTCAAATCAGTCGAGACGAGTTCCTGATCGGAATAGCGGAGGATGCCCTTCAGCGGGCCTTCAGCGGCTTTCTTCATGACCGCATTGATCTCGGCTGGCGATGCCTCCTTGTTGAGCAAAGCTGTAAAGTCGACAACGCTGACGGTAGCCACCGGCACGCGAAAAGCCATGCCCGTAAACTTCCCCTGCAACTCTGGGATGACGAGACCCACGGCTCGCGCCGCACCGGTGCTCGAGGGCACGATATTCAACGCCGCAGCCCTTGCATCGCGCAGATCCTTGGCAGCGGTATCGACTGTCTTTTGCGAATTGGTGTAGGCGTGCACGGTTGTCAGCAGACCGCGATCAATGCCGTACGTTTCATGCAGCACCTTGGCGACCGGGGCCAGTCCATTGGTCGTGCACGATGCATTGGAAATGACGTGATGTTTCTTGGGATCATACATGGCATCGTTGACGCCCAGCACGATCGTGAGATCCTCGTTTTTAGCCGGAGCCGAGATAATGACCTTCTTGACGCTGTCGCGTTTGTGAGCAATCGCCTTGGTCGCATCGGTAAAAAACCCCGTGCTTTCGACGACGATCTGGACTCCCTCACTGCCCCAGGGAATCGAGCCGGGATCTTTTTCAGCAAAGACCTTGATTTTGTGGCCATCGACAACCAGGTCGTTGCCTTCGTAGCCAACATTTCCTTTGAAGGGGCCGTAATTGGAGTCGAATTCCAGCAGGTGGGCATTGGTTTTAGCGTCGGTGAGGTCGTTCAAAGCCACGACTTGAACATCGCCGTTCAAGCCATACTTCTCGTAAATAGCGCGGTAGGTAAGACGACCGATGCGGCCAAAGCCATTGATACCAACGCGAATGGTCACAGAGAATCTCCTCAAGCAGGACGTCGTGTAGAACGGTCGCATCCGCGACGTTGCGGTGGAGCGACCAAAAAAGGGGGACCGCGGAATATACACCGTTCTTGTGGAGCGGCTCAATCAGCGCGAATTTTTTCGGGGTTTTTTGCAGGACGTAATCCGATTTGCCGCAACAATAGCCCTCCTCTGGCTGGGACTCGCGAGGTCGTCGCTTTCAGCTGACAAGACGGATTATGATCCAGCTCTTTCGGCCCCCGAGCCATGGACTCGCTTTCTGGCCGACACATTTCCTGAAACAATCGATACTTGGAGATCTCGTGAGGCAGCGAGCATTCGAGACCCGGGGCCAGACACAGCCAATTTTCCCAAAAGCCCCTACACGCTGCCTCGGGGCTGGGTTTATGTTGAGACATCGCTAGCCAATTGAAACGCTGCCATTCGCAACGTTCAGTCGGCCGGTTGGAACTGGGAATATCTCGTCCGGGTGGGAATCACCGATCGGGTGGAGTTCCGCGTATTTTCTAACGGCATATGTATTGGCAAGCTGGTCTGGGCCAGCCTGCCAATACAGGCATGGCGCCCTTGGTGCTCGACACGAAAATCCATCTCTGGGGAGCCGATGATGTAGCCAGCACAGTCACGCCGGCAGTCGGCATTGAGTTTTATCTGCAAACCGACTGGGCAAGTCCGTCTCTGCAAGTGGGCACACAGCCGGGGGCGATGTTACTTTTTTCCAACGAATTACCGTGGGATGTCAAGCTGGAATGGAATATCGGCCTCGGAGTCACGACGAATGCATCAGGGGGCAATGATCTACCAAGATATCTTTCAGTGTGCGTTCACAAAATCAGTGACAGCCGATCTGGATATTTTCCTGCAGGGCTATGTGAATCAAGCCGCGTTGCCCCGCTTCGGACAAAACACGGTGCTGGGCGGTGGATTTATTCGCTATTGTGGCGATCGCATCTCAGTGTTCGGCAGCTACAACGCAGCCACCGACACAGTCGGCCCCGCATCGGTCGTAAAGCTCGGCGGCGCAGCAGCATTTTAAGAACACGGCATGGATTCCCATTAATAGGTCGCAGAGTGGCTACGGCAGCCGCAATCGAGGTAGACTGTCGTCTTATATATGCAACCGGTCATTGAACTCAGCCACGTTCGCAAGTCGTTCGCCATCCCCGGCGGGGAGACTCTCAGTGTTCTTGATATAGAGTCTTTTGCGCTCTCTCCAGGGGAGCACTGCGCTCTTGAGGGGCAAAGTGGTTCTGGCAAGTCGACACTCTTGAATGTGATCTCCGGGATCATGCGCGCCGATGCCGGCCGCGTGGTCATCGATTCCATCGACTTAAGCGCGCTCGACGAGGCGAGGCGGGATCGGGTGAGGGCTGACAAACTGGGACTCGTCTTTCAGCAGTTTAATCTCCTGCCGGGATTTACTGCCCTGGAAAATGTTCTTGTGGCGATGACTTTCGGTTCTGGACGGCCTGACCGCCAGCGGGCGATTCAGCTGCTAGCTGCCGTCGGTCTTCACGACCGCTTGCACCACAAGCCGACGGCTCTCAGTGTGGGCCAGCAGCAGCGGGTTGCAGTCGCTCGGGCGCTAGCCAATCGACCGCGCGCTATTTTGGCCGATGAACCGACGGCGAGCATCGACTCCTCGCACCAACAGCAAGTGATCGATCTCTTACGAAACACGTGCAGCCAACAGGGAGTGGCGCTGCTCGTTGTGACGCACGCCCCAGAGGTGGCGGTGCAATTTCCACGCCGCATACGGCTTGAAGAATTCAACCGAGCAGCAGCGATTGCTGGAGGGGAGGGCCGTCTTCAATGACACTTGTGGGTATAGCGTGGCGCAATATTAGGCAGCGTGCGCTGAGCAGTGGACTGACGGCCTTGTCGCTGGCGCTTGGAGTAACGCTTGTGGTGGCCACGCTTGTCACCGGCGGGATCGTACAGAAAGCCTTCGAATCTGGTTCGGGCCTCGGCTACAACATGATTGTTGGTGCCAAGGGCAGTCCTCTGCAATTGGTCCTCAACAGCGTGTACTTCATCAGTCGGCCGATCGAAAATATTTCCTGGTCGACGTATCAAAGTTTCTTACCAGCAGCCGAGAGAGCCGATGGCATGGATGGCACATTCGCGGCCAGCACAAAAACGGCCGTGCCGATCTGCATGGGGGACTACTTTCGCAGCTTTCGCGTTGTCGGCACCAATGCCGCCATGTTTGATCGACTCACGTGCGGCAACGGCAAGGCATTCAAGTTTGCTTCCGGGGTAAACTTCCGAGACGCCGATTTTTTTGGCGGTGTGCTCGGTGTGACAGTGGCGGCAAAGACAGGCCTCAAGGTGGGCGATCCCTTTGCCCCAACCCACGGGGCTGATGACGGTAAGGTGCACGATCCATTTCGTGTCACTGGCATCCTTGCCCGCACAGACACGCCGATCGACCGGGGGGTGTTTGTCAACATGGAAGGGTTTTATCTTCAGGAGGGTCATGCCAAGCCAGTCAGTCCACAACTCGATAGCCCTTCTACGAGCGATGAATTAGACCAGGCAACGCACTCTCAAGGCGTGGCCCACGAGCACCAACCGCTTCCCTTTGCGCAGAGGGAGGTGACGGCGATCCTGTTGGAAACCGCGTCGCTCCCGGGGCTCCCTGCCGAGCTGACCGCAATGGGACTGCAGACAACGATCAACGAAGGCCGCGACGCCCAAGCGGCACTTCCGATCGGCGAGATCAGGCAGCTCCTCGATCTTTTTGTCAGGCCAATGGAGCTCCTCTTACTTCTGGTGACAACGCTTGTTGTCATTGTTTCGGCGATGGGAATTTTGGTGAGCATGGTTGGGTCGTCGCTTGAACGCAGTCGAGATGTGGCGATCATGCGGGCTCTGGGCGCCCGCCGCTTGCATGTGCTGACAACCGTGCTGATTGAGGCGGTGCTCTTAGCGGCGGGGGGAGGTCTCGCCGGCTGGGTGCTTGGGCATCTGCTGGTTGGCGCTGTAGGCCCTTGGATCACAAGCAATGCCGGCGTCTCGGCAAGCGTATTATCGATGTCGCCCGGGCCGGAGGCACTGCTAGTGCCATTTTTGGTGCTGCTAGCGATTGGGGCAGCGATTTTGCCCGCGATCGGAGCCTACCGCACTGATGTTGCAAAATGGCTGCAGTGACCCGGTTCGCCGTCACTCTGGCCCGCGTCTGGTGCGGCCTTCCCCTGGCACGAGCAAAGGAGGTACAACTAAATACAGAAGGGAAGATGGTTTTGTTGCACATCCACCACGGTTACCCTCACGGTCTTATGAAAGGCCTTCTGCAAAAATTAGAACGATTGCTGCTGGCTTTGCTGCTGCTCATCGTCCTCCTTGCTGGCCTAATCAATTCTGTTGTCGCCTGTCCTTTTTGCTCGGCCGTTTCTCTGACATTTGCCCAAGAGATTGCCCAGAGTCAAGCAGCAGTCATTGCCCGACTTGTAGAACCGCCGCCAGTTGGTTCGCTTTTGGCACAGTCGCAGGGGCCGCTGCCCAAAGGAAAGTTTGGGGTGGTGGAAGTGCTCAAGGGAGCCGATCTGGTGAGCGAGGCCGGCCTGCTCGGCGCTAGCGCCGCATTGCTGGAGACGATTACTCTTGAGAATAAGCCGGCTGGCACGCTCTTTTTGCTGATGGGAATCGAACCTCCTGTGCTGAGTTGGTCGAGCCCAATTCCAGTCAGCGAGCGGGCGGTCGGCTATTTAAAAAAGCTGACGAGTCTGCCCGAAAAAGGCCCCGATCGACTCGCTTTTTTCCAGCACTATCTGGAAGATTCTGATGAGACGCTGGCCCGGGATGCGTATGACGAATTTGCGGTTGCCCCGTACGAAGACGTGCGAGGTCTGGAGAGCCGAATGGATCCCACACAGTTGCTTCTGTGGATTGAAAATCCCAAGATTCAATCCAACCGTCGCCGGCTGTATGCCACGATGCTCGGCGTCTGCGGCACAAAAGCGGATGCCGAACGGATCGAGGCCATTCTGATCGGTGATTCTGTCAATCACGATACTGCCAACGGAAATATTCCAGTTCAAGTCGACCGGGCTGAATTACGAAGCGGCCTCGATTCGCTCATCGCTTGCTTTGTCACGCTGCGTGGTGCTGATGGCCTTGATCTCATCGATAAACTCTTCCTCGAACGTCAGGGACGAGATGTACCTTTTACCGAAACGTATGCAGCCGTTATGGCGCTGCGATTTCTGGGGGAAGAGTCGCACGCTGTGCCTCGTGCGCGAGTGCTTGAGTCGCTACGAATTCTGCTGGAAGAACCAAAACTTGCTGATCTGGTGATTGCCGATTTAGCAAGATGGCAGGATTGGTCGGTGGTGGACAAATTGGTGGAGCTGTTTGAAAAAGCTGAAGCCGACAATATCTTTGTGCGCGAACCAGTCGTGAATTATCTGAAAGCCTGTCCGCTCCCGGAGGCCGTAGGAGCACTCGAAAAACTCAAAGAAATTGATCCTGAGGCGGTACGACGTGCCGTTGCATTAGCGGGCTTTGCCGCGGCATTAACGCCGGCAGAGGGCTCCGAATCGGATCAAGAAATAATTGACAGCCAAGACGATCCAGGGGAGCCAGCCGCTAGAGCATCCACGAGGGCGGCGGATCGCACTGGCTCTGCGAGTAAAGAGGAATTGGCTCTGGCGTCGCGGATGGAGCCTGTGCTGGGCGATGAGGAAGCAACTGATGATCGCGACGGAATTGACCCGTCTCTGCCAGTCGTAGAACCGCTGGCAACCAAGCAAAACGGTTTATCTGCCCAGCAAATCACTTTTCTTAAGTGGGGAATCTGGGTTGTGATTGTGTTGTCGGTCGGACTTTTCGCCCGGGCAGCACTGCGACCGACTTCCGATTCACTGCCCCCAGCAAGCAAATCACGCTAGTGTTTCGCCGTCAGTCGGACGGTTTTGATTGCCAAACTCTACCACCCCATTTTCTTTTTTTGCTCATGTCCACTGGTCTCTTTCAATCACCGCGGCCGGCCTCTGGAGCCGATGAACCGCTGCTGGACACTGCGGAACGCTACCGCGCGATCAGCGGCACAACGATCGTGAGCGGTCTGCTGGCAATCGTTTCACCACTCAGTTTTTTGGATTGGTGGCTCGTTGTTGTGCCGATCATGAGTATCGTACTGGGGTTGATCGCATACCGCGAGATTCAGCGGCGATCCGACGAATTGACAGGGAAGCCGTTGGCACTGGCGGCAATCCTTCTTTCCACCCTGACGGCCGTCGGCAGCCTTACCTTTCTGTCAATCGTCTATGCGGCGGAATTGCCGGCGGGTTTCCGGCGACTCGATTACACGATGCTCCAACCGCTCGACGGTGATCCGCCAACGGCCGTTCCCGACACGGCTTACGCGATGGATGGCGCAAGCGTGCTTTTAAAGGGTTACATCTATCCTGGCAGCAAACAGCACGGCATCGTTCAATTCTTACTCGTACGCGATCAGGGCGACTGCTGCTTTGGTGGGAATCCCAAAATCACTGATCGCGTGTTGGTGCAAATGCGAGATACGCAAAGCATCAAATTTTCGCCTCGTCTGACAAAATTCGCTGGTCGGTTTTCCGTGCGACCCACTGCAACGACCACCCTCGACGGTGGCGTTCTTTACCATCTTGAGGACGCCGTTGCGCGCTAACGACACAAGTGACTGCCCGACAGAAGGAGCCGCGCTCAACGCATGCTTGGGGATGTTGATCGTCGTCAGCGTTTTGAGTGGCGGCACCTTGATAACGGGTTGCGACACGATGCCAACACCGATCGCCAAAGAGACGACCCTATCACCGGGTTTACCAGATCAGCCGTCGGTCACTCCACCCGATCAAGTGACAGCGGTGATGCCCATCGCCAAGCAGACGAGCCCTCTGGGCAAAGCGCAGGAAATCACGTTTGATGACATCAAGTTTGAGATGCAAAAGGGAGATCTGTTCACCCGGGATCTGTTGCCCAAACGCGTGACATCGCTTGAATCACAAAGAATTCGCATCCGGGGTTACATTCTGCCCAGTTTTCAGCAAAGCGGCCTGACGCAGTTTGTGCTGGTGCGGGACAACATGGAATGTTGCTTCGGCCCTGGAGCGGCCCTCTACGATTGCATCGTTGTGCGGATGCTACCGGGAAAAACAGCCAGCTTTTCCATCCGGCCGGTCGCCGTCAGCGGCATTTTTCGAGTCGAAGAACTGCGTGGACCCGATCAAACGCACCTCGCCATCTACACGCTCGACGGAGAAGATGTGCAGTAAAAGTGCTGGAAGGGGGCGGTTTGCTATCGTGGACCGTCCGACCCATCGATTATTCAGTGGGAGTAAAAAGACTTGTTTTGTGCCAAGCTTCAAACAGCCTGTTGGGGACTGTGCCTACTGGTCTGGGCGGGAGCCTGGTTGGCAGGCGGGGCTTTATCGGTGTCGGCCTGCCCTTTTTGCGGGGTTGTGGGAGAGCCGCTGGCTGCACGCCGCGATGCTGCCGACTGTGTGGCCGTTGGAGAGGCTCTCGCCACAGCCGTTCTTGATGCCACTGGAATCCTCCGGCAAAACTTTGAAATTGATCAGGTTCTGCGGGGAAATCTGCTGGCCAAGCGGCAAGTGATCAGTGCCCGAGTCGAGGCAGGTGGTGGTGGGAATGCACAGCCCGCTGGGCGCTCTGGGGTTCAAGGCACGGCGATTCTTTTTTGCACAGCACGCGAGGCTGATCAGGCACTCGCGCAAGGCAAATGGCTTGCCATCGCCGCCAACGAGGCAGTTTTAGGATACCTCGCGGCAGCGCCAGCCGTCCAAGAACCAATAGCCGAGCGACTCAAATGGTTTGCCAAAAGGCTCGAACATCCGCAACCACTGATCGCAGAAGATGCTTTTAGAGAGTTTGGCTTGGCTCCGTTTGTGGCCGTGGTGGCGGCGGCGGAAGCCTTGGACTCAGCGAAACTTGAGGCGTGGGTCGGAGAGCCCGGAATCGATCAGCGTCGGCGAGGTTTTTATGGCTTAGCGCTGGGCGTTGTGGCGAGCCAATCCAAAAACCCGGCTGAAATAAAAGCCTGCGTGAGTGCGCTCCATGCTGCGATTGAAGCGCCTGCCGATGATTTTCGAGCTGGGTTTGCCGGCGTCATGGCTGGCGTGCTTGTGGCCGAACAGACCGAGGGTCTTTTGTATTTAAAAGACAAAAACTTTTTCGCGCCGACGGCGAGGCCAGTCGATCAGCGGCATCTGCTCTCAGCACTCCGCTTTGCCTGGGAAAGCCTCTCTCTCACCATTCCGCACACGAATATTTCAGGGTCAACGGCCCAGCTTTTGGCCAGTCCCATTGTTGCAGCTGATGCTGTGATTGATTTGGCCCGCTATCAAGCGTGGGGTGTTCTCGACGAGGTGGTAGCACTCTGGAGCGCACTTGGCCGCGACGATGCTCTCGTGCGGCGGGCCGTTGCCGGCTACCTCACGGCCTGTCCGTTGGATGCGGCGAAAGTCCATCTCGACCATATTCGTTCAGCTCAGCCAGAACTCTGGCAACGGGCGCTGAGTGCCGCAGCAGTACCGGGAAAACAATAAGGTCCACGGATTCCCGCCCAAGCGGCTGGGCTCAATGACCTTGCGTGGCCGCGGCATCTTCCGGCCCGCTGATCGTGCGGACGACAGGAGTGACGCCTGTGTGCCAGTTGGCGACCGCGCGGAGTGCGTCGGCACTGCTGCTCGGTGGTAACGACGAAGAACTATTTATTGGAACTGCTTCAAGAGTTGTCAGCGGTGTGGGGATTAATTCTGGTGCGGCAGGCTTTGTAGGTGATGGCTCCTCTTCGCGTGTGGCGGGATCACGGGGGGGGAGTTGAATGGCCCGCGAATCAGCACCGATCGACTCGAAATTTTGGGTGATCGGACCGCGACTGAAAACCCCAGGCCGAGAGTGGCCGTAGTCGAGGTAGAGGCTGGCGTCGCGTTGCCGCGCCCGACGGTGGGCGTCGAAGTAGGCTTTCCCCGGCCATGGCCCTTCGGTCAGAAAGATGCCGTTGTATTCCAGCAGTGATCCCTTGCGGTAATGCAATTGGGAAATAGAACGGTTGTAGTCGATGAGTGAACGGTAGTAGGAACTTTCGGCATCGGCCCGCCGCCGCTGGGCGTCAAGCAGTTGGTCGAATGTTACCGTGCCCGCATCGTAGGCAGCTTGCACAGCCTCGACCTGGCGTTCGGCCGCGACGCGGCGATTAAAGTTGGTCTGCGAGAGTGCAAAGTTGGTGTCTACATTGCGAGCCGCTTCAACGAGTCCGTGCGAGACCTCCAGTTCCTCGTCCTGCAAACGAGCGCGTTCGCGGGCTAATTGGAGCTGGAAATTACGGACGGTGGAGAGTTCGCGGCGGAAACCGATCGGCATCAAAAACTGCGCCTGTGCCTGCCACTCTTGGAAGCGACCCCCCATCAATGTTGAATACGAATCGGTGTTTTCTAACGAGCTTGTCGGCGTAGTGGCGGGGGGTACGGGTGGCCCTGCTTGCGGGTAGGCTGCATTTGAGCCAATCAGGTTTTCGCCAACACCCAGAAATCGATACCTTCCACCAATGTCAAGCCTAGGCAGAAGCAAGTTTTTAGCAGCGGTGAGTTCTAGCTCCTTCTGTTTGATAAACCATTTTTGTTTTCTAAGTTCGGCCGACCGTGAGAGCGCTTCAACGAGCGACTGCTGCCAGTCAAAGCTGATCCGTGCCGTCGTGGGCTCGTCGGAGGGCCTGATGAGACGACCGTCGCTGGCACTGATGCCCATCATGTAGCGAAGCCGATTTTCGCAGCGATAGACATCGGTCAACGCCTGCTCGACTTCACTTCGAAAAAAGAAATACTGCTCGCGAGACTGTGCTTCTTTATCCGCTTCGCCCCCCTTCGACTGTTCAATATAGAGGGCATGGACCTTTCGCCACGATTCCAGAGAACTGTCGCGGCCAGCCTTACGGGCCTCTAGATTGCGAAAGGCAAAATAGCATTCCCAGTAGGATTGTTCTGTATCGCTGACAAGATTACGGACGCCAGCCTCAAATTCTGCCAGAGAAATATCGGCATTGATCCTGGCCAAAAGAACGCCACGGAAGTTGGGCCGACCGAGTAAATTGTCAAAGGTGTCGGGGCCAGCTATGCGGTTGTACGTGACGCCAGCCCCTTGCAAGAGTGGCTGACTGAATGTGAAGTCGTAGGAGGTTGTCCATGTCGAGGGTACATCTTTAAAGGCATTGTTGGTGGCATCGAGCTGGGTGCTGTTGGAAACCCCAAACTGAGCACCGGTCGCCGTGCGTTTAGAAATACCGGTGGTTGTCGTACCCGTATTTGTCTTGAGTACCGGCACAAAAATAACGGTCTGAAAAAACGGATCAACGTTCTGTGGACGATTGCCCGACTGCCATGTTGTGGAACTCGAAAGCTGTGCGTCAAATGCAGCCAGCGCACTTTCTACGCCACGAAATGGGTCGGTTTCGGCAATGGCTGGATCGTAGATGCTTGGTGTTTGTGATGGGGAAGTGAGCAGCGACACAGGCGGTTCGCCAGTCTGTGGTCGTGGACCTCCAAAGCTTTGGAACCGGCCTCCCAAATTACGGAGTACTTTGCCATTTTCGAGGGCTGTGCGGATCGCCTCTTCCAGCGAGAGTTCCCAGATCTCATCAAACTTTGCATTGGAGAGTGTGAGGGGCTCGGTTGTGCCGGCAGCCTCAGCCAGCGGTTCTTGATCGGTGTCGGGATAGTCAAGTTTTTGAATCGCGCCGACGTAGTGCGAGAGATCGCCATCCTCGAAGAAATAGAAAGGTTGCCGGGGTGCACAGCCACTCGCTAGGAGCGAGATGCTCGTAAAGGCTACCCAGAGTTGTTGGATCGTTCGTGGCACGGGGGCTATCTGCCTAAGCATGTCTCGGTCGCAATCCCTATCAAAAGCCGTCGCTGCGCCCCGTGGGGAGTGGCCGCGAGAACTTCGCAGCCACACCCGACACAGTGCCCCCCGACTCTGTGTCCGCATCGCTTGCACCAGGGCGCAGCGACAGTAGTAGGAGTATCGACCCAACAAGCAGAAAACTTGGGTTAATCGTCAATCTCTGCGCAATCGGCACGAGTCTGGGTGGTTTGCGTAGGCAGAGATGGGAGATCAGAACTTGTTGTCTTCTCTATTTTGAAACGGACGGCCATCTCGCCGAGAGCGATTCACGAGTTTTTCCATCTTGAACCCAGACAAAACGAGCAGCGCAGCCTTGTGTTGCCGCCACAATAGATAACCCTCGTTCGGGTCCCAGCACGCTGACCGCTGTGGCCAATGCATCGGCTGTTGTGCAGTCGGCCGCGATCACAGTCACGGCTGCGGGGCCGAGGACCCCAAGCCCTGTTTTTGGATCGACAATGTGGCTGTAACGAATACCATCAATTTCCACAGACTGAAAAGCATCGCCCGAAGTGGTCACAGCAGCATTTGTAAGGATAAGTTTTCCCGGCTCACGTTGCCCCGGCGCATGGCTCAGGAGAGCAACTGAAATGTTCCAGCCCGCTGTGTCTGGGGGCGGATTTGAGACGGCAATATCGCCAGAGGCATCGATCATGGCGGCACTGATTTTATGCTGCCAAAGCACATCCATGGCTCGGTCGATCGCGTAACCCATGCCAATACCACCCAAATCAAGTCGCATGTGGTTGCGGGTTAAGGAAACAGTTTTTTGGTTGGGATGAAGTAGGATTGCATCGGCTCCCACCGCGGCTTGGGCGGCTGCGAATTTTTCAGCGTGGGGCAGATGCCCGGAGCGACGCGACTGCCGCCAAAGCGTTGTCAACGGCCCGATGGTCGGATCAAAAGCACCGCCGCTGATATCTCGGATTTCAAGCGACCGAGCGAGCACCCGCCACAAGTCGTCGCTGACCGGCACAGGCAGGGCCGTGGGGGCCGCCGCCGAAAGCCGGCAGAGTTCGCTGTCGGGAACGTAGTCGGAGAGAATCTTTTCAAGCCTTGCCACTTCAGCAAAAGCCGCGTTGATGGCCGCCTTCCCGGTTTCGAGTTTGCCTGAGTAGAGCGTGATCGTCCACGGCACGCCCATCAATCGCTGCGTCTCGCGGACCCGAACACATTTGTGGGCCTGTGCTTGCGGCGAATTGAGCGGGTTCTGGCAGCCGCTCAGCAGTACAACAGCGCTCGACAAGAGGGCTGCCAGGCAGATAAGGATCGGGTAGGATGGGGGTGCCATGAGTAGTTCCGAGTCTCAACCGAGCGTCACGATCACATTTGACTGCACGCCGCTGCGCGGAGTCTCGCGGCTGGACATCCCGCTGGATGCGTCGCCGGTCTTTCGCGAGAGGCTCGAGCGATTTCAACGGGCCGTTGCCAAGCACGGCATGCGCAATACCTACTATCTGACAAAAGCAGCCTGCACGTTTCATTTTACCAACGATCAGGCGATTGGGTGGGTGCAGTTTGCCATCGAAGGCACCGTGTTGACCAATGAACTCGATACGGTGACTGTCGGCAGCGATCTCGATATCCGGCTCGAAAAGGAAACGTGCGAATGGCTCACGCAACCGGCCGTCGAGTGGCTCACGCTGGCAGCGAAGCGAGCCATCGAGATCGAGTTTGACCGCTATATCGCTGCCGGTGACCTCTCCCGCGCTATCCAGAGGCTGGCCCGCGAGCAATCAGCCATCGATGCTACCGGGGGTTTTCTTGGAATGAATCTGTAAGCAGCTTGAAGGCGGGGCAAGGGTTATCAGACTGCGTGGCTGGGGCATTCTGCGACCCTTCTTACCGTCCTTCGTGATTGGGCAGAGGGACCTACGGCAGATGAAGCAGACCTGCTCTATTAGGTGGGAGCATGAGACCATTTATCACATCGATCGGTGCCATTCTTACGACCGTCGGCTTGGCCGCTGAACCGTCGTTGCCCGATCGGCCAACCATGCGGCAGTTCGACAATGGCAACGCAGCCACGAAGCCCCCCTCTCAGCGTCAACTCGTGGATGCACGAAAAGAATTAAAAACGCGATTTCGAGAACCACTATCCCACACCGAAACCTCTGTTGGGGCAATGCAGGCGGTCGAGACGCTGCTGATAGCCGCGGTTACCGAACCCGACCGCCAACTGAAATGGCTGATGCTCGCTGAGGCCCGCCGACTGGCGACCGCTGCTGGCAATGCTGCAGCGATCACGCGATCCATCAAACTGGCCGACGCCCTCTACGAGTTTGATGCCTTAGAATTAGAATTGCGTTCGCTCACAGAAATTCCTCTGCGGAGCCTCGATCATGGGCGAGCCGCAGCGCTGGCAAGTGTGGCCGAAACTCTGGCCACTCGAGCGGAAGCAGATGCGCGGCTTACAGTCGCCATCAGCGCGCAGACGCTGGCAGTTCGGGCGTGGCAGCGTGCCCGTGATAAGGGCGCGGCCCAGCGAGCAGCCGCCCGGCACGATGCCCTGGAAATCACCCGTCTTGGCAAATAGAATTTTTTGAAGCGGGTAAGCCGGTGAATACCAGAACTAGTCACCGTGAGCGTTAGTTTGTGGTGTTGCTGTCACGCAAAGCCATGCGTGGCGATCGCACAATCACTCAAAGGGACGCCGTGGAGTTTTCTTCGCACGAGGCTGCTCGGG
>Ga0194051_1000096_pt1 | contig 45373 bp, 41 predicted proteins | sample SepL2320m_MetaG_FD_161275 | JGI IMG/M metagenome (GOLD analysis project Ga0194051, IMG submission 161275) | Anoxic zone freshwater microbial communities from boreal shield lake in IISD Experimental Lakes Area, Ontario, Canada - Sep2016-L239-20m | ecosystem: Environmental > Aquatic > Freshwater >... | reverse complement strand
GCGATGCAGTGCCGAGCGCTCCATGCCGACGAACGTCGCGGTGCGTGAGATGTTTCCACCAAAGCGCGTGACTTGGGCCAGCAGGTATTCACGCTCGAAGACTTCGCGCGCTTCACGCAACGGCAGCTGCATGATCTCGCCGCCCTTTTCCCAGCGCAGGACCGATGGTGCGTCCTCGCTGACATCATTCGGCAGGACGTCGGCCCGGATCGGGCCGCCATCCGCCGGCGCCAGGATCAACAGCCTTTCGATGACGTTGCGCAATTGCCGGACGTTGCCCGGCCAGTCGTGGCCCTGCAGGGCAGCCAAAGTGTCTTCACCGATCGTCCGCGACGGCAGGCCCGTCGCGTCGGCCACACGCCGCAGAAGATCTGCCGCCAGTTCGGGAATGTCCTCGCGGCGCTCGCTGAGTGGCGGAACTCGCAGCGAAACCACGTTCAGGCGGTGGTACAGCTCCTCGCGAAATTCCCCGGCGGTAATCCCGTCCGACAGCGGCCGGGCCGTCGACGCCAGAACGCGCACGTCGACCTCGACGCGGGTCTTGCCGCCATCACGGGCGAAGGATTGTTCCTGAAGCACGCGCGCCAGCCGGCTCTGCAGGGCCAGCGGCAGGTCGCCGACCTCCTTGAGCAGCAGAGTACCGCCGTGGGCCATCTCGAAGGCGCCGGAGACGCGCAGCGTGTCCGCTTCCGTCTCGCCGTCGGTGCCGAACAGCTCGATATCCAGCCGTTCGGTCGGCAGTGTCGAGCAATTCACAACGACAAACGGTCCATCAGACCGTTTCGATCCCTGGTGGATCAGCCGCGCCATGGTCTCCTTCCCGGCACCCGAAGCACCAGTGATCAGGACCCGGCTGCCTGTCGGCGCCACCCGCTCGATCTGGGCTCGGACACTGGTGGCACTCGGCGAGGTGCCCACGAATGTCACGTCACCGCCTGCCCGCCTGCGGAGGCTCGCGTTTTCGCGCTTCAGCCGATCGGCCTCGATGGCGCGGTCGACGACCAGAAGCAGGCGGTCGGCCTTGAACGGTTTTTCGATGAAATCGTAGGCGCCGGTCTTGATCGCCGAGACCGCCGTATCGATCGTGCCGTGGCCGCTGATCATGACGACGGGTATGGGTGGATCTTCGCGCCGAATGACCTCGAGAAGCTGCAGGCCGTCGAGTTCGCTGCCTTGCAGCCAGACGTCCAGGATGACGAGCGCCGGCCGACGCTGGCGCACGGCGTCGATTGCCTCGGTGCTGTTGTGCGCGCGACGGGCCGTGTTTCCCTCGTCCTCGAGGATACCTGCGATCAGCGTGCAGATGTCGCGCTCGTCGTCGACGATCAGGATATCGTGGGCCATGACTCTTCAAACAGTCCGCTACTGTCTCTGCGGATCATTGTGCGGCTGTCGCGTGTGGTCGAGCCGACGCGATTTCCTTCGCGTCCCGCCGGAATACCAGACTGATGCAGGCACCGCCACCCTCGCGGTCCTCCAGCGCGAGATAACCACCATGATCTTCCATGATTTTCTTGACGATCGCCAAACCCAGCCCAGTGCCTTTGCTGCGAGTCGTCATATAGGGCTCGGTCAGGCGTTCGCGCCCTTCCTTCGGTAGTCCCTTGCCATTGTCCTCGATGACAATGCGCACGGTCGCGCCATCGTCGTTCAGGGTCAGTGAAATCTCGCCCGGCGGCAGTGCCCCGGTCGCCGACGGCTCCCGCCCTTCGATTGCCTCCGCCGAATTCTTCAGGATATTGGTCAGGACCTGTCCGACCTGCCGACGGTCGCAGATCAGGGGGATCGGCCCTTCCGGCAAGTGTGAGGCGTAGCGGATATCGGGATTGCCGTTGCGCTGGAGGAAAAGTGCTTGTTGGCACAGTTCCTTGGCATCTTCCGCCTGCACCGTCGGACGGGGCATGCGGGCAAAGGATGAGAATTCGTCAACCATGCGGCCGATGTCGCCGACCTGGCGGATGATCGTGTCGGTGCAGATCGTGAAGGTTTCGGGATCGTCCTTGATCTGTTTCAGGTAACGGCGCTTCAGCCGTTCGGCGGAAAGCTGGATCGGCGTGAGCGGATTCTTGATTTCATGCGCGATGCGCCGTGCCACGTCGCCCCACGCCGCCATGCGCTGGGCCGACATCAGGTCGGTCACGTCGTCGAAGGTGACGACCGACCCGGCGTCGGATGCAGCACTGACGCGCACCAGCAGGATGCGCCGCGCCCCGCGCTGAAGGATCTCGACCTGCCCCTGGGTGACTCGATCCGGCCGCTCGGCCGCCTGCATCATGAGCGCTGCGAGCTCGGGCATGACATCGGCCAGGGGCCGCTCGAGCACGCCATCCTCGGGCAGCGCGAGGAGTTCGAGGGCCGAACGGTTGCTTCTGATGACGATGCCCTTCCCGTCGATGCTGAGCACCCCGGCCGAAACGCCCGCCAATACCGCATCGGTCAGGCGCCGACGCGTGTCGAGCTCCCTGTTGGCGCTGACCAACTCGCCGCGTTGATGCTCGATCTGGCTCGCCATGCGATTGAAGGAACGAGCAAGCTGCCCCAGCTCGTCGTTGGGCGGCCCCTCCTCCACGCGTGTCGTCAGATCGCCTCCCCGTAGCCGTTCCGCCGCCTGCATCAATCCGCCGATCGGCGCGGTCAGGCGGGTTGCAAACAGAATCGCCAACCAAACAGCCGCCAACAGCATCAGAAAGGCTATGACGCCACTAACCAGCAATATGACCAATTGACCGCGTTGCAGCGCGGACTCGATCTGCGCATAGAACTTTCCGGCCAATTCAATGCTCTTGATGTAGTCGACGACCCTGAGGTCGACAGCATGGCCGGTCGCCAGAAAGATCGGCTCACCGACGAAAAGCTGCATGACGAAGTAGGCGCCGTTCTCCGAATCAAAAAGGACCGGTCGCGCCTGGTTGACCGCCTGCCAAAGGAATTTCGCCGACGGCTGCGGATCGGTCATGCCCTTGGCGTCGGCGGCCTGGGCCTGCGCGATCACGCCCTTGTCGGCATCGATGACGGTCGCTTCGATGATCAGGCGCCCATCGATCGCGGTCTCCAGGATGCGCTTCGTCACCGCTCCATCGCGGATGCCGTCGATGCCCAGCGCTTGCAGCGGGCCGGCGATCGCGTCGATATCGCGCATGATTTCATCTTCTCGCGCCCGCCGTACCGGCTCGCCGATCTCCCGGGCCGATTCATAGGCCGCCTGTGACGGCTTCACGACGAAATCCGTCAGATTGAGGAAAAGCAGGGAGAGGATAATCGCGACGATCAGGGTCGGCGTGATGGTGAAGATGCTGCACACCAGCACGAGGCGCATGTGGAGGCGTGAGCCGGCGGCGCCGCGGCGGCGGTCCAGCCAAAGTTGCGTGAGTCGCACGGCAAGCACGGCGACGAGCGCAATGGCGATGACGAGGTCTGCGACCAGGAGGCCGGTCATCCAGCCGATGGTACTGAAAGCAGCCGGCACGAATCCCGCCAGCCAGGCATAGGTCACAGCACCGGCGACGATGGCGAGCACAGCCAAGGACACGGCGGCAAAGCGGCCATTCAGGCCGCGAAGCATCGCGCTTGCCGTGTCGCCCAAGCGTGGACCGCCCAGCGCAGTTGTCACTAAGTCACCCGCCTCGGCGGACCTGCGGTGTGCGAACCACGGGGACGTCGAGGTCCTTTATCTTCTTGCGCAACGTATTGCGATTGAGCCCCAGGAGACGGGCTGCGCGCAACTGATTCCCGCGCGTTGCCCCAAGAGCCAGGGACAATAGCGGTCGCTCGACCTCGGAAATGACACGATCGTACATGCCGTCCGGCGGCAGCCGGTCACCATGGGCGGCAAACAGGGCTTGTAGATGGCGATCCATCGCATCCGCCAGGGAAGCGTCGGCATGGCCGGGGCTTCCGGCGCCCGGAACTTCGTACTCCGGCGCCTGGACGGCGTCGGCGAGCTCGGATTCGATCGTTTCGACGCCGATCACCTCTTCCGAGTAGAGCGCGGACAGGCGGCGGACGAGATTTTCCAGTTCACGGACGTTGCCCGGCCAGCGGTGCTGACGCAGGCGTGCCATGGCATCCGTGGACAGGACCTTGGTCGGCAGGCCGTCCATGGTCGCGGCGCGCAAAAAGTGGTTGGTCAGTTCGGGAATGTCGTCGAGCCGCTCGCGCAGTGGTGGCAGCCTGATTGGCACGACGTTGAGACGGTAGAACAGATCTTCGCGGAACAGTCCTTGCTGGATCAGACGGCGCAAGTCGCGATGGGTGGCGGCCACGATGCGGACGTTGGCCTTGATCGGTGTCCGGCCGCCGACGGTCGTGTACTCGCCCTCCTGCAGCACGCGCAGCAGACGTGTTTGTGCCTCGGGCGGCATGTCGCCGATTTCGTCGAGGAAGAGTGTGCCGCCGGAAGCTTGCTCGAACTTGCCGGATGACCGCTGGACGGCCCCCGTGAAGGCTCCACGTTCGTGGCCGAACAGCTCGCTCTCGATCAGTTCGCGCGGGATGGCAGCCATGTTGAGGGCCACGAACGGCCCCTTGCGGCGCTTGCCGTAGTCGTGCAGCGCCCGCGCGACCAGCTCCTTGCCGGTGCCCGACTCGCCAGACACCATCACCGTGAGGTCGGTCGACATCAGGCGCGCCAGCGCGCGATAGATTTCCTGCATGGCAGTCGAGCGCCCGATCAGTGGTAGCCGTTCGCTCTCCTCCGGCGGGTGTGCGCTGCGCGGCATCGAGGCGGCCGGTGCCGAAAGGGCCCGGTTCACTATCGATACCAATTCATTGAGATCGAACGGCTTCGGCAGGTATTCGAAGGCGCCGCGTTCAGTGGCACGCACTGCGGTCAGCAGCGTCGACTGTGCACTCATCACGATAATGCGCAGATCCGGCCGCAGCTTGCGGATACGCGGCACGAGATCGAGGCCGTTCTCGTCGGGCATGACCACGTCGGTGATGACGAGTTGGCCTTCGCCTTCCTGGACCCATTGCCACAAGGTTGCGGCGGTGCCCGTGCTGCGCACGGTATGACCCTGCCGACCCAGAGCCTGATGCAGGACGGTGCGGATCGCGCGATCGTCGTCAGCGACGAGGATGGTTGCAGCGACGCTCATGGGGCGGCCTGTGAAAGTTGCATCGGCAGCATTACTCGGAACGTTGTCCGGCCGGGCGCACTATCGAACTCGATGGCCCCGCCGTGGTCGTTGATGATCTTGGCCACCAATGCAAGACCCAGGCCGGTTCCCGTTGGCTTATTAGTGACGAAGGCGTCAAACAGGTGCGCCCGGATCTCGTCGGACACTCCGCTGCCGTTATCGCGGACCGAAACAACCAACGGCAGATTGACGCGCGCCTGCTGCCCGGGCACCGCCAGGCGAAGGCCGTGCCGGAAGGCCGTCGACAATTCAATTTCGCGCTCGCCCTCGCCCAGCGCCTCGCAGGCATTCTTGACCAAATTGAGAAAGACCTGGATGAGCTGGTCCCGGTCGCCGTGGACCTCGGGCAACGACGGATCATAGGTCTCGACAAAGCGGACGCCCTTGCCGAAGCCGTTTTCGGAGAGGCGACGAACGTGATTCAGTACCTGGTGAATGTTGATCGGGCCGCGGTCGATCGGGCGGCCATCGGCGAACGCCTCCATTCGATCGACCAATGCCACGATGCGGTCCGTTTCCTCGCAGATCAAGCTGGTCAGCTCGCGGTCGCTGTCGGGGACCGACTGTTCGAGGAGCTGGGCGGCTCCACGGATCCCGGACAGCGGATTCTTGACTTCATGCGCCAGCATCGCCGCCAGCGCGCTCACCGACCGGGCTGCGCTGCGATGCGACATCTGGCGGTCGATATTGCGGGCAATCGTCTGCTCCACCAGCGATACGGCGACCAGCCCATCGCTGTCGGCGACCGGCGATAGCCGAAGTGCGCAGAACCGGCTGCCGATGCGCGGTGAGGCGAGTGTGATTCCGTTTTCCGCAACCGCGCCACCGCTCGCCTCAACCTGCTCGAGCAGTGAGAAGAGCGGCGTATCCTCAGGCACGAATTCGTCCAGCGGATGACCGACCAACCGCGCCCGGCCCGCCCCGAAGAACTGCTCAGCCGACAGATTGGCGTAGTGGATCAACCGGTTATGGTCGACGACAAGAATCGCCTCGGACAACGAATCCAGGATAGCTACGGAAAGCAGGTCGGGCGAGCTGGCGGATCGTTTGAATGGACGCAACGCCATGCTAGGCCGCCTGCCGTTCGAGGGCGGGCAGGAAGAAGGTGGCAAGCATTGCCCGCACCTTGGCCGGGTCGGGCTCACGATTGACGGCACCACGGAAGTCGGCCGAGGCCGGCAGGCCTTTGGAGTACCAGCCGAGATGCTTGCGTGCCATGCGCACCCCGGTTTCGAGCCCGTAATGCTCGAGCATCGACTCGTAGTGGGTCCGCACCGTGGCGTACTGCTCGGCAAGCGACGGATCGGACAGTCGCTCGCCCGTCCGCAGGTAGTGGATTGCCTGATTGAGGAACCATGGCCGCCCGTAGGCGCCGCGCCCGATCATTATGCCATCGGCACCCGACTGGGCCAGCGCCTGGTCGACGTCGTCGAGCGTGTTGATGTCGCCATTCACGATCACCGGCAGGTTCGTGGCCGCCTTGACGTTGGCCACGAACGCCCAATCGGCGTGACCTTCGTAGAATTGGCACCGCGTGCGGCCGTGCACGGTCAGCATCCGAATGCCGCAGTTCTCCGCGATGCGCGCAAGGCTGGGAGCATTCCGGTTGGCGTCATCCCATCCTGTCCGCATCTTGAGAGTCACCGGCAGCTTCACCGCCTTGACCGTGGCCTCCAGGATCCTGGCCGCATGGATCTCGTCGCGCATCAGCGACGACCCGGCATGGCCGTTCACGACCTTTTTCACCGGGCAGCCGAAATTGATGTCGATGAGTGCCGCTCCCCGGTCCTCGTTCAGCTTGGCCGCCTCGGCCATCACCTCCGGCTCACAGCCGGCGAGTTGGACCGACATGGGGAATTCTTCCGGCGAGTTCTTCGCCATCAGAAGCGTCTTGCGATTTTCGCGGACCATCGCGGCCGAGGCGATCATTTCGGACACCACGAGACCCGCCCCGCCGCGCTTGACCATCCGACGGAACGGCATATCGGTGACGCCGGACATTGGAGCCAGAATGACGGGGTCCTCGAGGCGGACCGGACCGATGTCGATGGGGCGGAGGCGGTTGGCTAGGGCCATTTACCTTGCTCAGTTAATAGGCATCTTGTGCAGTGCACAATAATTGAGCGAGCATTACCGGGTCCAGCCCTTTTCTGCAAGCGTCCGAAGTGCACACACCCCTGCCAGGGTGTTACTAACCGGCCGTGCCCACCTGTACCGCCCTGATCGTCGCCGCCGGCCGCGGCAGCCGCTTTGGCGGCCCACTGCCCAAGCAATATGCGCTTTTGGGCGCGCAGCCGGTCCTGAGGCGCACCCTTGCAGCATTGCAGGCAATCCCCGGAATCGATCGGCTCCGGGTCGTCATTGCCGCAGGCGACGAGGGTCACTACCGGGCGGCAGCCGAGGGCTTTGATCTTCCGCCACCAATCCTTGGCGGACCAAGCCGACAACTTTCCGTGTTGAACGGCCTCGAGGCGCTCACCACAGATGCCCCCGATCTGGTCGCCATTCACGATGCCGCCCGGCCCTTCGTGCAGGCGACTGACATCGCGGCTTGCCTTGAGGCGGTCGCCGCCCAGGGGGTCGACGGCGCCGTCCTGGGGATCCCGCTTGCAGACACACTGAAGCGTGTCACGGACAAGGGGACCATTTCCGCGACGATCCCGCGCGACAATCTTTGGCGCGCACAGACTCCCCAGATTTTCCGCTTCGCGCCCTTGCTTCAGGCACACCGTGATGCGGCAGCGCTGGGCGCCACCGAAACCACGGCTTTCACCGACGATGCCGCCGTCGCCGAACGCGCCGGCCTGAAGGTTGTCATGGTGGCCGGCAGCGGAGATAACACGAAGATCACGACTGCCGAGGATCTGCAGCGCGCGTCGACAATGGAAACACGCACCGCCTTTGGCTTCGACGTCCACGGCTTTGCGCCGGGCACCGCCGTGATGCTGGGCGGCCTCTCGATCCCGCACGTCCAGACGCTTGGCGGCCATTCGGACGCCGATGTGGGGCTTCATGCGCTCACGGATGCGATCCTCGGCACGATTGGCGCAGGGGACATCGGGCTCCATTTCCCGCCGTCCGACCCGCAATGGCGCGGCGCCTCTTCCGATCGCTTTCTCAAGCACGCGCTCGGGCTTCTCGCCGAGCGTGGCGGTCGGGTCATCCATCTCGACCTCACCCTGATCTGCGAGGCGCCTCGAATAGGTCCGCACCGTGAGGCCATGGTCAACAGTATCGCGCGCATCGCCGGCATCTCCCGCGAGCGCGTGAGCGTCAAAGCGACGACCACGGAAGGGCTGGGCTTCACTGGCCGCCGTGAGGGCATTGCCGCCCAGGCAGTCGCGACCGTCGAAGTGCCGAGAAGCTAGAGTCAGAGGTCCATCGTATGTTCGATCATGAATTGAGGACGGCCGCAGAGCACGTGCTGGTCGCCTGCCGTGCGCGCAAGCTAAAGGTCGTGACTGCCGAGTCGTGCACTGGTGGGCTGGTCGCCGCCGCCCTGACAGCCATCGCCGGCTCGTCGGATGTCGTCGAGCGCGGCTTCGTCACCTATGCTAACGAAGCCAAGCGCGAAATGCTGGGCGTATCGTGGGACGCGCTGCTGGGTCATGGCGCGGTCAGCGAGCCCGTGGCCCGCGCAATGGCAGCGGGCGCCCTCGCCCATTCGCAGGCCGATCTCGCCGTGTCGGTGACGGGGGTTGCGGGCCCGGGCGGCGGCTCGGAAGACAAGCCGGTCGGGCTGGTTCACCTGGCGGCAGTCCGGTCGGGCCACGAACCCATCGCCGAGCGTCATGTCTTTCCAGGCGATCGCGACGCGATCCGCCGTGCCGCGGTGCTTACCGCCCTTGCGATGCTGGCGTCGCTGGCCGAGCGATAGGCTTGCCGTAGAGCTGGTTGGCGCGCGCTTCAAAGGCCGAGACCATGCGGCGGACCGCCTCGGCGAAAAGCAGGCGGACCGTCTGCTGCAGCAGCATCGAGCGGAAGTCGAACTCCAGTTCGAAGTCGATCATGGTGCCATGCGGGTCGGGCTGGAACGTCCAGCGGCTGATCAGCCGGCGGAACGGACCTTCGATTCCCGTGGTGTCGATGCGCGGGCCGTCGGACTGGTCGGGCCCGAGTTCGACCCGGGAAACGAACTTCTCGTGGAACGGCCCAAAGCCGATCGCAAGCTCGGCGATCTCGACATTGCCGTCGCGCTGACGCACTCGGGCGGCGTGGCACCACGGCAGAAACTCAGGATAGCGCGCGACGTCGGCCACGAGGTCGAACAGCTGCATCGGCGAATGGCCGACGAGGCGGCGCTCGGCGTGACGCGTGGACAAGAAGCCGTCAGCCCTTGCGCTGCGCGGTACGCGCCGCGCGAAGGCGCGCGAAATCGTCGCCGGCGTGATAACTCGAACGCGTCAGCGGCGACGCGGAGACCATCAGGAATCCCTTGGCGCGGGCGAGGTTCGCCAGTTCCTCGAATTCCGTCGGCGTCCAGAAGCGATCGATCGGCGCATGCTTGGGTGTCGGCTGCAGATACTGGCCGACCGTCAGGAAATCGACATCCGCCGCCCGCAGATCGTCCATCACCTGCAGTATCTCCTCGCGCGTTTCGCCGAGACCCACCATCAGACCGGACTTGTTGAACATCGAGGGATCGATTTCCTTCACCCTTGCCAACAACCGCAGCGACGTGAAGTAACGCGCGCCGGGCCGGATCGTCGGGTAGAGCCGCGGCACGGTCTCGAGGTTGTGATTGAAGACGTCGGGGCGGGCCGCCACGACCGTCTCGACGGCTCCGGCTTTGCGCATGAAATCGGGAGTCAGGATTTCGACCGTCGTGGCAGGGGCCGCCGCATGCAGCGCGGAGATCACCTGGGCGAAGTGCCCTGCCCCGCCATCATCGAGATCGTCGCGATCGACCGACGTGACGACCACATGCCCCAGGCCCAGCTTGCCAACCGCTTCGGCAATGTTGGCTGGCTCATGCGGATTGAGCTCGCCGGGCTTGCCGGTAGCGACATTGCAGAAGGCGCAGGCCCGCGTGCAGACCTCGCCCATGATCATGAAGGTGGCGTGCTTCTGCTTCCAGCATTCGCCGATGTTCGGGCAGGCCGCCTCCTCGCATACCGTCGTGAGCTTGAGTTCGCGCATCAGCCGCTTGGTCTCGGCATATTCGGGCGAGTTAGGCGCACGCACCCTGATCCAATCCGGCTTGCGCTGAATCGGATTGTCCGGTCGATGCGCCTTCTCGGGATGGCGCTCCGCCCGGCTCAGGGAAAGCTTGTCGAGGGTTCCGTCCATGACGCCCTAGATATGGAGCGTCCGGCCGTACGCCGCCAGTACCGACTCGTGCATCATCTCGGACAGCGTCGGATGCGGGAACACTGTAGCCATCAGCTCGGCCTCCGTTGTCTCCAGCGTCTTGGCGATGCTGTAGCCCTGGATCAGTTCGGTGACCTCGGCGCCGATCATGTGGGCGCCCAGCAGCTCGCCGGTCTTGGCGTCGAAGATCGTCTTGATGAAGCCCTCGGGTTCGCCCAGAGCGATCGCCTTGCCATTACCGATGAAGGGGAATTTACCGACTTTGAGCTGCAGGCCCTTGGCCTTGGCCGCGGCCTCGGTCAGGCCGATGCTGGCCACCTGCGGCTGGCAGTAGGTGCAGCCCGGGATGTTCTCGGTCTTCATTGGATGCACGCCCTTCACGCCGGCGATCTTCTCGACCACCAGTACGCCCTCGTGCATCGCCTTGTGGGCGAGCCAGGGCGGGCCGGCGACGTCGCCTAGCGCATAGACGTTCGGTTCGCCGGTCGCGCCCCACTGGTCGATCACAATGTGGGTCTTCTCGACCTTCACCTTGGTACCTTCGAGGCCCAGGTTCTCGACGTTGCCGACGATGCCGACAGCTGAGATCACGCGGTCGACGGTGATGTCCTGCGCCTTGCCGCCGACGGTGATCGTGGCCGTAACGTTCTTGGCGCCCTTCTTCAGGTTCGACACCGTTGCGCCCGTCAGGATCTTCATGCCCTGCTTCTCGAAGGCGCGCTTTGCGAAGGCCGACACTTCTTCGTCCTCCACGGGAAGAACGCGGTCGAGCACTTCGCACACAGTCACTTCGGCGCCCATGGTGCGGTAGAAGCTCGCGAACTCGATGCCGATCGCGCCCGAGCCGATGACCAGCAGCGACTTGGGAAACTCCGGCGGCACCATCGCTTCCTTGTAGGACCAGACAAGCTTGCCGTCGGACTCGAGGCCCGGAAGCTGCCGCGCCCGCGCACCGGTCGCCAGGATCACGTCCTTGGCGGTCAGCGTGACGTTGCTCTTGTCCTTCAGGGCTACGGCGATCTTGCGCTTGGCCCCGTCGGTGCCGGCGAGCTTGGCCGCGCCATCGAACACAGTAATCTTGTTCTTCTTCATCAGCATCGAGACGCCGCTGCTCAGCTGGTTTGCGACCTTGCGCGAGCGATCGACGATCTTCTTGGCGTCGAACGATACTTCCTTCACCGACAGGCCATAGGCGTCGGCATGCTTGATCAGGCTATAAACCTCAGATGTGCGCAGCAGCGCCTTGGTCGGGATGCAGCCCCAGTTGAGGCAGATGCCGCCCATGTTCTCGCGCTCGACGACGGCGGTCTTCATGCCGAGCTGGGCCGCCCGAATGGCCGCGACGTAGCCGCCCGGTCCACCGCCCACCACGATCAGGTCGAAACTGGTCTCGGCCATGTCTGTCTCCTAGACCAGCATCGCGGCGGGTTGCTCGATATAGGCCTTGAGCGTCTGCAGGAATTGCGCACCCAACGCGCCGTCCACCACGCGGTGATCGACGGCGAGCGTGCAGCTCATGATGTTGCGGATGACCATCTCGCCCTTGCGGACGACGACCCGCTCCTCGCCCGCGCCGACCGCCAGGATCATCGCCTGCGGCGTGTTGATGATGGCGCCGAAATCGCGAACGCCGAACATGCCGAGGTTCGAGATCGTGAAGCCGCCGCCCTGGAACTCCTCGAGCTTCAGCTTGCCGCTCTTGGCCCGACCGGCCAGGTCCTTCATCTCGATCGAGATCTGCGCCGCGCCCTTGATGTCGGCGTTGCGGATGATCGGCGTGATCAGCCCACGGTCGGTGGCGACGGCGACGGAAATGTCGACCGCGCCGTACTCGATCATCTCATCCTCGGTCCACGAGGCGTTGCATTCCGGATGGTCGCGCAGCGCCTTGGCACAGGCCTTGATCACCATGTCGTTGACCGAGACCTTGGCGTCCTTCTTGCGCGCCACTTCGTTGATCGCCGCGCGTGCCGTCAGCAGGGCGTCGATCTCGAAATCCACCGTCAGGTAAAAGTGCGGGACGGTCTGCTTGGACTCGAGCATGCGCCGGGCGATGACCTTGCGGATGCTGGTATGCGGGACACGGGTGTCTCCCAGCGCCGCGAAGACCGGCTGTGGCGTGAACGCGGGCGCCGCCTTGGGTACGGGAGCGGCCGCAGGCGCCGCGCCCGGTTTGACCTGCTCGACATCGGCTTTGACGATGCGCCCACCCGGGCCGCTGCCCTTGATCCGGGAAAGATCCAGGCCCTTGTCGGCGGCGATACGTTTGGCGAGCGGCGACGCGAAGACGCGCGCTCCACTCGGTGCCGCCGCAGGCTGAGGCGCTGGTGCGGCCGTAGCTGCAGCCTTCGGGGCCGGAGCGACGACAGCCGCGGCGATTGCTGCAGCAGGCGGCGGAGCCGCGGTCGGCGCACCTGCAGGCACGGACTTCTCGCCCTCCTCCAGAAGGATCGCGATGACGGCATTCACTTTCACGGCCTCGGTGCCTTCGGGCACGACGAGTTGGCCGATCCGTCCCTCGTCGACGGCTTCGACCTCCATGGTCGCCTTGTCGGTCTCGATCTCGCACATCACCTGGCCGGCCTTGACGGTGTCGCCCACCTTCACATGCCATTTGGCGAGCTTGCCCTCCGTCATCGTCGGCGACAGCGCGGGCATCAGGATATTGATGGCCATGGACCTATCCTCCCCGCGTCAGCGATTGCAGACCGCGTGAGCGGCCTCGACGATGTTGCTCGATTGCGGCAGGGCCATCTTCTCGAGATTGGCGGCATAGGGCAGCGGCACATCGAGACCGGCAACGCGCTTCACCGGCGCATCGAGCCAGTCGAAGGCGTGCTCCATCATCAGGGCCGAAAGCTCCGAACCAATACCGGCGAACGGCCAGCCCTCTTCGACCGACACAAGCCTGTTCGTCTTCTTCACCGAGTTGACGATGGTTTCGGTGTCGAACGGGCGCAGGCTGCGCAGGTTGATGACCTCGGCATCGATGCCCTGCTTGGCCAGTTCCTCGGCCGCCTGCAGCGCTTTGCCGACCATGATCGAGAATGCGACGATAGTGACGTCCTTGCCCTGCCGCTCGACCTTGGCTTTGCCGATCGGCAGGATGAAGTCGGGATCCTCCGGCACATCGAACGACTGGCCATAGAGCATCTCGTTCTCGAGGAAGATCACCGGATTGGGATCGCGGATGGCGGCCTTGAGCAGGCCCTTGGCATCGGCGGCACTCCACGGCGCCAGCACCCGCAGCCCTGGAACGTGGGCATACCAGCTCGCATAGCATTGCGAATGCTGCGCACCGACACGCGATGCGGCGCCATTGGGGCCGCGGAACACGATCGGGCACGTCATCTGGCCACCCGACATGTAGTGCGTCTTGGCGGCTGAATTGATGATCTGGTCCATAGCCTGCATGGCGAAGTTGAAGGTCATGAACTCGACAATCGGCTTCAGGCCACCGAAGGCTGCACCGACGCCAAGGCCGGCGAAACCATGCTCGGTGATCGGCGTATCGATGACGCGCTTTTCACCGAATTCCTCGAGCAGTCCCTGACTTACCTTGTAGGCGCCGTGATACTGGGCGACTTCCTCGCCCATCAGGAAGATGTTGCCGTCCTTGCGCATCTCCTCGGCCATGGCGTCACGCAGCGCCTCGCGTACCGTCATGTGAACGGTCTTGCCGCTCCACTCCGGCTCAGCCGATGGTGCGGTCGCGATGGGTGCGGGGCTCGGCGTCGCCGCGTTCGCAGGCGGCGGCGACTCGATGCGGGGCGCCGCGACGGAAGCGGCCGGGGTAGCCTGGGCCGCATCGGCGACACTCTCGCCTTCGGCCGCGAGGAGGCAGATCGGCGTGTTGACCGCGACGCCTTCGGTGCCTTCGGCCACCAGGAGCTGCGCCACCGTCCCCTCGTCCACGGCTTCGACTCCCATCGTCGCCTTGTCGGTCTCGATCTCGCAGATCACCTGACCCGACTTCACCGCGTCGCCCACTTTTACATGCCACTTGGCAAGCTTGCCTTCCGTCATCGTCGGCGACAGGGCAGGCATCAGAACCGAAATCGACATGAATCAGGCTCCGATCAGGATATCGGTCCAGAGCTCCGACGGGTCGGGCTCGGGACTGTGCTGTGCGAATTCAGCGGCATCATTCACGATCTTGCGGATTTCTGCGTCCACGGCCTTGAGCGCCGTCTCGTCGGTGAGCCCAGCATCGAGCAGGCGTTTGCGCAGGTGATCGATCGGATCGCGTTCGTTGCGGTACTTGTCGACTTCTTCCTTGGTCCGGTACTTGGCCGGATCACTCATGGAATGGCCGCGGTAGCGATAGGTCTGCATCTCTAGGATGTACGGCCCCGCACCGCTGCGTGCATGGTCGACCGCCTTCTCACCGGCCGTCCGCACCGCCAGAACGTCCATGCCGTCGACCCGCTCGCCCGGAATGCCGAAGGCCTCACCATGCCGGTAAAGCTCGGTGGTCGCCGACGCGCGCTCGACGGAGGTTCCCATGCCGTAGCGGTTGTTTTCGATCACATAGATGACGGGTAGCTTCCACAGCGCTGCCATGTTCATGGCTTCGTAGACTTGGCCCTGGTTGGCGCTGCCGTCGCCGAAGTAGGTCAGCGAGACGTTCTTGCTGCCGTGGTACTTGTGCGCGAATGCGAGGCCGGTGCCGATCGGCACCTGGGCGCCGACGATGCCGTGGCCGCCATAGAAATGCTTGTCGCGGCTGAACATGTGCATCGAGCCGCCCTTGCCCTTGGAATAGCCACCGCTGCGACCGGTCAGCTCGGCCATCACGCCCTTGGGATCCATGCCGCAGGCCAGCATGTGGCCGTGATCGCGGTAGGAGGTGATGACGGCATCCTCGTCGCCGATGGTCGACTGCATGCCGACGACGACTGCTTCCTGGCCAATGTAGAGATGACAGAATCCGCCAATCAAACCCATGCCGTAAAGTTGCCCCGCGCGCTCCTCGAAGCGGCGAATCAGCAGCATGTTCCGGTAGAACGACTTGAGCTCCTCGGCGCTCACGCTGTTGTCGCCGGGCCCGGATGGTTTGGGGGGCGACTTCGATTTGGCGGGAAGAGATTCGACCTTCGGCTTCACGGCCGGCTTCGCCATAGCATTCCCCTCGGTAGCCCCACGCCCGCTTATAGCATCGCTCATGCCGATGTGGTTGATCTAGAAGGAAAAAACAGAATGCCCCCGAGTGCGGCGCAGCATTTGAGCGATTGTTTGCAAATGGACCGACGCGGCGGACAGTTTCTTTCGGCCGACCGCTTTGCGGTCTCTCTTCAGCGCGTCGGCGTGAAGATGATCGTGTCGTCCTTGCGTGCAAAATTCAGCAGGATCCTTGCCCGCTCATCGAGCATGTCCGGATCGAGACTGTGATTGCGCAACGCTGCCACTCGGCGTTCCCAGATCTTTCGCGTCGTCTCGGCCTCGGCGAGATTTTGCTCGGCGACCAGGACCTCACGCTGCAGGTTCACCATGGCCAGCAAACCGCGATCACCATTCACGAGGTGGTAGCCGAAATAACCGAACACCGTGGCGAAGATCACGGGGGCTAAAATCTGTCGCGGTCTCAACAACATATGCGCTATTCCCGACGCGATAAGGCAACATATGGTGTCGAAAATCAAGGTTTTTCGGCCAATCCGATCCGGACCCGCCTGTTGTGGCGTCCCTTGTTCTCGATTTTGAGGATACGGACCGGCACCGAAGCGCCAGTCGAGGCGAGGTGTGTCCCGCCGCAGGCCTGACGGTCCAACCCGACAATCTCGACGATGTGGATCGTGCCATCGGGCGTGGGCGGCGGCGCCACCGAGCGGCTGCGGATCAACCCATGCTCAGCCTGTGCCTCGTCCATCGGCACGTAGGCGAAGTTGAGCGGGATGTCCTGGCGGATCAGATCGTTGATCGGACCTTCGAGCGCGCGCAGGCGGTCATTGTCGGCGCCGGGCAGGTCGAAGTCCATGCGTGCCGTTCCGTCGTCGGCCATCTGCACGCCGGTGACGAGCGCACCGTCGAAGCTCTGGAACACGAGGGCATTGAGGATGTGCGTATCGGTATGGAGCTGACACATCCTGCGCCGGAAATCCGGATCGACTTTTGCCTCGGCGCGACCGGTGAGCTCGGCCTCAGTGTCGAGCAGGTGCCATAGTCTTCCGGCAGAGACTTCGAAACCGACGACCTTCGCCTCGCCGCGACTCCAACCAAGGGTGCCGCGATCGGCAAGCTGGCCACCGCCGCCGGGATAAAACGGCGATTGGGCAAGTACCATCTTGCCCGGCCGGGCATCGACGATCTCGGTTTCGACGGTGAGGATGTCGGGCTGTTCGTGACAAAAGAGGTGCATGCTGGCCCTCTTACGGCCAGTCGCCCTCGGGCGTATTGGCGAAAATTGCTAGGCGGCAGCCGCGCGCGCGAATTGCAGCGGTGTGATGCCGTAACAGCGCTTGAAGTGCTTGTTGAGCGCACTCTGGTCGTAGAAGCCAACCGCCGTCGCGACCTCGGCCGGCGCTGCGGCGCGCCGCAGATGCCGGCAGGCCGCACCGAGCCTGACCTGCGTCAGGTAGGCATGAGGCGTGAGGCCGACCGTGCGCTTGAACAGACCGATGAGCTGGAATGTCGTGAGGCCGATGCCCGCGGCCAAACCCTCGAGGCGGAGGTCGGATGCGTATTCGGCGTCCATGCGTGCCGTCACGCGCGCGGCCAGCACGCTGTCACGGGGGGCCGCCTTGATGCCGATGTGGCCACTGCCATGCCGCCGGAACAAAATGCCGAACGATCCGACCAGCAGTTCGCGCTCACGGAAAGCATCCCGCCCCTCCTCGATCGCATGATGCATGGCGAGGAAGCCCCGGATGAGATCGGGGCCGCCGAACAGGTTGCGCGTGAAATAGGGCACCGCGTCGATGCCGAGACCGTCGGCCAAGCCGTCGAGAGCGCTCTGGGCGAGGTACATCGCGCGGTACTGCCAGCGCTCGCTCCATCCCATCCAGCCCGCATGCGGTTCGGCCGGATTGAACACGAACATGGTCGAAGCCTGGGCATCCTGTACCTGGCCACGGCTCTTGACCACCGAACCGCCGAGCTCGGTCACGGCTACGACCAGCGCGTCATGCGTGTGTGGCGGATATTCATGGGTGGTGAAGTCGGCGCAGAGCAGGCTCAGTCCGGAAAGATGTCGGTCCCACCAGTACTGGGACGAGTTGCGAGGATCGGGGCGCGCCACGGGGGAAGTTAACGAGCGTCAATCGTCATGATCAACCCCGCAATTTTCGCCAATACATAGGGCGCGCTCTATGGTCATCGTCGCACCATGATCGCTCGACTCTGGCGCGGCCGTGCCAAGGGCGCCAATGCCACGGCCTATTCCCGCCACTTCACAGAAACCGTCACGCCGGAACTGAAGACACTGACCGGTCATCAGGGCGCCTGGCTGCTGCGCCGGGAAGTCGAGGGCGAAACCGAATTCCTGGCCCTCACCCTCTGGGAGTCGCTCGACGCCATCCGGGCATTTGCCGGCGATGCAGTTGAGACGGCCATCGTCGAGCCGCAGGCGCGGGCGGCCCTGTCGAGCTTCGACAGCTTCGCCCGCCACTACGAAGTGGCGGTCAAAGGCTAGACGCCGCGCAGGATCGAGGTACCGGCGTAGCGCGCCTGGGTGCCGAGTTGCTCCTCGATGCGCAGGAGCTGGTTGTACTTGGCGAGGCGATCCGAGCGCGACAGCGAACCGGTCTTGATCTGACCACAGTTGGTCGCAACCGCGAGGTCGGCGATGGTGGCGTCCTCGGTCTCGCCCGAGCGGTGCGACATCACGGCGCCGTAGTTGGCGTTCCGTGCCATCGCCACGGCCTCCATGGTCTCCGTCAACGTCCCGATCTGGTTGACCTTGATCAGGATGGCATTGGCCAGGCCGTCCTTGATGCCGTCGGCCAGGCGCTTGGGATTGGTCACGAAGAGATCGTCGCCCACGAGCTGGATCTTCTTGCCAAGCTTGTCAGTGATGACTTTCCAGCCCTTCATGTCGTCCTCGGCCATGCCGTCCTCGATCGACACGATCGGGAAGCGCTTCACGAGATCGGCGTAGTAGTCGACCATGCCGGCGGCATCGAACGACTTGCCCTCGCCTTCCATCTCGTACTTGCCCTTCTTGAAGAACTCGGTCGAGGCGGGATCGAGCGCCAGCATGATGTCGACGCCGGGCTTGTAGCCGGCCTTCTCGATCGCCTTCATGACGAAGGTCAGCGCCTCGTCGGCCGTCGCCAGGTTCGGCGCGAAGCCGCCCTCGTCCCCGACGTTGGTGTTGTGCCCGGCGTCCTTGAGCTGGCCGCGTAGCGCGTGGAAGACCTCCGAGCCCATGCGCAGGGCCTCGGCGAAGCGCGTCGCCTTCACCGGCATGATCATGAATTCCTGGATGTCGATCGGATTGTCGGCATGGGCGCCGCCATTGATGATGTTCATCATCGGCACCGGCAGCAGCGAGGCCTGGCTGCCGCCGACGTAACGATAGAGCGGCAGGCCACACTCCATGGCCGCCGCCTTGGCGACCGCCAGCGAAACACCAAGGATCGCATTGGCGCCCAGCCGGCCCTTGTTCGGCGTGCCGTCGAACTCGATCATCGCCCGGTCGATCTTGATCTGCTCCAGCGCGTCGAGGCCGGACAGCAAATCCATGAGGTCGGCATTCACCGCGGCAACGGCCTTCAGCACACCCTTGCCGCCGTAGCGCTTCTTGTCCCCGTCGCGCAGTTCGACCGCCTCGTGGGCGCCGGTCGAGGCGCCGGAGGGCACGCCGGCCCGGCCCATCGCACCGCTTTCGAGCTCGACCTCGACTTCCACCGTGGGATTGCCGCGGCTATCGAGGATTTCACGGGCGCGGACTTCGGCAATGGCGCTCATCGGGCAGGACTCCTTGTGGGGCGCGCCTCTCTAGCTGCGCCCCCGGCGCGGAGCAAGTGACGGAACGATGCAGGTTTTCTATACTGGGCCAAATCCCCTGGGAGTGACGATCATGCCCGATCAGAGCCACGTCCATCAGACCACTGCCTCCGTCGAGCAGCGCGTCGACGCCATACAAGCCGCGTTCGACGAACGCGGGATGAAGCCCGGTGAATTCATCGAGGAATTCAGGCACCTGGCTGAGGAACAATGGGTCCCGGAGAACGGTGCCCGTGTCGTGGCCAAGGCCTGGACCGATCCGGCCTTCCGGCTACGCCTGCTGGCGAACGGCCGCGACGCCGTCACCGAACTCGGCCTCACCATGCCGGTACATCACCGCCATCTCGTGGTGCTGGAGAACACACCGACGGTGCACAACGTCATCTGCTGCACGCTGTGTTCGTGCACCGCTTTCTCGATCATCGGGTTGCCGCCGGATTGGTACAAGGATTTGGAATACCGTTCGCGCGCGGTTCGCCAGTCCCGTACCGTGCTCAAGGAAATGGGTCTCGACCTGCCGGCCGAGATGGAGATCCGGGTATGGGATACGACGGCGGACACGCGCTACATGGTGCTGCCCGTACGCCCCGCCGAGACGACAGGCTGGTCCGAAGAGAAGCTCGCCAAGCTGGTGACGAAGGACTCAATGATCGGCGTCTCGCGTCTGTAGGAACGGGGTAAAATCATGGACGGCATGCATGATCTCGGCGGCAAGCAGGGCTTCGGCCGCGTCCGCTATTCGTTGAAGGCCCAAACCTTCCACGAGCCGTGGGAGAAGCGGGTCAATGCGCTCTACTCCCTCGCGGTCAAGCTCGGCATCTTCAACATGGACGAATATCGCCACGCCATCGAGCGCATGGAGCCGCGCCACTATCTCTCGGCCAGTTACTACGAACGCTCACTCACCAGCCTGGCGACGCTCTGCGTCGAGAAGGGAATTCTCACACAGGAAGAACTGGAGCGCCGCGCCCATGGCGCCTTTCCGCTTTCGACACCCAGTGCACCGGGCCGCCCGAACGTGGCGACGCGCGAGCATTTCAAGCCCGGCGACAAGGTCAGGGTTAAGACGGACTACGTGCCCGGCCATGTTCGCATGCCCGGATACATCCGCGGCAAGACCGGCGTCGTCGTGAGCGAATCACCGGCCTATCCCTTCCCCGATGCCCATGCGCATGGCGTGAAGGCCGCCGACGAGCCGACCTACGACGTGCGCTTCAGCACCGAGGAGCTTTGGCCGAATTCCGCCGATCCCGCCTTCGTGCATGTCGGCGTCTTCCAGAGCTACCTGGAGCGAGTGATCTAGCGCGGTGGTCGTCGACGAAATCGGGAGGATTTTGACGGCGAAGTCGGACGCTTTAATACGTCGCGCGACCGACGAGGTGGCTGCATTGCTTCATCCTGATTTCATCTATGTGAACGCCGGCGCGAAGACGTTCGACAAAGCCGGATACCTCGACACCTAACTCTGCTTCCGGGAAAGTCATATTCACCGAGCAGCAGTTCAGCGGCCTCGAGGTCAGGCAGTTTACCGGCTTTGCTGTGGCGACACTCACCGTGCACGACAAGTTCACCACGGGCGGGCGGGATGTCAGCGCGACCTACCGATCTCTTTGCGTATTCAGCAACGCCGAGAGGCGTTGGCTGTGGGCCGCCGACCAGACGATGGCCGCTGATTAGCGCCAGGCGCTCTTCAGCGCCTGGTCGGTCTTCCACTTCTCGACCGCCGCGACATCGTCGCAGGAGAAGGCCTGGGTGTTCTTGCGGGGCGTGCCCTCGATCCAGGCGAACACGAGGCACTGCCGATAGGTTTCGACGCCCTGCTTGGTCTCTAACCTGATCTCCGCGGTGGCAGCGGCGCCCGACTTGGCATCGCCATAGTCATCGATAGCCGGCGCAATCTCTCCCACCGAGCGGCCCGCTGCCTTGTTGTCGGCGTACCATTTGGCGAACGTCGTGAACTGCTCTCCGGCAATGCCTTTGCCCTCGGCGGCGACATAGGCCTTGAGGTCGCGGATCAGCAATTGCGCCGCCGCTTCGGCCTGGGGCTCGGCCGCCTTGCGGCGCTCCGCCAGCCTGTCGCGCAGCGCCTTCAGCGTATCGGCATTCGATGTTGGTGGCGGTGCGGCCGCCTGAGTGGACGGCTCGATTCGCCGGATCGGCGCCTTCGATGCTTCGGCGTTGAGCTGTTGGGCTTCAGCCGGCGTCAGCTTGCCGACGACCGGGGTACCCCGCCCCTTCTGCCAGTCGCCGATCGCCTTGACCGTCGCCTCGGACTGCATGTCGCCGTCGATCGGGCCATTGTACTTATCGAGTGTGCGCAGCGACTCCTGGAGGCGCTTGCGGTCGGCCTCCGGGCTCTGGAGTACCGTGGTGTAGTCCGGCGGCGCTGGTCGGGCAGCGGCGACAGGCGCTCCGCCGGTTCCTGGAGCGGGCACGTGCGCGGGCGCCGCGCCGCCACCTGCCGAACATCCTGCAGGATTTTGGAAGCAGCGTTCGACTTCGCCAGCGCTTTGCCCGAACGCCGTCGCCGGCAGAAGTGCCGCCAGGCCCAACAGGAGCAGCGCGCGGCGCATGTCAGATGCCACCGTAAGTGTTGGCGGCGAGCTGCGCGGGCAGCCCGATCGCCAGGACGACTGGCAGGCCGCGCGAAGTCTGGCCGCGGGCGATGATATGGTCGTTCGGCGCGCCCATCTTTCGTTCGTAGGTGCCGTTGCCGCTGAACTTGCCGCCGAAGCACGACAGCGAGAACTTGCCGTTGTTCGGCCCCTCGTTGGTGAAGGTGCCGTCGCAGACCTGCTCGGCGCGCACGTTCTCCACCGTGAAGGTGACCGATCGGTCGCGTCCGATCAGGGCACCATAGCGGGCGACGCCGTTCAGGCGCGCAATATTGCCGCTGCCGTCGCGGTAGAAGATCGAGGCCGGCCCATAGGAGTCATCCGGCAGCGTGTCGCGCGGCACGACATAGGTGCCGTCGCTGATCACCACCTTGCACTGGCAGTTCACGTTGTAATTCTCACCCAGCGGTCCAAGCTCGGCCAGCCGGCGGTTGCAGTTGGACAGCGCCACCTCCTGCACTTCGCTCTCGCTCATCTGCCCCTTCGAATAGGAGTCGGCATAGAGGAAGGCACATTGGCGCGGCATCGGCACGGCGACGACCTTGTGGCTCGCCGCCATTGTCTCGGTGTTGACCCAGTAGCGGTCCGCCATCTGGTTGAAGCGCAGGAAGATCGGATCGCGGCGCTCCGCCTTGCCATAGGACGACGTCGCAGCAGACTGCGCGCCTGCGCCCGAAGCGAGTGCAGTGGCCGCAAAAAGAACGAGAAGGAAGGTCCGGATCATGGCGGCGATGTTGTGACCAGAAACATGACCGAAATACGACCTGCAGTGCGGAAATATTGCCGCCCGTTCACACCAGCCGGCTTTGGTTCTTGGCCGCCCCGATGAACGAGGTGAACAGCGGATGAGGCGCGAATGGCCGCGACTTGAGTTCCGGGTGGTATTGCACCCCCAGGAACCAGGGATGGTCCGGAATTTCAACGACCTCGGGCAAAATGCCGTCGGGCGACATGCCGGAAAACCGCAGCCCAACCTGCTCCAGCCGGTCCTTGTAGTTGACGTTGACCTCGTAGCGATGGCGATGACGTTCGCTGATCACGTCCTGACCATAGATGTCGTGCGCCATGGTGCCCCGCCTCAGGTGCGCGGCATAGGCGCCAAGCCGCATCGTCCCCCCGAGGTCACCCGCAACATCGCGTTTTTCAACCTGGTTGCCCTTGATCCATTCGGTCATCAGGCCGACCACCGCATGCTCGCACGGGCCGAACTCGGTCGACGAAGCGCCCTCCAGCCCGAGCAGGTTGCGTGCCGCCTCGATCACCGCCATCTGCATGCCGAAGCAGATACCGAAGAACGGGACCTTGCGCTCGCGCGCGAACTTTACCGCGTGGATCTTGCCCTCGGTCCCGCGCTCTCCGAAGCCGCCCGGCACCAGGATGCCGTGAACGTGTTCGAGATGGGAGACGGCGTCGTCGCGCTCGAAGATCTCGGAGTCCATCCACTCGAGGCTGACCTTCACGTTACTCGCGAAGCCACCGTGCGTCAGCGCCTCGGACAGCGACTTGTAGGCGTCCAGCAGCACCGTGTACTTGCCCACGACAGCGATGGTCACCTTGCCCTCGGGCTCGCGCACGGAGCGCACGACGCCGCGCCAGCGATCGAGGTTGGGTTCCATTTCGGCCTCGAGACCGAAGTAGCGACAGACTTCGCGGTCAAATCCCTGATCGTGATAGGCGATTGGCACTTGGTAGATGGTATCGACGTCGCGCGCCTCGATCACCCGCTCCGGCTTGACGTTGCAGAACAGCGCAATCTTGCGCCGCTCGTTGATCGGGATCTCCTTGTCGCCACTACGGCAGATCAGCAGGTCGGGCTGGATGCCAACACTCAGCAGCTCCTTGACCGAATGCTGGGTCGGCTTGGTCTTGAGTTCGCCCGCGGTCGGCACCCAAGGCAGCAGCGTGAGATGGATGTACATCACGCGCTCGCGGCCGACCTCGTTGCCGACCTGGCGAATGGCTTCCAGGAACGGCAGGCTCTCGATGTCGCCGACCGTGCCGCCAATCTCGACCAGGACAAAATCTTCCTGATCGACGTCGGTGAGCACGAATTCCTTGATGGCGTCGGTGATGTGCGGAATGACCTGCACCGTCGCCCCGAGGTATTCGCCGCGGCGTTCCTTGGCGATTACGCCCGAATAAATCCGCCCCGTCGTGACGTTGTCGGCCTGTTTGGCGTCGACGCCGGTGAAGCGTTCGTAATGGCCGAGATCGAGGTCGGTTTCGGCCCCATCGTTGGTCACGAAGACTTCGCCGTGCTGATAGGGGCTCATCGTCCCCGGATCGACATTGAGGTACGGGTCGAGCTTGCGCAGCCTGACCCGATAGCCACGGCTTTGCAGCAGCGCCCCCAGCGCCGCCGACGAAAGACCTTTGCCAAGCGAGGAAACCACGCCGCCCGTTATGAAGATAAAGCGCGTCATGGGCTTACAGCATACTAAACGTTGTTGGTCGCAGCCATGGGGATATCCCTTCCGGCGGAAACTTTTCCGCGGAACGGCCGGCGGATGTGGTGGTCGTCCTAGCGGGTTGGCGCGGCGGGCTGGGCCGGCGCCTGAGGAGCCGCCGTGCCCCCGGGGATAGCCGGCGCCGTCTGACCGGCAGGCAGCTGATCCATGAGGGACTTCGTGTTGCGGCTAGGGCCGGTCATGCTCCAGGCCATCAGCAGGCTGAGTGCAAAGAAGATCGTGGCGAAGATCGCGGTCAGGCGTGAAAGCACATTGGTCTGGCCGCGCACCGAGAACAGCGCGTCGGTCCGGCCCATGCCAAGGCCACCGCCTTCGCTGCGCTGAAGCAGGATGACGACGATCATTGCGACTGTGACGCCGACAAAGATGATCAGCAACACCAGCCGCCAATCGTGCAGAAAGCCTCGTACCGCGTCCATTACTGTCCAGAGCTAGATGGGGATGTCCGCCAAGCGGGCGCTTCTAGCCGCTTTAGGCGGCCTTGGCGATAGCCAAAAATTCGTCGGCCTTCAGGCTGGCGCCACCGACCAAGGCGCCATCGACATCGCCAACGGCCAGCAACTCACCGGCGTTGCTGCCCTTCACAGACCCGCCATAGAGCAGGCGCACCGCGTTGGCGTCGGGCACCAACCCGCTCAGCACCCGGCGAATATGCGCATGTGCCGCAGCAACTTCGGCGGTGGTCGGCGTCTTGCCGGTCCCGATCGCCCAGACCGGCTCGTACGCGACCACCAATCTGGCGGCGGTGGCTCCCGCCGGCACACTGCCTTTGAGCTGGGTTTCCAGCACTGTGAGGGTGCGTCCGGCCTCGCGCTCCGTCAGCGTCTCGCCGATGCAGACGACTGGCATCAGGCCGGCGCGCCACGCTGCCTCGGCCTTGGCCCGCACGACGGCGTCGGTTTCGCCGCAGTCGGTACGCCGCTCCGAATGCCCCACGATGACGTGACTTGCGCCGGCATCCCTCAACATCTCGGCCGAGATATCGCCAGTATGGGCGCCGCTGACGACGGCATGGCAGTTCTGCCCGCCCACCAGGACGCCGCTGCCCTTTACCGCCTCGGCGATCCCCACGAGCAACGTCGCCGGCGGGCAGATCAAGACCTCACGGTCGGTCCAGCCTGCCTGCTTCACGCCCTCGGCGACGCTGCCAGCCAGAGCCAGGGCATCGGCCGTAAGGCCATTCATTTTCCAGTTACCGGCGATCAGCGGGCGCCTCGATCGTGCCATTTGGTTTCCCCCGATTTGTCTCGCGGCGTGTCTAGCGGCACCGGCGTTTGTGGTCAAAGTCCGCTTGGTTGCCTGCCAATGGGGCGAGTGGTAGGCATGGCGCCCATTCAAAAACCCCTGCCGGCTCCGTGAATAAATTCCGCAAACTCGCCCGTTTCATCATTCTCTTCGTGCTTTTCGGCATGCTGATCGTCAGTTTTGCCTTCTGGGGCATCGGCGACATGCTGCGCACCGATGGCCGCAGCACCGAAGTGGCCCATGTCGGCGGCACCCGCCTGCCGCTTTACGGCTGGATCGGCGGGTCTCCGGTCTACGTCAACGAAGTCCGCGACCAGTTCAACCGCCAGCTCGAGGCGATCCAGCGCCAGACCGGGCAACGGCCCGAGCCGGAACAAGCCCTGCGCTTCGGGTTGCACGTTCGCGCCCTCGAGGAAGTCATCCAGCGCGCCGTGCTCGACTATGCCATCCAGCAGTTCGGCCTGACCGTCAGCGACGCCGAGGTCCAGGCCGCCATCGCCCGCAATCCGGCTTTCCAGGGGACCGGCGGGGCATTCGATCCCCTGCTCTTCCGCAACCGCCTCCAGCAGGCACGCCTCAGCGAAGTGCAGTTCGTGGCTGAAACACGTCGCGAGATCGCCGCCGGTCAGCTTTTCGCGGTGGTTCGCAGCGATGGCCTCTCGCCCAAGTCCCTGCGCGACGACATCTTCAAGGCCGAGAGCGAGAAGCGAGTCGCCGAGACGATTTATGTCCCCGACGCCATCATTGTCGACGTGCCCAAACCTACGCCCGAGCAACTCGGTGCCTACTTCGAGGCCAACAAGACCAAGTTCCAGATTCCGGAATTCCGGGCATTTTCCTACATCATGCTCACGGTCGACGACATCCTGCCCCAGATCGCCGTATCGGCCGATCAGCTGAAACAGGAATACGAGGCCCGTGCCGCCGAGTTCGGCACCGCGGAGAAGCGCGACGTCGACCAGGCGATGGCCGACACCGAGGTCAAAGCCAAGGCGATCATCGCAGCAGCTGCCACAGGCAAGTCGCTCGAGGATGCTGCCAAGGAGGTTCTCGGCACCGCCGACGGGGTGATCAAGCTTGGCCCAGTCACCAAGAAAGAACTGCCTCCCGGTCCGCTTGCCGATGGCATCTTCGGCCTCCCGGAAGGCATTGCGCCGGCGCCGATCCAGTCGCCGCTCGGCTGGCATATCGTGCGCATCAACAAGATAGAGGTCGGCAAGGCGGTGCCGTTCGACGAGGTCAAGGAGAAGCTCGAGAAAGACATGCGGGCGCAGCAGGCGCCCGATCTCCTGATCAAGCTAGTCACGGATTTCGAGCGCACACTGGGCAAGACCCAGTCGATGAAGACCGCGGCCGAGGAACTCGGCCTCAAGATCAAGACCTATGAAAACGTCGACGCGCGCGGCCAGGATTCGACGGGCAAGCAGGTCGTCATCGGACCGGCCGCCGCCGAACTGGTCCAGGCGGCCTTCGCCACGCGCGAAAGCGCCGAGAGCGAGTTGTTGGAGACCCAGCGCGGCGAGTACTTCGTCGTGCACACGGATCGCATCACGCCTGCCCGCGTCCCGGCGCTCAACGAGGTCGAGCCCACGGTCGTCGAGGCCTGGCAGGCCGAGGAGCGCAAAAAGCTCGCCGACGCCAAGGTAAAGGCCGCCGTCGAGCAGGCCAACGCCGGCACCGATCTGGCCACCATCGCCAAGGATCTCGGCACGGAGATGCGGACGGCCAAGGCAGTGACCCGCTTCGAGGCCGACGCGGGCAACTATCTCAGCCAGCCGGTGGTGGTCGAACTCTTCAAGCTCGCGCCGGGCAAGACCCAGGCCGTGCGCACGGGCGACGGCAGCGTCATCGTCCGCGTCAAGCAGGTCGAGCCTCCCGACCTGACCAAGGACAAGGACGCCCTCGACCGTTTCGGCAAGCAGCTCGATACCATGATGGCCAACGACCTTATTCTGGAGCTCATCGCAGCACTGCGCGCCAAGTATGGCGTCACGGTCGACGAAGCCAACTTCGCGGCAGCGTTCCGCCCGCAGCAGCAGTAGCGCGCCATGTCGATTTCTCCCGACTTCGACGCCTTCGCGGCGCGTTACGACGCCGGCACACCGCAGGTCGTCTCGACCAAGCTGGTCGCTGACCTCGACACACCGGTGTCAGCCTACCTCAAGCTCGCCGATGGCCGCGCAAATTCCTTCCTGCTCGAGTCGGTCGAAGGCGGTTCGGTGCGCGGCCGTTACTCGATCATCGGTCTCAAGCCCGACGTCATTTGGCGCTGCACCAAGGGCAAGGCCGAGATCAACCGCCATGCCCGCAGCGACGCCCAGGCCTTCGAACCGCTGGACGGCCGGCCACTCGAAACGCTGCGCCTGCTGATCCGCGAATGTCAGATGGAACTGCCGGCCGGCCTGCCGCCGATGGCTTCGGGTCTGTTCGGTTTCCTGGGCTACGACATGGTCCGCGACATGGAGCGGCTGCCCGACGAGAACCCTGATCCGATCGGCCTGCCCGACGCGATCATGGTGCGGCCGACGCTGATCTCCATCTTCGATCGTCTAGAAGACAACGTCACTCTGGTGACGCCAGCCTGGCCGCAACCGGGCATCAGTGCCCGTGCCGCCTACGAGGCCGCACAGGAGCGACTGGCCGACGCGGTTTCCGACTTTGAGCGCACGCTCCCTTTCCGAGGCGACGATGCCGACGCCCTCGACGCCCTGCCCGAGCCGCAGGCCAACATGTCGAAGGACGACTTCAAGAAGATGGTCGAGACCTGCAAGGAGTACATCCGTGCAGGTGACGCCTTCCAGATCGTGCCCTCGCAGCGCTTCTCGCTGCCGTTCAAGCTGCCGCCACTGTCGCTCTACCGATCGCTCCGCCGCATCAACCCCTCACCGTTCCTGATCTTCTTCGACTACGGCGACTTCTCCATCGTGGGGTCGAGCCCGGAGATCCTGGTGCGGCTGCGCGACAACATCGTCACCATCCGGCCACTCGCCGGCACCATACGGCGCGGCGCCACGCCCGAGGAGGACAAGGAGCTCGCCGACAAGCTGCTGGCCGATCCCAAGGAGCACGCCGAACACCTCATGCTGCTCGATCTCGCCCGCAACGATGTCGGCCGCGTCGCCAAGATCGGTTCGGTCAAGGTGGTCGAGCAGTTCACCATCGAGAAGTACAGCCACCTCCAGCACATCAGCAGTCACGTCGAGGGCACGCTCAAGGACGGGCTGGAGGCGATCGACGCGCTCAAGGCTGGTTTCCCGGCCGGCACGCTGTCGGGCGCACCCAAGGTGCGTGCCATGGAGATCATCGAAGAGGTCGAGCCGGTGCGCCGCGGCATCTATGCCGGCTGCGCCGGCTACTTCGCCGCCAACGGCTCGATGGACACCTGCATCCTGCTGCGCACCGGCCTGGTGAAGGACAACACCCTGTACGTCCAGGCAGGCGTCGGTGTGGTGGCTGATTCCAATCTCGAGGCCGAGTACCAGGAAAGCGTGCTGAAGGCGCGCGCCCTGGTTCGCGCGGCGGAAGAGGCTGTCCGTTTTGCCAGCTCGCGGCAGTGGAACGCCGGCAACACGCGGCGTTGAGCCCACGGGACGAAGCGGGATAGGCTCCTCCCAACGGAGGAGACCCCATGTCGGATTGGCAGAAGCGCTACCAGCGACTCGTTTTCGATCGCCCGCATCCCAAGGTGCTGCGGGTGACGATGAACCGGCCGGAGAAATACAACGCCACCGACGCGATCATGCATCGCGAGCTGGTCGACGTCTGGCGCGACATCGACGGCGACGACACGGTCAACTGCGTCATCATCCAGGGCGCCGGCGGCAAGGTGTTCTCGGCCGGCGGCGACTTCGACATCATCGAAAAGAACATCAAGGACTACAACGCGCTGCTCCGTACCTGGAAGGAGGCGCGCGACATCGTCTACAACGTCATCAACTGTTCCAAGCCGATCGTGAGCACGATGCGCGGCCCGGCGGTCGGCGCGGGCCTCGTTGCCGGCATCCTGGCCGATGTCTCGATCGCCTCGAAGAAGGCCAAGATCATCGACGGCCACACCCGCCTCGGCGTCGCCGCCGGCGATCACGCCTGCATCGTCTGGCCTCTGCTCTGCGGCATGGCCAAGGCCAAGTACTATCTCCTGCTCTGCGAGGCGATCGATGGCGAGGAGGCCGAACGCATCGGCCTGGTCTCGCTCTGCGTCGAGGACGACCAGCTCGAAGCCAAGGGTATCGAAGTTGCGACCAAGCTCGCCGAAGGCGCGCAGACCTCGATCCGCTTCACCAAATATGCCCTCAATAATTGGCTGCGCATGATGGGCCCGACCTTCGACACCTCGCTCGGCCTCGAAATGCTGGGCTTCCTCGGCCCTGAAGTGAAGGAAGGGCTGGCCTCGCATCTCGAGAAGCGCAAGCCCAAGTTCGACCCCTACTCGCCTCTCTGAGGAGCGACCGATGCGCGGACTGGACGGAAAGAACGTCATCGTCACCGGCGGCGGTGGCGCCATCGGCGGCGCGATCTGCCGCCGCTTCGCTGGCTACGGCGCGCGCGTGGGCGTGTTCGACAAGAACCTCGAGGGTGCCAAGAAGGTCGCGGCCGAGATCGGTGGCTTCGCGTCGGGCGTCGACATCGCCGACTACGAGGCCGTGGGCAAGGCGATCGCCGAATTCGAGGCCAGGACAGGCCCGACCGACATCCTGGTGAACAACGCCGGCTGGGACCGCTTCGCCAACTTCATCGACACCACGCCCGACCTCTGGGACCAACTCATCGCCATCAACCTGCGCGGGCCGCTCAACGTGAGCCACTTCGTGCTGAAGACCATGGTGGCGCGCGGCAGCGGCCGCATCGTCAACATCGCCTCCGATGCCGGCCGCGTCGGCTCCTCGCAGGAAGCCGTCTACTCGGCCTGCAAGGGCGGCATCATCGCCTTCACCAAGACGGTCGCCCGCGAAGTGGCGCGCAAGGGCATCACGCTGAACGCCGTCTGCCCCGGCCCGACCGACACGCCGCTGCTGGCGGCCGTCGCCGGCAGCGACGAGCGCGGCCAGAAGGTGCGTGCGGCGCTGGTGAGCGCCATCCCGATGAAGCGCGTCGGCCAGCCCGAGGACATCCCCGGCGCGGTCTGCTTCCTCGCCAGCGACGATGCCGCCTTCATCACCGGCCAGACCATCAGCGTGTCCGGCGGCCTCACCATGCACGGCTGAGCAGCGGCACATGGAACGTGCCGCAAAAGCCCGCCAGCTGTGCCGCTGCGTGTGCCGCGAGAGGCAAATCCGTCTTATGGTGCAACGGGTTGACGATCACCGCCGGCACAGCGCCGGGTGCCTTCGGGCACAGGCCCGAATCGCGGCGTTGTGCCACCACACTCCGGGAGGCTTCCGATGAGCGAACTCTGGATCCAGCCGAGTGGCGGGGCGCTGGCCGCCGACGTCCATGGCACCGACCTGTCGAAGCCCATCAGCGACGCCGCCTACGGCCGCATCGCCGAGGCCTGGGGCGAGCATCTGGTGCTGCGCTTCTCCGGCCAGAAGCTCGACGACCCGACCCTGATGAAATTCAGCGCCCGCTTCGGCGACCTCGACCGCGTGCCGATCGCCGCCGCCAGCCTCGACCGCGCCAATTCCGGCGTCGTCCCGGAAGCCGTGGACTGGGTGGCCGTGATCGCCAGCGTCAAGAAGGACGGCAAGGCGGTGGGCAGCCTCGGCAGCTACGAACTCGTCTGGCACACCGACATGTCCTACAATCCGCTGCCGCCGCGCGCGTCCCTCCTCTATGCGCTCGAAGTGCCGCCCGACGGCGGCAACACCGGCTTCCTCAACATGTACGCCGCCTACGAGACGCTGCCGGACGATCTCAAGCGCGCGGTCGAGGGCAAGAGCTGCATCCACGATTCCAGCCGCAATTCGGCCGGCGAACTGCGCAAGGGCTTCCAGTCGACGCTCGACCCGCGCCACACACCGGGCGCCGTGCATCCCCTCGTCCGCCTGCATCCCGTGACCCAGCGCAAGGCGCTGTTCCTCGGCCGCCGCCCCGGCGCCTACATCCACGGCCTCTCGGTCGAGGACAGCGAGGCCCTTCTCGATGCGGTGTGGGCGCACGCCACGCAGGAGCGCTTCGCCTGGTACCAGAAGTGGCGGGCCGGCGACCTGGTGATGTGGGACAACCGCTGTGTCATGCACCGCCGCGACGCCTTCGACGAAAACCTGCGCCGGCTCATGCATCGCACCCAGATCGTGGGCGAACCCGTCCTGGCGGGCTGAAAGCAGCATGAGCACCACCCTATAGGAAATATAGGCTAAAACCTGTCAAACCTGCAAGTTTTTCCTGTGGATATCCTATCGCCTGACTACCGATAGCCGGCCGCCTGCAGCTCGAACAGCTCGGCATAGCGGCCGTTTTGCGCCACCAGCTCGTCGTGCGTGCCGGCCGCCTCCACCTTGCCGTCGGCCAGGACGAGGATGCGGTCGGCCATGCGGACGCTGGAGAAGCGGTGCGAGATCAGGATGGCCGTCTTGCCCCGGCTCAACTCCTTGAAGCGCTGGAACACCTCGAATTCCGCCCTCGCATCGAGCGCCGCCGTCGGCTCGTCGAGGATCAGCACCTCGGCCTCGCGCATGTAGGCGCGCGCGATGGCGATCTTCTGCCACTCGCCGCCCGAGAGCTCGACACCGTTCTTGAAGCGCTTGCCGATGCGCTGGTCGTAGCCGCCGGGCAGGCGTTCGATCACCTCGTCGGCCTGGCTGCGCGACGCCGCCCGCGCGACCCGGGCATGGTCGTCGCGCGCGTCGATGCGGCCCACGGCAACGTTGTCGCCGGCGCTGAAATTGTAGCGCACGAAATCCTGGAAGATGACGCCCATGCTGCCGCGCAGCGCCTCCAGGTCGTAGTCGCGCAGGTCGCGCCCGTCGAGCAGGATGCGGCCTTCGTCCGGGTCGTAGAGCCGCGTCAGCAGCTTCACCAGCGTCGTCTTGCCGGCGCCGTTCTCGCCCACCAGGGCCACCACCTCGCCCGCCTTCAGCGTGAAGCTGAGATTGCGCACTGCCCAGCGCTCGGCGCCGGGATAGATGAAGCCGACATTGTCGAAGATGAAGCCCTCGCGGATCGGCGACGGGAACGGCAGCGCATTGGCCTTGGAGAGAATCTCCGGCTTCATGTCGAAGAAGGAAAAGAGATCGTTGAAATAGAGCGCCTGCGCCGCCGTCGAGGAAATGCCCGTCAGCAGCGATTCGAGCAAGCTGCGCAGGCGCAGGAAGGAGCCGGCCAGGAACGTGAGGTCGCCGATCGAGAACTCGCCCGCGAGCGTGCGCCAGACGATGTAGGCATAGGCCGCGTAGTAGCCGGCCGTGCCGATGGCCGTGAAAAGCCCGCCCCAGCCGGCCCGCCGCAAGGCCAGCCGCCGGTTGGCCTCGTAGAAATCGGCGGCGAGGCGGCGGTAACGATCGATCAGGAAGGAATGCAGGCCGAAGATTTTTACTTCCTTGGCGGTCTCGACGCTGGCCGCGGTCTGCCGCACATAGTCGAGCTCGCGGCGCTCCGGCGTGCGGCCAAAATCGAGCGTGTAGGTGCGCGCATTGAAATGCGCCTCGCCGAGAAAGCCCGGCACGAGGGCCACCAGCAGCAGCAGGATGAGCCACGGCGAGTAAAACACCAGCCCCGCCGCGAAGCTGGTGACCGTCACGATGTTCTGCGCCTGCGTAAAAAGCTGTCCCAGCAATGTCATCCGGCCGCTGGTCTGCCGCCGCGCCCGTTCGAGCTGGTCCTGGAACTCGGCGTCCTCGAAATCTTCCAGGTCTAGCGTCGCGGCGTGCTCCATCAGACGCACGCTCGACCGGTTCGTCACCTTCTCCGCCAGCAGGCCGTCGAGCAGCGCCACGACGCGCGCCAGGCCGTCCGACAGCACGGCCAGCCCGAACTCCGAGAGCAGCAGGATGCCGAGCCACCGGAGATGGCCGCTTTCCATCCAGCCCTGCCACTTCACCGGCCGGTCGGGCAACTGCAGCAGCATGACGACGTCGTCGATGATGAGCTTGCCGATGTAGAGGCTGATCACCGGCAGCAGCGCGCGCAGGACGCGCAGCACCAGCAGCCCCATCGTCAGCGACGGGCTGGTCTGCCAGACCATGGCCATGAAGGGCCGCAGCGTCTTCAAGGCGCCGAAGCGTTCGCGGAAGGTGCGTGGATTGGGGATGGTGCTGGAGTCGCTCATTTAAGGGGGCAGAGAAAGATCCCTCGCTGCGCTCGGGATGACAACGTGCATGACGCCGAGACGATCTAACGGAGTTGGGATTCCTAAGTTGCGTGATCAAACAGGAACGTAGGTCAATCTGATCGTGTCCTCGCCAATTCGATCGTTGGCCACGAGGCGCAGTGGCGGCCGGGGGCCCGCGAAGAAGGGCTTGCCGCGACCGAGCACGGCGGGGCGGAAGTAGAGTCGATACTCATCGATAAGACCAAGGTCGGTCAGGCTTCGTGCCAGGTCCGGTCCAGAAACGGCAATCTCGCCAACGAGCCGAGCCTTCAGGTCCCGTATCGTTGCCTCAAGGTCGTCCGAAACAAGCGTGGCATTGGGGCCGATCGACTTCGACGAGCGCGACACGACCCACTTTGGTTGGCGCCGCCACGCCGCCGCGAATTCGTGTTGTTCTGCGTTCCACTCTGGGTGTTCTTCGTCCCAATATCGCATCACCTCGTACATGCGGCGACCGTACACGCTGCCGGCGAGATCGCGAACGTGCTCGATCCAGTGACGGAAGAGCGCGGGGCCTGTCGCCATTTCAGTATGGTCGACGTACCCGTCCAGGGACTGGTTCATTCCGAAGACGACCTTCGCCATGCTGCCAACTCTCCCCGGCCGAACATTTCTCACAGCGCCGTCATGCCGCCGTCCACGAAAAGCAGGGCGCCGGTGACGTAGGAGGCATCGTCGGAGGCCAGAAACAGGATACCGGCAGCGACCTCCTCGGCCCTGCCCGGACGCTTCATCATGGTGCCGCGTGCGGCCTGGGCATTGTATTGCTCGACGGTCTCGCCGGCTGCCGCGATGCGGCGTGCATGGAACGGCGTGAAGATCGGGCCGGGACCGACGGCGTTCACGCGAATGCCCTCCGCCGAATGATCGGCCGCGAGCGCCCGCGTCAGGCCCGCGATGGCGGCCTTGGTCGTGTCGTACTGCAGATTGCCGCCGCCCGAGACGATGGACCGGACGGAGGCGACGTTGACGATGGCGCCGCCCTTGCCGCGGCGCATCAGCGGAACGGCGGCCTTCGCACAGAAGGCGTAGCTCATCAGATTGACGCTGAGGATTTCATTCCAGCTCGCCGCACTCGCCTCGTCGATCTTCTCGTATTTGCGGATGCCGGCATTGTTGACGAGGATGTCGAGGCGCCCAAACCGCTCGGCGGCACCGTTGACGAAGGCAAGGCAGGCGGCCTCGGTCCCGACGTCGGCCTGCGTGAAGGCGACCTTGGCGCCGGCGGCCTCGAGTTCGGCCGCCACGCGCTGGCCACGGTCCCCGTCCCGATCGCAGAACGCCACACGCGCGCCCTCGGCCACGAATCGCCTGACCGTCGCCTCGCCGATCCCCGATGCCCCGCCCGTCACCGCTGCGATCTTGCCGTCGAGCCTTCCCATATTCGTCCCCTTTCATTGCGCTGCGAAACGCGCATCCTCGCGTCCAACCTGAGGAGCATGCAGCCGATCATTCAACCGGTCAAAACCGCTGTGCAAGGTACTGGTGAGCACAGCGGTCGTCGTTGCAAGCGGGCTTTCCCTGTGCGCTTGCGCCATCATGGGACTCCAGCGAAGCTCGACGAGGAGTCTCAGGATGAGCGATCTGACTTACGGACTGTTCGTGCGCGGGCAGTATCAGGCCGGCGACGACATGAGAGCGCGGTTCGAGGAGGTGAAGGCGCAGGTGCGCCTGGCCGACAAGCTCGGATTCTCCGATCTGCTGACCGGCATGCACTATGCGTCGGCGCCCTTGCAGCAATACCAACCGGTCCCGCTGCTGGCCCGCCTGCTGGCCGAGACCGAGCGCATGCGCATCATCACCGGCATCATCCTGCTGTCGCTGCACAAGCCGCTCGATATCGCCGAGCAGATGGCGACGCTCGACGTGATGTCGGGCGGGCGTCTGGTGTTTGGCGCCGGGCTCGGATACCGCGACGTCGAATTCAAGGCCTTCGGCACCACGGCACGGGAGCGCGTGGCGCGCCTGGAGGAGAATCTCGACGCCATCAAGCGGCTGTGGACCGAGGACAACGTCTCGATCAAGGGCTCGCATTTCGAGCTGGATCGGGTCACGGTATCGCTGAAGCCGATCCAGAAACCGCACCCGCCGATCTGGCTCGGCGCCAATGCCGACGGCGCGGTGCGCCGCGCCGCGCGACTGGCCGACACCTGGTTCATCAACCCGCATCAGCGGATGGACACGATCGAGCGTCAGCTGTCGCTGTACAAGCAGACGCTGGCGGAGCTCGGCAAGCCGATGCCAGACGAGCTGCCGCTGATGCGCGAGATTTTCGTCGCGCGCACGCGCGCGGAGGCGATCCGACTGGCGCGCCCGTACCTCGAGGAGAAGTACAAGGTCTACCACCAGTGGGGACAGGACAAGGCGATGCCGAAAGGAGACGACGACCTCTCGCTCGACTTCGACGAGCTCACCCGCGATCGCTTCCTGCTGGGCTCACCAGACGAAGTCGCGGAACAGATCATCGGCTACAGGCGGCGCCTGGGCGTCAACCGCATGATCCTCTCCGTGCACTGGGTGGGCATGCCGCACGCCCAGGTGGTCGATACGCTGGAACTGTTCGCCGCCGAAGTGATGCCGAAGGTAAAGCAGGGATTGTGAAGGGAACCGCATCTTGTCCGACACTGTTTCGAGTATTCGCCCGCTCGCCGGGCTGCGTGTCATCGACATCGCCACCTACATCGCCGCACCGTACTGCGCGACCATCATGGCGGAGTTCGGCGCCGAAGTGATCAAGGTCGAGCAGCCCAAGGTGGGCGACCCCTGCCGCCGGCTCGGCACGGTCAGCGAATGCGGCGACACGCTCGTCTGGCTGTCGGAAGCGCGCAACAAGAAATCGGTGACGCTTAATCTGAAATCGCCCAAAGGCGCGGCGATCCTGAAGCAGCTCGTGGCCAAGGCCGATGCGCTCACCGAAAACTTCCAGCCGGGCACGCTGGAAGGCTGGGGCCTGGGCTGGGACGTTCTGAGCGCGGTCAACGCGCAGCTCGTGATGCTGCGCGTCTCGGGCTACGGCCAGACCGGGCCTTATAGCCACCGACCCGGGTTTGGGCGGATCGGCAACGCCTTCGGCGGCATCTCCTTCCTGGCGGGCGAGCCGGGCGGTCCACCGGTGACACCGGGTTCGGCCACGCTCGCCGACTACATGGCCGGACTTTACGGCGCGCTCGGGGTGATGATGGCGCTGCGCACGCGCGACACCACCGGCCGGGGCCAGCAGATCGACATCGGGCTTTACGAGCCGATCTTCCGCATCCTCGACGAAATGGCGCCCGCCTATGACAAGGTCGGATTCATCCGCCAGCGCATGGGCGCCGCAGCGCCCAACGTCTGCCCGCACAGCCACTACCAGACCGGCGACGGACGCTGGATCGCCATTGCCTGCACCAACGACAAGATCTTCGCCCGCATGGCCCGGCTGATGGGTTGTCTGGAAGTGGCCGGCGACGGCATCTACGGCACCATCGCCCAGCGTGAGAAGCAGCGCCCCGCAGTCGACGGCCTCGTCGCTGCCTGGGCGAAGAAGCATACGCAACAGGAGGCCGTCCTGCTGTGCGACAAGGCCGAAGTGCCGTGCGGCATCGTGGCGTCGGTCGACGAGATCTTCCAGGATCCGCACTACGCGGCGCGCGGAAACATCGCCCGCGTGAACGACCCGCGCGCCGGCGCTCTCGCCGTCCCCAACGTGGTCCCTCGCCTCACGGACACGCCGGGCGGCGTCGACACGCTGGGCCCCGCCCTGGGCCAGCACAATGCGGAGGTCTACGGCAAGCTCTTGGGAATAAGTGCCGCGGATTTGCGCACGCTGGAAGATGAAGGCGTGATCTGACGGGCACTCATTGTCATCCCGAGCGCCCGCTGTCATCCCGAGCGTAGCGAGGGATCTTCACTGACCCACAAAGATCCCTCGCTACGCTCGGGATGACAAAGGTGCTTACTCTTCGACGGCCCGAACCGCGTCAAGCGTGCGCCGCGCCTTGTAGACGATCGGGTAGTCGATGAAGAAGCCGTCGAGCTGGATCGACGAGGAACCTTCCCGCTCCGCATCATCGAAAGCGGCGACGACGCGCCGCGCAAAGGCGATCTCCTCCTCGGTCGGCGTGAACGCGCGGTTCACCACCTCGACCTGCGGCGGGTAGATACACATCTTGCCCTGGAAGCCGAGCTGCTTCGCCCGCTTCGCGGAGTTCGCGATCCCGTCGAGGTCGTTGATGTGTATCCACACCGTGTCGATCGGGGCTTCGAGGCCGGCGGCGCGGGACGCCACGACCATCTCTGCCCGGACATGCTCCAGCTCGCTCTCGCCCCGCGTCCACTCCATGTTCATGTCGAGCGTATAGTCACCGGCGCCGAAGGCCATGCGCTTCACCCGCGTGCCGGCGGCAGCGATGGCCCGCGCGTTGGCGATGCCCTTTCCGGTTTCGATGATCGGGATGATGTCGATGCCACCAAGCGGCAGGCCGCGCTCACGCTCGAGGGAGCCCACCAGCCAGTCGAAGGCCATGATCTGCTCGCTTCTCTCGACCATCGGCAGGATGATGCCGTCGAGGCCGGGACCGATCACCGCGTCAGCGTCGCCATAGCAGAACTCGGTGTTGAAGGCGTTGACGCGAACGTAGCCGCCGCACTGGCTTCTACCTTGGCGCGGCCGTTTCAACGCCTCGACCACGAGAGCGCGGGTCGCGACCTTCTCCGCCTTGGCGACCGCATCCTCCAGGTCAAGGATCACATTGTCGGCGCCGCAGTCGAAGACTTTCGCGACCTTCCGTGCATGGTTGCCGGGGGCGAAGAGAAAGCTGCGGTAGGCGGGCATGGAGGCCTACTTCATCTCCGGCATCTTGATCGCCGAATTGCGCCGCTCCGGCATCGGGTCCTCGAACGACCGCGGATAGCGGTGCGGCTGCTTCGATACCTTGTCGAGCCTGTCGAGCGCAGCCTGAGGCAGGCGCCAGCCGCCGGCGCCCAGCGTCTCCCTGAGCTGCTCGGCGTTGCGCGCGCCCACGATGGCACTGGTCATGAAGGGCTGGTCCATCACCCAGCGCAGCGCGGTCTCAGCCGGCGACTTGCCGATTTCCTTGGCGGTATCGAGCAGCGTCTGCAGGATCTCGGCGTGGTTGGGGGCAAAGAATCTGTTCTGGAAGCCCCAGCCCTCGGCCGAGCGCGTGCCCTGCACCTTCAGGCTGCCCGGCGTGTACTTGCCGGCGAGATAGCCCGACGCCATCGGCGACCAGGCGACGCAGCCCAGCCCTTTCAGCTGCAGCGCCGGCACGATCTCCTCGTCGATGTCGCGCACCACGAGGCTGTACTGCGGCTGGTAAGCCGAGAAGCTCGCCCAGCCCCCGGTCTCGCTCTGCCACAGCGCCTCCATCAGGCGCCAGGCCTCGAAGTTGCTGCAGCCGGTGTAGAGGATCTTGCCTTCGCGCTGGAGATCGTCGAGCGCGCGCAGCATCTCCTCCAGCGGCGTCTGGTGGTCGACGTGATGGATGAAATAGACGTCGATGTAGTCGGTCTGCAGTCGCTTCAGCGATCCTTCGATCTGCTGTTTGATGTGCAGCCGAGACATGCCTGAGTCGTTTGGCCGATGCCCCATCGGATTAAAAAACTTGGAGGCGATGATGGCGTCCTGGCGCCTGCCCTTCAGCGCCACGCCCAGCATCCTCTCCGACACGCCGCCGACATAGGAGTTGGCGGTGTCGAAGAAGGTCACGCCCGCTTCGAGTGCGGCATTGACCATCGCCGTGGCACCGTCCTGATCGGCACCATTGCCGAACGTCATGGTGCCGAGGCAGATCTCGGAAACTTTCAGGCCGGCGCGACCGAGGTTGCGGTAGTCCATTTTGTCCCCCCGGCTTTCGTTTCAGCCAGACGCGCCTCAGGCCGAGGCTGCATCATTCGGCCCTCATTCGACCTTGGCAGCCGTCTCACCAGACTTGCGGTTGTAGGTCAGGGTGATCTTGTTGATTTCGCAGAGATTGAAATTCTCCCAGACAACCTTGGACTGATCGTCTTCAAAAACGATCATCAGATCCTGGAAGCACTGGTTCTTGGCCTGCGGGAAGGAGAGCTTCCATGCCTCGCCATCGCCAACCGTGTGTTTCCCGAGGATGTCGGAACCCCAGCTCTTCGACTTTGTCGGCGAGACGTAGACTTCTTCGATCGGATAACCGGTGGCATTGACCAGCGTGAAATCAGCGTTCTGCGCAACTACGGGGCTCGCGAACAGGCACAGGCCGAGAACGGTAGCAAGAAACGACTTCATAGAACTCCCCCGGGGTAAAAATCCGACGCCGCAGAGAGAGATTCACTCTCTGCGCATTGCAAGCCTGTCTGCTTGCCTCACGTCCAAATCGCGTAATGAGCAATTGGCTAACACGGACCGCCGGAAGCGATCAATCGCAATCAACTTGCACAACTCGGCGCACGTAGAGAAACTCAAATCCCCAGCATCGCCTTGGCCATGATGTTGCGCTGAACCTCGGACGAGCCGCCGTAGATCGTGCTCTTGCGGGTGTTGAAGTAGCGCGGTGAGGCATCGTCGACATATTCGCCGCCGACCGGCACGACGTTGCTGTCGTAGTTGCGGAGTTCGGTGAAGGGCACGCCGTACCAGCTCACCGCCTCGACCGCGAGCTCGGTCACCTTCTGGCCCACTTCGGTGCCGCGCATTTTGACCACCGAGGCCATCAGGCCGGGCGCCTCGCCGGTCTTGAGGCTGGAGTAGAACATCATCTCGTTCATCTCCACGGCGTCGATCTCCATTTCGAGCGCCGCCATTTTCTCGCGCCAGGTCTGGTTGTCCGACAGCGGCTCGCCGCGATCGATCTGGCTGTGGGCGAGATGCTGCAGGTGCCGGAACGCCTTGCGCAGGCGCGGGCCGTGCGCCTGGCCGCCACGCTCGAACTCGAGCAGGTACTTGGCGTAGGTCCAGCCCTTGTTCTCCTCGCCGACGCGGTTCTCGACCGGCACCTTCACGTCGGTGAAGAAGACCTGGTTGACCTCGTGCCGCATCGGCGTGCGCGTGCCGTCGACGAGATAGATCGGGTCGACTTTTATGCCCGGCGACTTCATGTCGATCAGCAGGAACGAGATGCCTTCCTGGTTCTTGCCCTCGGTCGAGGTCCGCACCAGGCAGAAGATCCAGTCGGCCCAGTGGGCGTTGGTCGTCCAGATCTTCTGGCCATTGACGAGGTAGTGGTCGCCTTCTCTAATTGCGCGCGTGCGCAGGGAGGCGAGATCGGAGCCCGAGCCCGGCTCGGAATAGCCCTGGCACCACAGTTCCTCGGCGGCGGCGATCTTGGGCAGGAAGCGCTTCTTCTGCGCGTCGCTGCCGAATTTCATCAGGACCGGCGCTACCATCTTGATGCTGAACGAGGAGAGATAGGGCGAGTCGGCGCGCGCCATCTCCATCTCGAAGATGAACTTCTGCGTCGAATTCCAGCCCGTGCCGCCATATTCCTGGGGCCAGTTGGGGCAGAGCCAGCCCTTGCCCGCGAGCTTTTTCTGCCACTGCAGCAGCCGCTCCTTGGAGACGTGGCTCGACCGGCTGCGCCGGCTTTCCTCCGCCACTTCGGGCGGCATGTTGGCGGTGATCCAGTCGCGCACTTCGCGCTGGAAGGCGAGTTCGGTGTCGTTGAAGGCTAGGCGCATCGCTGTTCTCCCGACCCCCTCGCCCCTTCGGGGCACCTCCCCCGAGACAGGGGAGGAGGGGATCTATTTCGTATCTTCTCTTCTCCTCCCCCGTCTCGGGGGAGGTGGCCCAGGCCGGAGGGGGTCAGAGCCCCAGCATCGCTTTCGCCATGATCCCGCGCTGTACTTCCGACGAGCCGCCGTAGATCGTCATCTTGCGGCCGTTGAAGTAGCGCGGCGCCAGCACGTCGACGCCCTCGGGGCCGATCGGCTCGACGTTGGCGTTCCAGGTGCGCTGCTCGGGGAACGGGATGCTGTAATAGCCCGCGGCCTCGACGGCGGATTCCTGGACCTGCTGCATCACCTCGGTGCCGCGCAGCTTGATCATGGACGACAGCGGGCCCGGGTTCTGGCCCGATGCCAGCTTGGAGTAAAACTCCTGCTCGAACATCTCGAGGCCGGAGATTTCTATGTCCATGCGGGCGAGCTTCTCGCGCCATGCCGTGTCGGCCATGATCGAGTCCTCGCCGTCCGGCATCGACATCGCGAGCCGCTTCAGTCTCTCGAAGCCCGAGCGCAGGCGCGGGCTGTAAGGATTACCGCCGCGCTCGAACTCGAGCAGGTACTTGGCGTAGGTCCAGCCCATGTTCTCCTCGCCGACCCGATTCTCGACCGGCACTTTTACGTCGGTGAAGAACACCGAGTTCACTTCCTGGGTGCCGGCGCGATTGCCGTCCGAGGTGATGATCGGCTCGACCGAGATGCCGGGCGTCTTCATGTCGATCAGCAGGAACGAGATGCCCTCCTGGCGCTTGCCCTCGTTCGACGTTCGCACCAGGCAGAAGATCCAGTCGGCGGTCTGGGCAAGCGTCGTCCAGGTCTTCTGGCCGTTCACGATGTAATGGTCGCCGTGCAGTTCGGCCTTGGTACGCAGGCTGGCGAGGTCCGAGCCCGAGCCCGGCTCGGAGTAGCCCTGGCACCAGATCAGGTCGGAATTCAGCATCGGCGGCAGGTGGCGCGCCTTCTGCTCGGCCGAGCCGTATTTCATGATCACCGGCGCGCACATCTTGGGGCCGAACGGCGAGGTCCCGGGCGCGCCGGCCTTCGCCATCTCCATCTCGAAGATGTACTTCTGCGTCGTGGTGAAGCCCGGCCCGCCGAATTCCTTGGGCCAGCCGGTGCACAGCCAGCCCTTCTTCGCCAGGCGCTTTTGCCAGTCGACCAGGCGTTCCTTGGACACATAGGCGTTCCGGCCGACCTTGGACTCGCCCATGATCTCGGGCGTCAGGTTTTCCTTCAGCCAGCTTCGCACTTCCTGCTGGAAGGCCAGTTCTTCCGTGCCGAATGTCAGGTCCATTGGGGGACTCCTTTGTGGTCCGCATTCTATTCGCGGGAACCGGTCGACGGGAAGCCTCTCAATAGGTCGTTCCCGTCGGGCCGAAGCCGGTGATCTGCAGCACGACGGCGCTTTGCCGGGTTTCCGCGAAATGCGGGTCGCCGGGCGGCTCGGTGTAGAAACTGCCGGGCGGCAACGCACGCAACGCCGCGGCGTCGAACGTCGGCCCGTAGCCGAAATACCAAGTCCCCGAGATCACGGTGCCGATGCGATCGTCCGGATGGGTGTGGGCCGCGATCCGCGTACCGGCAGGAATGCGCAGCATGATCGTATAAAGGCCGGCCTTCGTCGGATCGCCTTTCAGAACGATCGTCTGGATCGCGGCGATCCCCGACGTGCCGGCGCCGGCCGATCCCGCCGCGGAGAAGTCGAATTCAGCCGGCGCGAGCCGCTGCCGTGACGGCGGCGTCTGCGCCTCGGCCGTCGACGCAAGCGCCGCCAGGGCGAACGCGAGAGGCCAGAACCTCATTTGGCGAGGAAGGCCACGATCATGGCCACGGTCGCCTCGGGGTTTTCCTCCATGATCCAGTGTCCCGAATCGGGGACGATCTCTGTCTGCACGTCTGACGCGACGTACTTCATGATATCGCCCATGGTCGTGCCGAAGGATTTCTCCCCGCCTGCCGCCAACACGGGCATCCCCAGTTTGGTGGCGCCGAACGTCGCATTGTCGACCGCGTCCTGGGTGAACGCCTTGAACTGTGCGAAGCCCGCGCGCATCCCCAGCGGCGCCGCATAGCGCGATGCATAGAAGTCGCGCGCGGCCTCGCCGAACTTTTTCGGGTCGGCCGAGAATTCATTCCAGAAGCGGTCGAGATAGATGCGTTCGCGGCCGGCGACCAATCGCTCCGCATCGGGGCCGCCGAACGAGAAATGCCAGAGCAGCGGGTTGCGCAGGATCTCGGTCCACGGGCCGATGCCGGGCAGCGGTGCGTCGATCACCGCGAGCTTCTCCGTGTCCGCGGGAAACTGCGCGGCGTAGGCGTAGGCCACCATGTTGCCGATGTCGTGTGCGACGATGGCAGTGCGGCCGATGCCGAGCTTCTCCAGCACCACGCGGATGTCGTCGCGGGCCTGGCTCGCCTTCTCGTAGCCGCCGGGCGGCTTGGACGAAAGGCCGAGGCCGCGCAGGTCAGGCACGATCACCGTCCGGCTGGGCGCCAGGGCGGCGGCCAAAGGCCCCCACATCTCGCCGGTCTCGCCGAAGCCGTGCAGCAGCAGGACGGGTGGGCCCTTGCCGCCGACGCGGACATGGATCTCTGCGCCCTTGGTGGCGATCATCTGGCCTTGGAATCTCGCCGGCAGCGCCGGAATGTCGGAATGTGTCATTCCGACTCCCTGCCTCGGCCGATCTCTTTTGTCGAGTGACGAACAATGGTCAGACCGGCTGCGAGGCGGCGCGATCGCGCCGCATGGGAGCAGGTCGGGCACGCACGGTACCGCGCCGTGTTCGGAACCATTAAAATGTGAGGTGGTGCTGATGCACCGCCGAGTCATGGCGACTGGTGCGGTTCTTGCTGGAATTCCAGCGAATGGAAGCATCGCCCCTTCTGTCAGTACGGGATCTCACCGTCGCCTTCGATGTGCGACAGGGATCGTTCGATGCCGTGCGGAACGTGAGCTTCGAGGTTCGGCCTGGTCGAACTGTGGGAATCGTCGGCGAATCCGGCAGCGGCAAGAGCGTAACCGCGATGGCCCTCATGCAGTTGCTGCCGGAGTCGGCGCGACTGACGACGGGACGCATCCGGTTTGGCGGGCGTGACCTCCAGGGCCTGAGCGAGCGGCAGATGCAGGCCGTCCGCGGACGCGAAATCGCCATGGTCTTCCAGGATCCGATGGCATCGCTGAACCCGATCCTCACCATCGGCCACCAGGTGATGGAGCCGCTTCGGATCCAGCTCGGCCTCTCCCGAGCGACGGCGCGCGTGCGGGCAGAGGAACTGCTGTCGCTCGTGCGTATTCCCTCGCCCGGCCAGATCATGCGCGCCTATCCGCACGAACTCTCCGGCGGCATGCGGCAACGCGTGATGATCGCCATTGCATTGAGCTGCGGCCCCAAGCTCCTGATCGCCGACGAGCCGACCACCGCACTCGACGTGACGACGCAGGCGCAGATTCTCGAGCTGCTGCGCGATCTGCAGCAGCGGCTGCACATGTCGATCCTTCTGATCACGCACGACCTGGGGGTCATTGCCGAGTTCGCCGACGACGTGCTGGTCATGTACGCGGGCCGGGTCGTGGAGCGCTCGCCGGTGGCGGCGCTGTTCGACCGGCCGGGCCATCCCTACACGGAAGGCCTGCTGCGCTCGATGCCGCCGCTCGATGACGAGGATCGCGAAACGCTGCCCGCCATCGAGGGCAACGTCCCGAGCCCCTTCGAT